>ERZ791680.680-NODE-680-length-33624-cov-10.904644_pt1 | contig 33624 bp, 23 predicted proteins | sample MGYA00510051_ERZ791680 | MGnify/ENA primary metagenome ERZ791680 (study PRJEB30046, sample SAMN00715238) | human gut metagenome | study: EMG produced TPA metagenomics assembly of the A metagenome-wide association study of gut microbiota in type 2...
GTGTTACGGACTTGCACCGATTAGAGAATGTTCGTGCTGGGCGAACTATAAAGAGGGGAACGTAATCACTACGTCCCCCTCTCCTTTTTATATATAGATTTGATTAGTGAATCGTTATTTTTTTACCTTCAATTACATAAATACCCGGTTTCAGATACTGTTTAATTTCAGACATCTGCACACCTCGTAAAACACAGATTCCATTAAGTGTATAGACATCAACCTGGTGTTCTTTCGTATCATTACCAATTTGCTGTATGGCTGTTAATGTTCCATCCACATACAAGTTAAGCAAAGCCGGAGTTGCTCCTTCAAAAGCAATATATGCACTAAATCCATTCACTGATTCATCTTTTTCAGCCTGACGGAATGAATTGTACTGGAATTTGTAAAGTCCATCTTCATTCAAGGATGATTTAGCATACGTTCCTTTTAATACAGCCTTGACATTATCTTGAGAAACTTCAACAGCATTATCAGTAAGAGTGGCAGCGTTGATCGTCACACCATCAAAAGTCCAGGACGAACCTGTCTGTGCTACTTTAACCAGATAAGGAATTCCCGCCTTCATTGTACGGACATCTTCAAACATCAGATTATATTCCTCATCATCAACCTGTAATGCCTCAAGTTCTTTAACATCTTCAAAGACACCACGGATTTGAGTAGCTGTCAGATCAAATGGCAGACATACCAGATTCCAAGCATCAGCATACAATACCTGCTGTAATTTGACACAACCATACTGACCATCCTGAATATCAAACGTACGGTCGTTTTCATTCATTTCCAAAGTATCTACGCCATAATAAATCAACTTCACATCTGCAAGACCCACCCAATTGGCCGTATTTCCTGCACCAGAAATCAAGCCTAACTCAGCCTTACGGTTTGTAACATGACCTTCAACCGTATAGTAATTAAGAACAGTAGAAGTCACATTCTCACGTCCGTCATTAAAGAAGAGGCTGATTCCATCCGAAGGTACCGTACCTCCTGACTGATTCTGACGGAAAGCAGCTGCCGTCAATTCATAACGACCATTCTGCAAGGCTGTCACAGTCTGATATACCGGACGTGCACCATCTTTGAACTCACTTCCTTGTGGATCCCATTTTTCAAAAAATATATTATCTTCATATTCACCGTTTTGCGCAGGATTATTAACCGGTCCGAAATTGCCCGCACCGTCATTCAACCAACCACCTTCCGCATGTCCGGATGAATTTTGCACTTTAAATGTCATATCAAAACTGATACCGTTTACAGGCACAGCCCCTACCGCATACGTCTGGCGGGCCTTCTCCAGCGTCTCATACTCCTTCGTGATGCCCACGGCCTCCGTCAGCTTGTCCACATTCGATACGGCCGTCTCGATGGCACGGCGGAACACATTCAGCGTCGCTGCCAGATTGGGGACGGAATTATCCGCCATCGCCTCCGTCACGGAGACCAGATCCATAAAGCCGGCATAAAGGGATACGCTGGACTGGGCTTCCGATATGGCTGACATCAGGACTGAAAGGGAGGAGGTCAGTTCATCCACGCCCATTCCGCTCACATCCACACCACGGGCGGATAACAAAGCATCACGGATTCCGGACGGAAGAAGGCTCTTGTCCATCGCATCGGCCACCGCACACTGCTCGTTCCATTTCTTCATCAGGTCACCGGCATCTGCACCCAGATACTCCAGCCTGAAATTGTCCAGCACGCACCAGGTCGAAGCGTCCGTGCATTTCACGCCGATCTTCAGAATGCCGCCGGCCACGGTAAGGGTGACAAACTGGCGGGATTCCTCGCTGTCGGCATTCAGGTCGTCAGCGTTCTGGCCAAGGTGAAGGCCGGCATCCGTTCCGTCGGCACGGGTCTGGCCGGTGATATATGCGCTCTCTACGGTAGCGCCGGACTGGGCGTACAGGCTGAAGGAACGGTTGGACTCGCCACGGTCGCTGCGCCCCTGGACTGAAATGCGGTAATTGCCCGCGGGAAGGTCTGTCAGACTCTGGCTCAGGTCAAATGCCACATGCCAGAATTCCATCACGCCCTGGTTGTAGGCCGGATAGTTGCCTCCGCCGCCGGTCAGTACCCAGGAGGACGTGTTGCGGAGGTTGAAATCGGGATTCTTCACCGAAGAGGTCATGTCATAGGGATGAGAGGAGGAGGCGTTGGCCAGCCGGTAGGAGGATATCGCTGAAACCAGAGAGGAATAGGCCGACATGCGCTGTGAGGCATCACCGGAAGACAGAGCCGAACGGGCTGAGGACAGGGCCGAGGACAGGGCGCCGCCGGTATCCGTACCGTAATCCAGAGAGGAAGCCTCGGCGATCGCCTCGCCAAGAAGCTGCACGGGGCTGTGGTATTCCAGACGGGGGTCTGCAAGGGATACCCACTGGCATCCGTTGCCGGATGAGGACTTCAGACCGACGGACAGGATGCCGTCTGTCACATCGGAAGACACTTCACAACCCTTCAGAACCTTGTTGGAAAGCACACAGGATGAGGAACCGTTGGCAAACAGGACGATAGAACCCTGGTCTGCACCGCGCTGGGCGGAGGCACGGAACACATAGCGTCCTGAAGGGAGTCCGGACATGCGCTGGTAGATCAGATTCTGGTTGTCGAAGAAATTGCCGGTACAGAAACGTTCGATCATGTTCGCTCCTTCGGCATCACCACGCTGGGCATCGGAACCGTCGATGGCGAACACACGGAAATTGCCGCCATCGGCATCCGTATCCCATCCGGTACCGTAATCATACATCATGTCCGACGGTGAGGGCTGGAGGGCATGGTTTCGAAGACGCCAGCTCACATCCACGGCGGCAGGTACGGTGGGAAGAACGGTATCCCAGGCCTTCACAAGGCTGTCGAAGACACGGTAATAGGAACGGGAGTCCGTACTGGAGGCATAGGAGGAAAGGGCGGAAGTCAGGCTTGCGTCCGTGACCTCGCCGGAACCGGCATACGAACGGATCTGCTCATAGACGGGATGGTAGTCGCCGTAGCGGGCCATGATCCGGCCGGCATCGCCCAATGCCTGCTGGAGGGTTACCATATCCGAAAGTCCGGGAGTTGAGTTCTCCAGGGCGGACTCCAGGGCTTCATACACGCCGGAAGGCACGTCGTCGGGACCCACTGACCGGGCGGAATCCCGGAGAAGGGCGTAGTCGGAAGAAAGACCGTCCGTCCCCTTGTATTCCAGGGAATAGTCATCCATGGCAAAGAAGTTCATGCCGCTGGACGAATAACCGCGGTTCTGGTCGGAAAGGTTCTCCACACCGAAGTCCAGGACGCCGTCATCACCGACCCAGAAAGAGACCTTGAAGCGGCCGGCCACACCGTCCAGAGTGGATACGGGGACGGACGCGCCGTTGGCATAAAGCCACACGTCCTTCACGTGGCTGCGTGAGGATTCACCGGTTTTGCCCTGCTGGGTCGCTATAAGGGAGGTGCCCAACTCGTACTTGCCGGGACGAAGACCGGACACCCGCTGGGATATGCGGAAGGCGGGGAGGCCCCAGCAGGTCATGCCGCCTTCGGAAGAGGGACGGGAGGCCTGGATATATTTGCCGCCGAGCGTGCTGAGCTGGCCGCTCACGTTCTTGAAGCCCTCATGGTCCGTATCCCAAAGGGACAGGTCGTCACACTGGGGGTCAGGAAGGGACGAGGTCAGGTCGTCGGCATCATACTTTATCTCAAGGACCTTCTCGATCACGACACCGGACTGGTTCGTCAGACGGAAGATCAGACGGTGGTCCTCCGTATCGGTCTGGGTATAGGTATAGCTGCCGCCGCTGCCCAGTTCACGGCCGTCCTCGTCATACCACTTCTCGCTCTCTATGTAGTTCCAGTTGGTGTAGGCCGTTGTCATCGTCAGGCTGCGCCCGACGCCCATCGACACTTCCGTGGCCGTACTGGTCTCGCCGTTGTAGGTCACCGTATGGCTCAGGGTACCACGGATGCCCTCGCCGCGGACAGAAAGGCTGAAAAGCTGAACGCTCCTCACACCGTGGGAGTTCGTATAGTACAGGCGGTAAAGACCGGAATGATCCACGGTAAGCTGGCGGTTGTTGCCGGATACTCCGTCCTCCCATTCCCATTTCCCGCTGTCGGACTCGCCTTCAGGAAGGTTGGCGGAAAGCATCACCACCGTACCGGGTTCTATATCCTTGTACTCGGCATACTCACGGACCGTGCTGCCGTTGATCGTGATGACCGGGAACAGGATCGTCGGGACTTTCTCGGCTGTGACGGGGGCGTCATTGTGCATCAGGTCACCGAAACCGGTATGGTCGTAACCGCCGCTGTTGTTGCCGTAGGAACCGCCGCCCCGCTCGATGCCGATCTTGTTCTTCATCTTCGTGCAGTACTGCATCGGGATGCCCATGCGGTTCTGGTAATGGTTAATGAAAAGCTGCCAGATCGGACGCCACTGTCCCTGACCGGTCCAGTTCAGGCCCGTCATCCACCAGTTCGTCTTGTAAGGGATGGAAGAGATAATCTCGGCTTCCTCCGGAATGTTGTTGTCCATGGAATTGAACATCGCCACATATTCCGCGGCACCGGCTACCATCGCGGAACCGGCCTTACCCTTCACCAGTATGTTGTTCAGGTTGCAGAAGGCGTTGTCGCCCTGGTTGTAAGCGGTCTGAAGACCGTAGGACATCAGACCGAGAGCTGCCATCGCATGACCCTGGTCACGGCCGCTCTCCTGGGTCTGGCACAGATACCCCAGAGGGCCGCGGTCGTCCTTGTGGAACCAGGGAAGCTGTCCCCAGCCGAAACCGCACATGCCCAGACCGTTCGTCAGGGGATGGGTACGGCCGACATAAAGGGATTCGTTGCCCGGACCTTCCTTCAGCCAGTACATGCCGTAATTGTAGATGTCCGGAAGGTCGCAGAACACGCCCAGGGAGATGCAGAACAGCGCGTTGCCCTGGCCCCAGTTGCTGTGGTAGTGGTACCAGTTGCCCTCGCGCACCACCGTATCGTGGCGGCGTTCCAGAAAGTCCTGGGCCACCGTGAACCACACGTCTATCATGTACTGCTTGAACAGTTCGATGTCTTCGGAAGACCATTTCGGGTAGTCGCGCATGATCTCCGCCGCGTTCAGAAGCTGGTAGCCGATAAAGCCGGGGATGAGGGAGATGTTGGTGTTGCCGCCGAGGGCCTTGTTGTACATGCGGTAGGCGTTGAGCACGTCGATCGCCACGTCGCCGTAGCCTTCCTCGCCCGTTAGCTTCCACAGAAGGGCGCACTGGTAGGCGCGCGCCGCATTGCGGTAGGCGTTCATGTAGTTGTCACCTGACACACCGCGGATGATCGTCTCGTTCACTGCCCAGTTGCCGCCCCAGTTACCTCGCACGGGAGGGGCGTTGCGAAGGTCATCCAGGGACTGGACGGCCACCGGGTCGTTCGAAGACAGGCGTTCACGGACCAGATCGAAGTCTGACGCGCTGTGAAGAAGACCCGGATGTGCAAAACGGCTTTGGGCATACATATACCCGGAAGAAAAAAGCAGGCATACTGCTGATAAAGCCAATTTTCTAACCATAATCATAAACCGAATTTGATAAACTTAATATTTAAATAATTAGATTAATGCGAACAGAATTTATAACATATACGAACGAAAACACGTTTTCCCGCAAAAAAAAGTATTAATTTAACATTTATTTAATGTATTGTTGTGTTTTTATGTGGACAATGTGGATTATCTTTATCCCAAAATGTGGATAAAATCTACATTATTTAGAACTAAACCGAAACGAAAAAACTGATAATGAGAAGGATAAATAATATGGCACATTTATTGTTCTCCCTAATATATTACTAGACTAAATATCATATTTGAATAATCTCTATAATAAAAAACATGAGACTACCCGTTAATAACATGAAATCCTATTTCATCATTAAGAAAAAAACCATAGGCATTCTGGCCTTAATTGCTCTGATTATTTCAGGTTACATGTATTTTACAAGAAAAAAGGCCCCTCAGGAAGAACTGAGTATTGTTTCGGCCATTCCTGTCAGTCAGAGTAATGTCGAAATATACGGTGAATATGTCGGCCATATCCGGGCACAGCAATTCGTTGAGGTCCATGCACGCGTAGAAGGTTACCTTGAACAAATGCTGTTTGCAGAAGGTACTTATGTCAAGAAAGGACAGATTCTTTTTGTCATCGATCCCCGTCAATACAAAGCAAAAGTAGACAAAGCTTCTGCACAACTTAAAAAAGACGAAGCACAAGCCAGAAAAGCCCAGCACGATCTGGAACGCATACGGCCACTTTATGAACAGAATGCTGCCAGCCAACTTGATTTGGATAATGCAGTAGCCGCTTACGAAAGCGCCAAAGCCTCCATGGCCATGAGTAAAGCCGATTTAAGCCAAGCCCAGCTTGAATTGGAATACACTGTTGTAAGAGCACCTATATCCGGCAACATCGGAGAAAGATTTGTCGACCTTGGAACCTTGGTAGGTACAGGCGGAAAATCCCAGTTAGCTACTGTCGTCAAAAGTGACACCGTACTCGTTGACTTCAGCATGACCGCACTCGATTATCTGAAAAGTAAAGAACGCAACGTCAATCTGGGACAACAAGTTGCCAACAGATCCTGGCAACCATATATCACCATTACTTTAGCAGACAATTCACAATATCCTTATAAAGGTCTGGTTGATTTTGCCGATCCGCAGGTTGATTCACAAACCGGAACCTTTTCTGTACGTGCTGAAATGCCTAACCCGCAACACGTCCTGCTTCCCGGACAGTTTACCAAAGTAAGACTGTTACTGGATGTCCGCGAAAATGCAGTAACAGTCCCCATGAAGGCTGTCATATTGGAAAAAGGAGGCGCTTATATTTATATTGTCAGAAAAAACAATACAGTAGAGAAACGATTTATTGAACTGGGACCTCAACAAGAAAACATGGTTGTCGTAGAACGTGGTCTGGTATCCGGTGAAATGATTGTTACGGAAGGTTATCACAAACTGCAACCTGGAATGAAAGTTAAAATAAGCAACAGTACTTCTAATCAATAAGACTCCTATCCAGCATATGAAAGTTAACTTCTTTATTGACCATCCGATATTTTCGGCCGTCATCTCCATACTTATTGTCATTATCGGACTGATCGGTCTGACATTACTTCCCATTGACCAATATCCACAAATCACACCGCCTATTGTTAAGATCAGTGCTTCCTATCCTGGTGCCAGTGCTTCTACGGTATCACAGGCAGTAGCTACGCCCATAGAACAGGAGTTAAACGGTACACCGGGGATGCTATACATGGAATCCAACAGTTCCAACTCTGGCGGTTTCTCTGCTACGGTCACTTTTGATGTATCGACAGACGCAGATCTGGCTGCAGTGGAAATTCAGAACAGACTGAAATTGGCCGAGTCACGTCTTCCTGCAGAAGTAATCCAAAACGGTATTTCGGTAGAAAAGCAGGCTCCCAGCCAACTCATGACCATCTGTCTGACCTCATCCGACCCTAAATTTGATGAAATATATCTCAGCAACTTCGCTACACTGAATGTAATCGACCTGTTAAGACGAATTCCGGGTGTTGGACGTATATCCAATGTGGGTGGACGTTACTATGCCATGCAAATCTGGGTACAACCGGACAAGCTGGCTCATTTCGGACTTACAGTCAAGGATCTTCAGAATGCCCTCAAGGACCAGAACAGCGAAGCCGCTGCGGGTGTACTTGGACAACAACCCATGAATGGAGTGGATGTCACTATTCCTATCACTACGCATGGCCGTCTGTCAACAGTCAGTGAATTTGAAGACATCGTCATCAGAGCCAATCCAGACGGATCCATCATCCGTCTCCGTGATGTAGCCCGCATTTCACTCGAAGCCTCTTCTTATAATACAGAAAGTGGAATCAATGGAGGTAATGCAGCTGTATTGGGAATCTACATGTTGCCGGGTGCCAATGCCATGGAAGTAGCCCAGCGTATCAAGGACGAAATGAAAAAACTCAGCCTTAACTTCCCTGAGGGCATGACTTATGAAATTCCTTTTGATATGACCACTTATATCTCGGAATCCATTCATGAGGTATACAAAACATTGTTTGAAGCTCTGATTCTGGTTATCATCGTGGTGTTCCTGTCATTACAGAACTGGAGAGCCACCCTGATTCCTATTGTAGCAGTTCCCATCTCCCTCATAGGAACGTTCGGACTGATGCTTGTTTTCGGTTTTTCTCTCAACATGCTGACCCTTCTTGGACTTATTCTGGCCATTGGTATCGTTGTGGATGACGCCATCGTAGTGGTTGAGAACGTAGAACGTATCATGGATGAAGAAAAGCTGAATGCTTATGAAGCTACCAAAAAGGCCATGGACGGACTGTGCGGTGCCATCATAGCCACCTCTTTGGTATTGGTCGCTGTATTCGTCCCGGTCAGTTTCCTTTCAGGAATCACCGGTATGCTCTACCGTCAGTTTACCGTGACTATCGCAGTTTCTGTTCTGATCTCCACGGTTGTAGCCCTGACATTAAGCCCGGCCATGTGTGCTCTGATTCTTAAATCATCTGACAAAAGAAAAAAGAAGCCCATTGTTTTCAGATACATCAATAAATGGCTACGTACCGGCAACTCCAAATACGTCAGCCTCATCACGTCCCTTTTAAAAGGGCCACGCCGTGTCATGACCACCTTCGGATGCGGTCTCATAGCCATAATCGGTCTCCATCAGCTTATTCCTACCAGTTTTCTGCCAACCGAAGATCAGGGTTATTTCAAGGTCGAGCTGGAATTACCGGAAGGAGCCACACTCGAACGAACCCGGAAAGTAACAGACCGTGCCGTACAATATCTGATGTCACTGCCTGCTGTGGACTACGTACAGAATGTCACTGGAAGCAGCCCACGTGTCGGTACCAATCAGGGGCGTGCAGAACTGACTGTTATCCTGAAGCCATGGAAAGAACGTAAAGATGAATCCATTGACCAGCTGATGAATAACGTACGCCAGACTTTGTCACAATATCCCGAATGCAAAGTCTATCTCTCCACACCTCCAGTCATCCCCGGCCTGGGTAGTTCCGGAGGTTTTGAAATGCAGCTCGAAGCCCGTGGAGATGCCACTTTTGACAATCTCGTTCAAGCAGTAGATACATTAATGTATTATGCTTCCAGAAGTAAAGAACTTACAGGACTTTCTTCCTCTCTTCAGGCTGAGATACCACAACTTTATTTCAATGTAGACCGCGACAAGGTTAAGTTTGCCGGTGTTCCTTTGGCAGATGTATTCTCCACCATGAAGGCCTATACCGGTTCGGTTTATGTGAACGACTTCAACATGTTCAACCGCATCTACCGTGTTTACATTCAGGCAGAAGCTCCATACAGGAAAGACAAAGAGGATATCAATCTGTTTTTTGTAAGAGGTAATCACAATGCCATGATCCCATTAACTTCACTCGGAGAAGCTACTTATACGACAGGCCCCGGAAGCATCAAACGTTTCAATATGTTCACAGCTTCCGTAATCCGTGGCGAAGCTGCTGACGGTTACAGTACAGGACAGGCCATGCAGAAACTCGAACAAATAGCCAGAGAACATCTTCCGCAAAACATCGGAATAGAATGGAGCGGACTTTCTTATCAGGAAAAGCAGGCAGGCGGACAAACAGGCCTTGTTCTGGCTCTTGTATTTTTGTTTGTTTTCCTGTTCCTTGCTGCCTTATATGAAAGCTGGCTTATTCCTGCAGCCGTACTGTTGTCGTTTCCTGTTGCAGCGCTTGGTGCTTATCTGGGTGTATGGATTTGTGGACTGGAAAATGATGTTTACTTCCAGATCGGTCTCGTCATGCTGATGGGTCTGGCTGCCAAAAATGCCATTCTGATTGTAGAATTCGCCAAAGAACAGATCGAATCCGGTGCCCAGCTCATTGATGCGACCATTCAGGCGGCCCGTCTGCGTTTCCGTCCTATTCTGATGACATCTCTGGCATTCATTTTGGGTATGCTTCCCATGGTTCTGGCTGACGGTCCCGGATCAGCCAGCCGACGTGCCATCGGTACAGGTGTCTTTTTCGGAATGATTGTTGCTGTAACTGCCGGAATTTTGCTGGTTCCATTTTTCTTTGTCTATATCAATAAGATAAAATATAAATTCATTTCCAAATCAAAGAAGTCATGATAATCAAAAGCACACATATAGCCTCTTTCATTTTAGGGATAACCCTTTTTATAACGGTTTCCTGTAAGGTGGGACAACCATACACGAGGCCAGATCTTAAATTACCGGATCTTCCGGACCAGACTGCTGTCGATACCTTTTCCATGGCAGACCTGCAATGGTGGGATATTTATGGAGACACCTTACTTCAGAACCTGATCAGACATACTTTGGAGTATAATAAGGATATGCTCACAGCCGGTGCCAGAATCAAGGAACTGGCCGCACTCAAAAGGGTTGACATCAGTAAACTGGCTCCACAAATCAACGGTCGTCTCTACGGTGAAAAAGATGCCGAAAACTATGGTGGAAACCACTACAGTTCCGATCCGGAATTATCTGCCAAAATACTGGCTTCTTGGGAACTGGATATATGGGGAAATCTCAGATGGGGAGCAGAAAGGAGTAAAGCCCTGCTAATGCAAAGCATTGAAGAACAACGGGCTCTTCAGGTCAGTCTGGTAGCACAGGTTGCCCAATCTTATTTTGAACTGGTTGCACTGGATCAGGAACTCTCTATTGTCAAACAGACCCTTCATGCCCGCCAGGAAGGCGTACGACTGGCCAAGATCCGCTTTGAAGGCGGTCTGACTTCAGAAACTTCATATCAGCAGGCACAAGTAGAATTGGCCCGCACGGCTACACTCGTACCTGAACTGGAAAAAGCCGTTGCAACAAAAGAAAACGAAATAGCCTTGCTGACCGGCGACTTTCCTCATCACATACTACGCCTGAAGGCCAACGACAATCCCGGTCTTCTGATTCAGGAACTACCGGCCGGACTGTCATCTTCCTTGCTTGAACGTCGTCCCGACATCAGAGCTGCCGAGAAGGCTCTGCAGGCAGCCCATGCCGAAGTAGGCATTGCCTTGACCAACATGTTCCCCAAGATCAGCCTCACGGCCCAGTTCGGAGTAGAAAGTGATGAATTCAGCAATCTGTTAAAATCACCGGCCCACTTTCTGAGTGCCAGTCTGCTCACCCCCTTGTTTGCCATGGGGAAAAACAGAGCACAACTGAAAGCCCAGAAAGCTGCACGTGAACAAAGTGTCTACCAATACGAAAAACAAGTCATCACGGCATTCAAGGAAGTCAGTGACGCCATCATTACCTTCAACAAGAGCAAGGAAGTACTGGATTTGAGCAAGAATCTGGAACAGGCTGCAAAAAGCAACAACAAACTGGCAGACCTTCAGTATATCAACGGTTACATCAACTACCTTGACGTTCTCGATGCACAACGTGGCTATTTCGATGCACAGATCGGCCTCAACAAGGCCATGCTCAATCAGCAACTGGCCTTAGTGAAACTCTACAAATCATTAGGAGGAGGCTGGAATTAAAATCCAGTCCCCTCCTACCCTGAAAAACCAACACTAAGCCTTGTTCTTGTGCTCCTCACGATACTGCGTAGGAGTCATGTGGAATTCATCCTTGAAATACTTGTTAAAATATCTCAATGTATTAAATCCTACCATATCAGCGATTTCAGCCACATTGTATTGTGAATCCTGAAGTAACTGGGCAGCCCTTTTCAATCGGATTGAACGAATGAACTGTAATGGAGTCAGTTCCACTATTGACTGAAGTTTTCTGTTAAGATGTGCTCTGCTCAATCCCAGGTCACGTCCCAGATCTTCGATGGTATAGTCAGCATTATCCATATTCTTCTCTACTGAAACCAATGCCCTTTTGACCAGATCCTCATCCAAGGACGTAGTCGTGATTGTGCTCGGACTGATCACAATTGTCTTATGGAAAAGTTCCTTCCTTTTTTCCTGTTGTTCTATCAGTTTCCTTATTCTGACCAAAAGAATATCAAAATTAAACGGCTTTGAAATATAGGAATCTATTCCGGCCTCATAACCTTCTACCTGAACAGAATCCGAACTTCTGGCTGTCAGCAGGATAAAAGGGATGTGTGATGTCTTGATATTGTGCTTTATCCTTCTGCACAATTCCATTCCATCCACTTGAGGCATCATCAGATCAGAAACGATAATATCAGGATTTTCGGCAATAGCCTTTTCTTCACCTTCCGCACCATCCGAAGCTTCCATAACTTCAAATTCCTTGTTTAACTGACTGACCAGGAACAAACGGAAATCCTTGTTATCCTCTACCACGAGTATCTTCTTCCTGAGTTGCGTTTCATGCACGTTGTTCTCATCATTCCATTCGTGCATCTCCTCACCAGAAGACAATGGTGCATCTTCAGCTTCTGGCTGTCCCTTCAAGTCCGTCGGCACATAAACCGTAAATACGGTACCTTTTCCCGGATCACTCTCTACCGTCACCTTACCATCATGCAAGGTGGCATATTCCTTGACCAGATACAAACCGATACCACTGCCGTTATTCAATTTGGCATCACCTTTGTCCATAGCCTGATAAAAGCGGTCAAATATCTGCCCGAAATTTTTCGGATCTATGCCACAACCGGTATCACGCACACTGATCAGAGCATATTCTCTTCCGTCCATACACTTCTTGTCTACCTCTATCACGATATAACCGTCATCAGGAGTGAATTTAAATGCTTTGGAAAGCAGATTACTGATGATCTTGTACATTTTATCGGGATCAAAATTCATATACAGATGACTCTCTCCTACCTTAAAGTCAAAATTGATATGACGGGCAGCAGCCATCTCTTTGAAACGGCCATATAAATCTTCCACAAAACCTACCATATCTCCCATTTTCAGGGACAGGACTTCGCGCTTCATTTCTATTTTTCGGAAGTCTAAAAGCTGATTGACCAGTTTCAGGAGTTTGTCTGCATTCTGATATATAAATCCCAGACGCTGTTTCTTCTCGGTATCACATTCTTCCTTGATCAGAATACCCAAAGGTGTCATTATCAAAGCCAGAGGAGTACGGAATTCGTGACTGATATTCGTAAAGAAATGGAACTTCATCTGATCCAGTTCTTCTTTTTGCTGGCGTTCCAGCTTTTCCTTTTCTTTTTCTGCCTTGATCCTGTTCACTTTCTTCCAGCGTCTGACAGCCCAGACCAGAAGCACCAAACAAACCAGCACATATAATGTCACGGCAAATGAAGTCAGCCAAAACGGCGGTTTGATTACCACTGACAACACTGCAGGCGTCTTCCCCCATATTTTATCACTGTTTGCCGTATAAACACTGAATTTGTATTCTCCCGGACGTAACCCGGTATATACAGCCCTTCCCAGTCCGCTGGAGGATATTTCGGTCCAATCTTTATCGAACCCTTCGAGTTTGTACCGATAGTAGGTATGTGAAGGATTGACATAATTAAGTCCCGAGAAGTCTATAGAAAACGTATTCTGGTTATACTTCAGAGTGACAGTCTGTATGCTGTCTGTCATGGTCCAGCATGGATATCCGTCAAGCGATTTATTAACCGAAACCGGTTTGTTGAAAACATAGAATCCTGTAAATACAGGTACATGCGTTGTCGTGTCATAATTTATTTTTTCAGGATTAAAATAATTAAACCCGTGCGCTCCGCCAAAGAATATTTCCCCGTCATGGGTTTTCAGTACCGTATTTTCATAGAATTTACCTCTCAACAATCCATCTGAGACATCATATTTGACAACTGTAAAAGTAAACACCGTACTTGTTACCGATCAGGACATTACCATCCGGATCCTCCACCATACTGCGCGTTGATTCATTCGAAATTTCCGATACACCGGGTTCTACATGTCCTGAATTGAATTTATGCATTGCCGGGTGATAATAACATAATCCCTGGAAAAGCGTCCCAACCCACAAACCATTGTCTTCATCCACAAAAACGGAATAGATATCGTTATCCAGACTACCGCCATCCGTCAACTCCAATTGATCCATCTTTTCTACATTGAATGTCTGATGCCGGATCAGCCTCAGTCCGGACTTGGATGTTCCGACCCAGACATCACCTTTCCTATCTATATCCATGCAGGTAAAAAAATTGGAAACATCGTTAATTTGGACCACTGTTTTCCATAAACGGCTCATTCTGTTATAATAAAACACTCCGTTATTATACATGAACCACAAATTGCCGTGAATATCCGGCTTAAGATAAATTCTGTCTGCGAAACCATTAACCAGTCCAACAAACCGGGATTCTTCCGAAATAAATTCTCCGGCACTATAATCCCAGCAACGGATCAGACCGGAACTATAGACAATCCAACACTGGTTTTTATACTGGGACAGTTCCACCGGCACCCCATAATGACGTACCCGATTTTCCCTTTCCGAACCGATCGGACAAAGAATCTTCTTTTTTATGTCATACAAATAAAAATGACCGCTCTCTGTGACGAACCAATAGTTCTTGTCATTGTCTATGAACATATTGGCCAGTTTTTCATGAATCCCCATCGTTTTCAGTACTCAGGGGATATCATATTCGAATTCATTGGTCGACAGATCAAGCAACAGCAGATAATGCAACTCCTTCAGCCACATTCTCCCTTCATTGTCATAATACTCTTTTGGCGGATGCGAATAATTCCATTCGTACTTTCTGACCTTGTCATAATAATAGTGTCTGAAAGTAGATCCGTTATATATATTCAGGATAGAAGCCGTACGTATAGCCATACGCCCGTCGGGCACCATACTCAAACTTCTGATCTGGTCATCGGAAATTCCTTCCGACACATCCAGAAGCCTGAACTTGTAATTATCCAAAGCCAGGCTGTACGTACCAAATACATTCAACAAAAACACCAGACAGATCCATCTCATAACGGTATTCAATTTATGGGTTATGGGTAAGCATCACATGATCAAATTCTACCTTGTTTCTTTCATTATCAGTCTTGAAACAAGCAGTCAAACCGACCATACACTCGTCGGACATCTCCACTTTCTCGGCATGGATAAAGATCCAGTTATCACCGTCGCAAGACTGATAAGCATAGAACACATCTCCACACCTTACCAGTTTAAACCAGGCCGGCACCCAGGTGTAACTGTTTCCATCAAAAAACTTCATAGCCTCACCTTCTGACTTACGCCATCCCATTCGGGCAAAACGGCCACCCCAATGACCGAGTGTCAGTGACACTGACCGTGACTGCTCTTTCATCGACGGACGAGCCAGAATACCAATCTCATGATAAGCCCCCGACACATCCAGAATCCGGCAAGTCATGGTGAAATTACCTTTCACTGTTTGATTGACCAATGGCATTTTGTCTGCCGTTCCACCAAAAGCACCCTGTTTGGCCTTTATCACAAACGTCTGACCGTTTTGAGGAGAAAAAGTCACCTGCGTGCTGTCCAGACCACCAATCTGCGTCAGATTCCAGTCAGCCGACAACGGCTCCGTTTGAAACGGAGCTGCAGTCACCGTTTCCGAGAACCGGCTTTGACCGGTTTTATTCACCGCGGCCACTCTATACGTATAGGCCTTACCGGCTTCTACAGTCCGATCCGTATAATTGGTCATGATCTTCTCGTCAAATTCCGCAATGGTCACATAATCTTCCGTTCCTTTGTCGGCGCGCTGAATACAATAGCCACTTGCAAAATAACCGGCTGAAGGTTGCCACTCCAGATAGATCTTGCTGGCTGCAGGAGTCGCTTTCAATTCCTGCGGGACCTCCGGAACTGGCAAAGGAGGATAATTGGAAGGTTTCAGCGTAAAGGTCAGTGTACCATAGCCGAAATGATCCTTGCTTCCATGTTCCGGACGAAGAAGTTCAGCCATTCTTTTCGAATTGGGAGCCGGAATTCCCTTCAACACTTCATAATGATTGTAAATCATCTCCCAGATAGGCCGTCCTCCCAGACTACCCAGACCGTTGACAGATCCCCAGTAATTCTGCAAGCTCTGACTGTTGTCATAAGCCGTAAAAGGCACCGGTCTCATTTGGTTATGTGCCGCCACATATTCCGCACCGGCCAACAGACGGTTATGATCATACGCATAAAGGTCTTCACCCTGATTCCATACCATCTGACAGATTGAAGCCATGAAACCCACTCCCAACTGTGCATGCTCCTGATCACGGCCACTTTCCTGCCATTGTCCCCATACGGACCCGTCAGGCATCCGGTGCAAATATGGTACGGCATTCCGGATATTGCCGTTGCCCAATCCGTTTTTATAATAATTGATGCCCTCTTCATATATCTGACGGTCATCACACAAAATACCGATACTCACCAAAGCCATCATGTTGCAGGCATCCCAGTTAGTCCAGTAATAGTCCACATTGGCTCCATTATGATAACGCAGAAAATCCCTGCATACCGGATACCAGTATGTCTTCATCATCCTGCAAAATCTTTCAAAGTCTTCTTTTTTCCACAGGTCGGATATCCTGAGAATTTCTGCTGCCATGGCAAATTCAGCAATAGGAATGGCATCCAGACCGGATTCTTCAATCTTTGTCGGCACCTGATCCACAACCGATGACCAGGCATTACAAATATCAATGGCACACTTGGCATAGGATTCATCTCCGCTGATATACCAGCGGATCGTATTCAGGTAAACCGCATGTGCCTCGATGGAAGCTCTCTGTCGGCTCCGTCCTAAATTACTGAACGCTTTCGATACAAATGTGTTTTGTGCCAAAGGATCTTTCAGCAGTTCATTCCAACCTTCTACCCAGGGATGTTCCCCTTTTGCCACCATGGATTTCATCCGGTCGAGATCAGCCATCGTATGCAAACCTCCGGGATGTACAAACGGTCTCGGCAATTCCGATTCATTAAACAGTAAAGTGCCGAAAGCCGGCTGGTCACGGTCATAGCCTTCCGGACGGATCTGCTCCAGTACGGATCTGGTATAAGGCATGGCATATCCTTTTCTGTTGACATAATGATTGTATGCAATATCAAACACATACATATACCGTCCCCTGGCCTTTTCCGAAATCTCGGTCCAGTCACAATATTTACCGGTAATATCTTTCCAGGTATGGAACGGTACGTCATAACCCAGATTATATCTTGCTACATATTCATATCCTTTCATCAGACGGTTATCCAATGCTGCATACAGGTCATCCCCCTGCTGCCATGCCAGTTCACACACCGTGGCCAATGCTCCCAGGCCAAGCATACAGTGGCTTTGGTCACGACCGCTTTCCTGTATCTGTCCGGTTGTCCCGTCAATATAATGAAGGATGGTACCGTTATCCTTGCCTTTCAAATAAAACGCCATGGCTTTTTCATACATTCCGGCATTATCCAGATGAATGGCTGCTGCCATATATGCCTTGGTCACGATTGCTCCCCAGTTGCCGTTGGTATAAGGTGTCCTTTTATAAAAAGTTTCCAATACCGGCAGAAACACCCGGATAAACATATCCCTGATATCCCGGTATTCCTGTTCAGACATTGAAGAACGGGAATATTTCAATACCTCCATTGCATATATGATCTTGAATCCTTCAAGTCCGGCAAGCAACGGTGCATCATTGGTATCGGGAATACCTTTCAGCTGATGCGCATAAGCAGTCAGAATCTCCACAGCCTTACGGGCATGCGCCTTATCCTTTGTCAGCATCCACATCAGGGCGTTCTGATAAACCGCGCTGAAATCGGCTTCCATCCGGTCTTTGGTACGACGGTGCTGTCCGTCTCTTGCTATCCATTCAAACGGTCCTCGCATCTTATAGTCTGACTTGGAAAAAGGATGTGCCTTCAATAACAAATAAGAACCGTAGGCCGGTTCGGTTTTATTCTCCACCAGACTGCGTATCTGTTCAAACCGCTCTTTGGTATGCAATACACCCGGATGCACGAAAGTCTTGGATTTTACACTGAACGGAAAAATAAACAGGATCGCCCATACGAGCCACCATTTTAATTCTATTGACTTCTTCATTTATTTAACAAGTGATTTTTGCTTTCAAAGTTAGATAATGTTTTTCATACTTCAAGGTATAAAATGGCACAAACTTTAGCATAATTTCATTCATTGCCGGCCTGATCAAAACTCTAAAAACCGGTTTCTGACCAGAATAAAAGAATATATCCGATCTGACACAGCTTTTGACACTAATTACCACCATGGTTTTAAAAGACATTTTGTATGTTTGCAAAAAAATAATTCAAACAGTAAGATACTATGAATCTCATTACAAAAAAATTTCTTTTTGCAGTCTGCATTCTATACCACATCGTGCTTCAGGCTCAACCTGTCGCTTATCAGCTAAAGGCCAACTGCCCCACAATGATGATTATACCGTACGTGTACGGGAACCGAACGGTGAATGGCTTGACCTTTTTGAGTATAAGGTAGACGTCGACATGGATCACGTCCAACAGGCTTCCATGGCTCAATTCGACATGTCCGGCCCGGTTGAAGTCATGGTCCGGAAGAACAATGGCAGCATCAATGATGTCTGCATCCGCCCGCGACGCCATCAGATTGCCTACACCCAAAACGGCAATGTCATTACTTTCATGCTGAAAGAGCCACAATATCTTTCCATCGAATTCAATGGCGACCGTCTTCATAATCTGCATCTTTTTGCCAATCCTACGGAAAAGGAGACCTACACCGAAAGCAATGACAGTGTCATGTATTTCGGCCCGGGTATCCACAGGCCGGACGATCTGCCCAACAATCAGATCCGCATCCCCAGCAATACCACCGTATATCTGGCTCCGGGAGCCGTTGTTCAGGCCAAACTGTTGATAGACAAGTCTGAAAACGTCAGAATTCTGGGTCGCGGCATTTTGGATCACCCTATCAGAGGAATTGAAGTGACCGATTCGAAGAATATTCTCATTGACGGAATTACCGTAATCAATCCCGACCATTACAGTATATTCGGCGGAGGTTCAACCGGTCTGGTCATTAAAAACTTCAAGACTTTCAGCTGTAAAGGCTGGAGCGACGGAATCGATCTGATGTGCTGCCGGAACGTGGATATTTCCAATGTTTTTCTCCGCAACAGCGATGATTGCATCGCCTTATACAACCACCGCTGGAACTGGTGGGGAGGCTCGTCCGACATCACCATCAAAAACGCGGTTCTATGGGCCGACATAGCCCACCCCATCAACATGGGTGGCCACGGCGACCCTGAATCAACAGAGGGAGAAATTCTTGAGAATGTACATGTCAGTTATATCGATATACTGGAACATGATGAGGACGACCGCAATTATCAGGGATGCATGTCCATCGATTGCGGAGACAAGAATATCGTGCGCCATGTGACTTTTGATCATATTTGGGTTGACGACTTCCAGGAAGGCCGTCTGTTCAATCTGCACATTCTTTTCAATCCCAAATACAACAAAGCACCGGGAGGAAGAATCGAAGATATCACATTCAGTCATATCAATTATAATGGCGTTGGTGCAAATCCTTCTGTCATCTGTGGCTATGACGAGGAACACGCAATCAAGAATATACGCTTCAAGAACGTAACCATTAACAAAAAACGCCTGAGCAGTCTTATTCATCGACGAAATAACCATACAGCGTACCGGCACTTTTGCCACACAGCATTACGCAGGAATACCTCCACGCAAGCAAAGACAGATAAAAACAAAACTGGGCATTACCATGCAACCGGACAAGACAATAGAATGGATGCTCGACTGCCGCCTGGGCATGTTTATCCACTGGGGACTTTATTCTGGTCCCGGACGGGGAGAATGGCATATGGAAAATCAGGGCATTTCACCCGAAAAATACAGGGAACTGGCTTATCCACAGTCCGGCGACCTCTATTTTACGGCTAAGGACTTTAATGCCGAAAAGTGGGTCAACCTGGCACAGAAAGCCGGCATGAAATACATGAATATGGTCACCCACTATTCACTATTTATATTTAGTGCAATCTTATTTTATTGATTATTCCTATATATCAGTTATTTGCAGATGATTTCATCTTCATAAAATCGTCAAAGGCAGGTAAGGAGGATTTCGGTTCGGTCTATGCCCGTGTGCGCACAGGCAAGGCCAACGTGAAAACCGTAACAGGCTTCACCATCAGGCAGCTTGAATGGGAGAAATACCGCTCCCTGCAATACACCTCATCTGCCCTCATGTCGAGCATCGGGATAAAGTACGGGCAGTTCGCCCAAGTCCTCGCAAGGATAAAGGCGGCGTTCGAGGCGGATGATTTCGACCCGAAAAAGGCGAAATCCGTCATCGAGAGCGTAAAGCACGATGTGCTGAACGGCATGATGCAGGTTGTGGATGTCAAGCCCAAGGGCAAGATGCTGTTCGAGGATTTTCTTACCACTTATATAGAGGATTTGGAAACAGGGCGGCGCACCAAGAAAGGCCGCACTGTAAAAGTAACCCCTGCCTACATCAAGGGGCTTCGCATCATCCAGACCCAAATCCGCAACTATCAAAAGGAGATGCACCGCAAAATCGGGCTGGATGACATGACGATGGAAACCCGCAACAGTCTTGTCGGTTACTGGAAAGGACGCGGCCTGATGCCCAACGCCATCAACTCTTATATGACGGATGTCCGCACTGTGGCAAAAGCGGCATACGAGGACAAGCTGACCAAGTGCGACGATTTCCGCCATTCCGACTTTGTTCCGAAAAAGGAGGAAGTGGACAACATCTATCTTACACCGGAACAGATACAGGAAATGCTCGAACTCGACCTTTCCACCAAAGAGGCCGTCAAAGAACGGCTGGAGGCACTCGACATCAGCGAGGACGAGAAACTCATGCAGCTTTCCAAATGCCGCATCACCCACATACGCACCTTGGAACACGTGAGGGATGTTTTCATTGTCGGCTGCCTGACCGGGCAGCGCGTGTCCGACTATTCAAGAATATGCGAGGACATGATAACCGAGATAAACGGTGTGGAGTTCATTTTGCTTACCCAGCAGAAAACGGACAAGAAAGTCTATATCCCGGTGGACAGGCGAGTAAGGCAGATACTCGACAAATACGACGGCAAGCTACCACATATCCATCCCAACGAAATGAACAAATTGATAAAAACCGTCGGTTTGATGTTGGGCTGGACGCATGACTGCGGGTTTGAAGGGAAGCGGCTCAATCCGAAACGAGGACGGAGATTCTGTGATATGCTCCTCTCGCACACGGCACGCAGGAGCTTCGCCACCAACGCATACAAGGCCGGAGTGCCGTTGTCATCCATCCAAGCCATAACGGGGCACAGCAGCGAGGCGCAACTGCGCCGCTACCTCAAACTGGACGCGGAGGAAAAGGCCGTGATTGCGTTGAAGGACTTTGAGGGTATCATTGAGATGTAAAATAATTGCCTATGGAAAAGACGAGATTCGCAATCATCAGTGATTTGTTCAAGCTGTCGAAGATTATCGGCAGAAGCCTGAAACTGGCGGAAAGCCTTGCCAGCGGCAAGGTTGAAGATGAAGCCGGACACAAGGACATCAGCAAGAACATCCGGCGTGAAATGAAACCCGTGCCTCTCCTATTGAGCGGGGTACGTGAATACATAGCCGAACACGACGACAAGGACTTCATCCGTGCCGTCATGCGTGCTGACTATTCCACGGCCTATCAGAATTGCGTGAAAGGAAAGATGCGGTGCGTCATCACCCTGCTGTCAAAAGCCTATTTCAAGGACTGGAAAGAGTACCGCACAGCCGCAGCCCGTTCCACAGGACTTACAGCGGAAAGCCTTGCCAAGTACAACGTGGAAAAGACATTCATAAGCAGGCTCAGAGAACTGCTCCCGATGATAAGATAATGCGGCAGTCCACACGTGGTTACAACTCACCACAGCCCACTGCTTTGCACAAGCCGTTAGACATCAGATGTCTGGCGGCTTTTCTTATGCCCGTTCATTTCACAAATCCCCACAAGTTCACCCGTTTCATTCACCATATAACTTTGCCGCAATAATTTCAAAATCAATGACTTATGGCAGAAAAGACGGAAATGGTACTGGTATCGCGCGACGAGCTTCAGCAGCTCATCGGCGCAAGTGTGAGGTGTGCGCTGGAGGAATACGGACAGGCGCAGGCACCGCAGGAGACATCGGAGTATTACACCATCCGGCAACTGGCCGAGAAATGGGGCGTGAGCATCGCGACCATCTGGCGGCACGAGAAGCTGGGGCATATCAAGGGGCAGCGGATTGGGCGGCGTGTCCTTTTCCCGAAAGAGCAGATTGACCGCATCAAGAACCTGAAAGCCACCAACAGGGACGCGGACAAAAACACCAAGGGATAATCCACATAACGAACAACAAAAACATCATGGCTTATGAAGAATTTGAAACAGCTTGTTCTGCCGTGCTATAAAATGGAAATGGCAATGAATGTGGAAGCATGGTATTTCCTGCATGGAACTACCAACGGCGTGTGCAACCTGACCTATTTCCTTTCCCTTTTGTCGGGGATGGCGGTTACGGAGGTAAGTAAAACCAAACGGGGATTGGGTTATGTGCTTCATCCCGGACAAGGTGGATGGCTCCATGCTGTCACTGGCAAAGGAGTGGAATATCGGGCGCAAGTCCGTCTGCCGTCTGTTGGAGGATTTTTCGCAGCGGGGGCTAATCCGTGTTGCTTCCAATCCCGTAACCTCTATCATTTATATGGTGTGCGTAAAGTCGTGGATGATAGACGGACAGCTCACGGAAAATCCGACATACCGACAGGCGGTCAAGGCATACGAGGGAGTACGCATCTACCTTTTCAACGGGCAAAGACTGGAAACTTTAAGGAAAAGTTCGGCAAGAACGAAAAAGCCCAAGGACAAGGACACGAATAAGGACAAGGAGAAACCAGCCCAAGCATCGCAACCAAATCAGTCCATATCGGAGGATAATGAGCAGTCCAAGCAACCGGAAAACAATCCGCCACTCATACAAGAAGATGCTTTACCCGATGGCAACACCTCTTATAAATAGACGGCAGCTATGGAAAGGGATGAGATATTTATAGGGGAGTTTTTTAGGGCTGGCAAGTTAATGTTTTCGTCCACGAAAACTACGCCACCAACGGCGACCCGACCATGCGGATAACGGCAAAGCCATGATTCAGCCCTAAAAACGCCGCCCCATTTATAACAGAAATAGCAAGCGAATGACAGAACAAGATACCAATCATAAAGGAGGCCGCCCCAAGGCCGTAAAGGGCAAGGCGCGGACGAAGACCATATCCACACGGCTTACGCTGGCCGAGTGGAAAACGGTCATGAAACGGATTGCCGATGCGGGCAAGAAGCCGTCGCACTTCCTGCGTGAACTGTTGCTTCAAGGCAAGGTCGTGGCGGCACGGACGCAGGAGGACAGGCTGCAGATAAGGATGCTGGAGGGTGGTTGCAACAACTTGAACCAGTTGGCGAAGATGGCACATCAGCAGGGCTTTCCGAGAACCAAAGAAAAAATCACCGCCCTGTTGGACGAGTTCAACAAAATCATCGCGGAGATATGATGGGCGACTTGAAGAAACGGGCGAGCTTCGCCAAGCTGGTGAACTATGTGAACAACCCGAAAAAGGCACGGCTTATAGACAGCAAGGACGTGAGGCTTGACAATAATGCAACCATAGCAGCGAGTATGCAGGGGCAGGCGGACGACAAGCCGGGGCGCAAGCTGAAAAATCCGGTGTACCACATCTCGCTGGACTTCGCCCACGAGGACACACCCAAGCTGACGGACGGCCTGATGGCTGAAATAGCACGTGAGTACATGAAGCGCATGGGCATTGTGAACAAACACCCAATACATTGTATGCCGCCACACCGACAAGGAACACCAGCACTTGCACATCGTGGCCAACAGGGTGGACAATGACGGGAACACCATAAGCGACCGGAACGATGCCATACGCAACGTGGCGGTATGCAAGGCTCTTACAAGGGAATACGGACTGCACTTTTCCAAAGGCAAGGTGAACGTGAAGCGTGACCGTCTGCGCGGCAAGGACAAGGTGAAATACCAAATCCATGATGCCGTCAAAGCGGCCTTGCCCCGTTGTAACAGTTGGTCGGAATTGTGTGACAGGCTGGCCAAGCAGGGCATCGGGGTGAACTTCAAGTTCGACAAGCGGAACGGCAATATCATTGGCGTGTCATTTACCAAAGACGGTATTTCGTTCAGTGGCTCACGGATAGACCGCAGCATGGGCTTTTATAGACTGGATAAACTATTTGGAGGCCGTATCGCCGAGGGCATGGAATGGAGGAACAATCTGTACCATACCCGACCAACGGCTGAAAGCAGAACAAGCCAGACGGGAACCATATATAAACCGGAGCATCCATTTGAACAGACGGGTAAATCCTATTCTACCGATGGCCATGCAGAAGCATCCGGCAGCGGAACTTTCGCCGATGCCGATGCGAATACAGGCATAGTCCAAGTGGGTATCGGCGCACTTATCGAGTTGTGCGTCCAACCACACCAAGCCAAGGTTTCATCCGGCGGAGGCGGTGGAGGAAACGAAAGCGGCTGGGGCGAGAATGACAAGGATAAGAACAAGTACAAACCCAAAAAGATGAGAAGATGAAAGACTACTTACAGAACATATCCGACCTTATCGGGGCATTGGCAGAGGACATCGAGGAAATCAAGAAGATACTGGGTGCAAAGGACGCTTCAGACAAGGACGAGGCAGTGAAAAGGCTTGCGGTGAAGCTGGAGCCGGTCATACGTTTCTTTGGCGGCAGCACGCCAGAGAATATCAACGGCATTTTCAGGAGCAAGGAAACCATCGAGGCATACAAAAAGTCATTGGGCGGTGAAATGATTGTGAGTTTGCAGGAATACACCGATGCCAACGACAAGAATATGCGCGAGCGTGGCATCCCTACTACCAAGGATTTGCTCTACAAGATATTGGAAATACTTACCGACCATGTGGAGAAAGACAAACAGGTTTCACAAAAGGCACAGCAAAAGCAAGGCTTCACACAGAAACTTTGCCAGGCTATCCACTTTTACAAAGTAACAAGCGGAATCAGGCGGCTATGGGGCAAAATACCCGATGGCTGGTACAAGAACCCTTACGCATGGGCTGGCATCGTTTGTACGCTCGTGTTCTTTGCCCTGTTTGCCATTAGTTGGGTGCGATGGCATGAATACCGGGAGGAAAACAGGCGGTTGAGAACGGTTGCAGACAAGTACCAAGTGACTACGACCATGCTCAATGAACTATACCCAGAATTGGCCATAACCATCGGAGCATACGAGAAAATGGTAGAGATAGTTGGTGCGGACTCCACATTGGCGGTGTTTCATAAGCAACTAACAAAAGTAAAAAGCCCAAAAGATAAAGAGTAGTAAACGCCACAATGCCGTTAGCAGTTTTTCCTATATTCCGATGGCGATAGATTGATTCGCTTTTGCACATATCGGCTGAAATAAGATACGGAAGAGAAATTCATCTGTTCTGCAATTTCTGTCAGCGAAAGTTCTTTTTGCCGGAGCAGACGGGTAATTTCCTGCATGGTGAAACGGTCTATCCAATAAGAGGCCGGTTTCCCGCTTACCTTTTTACATATTTCCGACAGATAATGCGGCGTGATGCAGAGGTGTGAAGCGTAAAATTCGAGGCCCCTGTTTCGGATATATTCGCCGTTATATAATAATTCTATGAAATTCCGCAGCAGGAGGGTGACACTCTCCGACACTTGCAAGTCCTTGTGGCTATGTGCGTGAATGTTGTAGAGGTCAAGAATGTGTGCGGTCAGCAGACTGCCTAATAATTCTTCACGGAAAAAATGCTTGTAATCTTCCATGCGCATTCGAAGATATTTTAAGGCTGTCTCACATATTCGGAAATCCTGTTCGGAAAGTTTCATGACCGGATTCCGCAAGAGTGACAGATGACCTATGATACCGTAGTTGCTGCGGATGGCAATCGATATAGTGAATGCTTCCGAGAGATTCATCAGGATGCCTTGAAAATCATCGGACGCAGAAAAACCATCAACAAGTGCCGCATTGGGCAGAATAACATAATCACCGGCAGACATGTTATAATGGGTGTCTTGAAAAGTAAATCCCATGTTGCCCTTGCTGCAAAGGATATGTATCACCCTTCCCACATACCGCAATCTGTTCAATTCCTGCCAAGAATCGACAAAAACAATACCGTCAAACTTCACGTCACTCATTATTTGCATCTATTTGCCCGCAAAAATACGCACAAACCACGAATAGTGAAAATATTGCCTCAAATTATGTAATAACGGCACAATAGGAACTTCGTAATTTTGCATCAGAAATTAAGAACATAGAAGAATATGAAAGATGTAAGATTGAACAATGGCGTAATGATGCCTGCCATCGGTTTTGGAGTTTATCAAATCCCTGAGAATGAAACGGAACGTGCCGTAAGCGATGCCATCGAAGTGGGTTATCGGATGTTTGACACGGCTGCTTCATATTTCAACGAAGAACAGTTGGGCAATGCCGTAAGGCATAGTGGCATCAAACGTGAAGAACTTTTCATTACCACCAAATTGTGGGTGCAGGACTATGAATATGAAGATGCGCTCCGTGCTTTTGATCTTTCGATGAAGAAACTAGGTCTGGAGTATATTGACCTTTATCTGTTGCACAAGCCATACGGTAATTATTATGCTGCATGGAGATCTTGTGAGAAACTTTATAAAGAAGGACTTATCCGTGCCATCGGCGTAACAAGTTTCTCCAATGAACGCTTGCAAGACCTTTTCCTGCACAATGAAGTGAAGCCTGCTGTGAACCAGCTTGAGACACACCCGTTTTTTCAGCAGCAAGCTGCCAACGCATTTTTGCAGAAAGAGGCCATCCAGCATGAGGCATGGGCGCCTTTTGCCGAAGGAAAAAATGACATTTGGAACAATCCCGTGCTAAAAGCCATCGCAGAAAAGCACGGACGAACGGTGGGGCAAGTTGTTCTTCGCTGGCTGAACCAGCGCAATGTGGTGGTCATCCCCAAGACGGTACACAAGGAACGGATGATTGAGAACTTCAATATCCTTGATTTTACACTTACCGAAAAAGAAATGGATGCCATCGTCACTCTTGAAACCGGTAAAAGCCCGATTTATGACGATATGGATCTGGCAACGGTGAAAGGCATCGGATTACACAAAATACATGATTAATAAAGAGGTATAAATATGATACGACACATTTTTATCGGCACTTTCAAGGAAGGTGTCAGCAACGAGACCAAGCAACAACAGCTTGCCGATATGCAGGCGATGAAAGACAAGATTCCCGGCATTGCCGATCTCAAGGTGGGACTCAGCACCGGCTGGGCAGGACCGACGAATCAGGTAGTAATGACGGTAGACTTCTGCACGAAGGCCGACTTTGATGTCTATATGACACATCCCTATCATACGGACTACATAGGAAGTGTCACGGCGGATGCCTACTTTGACCGTTCCACTTTCGTATCAGCACAATTTGAATATTAGAAAACAAAACACTTAGTTTGGAATAAGATGAAAACAAGAAGATTAGGCAATTTGGAAGTGTCAGCCATCGGCATGGGCTGCATGGGATTTACCCACGCCTACGGCAAGGCTCCCGAAGAGAAAGAGGCGATACGCCTGGTGCATCGGGCCTTTGAACTGGGCTGCAACTTCTTTGATACGGCGGAGATGTATTCCTACTTCAAGAACGAAGAATTTGTAGGAAAGGCATTGAAAGGCCTGCCGCGCGACCGGGTGATTGTCTCCGACAAGTTCTGGCCTACGCCGCTGCCCGGCTCGGAAGGCGATTTCCCGGAAGGAAAGTTGAGCGAGGCGGGTATTCGCCGGAGCATAGAGGGGGCATTGCGCCGACTTCAAACGGACTATATCGACCTCTATACGGAACACCTGATGGAAGAAGGAAGTGAGGAACAAGTGGCAGATGTGATGGGCAAACTGATAAAGGAAGGCAAAATCCGGGGCTGGGGACAATCTTCTCCCACAACTGAACAGATACGCAAAGCACACGCTATCACGCCAATTACTGCTGTGCAGAGCGAATACTCCATGATGGAACGTCGCTGGGAGAAGGATGTGATACCTCTTTGCGGAGAATTGGGCATTGGTTTCGTGGCTTTCTCTCCGATGGGCAACGGCTTTTTGAGCGGCAAGTACATGCCCGCTACGGAGTTCAAAGGCGACGACGTGCGCCGTGTCATAACCCGTTTTGCACCGGAAAACATGAAAGCCAACCGTCCCCTGCTCGAAATGATCGGGGAGTTTGCCGAAGCGAAAGGATGTACGAAAGCACAAATAGCCCTCTCATGGGTGCTTAAAGGCGGTGACTTTATCGTTCCCATTCCGGGAATGAGACGCGAAGAACGGGTTGTTGAGAATCTGGGTGCAGCCGGTATTGAGCTTTCGGATGATGAATACAACCGTCTCAATGCGGAACTTGCCAAGATTGAGATTCACGGGTCACGCAGCGGTAAGGATATACAGAAATTGGGTACCGTACCAGTGAACGCGACTGTCTGATAGAAATAACTGATTTTCCCTAACAGAGAATCTGAACAATAGAATAACAATGAACAAGATAATTTCAATCATGTGCTGCCTGTTGTTGGTTTTTCCAAATGTCATGACAGGTCAGAACAATCAAAAAGACGAAAATAGTATGGAAACATTAAATCTGACTAAAGAATGGGACAAGACCTTTTCTAAAAGCGACAAGGTCAACCACAGCAAAGTAACTTTCAAGAACCGTTACGGCATTATGCTCGCCGCCGACCTCTATGTCCCGAAAGGAGTAAGCGGACGATTGGCTGCCATTGTCGTGTGCGGTCCTTATGGTGCAGTAAAAGAGCAATGTTCAGGGTTATATGCACAGACTATGGCCGAACGCGGTTTCCTTACACTCGCATTCGATCCCTCCTATTGTGGAGAAAGCGGCGGACAGCCACGTTACGTTTCTTCTCCCGACATTAATACGGAAGATTACAGCGCGGCGGTAGATTATCTTATCCTGCGTGATGACGTGGACGAGAACCGCATAGGCATCATCGGCATCTGCGGATGGGGCGGGTTGGCAATCAGCGCAGCCGTCATGGACACGCGCATCAAGGCTACAGTATCGTCCACGATGGGAGCGTTTGACACGTTCAATACACCGGAAGAACGCTATGAAGCACGCCGCCAACTCAATGAACAGCGCACCATCGATGTCCGTAACGGCCACCATGCACTGGCCGGAGGCGTACCTGATACGTTGCCCGCTGATGCTCCCCAGTTCATGAAAGATTACCATGACTATTATAAGACCTCACGGGGCTATCATCCGCGCTCGCTTAATTCCAACGCGGGATGGCAGACCATTACCAGCCTGCCTTTTTTTACTTTCCCACTGATGGCATACGCAGACGAAATAAAGAGTGCCGTGCTTGTCGTGCATGGAGACAAGGCATACTCACTCAATGCAAGCAAAGACGCATACAGCCGCATGAAGGGCGACAATAAGGAACTGTTGCTCATTCCCGGAGCCAGCCACACGGACTTGTACGACCGGTTGGATGTAATTCCATTCGACAAGTTTGAGACGTTTTTTAGGAAGTACTTGAGATAAGCAGTCAGAAATGGCAGATGAATAAGCTAATTTTTATGATTATGTCATTGTTGGGCATTGCCTCATGCGCTAACGGACAAAACAGTAAAATTGATATGGAAGGAAAGAAAATACTTGTCGCTTATTATTCTTGGGGTGGTAACACGAAAGCTGTAGGCGAGTATATTGCGCAAAGGCTCGGTGCTGATGTGTGTCAAATTGAAACTGTCAACGCCTATCCTACCGATTACGATGCCTGTGTGGAAGAAGTCGGGAAACAGGGAAAATTTTACGAACCTGAACTGAAACCCGCTCAGATAAATATCGCTGACTATGACGTGGTTTTTGTAGGAACACCTTGTTGGTGGGGTACTATATCAAACCCGCTGCGCAGTTTCCTGCATCAGCACTCTTTCAAAGGCAAAACGGTCATTCCGTTTATGACCAACGGAACAAGTGGAAACCGTTTGCAAGATGTGAAGGAACTCTGTGCAGGAGCGATCGTACTTGACGGATTATCCATTTACAACCGTTATCAGGTGGAAACAAAAACCAACACCCCTGACAATATGGGAAATTGGAAAGAAGCTGTGGACAATTGGTTAGAAAAAATGATTAAATAGGGTGGATACCTAAATAGAATGGTGCTGCCGGGAAAGTCTCTACTTTTTAGCAGCACCATTTTTATAGCCATAAATGTTCATTTTTCCAGCCTTTGCAAAATCCCATAGCCGCAATATCTATTGAAGGAAAACGATCCAATAGATTGGCTATTTTTTCGTTGAAGTTATTATTTGGAGAAACGGATGCAAGAAAGTATCTGATTATACATAAGCGGTAAAAAATCCTTTTCTTGTCTATATTTGTTGTGTCAATCCAAGCATTTGAAGTCTTGCGTGGCTCTGCCGGATTTAACATAAAATCTCTGTTCCATACCCTTACATGGTGGCAACACATATTGCGAAGATTGGCAAGTACCGTCATCCATGATGTGAAAACCTTTGGCTTCAGACCGAAATAACCGGCAATACGCTTCAACAGTTGATTACTGGCAATGTTGGAATAAATGTAGTTCAGGTTTCCAAACGACAACACTTCCGTTATCATCCATGCCGGAGGGTAATTCTCAACATAATTGCGCCTGAAATTTTCGATGTAATCTTCTTTGCTCGATGCCAATTCCTTTTCTATGACAGCTAATGTTTGATTGAATTTATCTTCATTGGCAAAATATTCAGGCTTTGTTATCCAATACCTGTCGCCCAATTCTTGGCAGCCAATGTTTGCCAATACACTGCGAATGGCAACTTCTATCTTTTCTATTTCATTGAAAAGGAGTATGCGTAATTTTTTATCAAAGCGGTAGAGGGTCAAAACTTGTTCAAAGGTCGTACCCTTCTTTAATATCAAATCGCTTTTAGGACTTTTATAAAATGGAAAGATATAAGCCGATAAACGGTGATAGCCTATGTTTAATAGGTAGCTTTCGACTTTATGCTCATCTTCCATGAGCATACCTCTCGATTTTAGTATTTGAACGATTTGCTCCGGGGAGGAATAGGGTTTGGTGCAACTCGCTTTCATATAGGTATAATAAAAAAACGACCCGCCGATTTGAGCATTGTTAAGAGGCTTGGCAGGTTCTAATTTTGCAAAGGTAGTAAAACAATTCAGAATACCAAAATATTTTGTGATTTTCTTCTCTGCATTGGATAAACAGCAAGATAGGCGTAGAGGCCATCAGCAAGACAGACAGCAGTATTTTGCAATTAATCGGCTCATCATTAACTTTGGATGCACAAAACTTATTGGATAATCTGTATTTAGTAGTTTTTTGAAACGGTTTTCATACCCTTAATAGTGGCTCTAAAATGGTACTAAATCTAACACTGTAGCTTATTTCATTGATATAAAATACATATTATCAAGTTAATATAAAACTATTTATATGGTCACCCAGCATCACGACGGCTATGCCCTGTTCGAAAGCAAATATATGAATGCCTTCACTTCCAAACAGACCCATAACCGTGATTTCGTCAAGGAATATGTCAACGCATGCCGTAAGGCCGGACTCAAGGTAGGACTTTACAAGACTCTGATCAACTGGCGTTTTCCGGGCTACTATGATGTCACAGGAACGGACTGCAAGCCTAACAGATTCGGATACACCACAAAACACGAACACAAGGAAAACGCCCGACTGATGAAAGAAGAACTGTACTGTCAGGTTAAGGAACTGATGACCAATTACGGTCAGATTGACCAGTTTTTCTGGGATGGCGGATGGCTGGGTCAGCAAGGAACGGACGCTGATGCGGCTTATTTCTGGGAATCCGGCAAATATCTTTCCGATGACAACGAATGGCCTGTCAATCCTTATTTTCGCGACAAGGATGAACAAACCGGGCAGCCACTCGGCCTGATGGGAATTGTCAGAAAATACCAGCCGAATATCGTCGTCAATCCGCGTAGCGGATGGTGTGGCGATTATACCTGCGAAGAAGGTACAGCTCCGGTAAAAGGCAAAATCCGTGAAGGAGTGGTTGAAAAATGCATCTCGCTTTCTTCCGGATGGGGCTACAACAAAGCCATGGAAAATCCACAATATATCATGCCATTGAAACAGATCAAACGGCTATGTGCTGACTGTATGGTTCGCAACATGTGCTTTCTCGTCAATATCGGACCGGACCGTCACGGCAATGTCCCCCCACTGATCGAACAGCGTTTGCTGGAGTTTGGCGAATGGGTCAAGAAAATAAGTGAAGCCATTTACGGTACCAGAGGAGGCCCCTGGGAACCGGTAGAAGGACAGTACGGATTCACCTTCAAGAACAATATGATCTACGTTTATTTCCTTGACGGTTTTAAATCTGACACTTTCAGGTTACCACCTGTTGACAAGGGTATGAAAGCCATTAAGGCTTACGATCTCTGTTCCGGTTCCAAGATCAGGATCGATAACCGTAAAAATGGCATTACGCTCAAAGGTCTTCATCTTTCTGACCAGGAATTGCCAGTCATAGCAATCGAATTCAACAGACCCATCTACCCTTGATGGTAATCCAAAAACAATTCTGTTGAGATGGCTTTTACAGTCAGTAAGAAACGACAAGAGGAGTTGTCTGTTCCGGCAACTCCTCTTGTTTATTTTGAAAAAAGATTCTGATTTTCTTTACTTTATCACAATCTTGTCTTTTCTGACAACTCCGTTTTCGTATGTCGTCACACGAATATTGATACCACGGTGAGGAATGGAAGAACCGATGCCGTCAGGTGAATAATATACGGTATTCACCACTTTAAGATGATCATACTCGGCTGACTGGATATCACTTTCTCCACCCACTGGAATAAGCTCAAATTCATAATTCAAGGGATCCTTGCTGAATGCAAAGTTGATCTTTCCGTCTGCCTCTACTCCCCAGTACGTGTTACCGGATGTGGCACTCTTCTGAATGGCCAGCAATTCACTACCCTTGGCACCTGAGAAACGGAAGCCCTTGATTTCACGTGCATTATACTCTCCCTCCTTATTGATATACATGCTGTCCAGAAGAGACATGAAAGAGTGGATGATGGAAGAACTGTTCACTCTCCACTGCTGTGAAAGAGGAGCACTTTCATTCTTCACACTGAATACCGGTGAAATGCCGTCTCCGTTGTTGGTCATGTAAGTATCGGTCGGAGTATGGCGGATATAATAGTTTCCGCTGGTGATGACCCTGCGTTCAGGATCCTTCACAAAGATCTGGAAATCATAATGTGAAAGCTTGCCCAGACACTCGTAATCCAGACTATACACTCCTGATGTGGACAGATCCTTAAGTACCAGTCTTTCACCTGTAGATCCGTCACTCCACTGATAGGTTCCTCCCTTCAGAGCTTCAGCCGGAGTGACTGAAAGGATAACACTGTCGCCTTCTTCCACAATCACCATGGTTGTATCCGAATAA
>ERZ791680.695-NODE-695-length-33050-cov-13.401818_pt1 | contig 33050 bp, 29 predicted proteins | sample MGYA00510051_ERZ791680 | MGnify/ENA primary metagenome ERZ791680 (study PRJEB30046, sample SAMN00715238) | human gut metagenome | study: EMG produced TPA metagenomics assembly of the A metagenome-wide association study of gut microbiota in type 2...
TTTCAGACGACGCTCCATGTCCACGATGCCTGAGACGGCCTGACGGTTGGCGGCAGGTGCCTGTTCGGAGGGACCCGTTGCGGCATCCATTCCACGTTTTTCAGGAACGGGGTTGTTCGCGGTTTCCCGTATCGTGTGTCCTTCCGGTACGTCCTGTTTCGGCTGTGCCTGACGGGTATTCCGGTGTTTCAGTGCCCAACGGGCTGCTGCCCTGCGGACCAGTGTAGTGAGTGTCTTCATGTCTTCTTCGGTTTTTACCATACAAAGATAAGTTCCGGCAGGAGTCTCCGCGGTACTTATGGTCACTTCTGGTTGCATCTGGTCACTGCTGGTCATTTTTAGGTACTTCTCGGTTTGGTCGTTTATGGGAAAGGCAGGCAGGGAAGGCTGTCTTTCCTGTTCTTCCGTCCATTACCTGCCGGTCCGGCAGTATCCGGCTGCTTCCTGTCCGGCAACCGTCATAAAGCTTTCTTAGGACCAGGCTTTTGCCCTGGAATTACCCTAAAATTGTTTTTTTCCGACTTTACTTTCACTTCTTCACCGGATATGCCAACCCGCTGATCCTTAAATCGGAAAGGGGTGAAGCTGTCCCGTTCACCTGTTTCACATCCTGTCTCACGCGTTTTCAGACGTCCTGCGGCCTTATCGGGAGGTCTTCCAGCAAAAAGAGGCCTGTTCAGAAGCCTCGCCCAGCCGGGCTGTAATGGCCTGTACGACTTTTCTGCAGCTTGTCTTTTTAATAGGAAAAAACGTAGGGTCGCCCCTGTTTTTTCATGGGGAACTTTTCCAAAAACTCGGTTTACTTTCAAAAAAGTAAGCTTTACTTTTTAAAAAGTAAGCCTTACTTTTTTGAAAATGTCAGGATTTAAGAAATTCGGACTTTGGACAACGGTTTTATGGAAACCCGTGATTTTGCTTGTGAAGCACCCCGTGAAGGAGCGGTGAAGGATCTCCTTCACACCGAAATCCGCATGGACAGTGGGATGTGAAGGGGTGAAGGACTTTTTTCGTTTTTTTCTGTTGAAAGAGAAAACAGGTGATTTATGTAACCGTACATCCTACATGTGTTGAAATGTATTATCATGAAGAAGGGGAAAGGGATGACAAGATAAAGGACTATATAGTTTATCACAGAAACAGTAATGATGGAAAAAATAAAAAGGATATTTTCCCGCTTGGTGTACTTCATAATCATGTATCGGGTATAGATCTGACCTTTGAAAGGAAAGGTGACGACGGAAATCCGATCCGTTTCTCTGCCTTGATAAGGGAATTCTGGGTCAACAGTGAGAATAAGAAGGAAGACCTGTATGAGATGAAAGGGGTTGGTGGTAACGGTGAAAATACGCCGGATAAAAAACCTACGCATATTTACGATGCTTTATACTCTCAGTTTTCCGTATTCGAAGGATTCAGTATCCAATGGGTAGACGGTACTGACGACGAAAGAAAACAGATAAACTGTGTGGGAACCAGAATCAATGTGTCTCAGTATGAGATAAAAAATAATAAACCTGAAAAATGTGAAATTAAAAGTGTGACTGATGTTGCAACACAAAACAAGAAATACAAACAATGTCCCCGCATGTGGAGATATTCAATAAATAAGGACTGATATGATTCCGGATGATCAATGTAATGTGGTCTGTTTTTCGTCATGGTTAAAAAAATATGTTCTGCTAACATTATAACAGACAGTTTGTTCATTTTTCAGAGTTGCAAAATTGCCATAATCTCTGAAAGGTTCAATCGTTCTATTCCTCTATGATATTGGGTTTTTGATTTATCTTTCGTCCGATATGACCAACTTTTCGGAATGTTTTTCTATACGATGGGAGCCATTAGCAGGCGATGGCGCTAAAGTTGCTATATAATCAAATACGATTTTCCCTTGTGAGATAAGTCCTAAAGAATGGATGGGTTCACCTTTGTATTCCCAATCCAATTGGATCAGCTCTTTACCTATTACCGCAATCGTATCCAATTGTTGTTTAAGACCCTCGTAAAAATCTTTCCCATACAGCTCCTTGCTCTGCTTTCGGGCTTTCTGCAACGAAACGATATCATAGGCTGAACCATCCTCGTTCTGATAAGAAACTACCTTTGTATCGTCTGCTGACATATATTTCCAATATTCGTCAAGCTGCTTCTGAGATTCTATTTTTCCCAAGTATTTATACCCGATAAGTTTAAGTCCACCTTTCTCTGGTTTGTCGGTTTGCTTTTTGGCAAAATCAACCTGCTCCTGCCATGTTTGAGGCTCGTTCTTTTGAGATAACATTACGGTTTGAGCGTTTAATTTTCCAAATGCCAGGAACAAACATAGGGCGAACACATTTTTTCTCATGTCACATAGTATTAAAAATCAGAAATAGAAAGGTTGCATCTTTCATGTAAAGATATGGATAATATATGTAATATGCAAAGAAATATGACAATAAACAGGGCGCTGAATTTATAATTCCATTCATGACCGTGCAAACAAGACAGAAGAAATCATAAAACGGGAATGAAATTCTTTGAAAGCTTACCAATCCTGGGAACAATCTCTCACTGTTGCTCTATCATTAACACTGTGTAGTTTCATCGGCTCCCATATCAAGCGTGTAGAAATAAAAAAATCCCGATTCGGTGAGGAATCAGGATTTAATACTTTGAAAGTGGTGCCACCAGGAATCGTAATCTAACGATAAGTGTCTGAATATCTTTGATGTAACTTTTAGCTAAAGAAGTAATCTTCCACTATTGCTCCACCGGATTCTTGCAATATTTTGCACTAGGTTGCGTGGAGGTTTCCGCAACAAAGATACGGGAAAATATTAAAAGATATTACATAATGATTTTAGTTTATCAATTTCTGTTCTTAAATTAATCAAACTAAGGTTAGACTCTAAAATTAGCTTATTAGAAACATAGGATATTTTTGATCTAATAAAGAGTGACAAATCTAAATTAATATTATAAGAAGAAATAAATGAATTTATGGAATTCAAAGCTAGATATGCCATCGGGAAAATAATATTTTTACTGTTTCCTATTTCATATTCAGCTAATTGTAATGCATATATAATAGCATGAGTTAAATATGTATTTCTTTCATTTTCTATAGAATGAAGGCTGACCTTTATATTATTTTTTTTAAAAAGATTTTGGATATTCCGTTCACTATCACTATTACCATATTTCAGATTAATATCTATGAGTTGTAACTCAAATTCCTTTTGTGAGATCTGCATTTGGCAATTATTTGCTTGTCTTAACTCATTTGAGAATTGATTATATAACTGACTAGTGTCCATCTTGCTGTCCTCCAATTTCAGTGTCATTCTTTATTTGATTTTTCTTCACTGCTTCTTGAAGTCTTTCAATAAGCTTTGTAATGTTTAAATTTTCTTCAGTAGTACCATCACTACTATTTTGTGCATTTAGTAATGTGGCTATAATAACTGACAATAACTTATTTTGCTCTTCAATAGAATTTATTTTTTCTTGAACATTACTTAAATAAGTATCTAACTTTTCTTTTGCATGCTGTAATGTCGTTATAAATTCTCCTATTGAAGTTAATCTTGATTCAATACCTTCTGTTTGCTCATTTATCTTTTTTGCATAAGCATTTGACTGTTCTTGAAGTATAATATTATATTCCGATAATATTTTTTGACTTTGTTCGTCAAAGTTTTTTCTCAAGCCATTTAAATATTCATTAGTTCTCTTATATAAATCATTTTGTTGGGTACTAAAACTAGAAGATATGCTTTCCAATTTTTCTCTATGCTCCTTGATGATTTCTTCTGTTTCTTCTTTTAACTTTTTAATTTGTTCATTATTTTCTGTTTTAACACATGTAATGCTATCGTCTCCTTCTTTTTTGAGTCGCTTTATATCTTTAACCCCTTCTCTTCCTTGTTGAATAAGTTCGTCCATTTTGAAAATAGAATAAAAGCTAAAGACTAGAAAAAGTATGGTTAAAATAGCAGCCCACATAGTAATATTGTTGTACTCATGGTCAATTTTAGTCAAATGTAAGTCTATCATTGCTTTTGTCTGTCCTTCTAATAATGTTCTTTCAGCATTAAGTTGTAAAGAATCACGTGATAACTTTGACTGATATTGTTCTTGTATCTTAATTGACTGATTATAATAATTAGATATAATAGTAGACAGATCTTTATATTGATTTTCGGATAATTTTTGTTTGGAACCTAATGTATATTTTATCAATGAATCAGCCAATAATGCATTATTGGCTTTCTGAATATTTTCAAACAGTACTGTATTATATGCTGAAATGCTGAAACATAAACTGTCTGCTTTATTGATATGATTAATATAATAATCTTTTATTCGCTTTTGAGACAGATTCAATGTATAGCTAGAATAACATAGATATCCAATAAATAAGCAACAAAATATCCCTGTTACACTTAAGAAAAACTTCCCATAGGAAGTAGTCATTCTTTTTAATATTGCGAAGAATAATTTTTTATCGTGCATCTTTTATTTTTTATCTTAAAGATCCTTTTTACATGAAATATAATGTTGCCAAAGTTACTTTATTCGTGGCTGAAAAACAAAATTACTGATTACAAACTGAATTAGGACTTTTTTTAAATCTTTCATTATTTAAAGAATTTGTATCTGTCTTTAATGTATCGCAAGTAGTCTTAACTTGTGCATTATCAATAATTGGTGATACGCGCTTGACAGAATCTACATATTCAATGTTGTGTTCATTTGTTTCTGTTTTTTTTAAATCTCGATCTAAGCCTATCCAACAAAGAAAAGCAGACATTAAAAGAATACATACAACCCACATGCAAACGCTATAACGACGTTGCTTACGAGCAAAAATAAAACAATTTCTTTTTTTGCAGTTATCTCCTTCATGAAATATATCTGCAATTTCTTCTTCGGTTAAAAGTTTGCTATATCTTTCTTTTATATCCTTTATTTGTTGTTGTGAATAGCGTAACTTTCTATTTAGCTCAAAAAACAATGAATATAGTAAATTGATAAATGAAAGAACAACTAATAGAATCGAGATTTTCATAATATTGGGTGAAAATCCGTCAAATATTTCTTGATGTGATATAGCCCGTATAGCTATGACTGATATAAAGAAAGTAATAGAAGGAAGAATACTTTTCTTGAAATCAGATGCGAAATCAGATACGAAAGAAGCTATTTTATTCTCTTGATCAAGTAGGATTTTTGAAATCTCATTTCGTAGAGTTATAAAATTTTTTACATTTTCTTTTGAGTAATATCTAAAATTGGATTGAATAGCACTAAATGTAGAGTTTGTAAAGTTAATCGATTCTCCATCAATAAGATTGATAGAAATAATATTTCGTGCTATAACCATTTTGTCATAGGTATTACCCTCTAAATAAATCCAATTATAGATTTCACTTAATATCTTGACATTGGGAATATTTATTTGTAAATCGACAAGATTGATAGGCACCGTGAATTCACGAGTTTTGAATCCATTGATTTTGTATTTGATATGATTATCGGCAAAAGAACTGAAATCAAATATGCTTGAAAGTGTATAATAAAAATATGCTATAGCAAATAATTTTGCAATAGGGTCTGAAATATTATCAAAAGATGACAATTCAAAATCTAAAGGTAGAATGTTCCTATATGCAAACTCACTATATACTAACCGATTGGTTCTGTCATATATAAGTGACCGATCATAATTATGTTCTATTATTTCTGAATTTTCTGATGATTTCTGAAAGTATATAGTTGGAGTATGCCAAGGTACAAACTCGTCAGAGTGAACAAAGACCATAATGTTGGACTGCATTCTGACATTCCATATTTCCAAAAACTGTTTTAATTGTTTGGTTAACAGATCTTGGTAAAACAATTCATAGTCATATATATGTAATACATTGATATTTTGCCTTTTTTCTATCTTTATTTTTAAACTTAATGGAACTTCTTCAGAGTAAGTTATTTCGTTACATTTTCTAATGAAATTTTCCCAAGTTTGTTCTGGGCTATGTGAACGATATGTAATAGCAATATCTTCTGCTTCTAAAATTGTTAAGCATAGAATATCACTTTCACCTAACTCTATACATATTTCATCTTCTGTTGGTAGTTGGTCTTGAAATCCTTGACATTGATACGAGGCTTCATACACCATTGATGTTTCCTTATTACTTTGTTCTTCTAGAACAGGGTGAATAAGAAGTCTTTGTACTATAGATGTAAATAAAGTATTCATAATTTAATTATTGCTGGTTTCTTATAAAATGTTCGTAACCTTCATCAGAATATATTACGACCATTTTATTGCCTTGAGTATCAACATCTGCTTTAATAACATTCTGTAGATTTTCTATTTGGCCTTTTATGGATAAATCCAAGTTGTCTGCTAAACGAACAACTTGCCTTCTCATTCTATCGCTAATACTTGTAGGTTGTTTTTGAAATGTGCGATCGAATTTTTCTGTTTCCGGAAGATTATGTAATTTGTTTATTAAAGAATCCTTATTAAGATTGGGATCTATTGGGATATAATCTCGTATCTTTTGTATATACTCTTCTATATTAAAGTTGTCATTTGACGAAAAATAAACAAGATTTAAGTTGAACAAATTTGTAAAATCTGTTTTATGCTCTTTTCTAATAGGAGATATAACTTTGTCTTTTATTGCTTTGTATGCTTTTATTGTATTTAGTTCATTGGTTCTTAATTCTTTTAATTCTAAGAAACTTTTCCACCAATATTTAGCATCCCTACTACTAGTATCACATACTAATACATTTGATATGTCGTAATTATGGTTGTTCAAAACATATTCTATAGATATAGCTTTATAAATCTTCTTTTTTGTTGGTAATCCCAACTTCTTATCCCCAGATTGCTCTTCCATAAATTCGGCATAATCTGCTTTTGCAAGAATTATCTTACAGCTACCTTCCTCATTAATTGTTTCAGCAATAATTAATACACCTTTAGGTATTGGATTTAATTGAGTATGATTGTCATTAAATTCTTTTTCTATAGATGATAGTCGGTGTGCAGGTCGTGACTCTATGTAGCTTTTGAGTTCTTCTGCTATTCCAGCTTTACGTTCATCTTCGTCTGGAATAGAACATAAGGCATTAATTTTGGTTATAATGAAAATTACATCGTTGTAAGCTGTTTCATATTGTTCGTCAAAGCAATATTGACGAGTAACAGAATTATTAGTTAACTCTGTTGTAATAGCTTCAATATATTCACGAACATTTTCTGTCCTATCAAATACAGCTTCATTAGCAGAAGGAATATCATTTTGAATTATAAAGATCTTAGAATAACGTATTTGCATAACTTATGCTGTTTTAGGTTGAATGTTTATGTAATAGTAATCATAGATAACAAAGATAATGAATGCGTTTGGTTTTTTGGCATATTTAATGTGCTTTTTTAAAAAAACAGACCGATGAATTAAGCATTATTGCTAAATTTGCACTATAAGTCAAACTATTATAATTAATAGACAAATTTAGGCATATGAAATCTCAAAAAATCAATAGATTAAAAGTGGTTTTGGTTGAGAATGGTAAAACAGGAAAATGGTTGGCTGAACAAGTTGGTAAAAATGAAGCTACCGTTTCTCGTTGGTGCTCCAACAAGATGCAACCATCACTTGATATGCTGGTTAGAATTGCAGAACTTTTAAATGTGGATCCTCGCCAACTGATAAATGGCGGTAATAAAGATTAAATAATGAAAGATATTCTATCGTACGAATCTGATATATGGTCTTGTGCAGACCTCCTTATTGCTACGGGAATCAAGCAAAGCGATTTCCCTAAATATATGATGCCGTTCTTTGCATTGATTATGCTCGAAGGACGTATGCGTAATGAAATTGCTGACATCATAGAGACTGAAGGATTGAATCGTGAAGACAATCTTGATGAATTTGTCGAAGCCTTTAGGGATAGAGAATGTGGATATAATGAGTATATTGTTAAAGACGGTAAGACTCTGTCGGACATCTGTAACAATGACAAGACTTTTGAAGATGATTTTCGTAACTATCTTTCAGGTTTTGATGGAGCATTAAAGGAATTACTTGGTATAGAACGAGGTACAGACGATAGTAAATATCTGAATCTTGATGGTATTATTGCAGAACTTCGTAAGAAGGGTGTGCTTTTAATGTACGTAACCAAGTGGTCGCAAATTGATCTTTCTACATATAATAATTCAGAAATAACGACTCTTGAAGAACATATCAAGCGTAAATGGGCAGATATTTCTGCGGAAACCGCCGGAGAACAATATACGCCGGAGGATATTATTGCATTGATTGCAGAAATTGTGTCTGCTAAAATTAATATCAGCCATGATGATTATGTTCATTTATACGACCCGACTTGTGGAGGTGCTAATCTCCTTTTTGGGGTAGCAGACCGTTTGAATGATATTGGGTATAAATATATTGCGGCTAATGGTAGTGAGTGGAATGATGCTCTTTTCGCCTTGGCTAAAATTGAATCCCTGTTTCGTGAAGATGCAGAAATTAAATATGGCAACACCTTAACAACTTTGCCTTTTAAGGGGAAAGAGTTTGATGTTGTTGTGGCAAACCCACCATACGGTATTCCCTGGAAAGGATATGAGAAAGAAATACGTAATGACCAGACGGGGCAGTTTGCCTTTTTCCCATCTGTCAGCGATGGTCAACTTTTGTTCCTTCAACACAATGCATGGATGCTTCATGAAGATAGCGGTATTGTAATAGAAGTAAATAATGGTAGCTCTCTTTTTAGTGGAGATGCGGGTAGTGGAGAAAGCAATATCCGTAAATATCTTTTCGATAATGATTGGGTTGAAGCTATAATACAAATGCCGTCTGATGAGTTTTTCAATACAGGTATTGTGACTTATCTTTGGATTCTGAATAAGAACAAGCAAATTGAACGTAAGGATAAAGTTATACTTATTAATGCTTCTGACCTTTGGCAGCCCTTGAAAAAGAACAAAGGTTCCAAGCGTAAGGAAATGAGTCCGGGACATCGTAAACTGATAGTTGATACTCTTGTACGCTTTGAAAACAATGACATTGCTAAAGTTTTTGACAAATGGCATTTCTATTTCAATAAGCAACAGATACAACTTACTGAAATTGATAGTAATGGGCGTTATGTTAGTCAATCACTTGGCTGTGCTGGTGATGTATTTAAAATTAAGAATGCTGACATCATAGCTGTCAAATCTTCCGGTGTCTGGAAATGGTCTCTTGATGATAATAAAGAATGGGAGAATCAGGAAGATATGGTAAGTATGTATAAAATTACGGGAGATACTATTGTTTGTACTTCTGACTATTTTTATTGGGAAGACAAGGAATATAATGTCGTCCTACGTACTTCAGTTGTTTCTGGTGTCCATGAAGTTCTTGGTTGCGGATATATTTCAGTAACATACAGTAGTACTAAAAAAGGTGGTAAAACGTGTACGGTAAAAATATCGGATTATACTTACAAGGATGCCGAAATTATATCTTTTAATCCAGATTCAGAACAAAATAGTGAGAATATTCTTGCTTTTATGAATCGGTATATCTTTAAACCATATTGTCTTCTTGATAATACCGTTGGGGTAGAAGTGAATTTTAATAAGGAATTTTATGTTCCTGAAACAGTGGAACCAGTTGATTCAATCCTTGCAGAAATAGCTGAGATTGATAAAGAACTTATAAATCTTGAGAAAGAATTAGGATTATGAGATTAAAAGATGTTGCAGAGTTAAATGTTCGTTCACTAGATGATTCAACAAGTGGTGATTACGTTTTTAAGTACATAGATATTAGTAGTGTATCTTTTGAAAACGGTATTACTCTTGGTGAAGATTTAGCTTTTCGAAATGCACCTTCTAGAGCACGAAGAATTGTACAAAAAGGAGATGTACTTGTTTCTACTGTAAGAACATATTTAAGGGCAATTGCAGATATTGATTGGGATGCTGAAAATATAATAGCTTCTACCGGTTTTGCAGTTTTTACCCCAAATAAAAACATCAATCCTCGATTTCTAGCTTATGCTGTAAAGTCCTCGGAAGTTATAAATCAAATATGTAGCATCTCAAAAGGAATCAGTTATCCTGCTATACAGGCAACGATACTTTCATCAGTAAGAATACCATTTTATGCACTCTCAGAACAGTATGTTATAGCAACGTACTTAGATAAAGAATGTGATAAAATTACAAGAGAGATTGATTTGTTGGAACGAAAAGTAGATTGTTATAGACGTCTTCGTCGTTCCTTAATCAATCGTGCCGTTACTCGTGGACTTGATCCAAATATTCCATTAAAACCTTCAGGAAGTGACTGGATCGGTGATATTCCACGACATTGGAATTTAAAACCACTAAGAAATTTTATTACTCTTATTTCACCAGAAAAGAAAGGATTAAATGATTATCTGCTACTCTCTGTAACAAGAGATAGAGGTGTAATTGTACGAGGAGAGCGTGGAGAAGATGGTAATAATAATCGTATACCAGAAGATTTAAGCAACTATAAGGTCGTTCATAAAAATCAGTTTGTAGTTAATAAAATGAAAGCTTGGATGGGTTCTTATGGTGTTTCTGATTTTGATGGAATAGTTAGTCCTGCTTATTATATTTGTTCTGTTCATGATATTTATGAATTATTTTTTTCTTTGGCGATTCGTTGCAAAATGTATACGAATTTTTTTTGGAAATATTCAAAAGGGATACGTGTAGACCAATGGGATATGTCTCCATTGGCTCTTAAAGAGATTCCTTTTGTAACTCCACCAAAAAATGAGCAAAAAGAGATAACTGAATATCTTGATGAAAAGTGTAGTAAAATAGATTCAATAATTGAAAAAATAAAATTAAAGATAGAGCGATTGAAAGAATTAAAACGCTCACTGATAAATGAAGTAGTAACCGGTCAACGTACCATTAAATAAAACCTCAGATTTATGACAGAACTTGAATTACAGGGTGAATATGTAATGGATTTCTTTTGCCGTCGTAATGACGGACTTGGATTCCGTGAGGTTAAGAATAATGCCGTTACTTCTGACCTCTTTATACCAGCCGACTTAAAAGAGTTTCTGAAAGAAAACTCTCGTGTAGGTTGGAACAATCTGCTTAAGCGAAGTGAATATAATGGAAATGAACAGAAGCTGATTCGTGACATCATGGACGATATTCGTCGGAAGATAGAAACCAGTGCCAATGTTGCGATATTTCTGAATAGTACGACAAAGAACAAACCTTATTCTTTCGGTGGAGAAACTCTGAAACTTTTGTATGTCAGTGGTACGGAACTTCGTGGTGATGAGGATTTTGAGAAAAATATCTTTTCTGCTGTAGAGGAAATGACCTATTCTTTCCATCATGAGGGAAAAAGAATTTTTGCATTCCGCCCGGATTTGTCATTTTTTATCAATGGTATATTTCTGGGATATGCTGAATTAAAGAGTAACTTTACCAATCAGACGGCGAAAAATAACGGACGTAATAAAGTTATAACTGATTACTTGGAGGCTGTTTGGGAATATACGAAGATTGCTAATGGAAATGATGTGCAACAGTCGCTTCGTAGAACCATGCTTCGTCCGTTTGAAAAGTCTATACATCTTGTTACAACGGATATTAACAATACCTTTATATTGCGTAATCCGGGACAATTTTTTGATGATGCAAAAAAAGGATTTCAGGAGAATATGATTTCCATATCGTCATTCCGTCCTGTTGTAGAGAAAGTGTTTAAGCCACTACCAACTGTTTTGGATGAAAACACAGACCCCCGTATCAGATTTGAAGAGGCTATGCGTTCTCTTTATTCAAAGAAGATGGTAGAGAAAGAAATCCTTTATTACAATTTTATGGCTTATACGTATAAGACCATTACTGTAACTGAGAATGGCCGTAAAGTGCAGAAGAAGGAATATAAAGACAAGACCGGTAAGTTGATGTGTCCCCGTCCGAAGCAGAAATTCGGATGCGACCGTATTATTGACCGTGTTCAGGAATTTCTTGATCATGAAAACGAGCCTAATTATTATATAGAAAAACTCCGTGCTGAGTTAATGGCGATGAATGCTCCGCAAGACTTGATAGAACGTGTTGTGGCAGAAAGAGACAGTTATTGTAATAATAAATATGTCTATTCTCTTCTGCTGCAATATGCAGCCGGTTTTGGAAAAAGTAATATCATTGGGTGGACTGCATTACAACTTAAGGATATGCGCTATAATGGGGAGTGGGTTTATGATAAAATATTACTTGTTGTTGACCGTCTGCAGCTCCGTGACCAACTTGATTCCATGATGCTCAATATGAACATAGACAAAGCTATGTTTGTAGAAGCGACAGATCAGGATACCTTTGTCAAAGCATTAAGTGACAAGCGGCGTATAATCGTGGTTAATATACAGAAGTTTTGGGAACTGAAGAATGCGATTGCAAAAGCCGGAAAAGATTTCAAAAATCTTCGTGTGGCATTCCTGATAGATGAGGTACACCGTTCGAATACAGATGATGTGCATCAGGAAATGTTTTCGGCTTTTGATGAATTACAGGATATTTTTGATGAAAATGGTGGTTTTCTTACCCGTGGTTCAGTTAAAAAGAATCTTATAGTGGGTTTTACCGCAACTCCAAGTCCGAGGGTACTTGCCCGTTTCGGAGAGTTCTATCGTGGAGCGAATTTTAATCAGTTATGGAAACCATTTGATGCCTATACGATGAAAGAGGCTATAGCAGACGGCTATATTCTTGATCCTACGAAACATATCATACCTGTCAATGTAAAGATGTATTTTGATATGCCGCCAGAGCTTACAATGGCTGTGACGCAGGCTATTCAAGAGGGACGCGATGAAAAAATTACAATTGCTAAACGTAAGGTGTATGAAAACCATGACAGAATTCTGGCTATATCTAATTTTGTAGTGAACCGTCTGTTATCACAAGTCTATGGAAAAATAAGAGGAATGGGTAAAGCAATGTTAGCAGTAAGTTCTATTCCGATTGCCATAGAATATTGTAAGGCTATTCGTAGCCTTATGACAGAAAAGACAGCTACCGGAGCATTTACAAAATACGCTGATGCTCCTGTTGCCATTGTATATTCTGATAATCAGAAATACGAAAAATGCGCATCAATGAATGATGGTGTAGAAGAAGACCGGGTCATTGATAATTTTAAAACTGCCAAGAATGGAATTATCATTGTGGTGGACAAACTGCAAACAGGGTTTGATGAACCTAAATTGCATACACTATTTCTTGATAAGGAAATCCGCAGTATTAATGCCATTCAGACTATTTCACGTGTTAATCGTACTGCAAAATATAAAGAGGAATGTCATATCGTAGATTTTTCATTTGAGAATGTCAATGAAAAGAATATCCGAGATGCTTTTGCGGAATTTTGCGGAATTTCAATAACCGATTTTGACCCTATTCGCGAAAAGGCTGTTATAGAAGAAATATATCGTGGATTGTTAGCACAACCCATTTATATAAAATGGTTTGAACGTTACAAGGCTTCTTTGTCTGACAAAGAAGCTAATATGGCTCTTTGCCTTGAAATGGATGCAGATATACGGTCGTGGATAAAAAATATGGTAGATGCTCATGCGCAATATATTCAGGAAATAGAAAGTCGTGGGGAGCAGATTGATCCGGCTCATGCAGATGATGCTGCAAAAGCATTACGCAAGGCTATTGGAAGATATAATTCCAGACTTTTGCTTTTGCAAGGAGTCATTGAAATTGCACCAAGTTTCTTGGATGCTGCATTTATCGACTTCTGGAAGAGATATAGTTATATTTATCGTTCTATGTTTGAGAAAGATAGTCCTCTTGGTTCTATTTCCACTTCATTTGACGGAAGCTTAGGACTGCTTGTCGGTGAAGAAATCGAAGTTGAGGAGGCGGAAGAACCAAATGGAGGTGGAACAGAGGAACCTGCACCTGTATCAGGAAAGAAAGGAGGAAGGCCAGGACTTGCAAATATTTTTGATCAATTAGCCAGATTGAATGCTACGGAACAAGAACGTGAGCAGGAAATGCAATTCTGGTTAAATCAGACAGAGCATTTGTTTTTATTTTTCCGTGAGGATGGAAAATTTATGGCAATGCTTCGTAGTCCGAATTTCTCACGTGATGATATTGAGAAAGAGTATAATAAGCTCATTCGGCGTTATTTTAGACAGACAAATGATACAAAGGTTCGTAAGCTTATTGATGAGAATAAGGAAATGTTCCTTGAAGAGTTTAAGACAGAAGTTTTGAAACCTGAAACTACATCAGCCAAGTTTTATGAAATACCTATTGATGATAACTCATTGAAAGCTGCTGAACCTTAATCTTGTTGTATCAATAATAATCCCGATTGTATTATTAATACAGAGAATATAACGCAGGTGATCTGGTTTAATGATAATTAATCGTCTGTAAGAAACATTTATTATAAGAATACCAATCACTTCAGAATAAACTTTCTGAGGTGATTGTTAAATTAAATAGGGATATTCAGTAAATGTCCCTAAAAAGTAAGATGGCATATAAAGTCGATAGAGTATAATCACTTTATATGCCATTATTATAGCCCTTTTTCTGTGTTTTTTCATATAATCCTATCTGTTGGACATGATGTTCCGGAAGAAGTCTGATGACCTCTTCTGCTCCTGTCTGTAAAATCATGTCATGCCGCTTTATCTGTTCTGCTCGTGACCTTGTCTATCATCAGTACGGCATTTGCCGTATGTATTCCGAAGAAAATCCAAAGGATTTCAGTCTTCCTGTTCCTGGCCTTTATTCTTGCGAGTGAGTAGTGTTGCTTTTGAGTGCCGAAGCTTCCTTCAAGCCGGGTGGCCCTTTCTTTGGAGAGTTCACTTCTGAGAACCTTTCTCAGGGGCTCATCCTTTGCTGTCCTTCCCTTGCGCACAAAGGAAGTGGATATTCCATATTTTGTACAGAACCTTCTATTTGCATTGTTGGCATATATGGAATCTCCAGCCGCACATCTAACCCTGACATTCATGAGTTTCTGTTGCATACGGATACAGTCCTTCAGCCGTATTCCCTCATTGAATGCCTTGAACGAGAGGTGTTCGATAAACGATATACCGTCTATCTGTATGTTGTTAACCTTTGCACCGAATTCAACAGACTTTGTTTCCTTGCCTCTTACGATAGGACGTACGTAATGACGGTCGATGCTGACGATGCGGTCATTGACCTTCCTGCCTTCAAACAGTTCCTTCTCCTGTACAAGAACCTTTCTGATTATGGAAAGGCGTTTCTGATAATCCTGTGTATATCTGAGTGATCTCCCGTACTCCTTATGAATCTCATCCCTCTGTACGATGAGCTTTTCAAGGAGTCTGATCATACGGCGCCTGAGCATCCGTGTTCTTGAGGCTTTCCTCTTTCTTTTCTTGCAGTATGAAAGATAGGACTCTGGCACATCCGCATATTTGTTACGGGGACGCCTTATCCCAAGATCCATACAATGCCGGCAGATATGCCTGTAAAGCCATTCAATACTTTCCCAAAGCAGTTTCATGTCTGTAGGAAAACGCATGTGACTTTCATAACACGTGGCATCAGTCATGCACACGTGAAGGTTCTCAAGATATGGTTTCCAGTGGGAGGCCAGTATCTCCTGAAGGGAGTCAATATCAAGACGGGATGCTATCTCATTGCGGATGGCACTGACTATCTTGTAGTTGGTTATGGGAAAGGCCGGATCTATCATGATTCCGCAGAACATCTGGTAGTGGAGGTTGCCGTTGAGATGTTCCACCAGCTGTCTGTCGGAGAATCCGGTGTAGGCTTTCAGGACCATAAGGGCAATCTTTGCCGAAGGGCTAAAAATGTTCCTGCGTCCAAGACGATGTTCCGACAAGCCTATGGCTTTTGCCATACGGTCAAACGGGAAAACTGAGTGAAGCCTGCCCAGTTCACTCTCATGAAAACTCTTGCGATATTTTTCCAGAACATCAAATTCTGTAAAGCCCAAAGTGGGCTGTATTTCCGAAATATTTTGTATCTTAGCCATATCTTTGTTGGGGGATTTCCCCCGTTTTGGCTGCCAAACCTTATTTTCGGGGGAATATCTAAAGATACAAAAAAAGCCAACTAATTCGCAATACATTGTGTATGAATTAGTTGGCTAATTTTGTTATATTTACTGAATATCCCTAAATAGTATATATTAGTTACAAACACTTAATTTCATGAAAAATATTTTATATGGTTACGCTTGTTATTGTTTGCTATTTTGCTGTTAAAATAACAAATTCATTTTAAATGATTGTATTTTGCGCTCTTTTATAATATCATCTGGTTCTACATTCCCTATTAATAAAGGAGAGTTAGGATTGTGTCGCATTTTATTTTGAAACACCAAGGATTTATTAAAATTAGCGTAGCAATATACACAATTATGTGAGCAAGTATTATACTCGCCTATATCAATACTCTGTACGCATCCACATTCTGAACGTTGATTTTTATCCTTAGAAATTATCAATTTTATACCTAAAAGGTCTTCTATAAGAATGTTATCAATGCATTTACCATGTTTAATACCCAACTGTTCTAACTCTATTTTTTCCGCACAGGATTGAACTGTAATTCCATAACTATTAGCTATTTTGACTATTCCAATAGCTAGAGAAAACATTTCATTTATATATGGTTCTCTTGCAGAGGTATTGATAATATTTCGCTGTACCTTCTTATATAAATCGATAAAACTTATTACACATGTATCAGTGTATGTGTACAATCGTTTGGCTATTTCTTCATAATATTTTAGATGATAATTTATATCTATTTTATCAGTTAATAAGATCGGATCGTATCTCCAAATTACACGTTTTGCCCCTATCTTATCAGACAACTGCTTAAATGTCTCAATAACAGAATTTTTCTTGGGAACTGTTAATTCAATTCCTGTATTATATGGATTAATTGTAAATTGGAAGTAATACATGTATTTGTCAAGAAGATTTAGTCTGTCAAGCATTGGTTTTGGATTCTTACTCCAAAACACAATACAGTCAATCAAACTAGGAGATAAGTTGATTTTGCTTATTTGATGCCTGTTCATTGGGTTTCTGACATATACAAAGCCTTCCTGTATACGATTAAAAAACCAATCTGCATAAAATGCCGGGATATCTGTCCTTCGTGAAACTGATAGTATCATTTTTGTGAATGATTTACTTTTATTATTAATTGAATACTTCCCTTACTCTCAAATGGATTAAAAGTTTGCACATTTTGCTCTACTATTGGTATGCTTAAATTGCAGGGTAATTTTGTCCCATAAATTGGTTGAAAATCATTAGGGGTTGCAAAATGACGACGGGCTACTTTTATTGCTGGTGAAAGTTTTTGAGCTAAATGCTCCATACAAATATACCCGGTTCCATCTTTATAAAACAAGGGAATATCATTTATTACCACCCATTTAAATATACCATTATTTATAAGATCTGCTAATTTATTAATAAAATCATCAGTAATATCAGGACTAAATTTAATTAGATCTGAAAAGAAATAATTAAGAATTAAAATATCAGCCCATCTATCTTTTATAAAGGAAAAGAAGTCCTCAGAAGTATATTGTACAATATGAGGAGTTTGTCCGAACCTATCTATATTAAAATTCTGTATTTCATTCCATATAGGATTTCTGTCTATTCCCATATAACTTATAGTCATACCATTGAGTGCTTGGACTGCACCATATAATTCAGTACTTGGACCACATCCAACGGACAAGATATACACAGGTCTTGTTCTATCCAAATAAGGTTTTATATCAGCTATGGCCTTTTCTATTTCGGAAGCATAACGATGACCATGTTTTAAAATATAGTTATATGTAATCTTTTTACACGAGTAATGATCTGTATGATTTGAATAGCTATGTACGTGCTTTAAGCAATTATAGCAATCTTCACACTCGTTTTTTCTACAATTCCCCATAGCACAATCAGAACAGGGAGGAATTGCTGTATATTGTTGATAACAATAATTTATAAGGTCTGTAAATTCTTGCATGTTTATATATCATTTATCTCGCAATACAAATCTACTATTTTTTTTGTATGTGGACTATTTGTGAATAATATAAATCTTTTAATTCGTCATACTTATATAAATTTCTATATGTTTTCTAGTTATTTTAATCTCCGTGTAATCCGTCTTTAACTGACGGATTACACGGTTCTGGATAATCTGATAATAGACGCTACCTTCCTTTCATGCTATGGTAGAAGGTCTGAATTTCACTTTCACACTGGCCATATCAATCGGATTCAGATTCTACCTGTAATTTAAGTTTCTCCTGCATCAGGCTGTCGGAAACAGCTTTCAGCTTGCTCTCGTACCCGTCAGCCTGTTTTCTGACCCATTCGATGGCCTTCTCGTCATGATGGATGTCAAAAACCTTGTTCAACCAGAGAATATCTTCCGGAGTACACCCGCTCCAGGAACGGATGGCACGGAACTTCAGGGCATCGTCTGCATATTGCCGGTTGGACTGCCAAAGTCTGATATTTCCCCATAAGGACAGGCTGCATACCACGCCCATTCCGACCAAAAGAGAAAATACTTTGCTTGACCTGACGTCAAAACTATGCCGGTGAATATGCCTTACGCATGTCGGGATCACTTCTTCTGCCTGTCTGCCAGTTGGTGTTCCGGTCTTCTGTTCCAGCTTCCCGTTTATCATCTCAATCTTGTTCTTGATTTCTTCAAACAAAACATATACATTGTCTTTTTCCATACTTTACCATCTTATTTTACGTTGTTTTTTCTTTTTCTTCTTTCTCAAATAATCATCCGGATAACCTTCTGGTTGTTCCGGTTGCGGGTTCGGTGTGAACAGACCTAAAGAACCGCTGTATAATTCATAGCCATGCGGTTCCTGTTGATATGCCGGTTCACTCTGAACAGTTACCTGTCTTTCTGTTTCCGAATATGACGGTGTCTTTAATGCGGCATCTATCTTGGAATAGCTGAACTGTCTGTCAATCTTGGAACCGCTGAAGGAATAGCCGTTCATGATGAACACGACACCCTGTACTTCATCGGATTTTCCCTTGTATTTGAACCGTACATCCACTTCCTTTTCGTTTAATCCGGCAATCAGCTCCTTCCAGTTTCCGGCTTTTCTGACTTCCGTTTTAAGCAGACTATAAAGTTCATACTTTGTCTTGTCCGGTTCCCTTAAGCGTTCAGTCTTGACATGATCCTTGCCTTTGGCCATGTGAAGACCATATTTCAAGGTCAGTTCCTTGCAGATGCGTGCACTCCGTAACCGCTCGTTTTTGTCGGATATGGTCCTGCCATCATTATCTATCCGGTTGTAGGCAATATGTATATGGGGATGCTCCTTGTCGAAATGTCTGGCAATAAAGAACTGTGTGTTCCTTATGCCCATCCGTCCCATGTATTCCAAAGCTATTTCTGCCATAATCCGGCTGGTCAGCCTGCTTTCATCCTCTCTGGAAAATCCCAGTGCAATGTGTCCGACCGGTCTGGATACTTTCGGATTCATGCCGGCCTGCGCTTCGAAAGCCTTTGTTATTGTGGCAACATCCTCAATGAACAAGCCGGCATGTGCGATAATCCTGGCATTCTTTTTACTGTCAATGATATAGCCGGTAACCTCACGGAATCCGCTTCCCTTTACAATCTTGGCAATCATAGCAGGATATGATTCAGCAGTTCTTCGATTCTTGCCACCTGTACACGGCATTCCAGCTTTGCCGTATCGAATCCTCCGGCATTTGCCTTATGAGCCAGCTGGTTCAGATTGTTCGCCATACCGCATAGCTTACGGATATAGTCGGAATGTTCCGCTGTAAGTCTTTGCCGGACATATCCCTTACGGAAACATTCCCTCAGGTATTCGCTTGCCGATATGCCTGCGCTTCTTGCCCTGCTTTTCAGTGTATAGTGATCCGGTGTCGCCAGTTTCACGGTAACACGGTATTTCAATTTGTCGGTCGTACTCTTGGGAGGACGGCCGCCCTTGTTGTTTCTTTCTGTATTCTGTTTCTTTTCCATCTGTTGACTATTTTATAAAATGAATGTACTGATTAGACCAGCGGGATGAACCTCTCACTGCTTCCTGTAGTGGGAGCAAGCGGTTTCGGTCTGCCCGAAACACAAACTTGCTCCACTAAAAACCAGAGTCCCGCTATTTTGAGCATCTCTGAATATGCCCTCTATAAATCCGGAAGAAATAATACCGTTGTCGGTTTCATCTTATGGAGGGGACAGGCCTGTTTTTCCGTTTCTGTTCATCATGTATTTTCTCTTTTTGTTTGCCATGTTCCGATATATCTCGGAATGAATTGTCTGGCAAAAAAAGAATATAAGTTACCAATAGTCAAACAGTTGGTCGGGATGTGGCAACAATGTGGCCTGTTGCAGTTTGTATGCAGGGCAATCGGTGTGGAATGCGGTATTTTTCCTGTTTGAAGAAACAATGAACCGGGGAGTCAAACAGTTACTGATTTATTGACTTGAATATTTGCTGACTTAATGTCGTATTGTCGTACTGTAGTAAATATTCATGTCTGTGAATCATTAAAAAAACACTTCTTTGCTTCCTTATCTAATCAATGGCTTGGAAAAGTGATGAAGTAAGGTTACATGGAAATAACCCATTCCTTATCCATTGCTATGAACCTTTATTGAATCAGGTTCATAGATCTTTTATTCTGTAATTCATTATCGGATGGAGTCCCTGAATATAGGGATATTTGAAGAAAAGGATATGAATGTGGCCTCATAACTAGGATAATCAGCGCCACATGCTGCCAGTTAGGCGGAAACCATTGCCTTTCAGAATATATGGCTTTTCTTTGTCGCAAACAACGAAAAAAGAATAAACATCAATCAACAAAAAAGGAAACGATATGGAATTTGTAGGAATAGAAAAGCAACTGTTTGAGGAATTGGTGCGTAAGTTTGAATACTTTGAGCAACGGGTCATGGAAATTTGCAACCGGGAGAACGACAGGACCCTGCACAAGTGGATGGATAATCAGGACGTGTGCCGGTATCTGAACATCTCTCCCCGCACCTTGCAGACACTCCGTGATAACGGTACCCTGCCTTTTTCTCAAATCAATCACAAGATATTCTATAAGCCGGAAGATGTGCAGGGTATCGTCAAGAAAGTTGAGGACAGAAGAAAAGAGGCTATTTACAGGGGACGTAACATATAACAGTTAGACAATAACCACTAAATCCATAATAACATGAGTGAACTGAGAACAGACAGTAGAGAATGGGTACACCGTATCATGGGAAGTCTTGACCGTATGCTGGTCGGAATTGAGAATCTGGCGGTCGGAAACCGTCCCGTGCTGGGCGGTGAACGCTATCTGACCGACAAGGAAGTGTCGGCGCAATTGAAACTGAGCAGACGCACGCTTCAGGATTATCGTAATGAAAGGAGAATATCCTATTACCAGTTGGGAGGTAAAATCCTTTACCGGGAGAGTGATATTGAGAGAATGCTTCAGGAGAATTATCGGGAAGCATATATGGGTAGTAAATAAAAGAAAGGCATAAAGGCTGTGTGCCGGTCTGGATAAACCGATGTCACACAGCCTTTATGCTTGTATGATGAACAATTATACATCTTCTGGTATGGGGATGACAAGGATAGAGTCACTGCACCGGATTCCGTAGAATACGTCACGAACCCGCCCCTGCTGGGGTATCAGAATACCCTTTTCTATCAGATCTTTTATATCGCGTGCAGCTGTATCCGGTGATACCTTTACACGTTTTGCCCAGTTCTTAGCCGTCAGTTTGCCGGGATAACCGTCCAAATATAAATTCAAGACTTCACGTTGTCGTTCGGACAGGACTGTTTCGGCATGGGTTTGCCAGAATATGGCCTTGTTAAGAACCTTCGACAATGTTTCGTCGGATTGCTCGACGGAACGGAGCAGGCAGTCAAGATACCAGATGATCCATTCAGTAATCTCGCAATCTCCCTTCTGTGTTTTCTCCAATATGTCGTAATACTGTTTTTTATCCTTGTTTATCTGATGGGAGATACTGAAGAAACGCATCTTTGAGTTTTCAGCCTGTGAAAGTGCCATATCAGCAATGGCTCGTCCGATTCGTCCGTTTCCGTCATCGAAAGGATGGATGCAGACAAACCACAAATGGGCTATCGCTGATTTTACATAACCGTTATGTGCATCTGAATTGAACCAGTCCAGAAACTGATTCATTTCTTCGTCTATTCTTTCAGAAGCAGGCGCTACGTAATGTACCTTTTCCCGACCGAACATTCCAGAAATAACTTTCATATCTCCACTGCGGTATCGGGCTACATCTATTTTCGTTGGACCGCTCCATCCGGTAGGAAACAGGCAGTTGTGCCAGCCGAAGAGTCTTTCATGGGTAAGCGGACTGTTGAAATTGATGGTTGCGTCAAGTGCCATTTCCACTACTCCGTCTATATATCTTGAGGATTCGGTCGGATTCGGTAGTTGTACTCCGAGTTTGCGGGCTACAGATGAACGTACCTGTTCATTGTTCAATTCCACTCCTTCAATTTCTGATGATGCAATGATGTCATGAGAGATGGATTCAACTACGGCAGACATCTTGTCGTTAAAACCGATTACACTAAGGCGCCCCATCAGATAACCGACAGCTTTGTTTACCTTGTTCAGCTTCTCACCGACAAGTTCCTTGTTCCACGAAAAAGAAGGCCATTCTTTATGTTCATGTATATACATAGGCATCACTGTTTTCTGCAAATATACGGTTTTGCGGATAATTAACCGCAAAATTTGCGGCTTATTATCCGCATGAAACAGTGAAATCAATATTTATCAGCATTTTAGATATGACTTATGGTTACCATTCACCATGCAGATAACCATTGACTTTTCAGATTGGAAAAGTCTGCTGATTATATACTTACGTAATTGTTGGGCCGGATAAGTATTAATCTGAAAGGCAAGCGCAAATATCATTTCCAGGTTATAGACTACCTGATACCCCTCTTTTAACGGAATACGTTGTTCTGCAGTAAATGGTTGCAATATCCCCAGTTTATATATTCTTCTTTTCATTTTCCTACAGTTTTTAGTTTGGACAAAAGTAGGAAACCAACCACGTTTTCATGATACGCAAAATATTGCAAATCAGTGAGAAAGACTCTAATTCGGTGGAGATTTTTGCTCCACCTTTTGCTCCACCTTGAACGGTAATATTTTGCCGTTTTTTGCGTGTCGGGAGAAAACAAAAAATCCCGATTTCGCTTGGAAATCAGGATTTTACCGTCTTTTGCTTTTCTTCAAAGTGGTGCCACCAGGAATCGAACCGGGGACACAAGGATTTTCAGTCCTTTGCTCTACCAACTGAGCTATGGCACCATTGTTTCTTGTTTGCGGTTGCAAAGATAGATAAAGTTTTCTAATCTTGCAAATATTATATAAAGAAAAAATGCTGATAATAAATAAAATGCTTATTATCAGCATTTTGTAGTAGGAATTATTTTTCTTTTAATGGATTCCAACCTTGTGCTTTTAACTCAAATTCTTGTCCGTCGCGAGTGACGAGGGCGCAACCTAACTCCGGTTTGGTGATGTGCCCAATGACTTTTACGCCTTTCATGGTCGAAACCTTTTCGTGATCAGTCAAGGGAACAGTGAAGAGGAGTTCATAATCTTCGCCACCATTTAATGCACAGGTAGTGACATTCATATTGAGTTCTTCTGCCATTACAGCCGTCTGATAGTCAATGGGAATACGCTCCTCATAAACGCGGCAGCCGGTATCGCTTTGTGAGCAAATATGCAACAGCTCGGAAGAAAGTCCGTCCGAAATATCCATCATGGCAGTTGGTTTTACTCCTGCTTGGGCAAGTTCTTCAATGATATCTTTACGCGCCTCCGGTTTAAGTTGGCGCTCTAATATGTACTCCTTGCCGGAGAAATCGGGATTGGCTTCTTTTTGGTCTTGGAACACCGCTTTTTCGCGTTCCAGCAGTTGCAGACCCATATAGGCGGCCCCTAAATCACCACTGACGCAAATCAAATCTGTGTCATGCGCTCCATTGCGGTAAACCACTTTGTCTTTGTCAGCCTCGCCAATGCAGGTGATACTGATTGCCAATCCTGTGACTGATGATGTGGTATCTCCTCCCACAATATCTACATTGTGTAGTTGGCAGGCCAGCTTCAAACCATCATAGAACTGCTCTAAATCTTCTATGCAGAAGCGTTTGGATACAGCTAGCGATACTGTTATCTGCTTGGGAGTTCCATTCATGGCATAAATGTCTGAGAAGTTTACAATGGCTGATTTATATCCAAGATGCTTTAATGGTGTATAAATCAGGTCAAAGTGTACTCCTTCCATCAGAAGATCGGTAGTAACCAATACTTCTTTGTCCTTAAATTCGAGGACGGCTGCATCGTCTCCCACACCGTATTTGGTTTCGGGATTCTTTAGTTCAATATTCTGAGTCAGATGTTTGATGAGGCCGAACTCCCCCAAGGTTGCAATTTCTGTTCTATTTGTTTCTTGCATATTCTTTTTTTAAGCTCTGTTAATGAGTTCGCGCATAATGGTTGTCATCCGTGGCTGTGCTTCATCTGCCGCCTTCTGGACTTCTTCGTGGGAAACCTCCACTATTTTGCCTTCCACGCCGAGGTCGGTGATAACTGAAACTCCAAACACTTTAATGCCGCAATGGTTTGCAACAATAACTTCGGGGACAGTAGACATGCCTACAGCATCAGCTCCCAGGATATGGAACATTTTATATTCTGCCGGAGTTTCAAAAGTCGGTCCTTGTGTACCGATATATACTCCTTGCTGCACTTTGATGCCCTTTTCTTTGGCTATTTCCAATGCTTTGTTGATAAGCTCTTTAGAGTAGGCTTCGCTCATGTCCGGGAAACGGGGACCATATTCGATATTCTTTCCGTGCAACGGATGTTCGGGGAAGAAGTTGATATGATCTCTGATAATCATTAGGTCACCGATTTCAAAAGCAGGATTAGTTCCGCCGGCAGCGTTGGATACAAATAGTGTTTTGATACCTAATTCGCGCATTACACGTACCGGGAAAGTAACTTCTTTCATTGAATATCCTTCATAGAAATGGAAACGTCCCTGCATGGCCATGATGTCTTTGTCTCCCAATTTGCCAAAGATTAGTTTGCCACTGTGACCTTCTACTGTTGATACGGGAAAATTAGGAATGTCTTTATAACTTATTTCATATTTATCGGTAATTTCGTGTACCAAACTTCCTAGACCTGTGCCCAAAATAATTGCTGTCTCGGGATTAGTATGCATCTTTTCTTTCAGAAAGGCTGCGGTTTCTTGGATTTTTTCTAACATATTCGGTTATATTTAAGTTGAATAATTCTTGTTGGTCATGTAAAAAGCTCACCTCTATCGGGAGTACATAGATAAATGGTTTGATGCTTTCGTCCAGCAATGGATGGGATGACAGTCTCACCGCATCCTTTTCTGTGGTGATAATCATTCGTTTGCCTTCCGGCAGTTGTCTGAAACGGCTTTTTATGATTTCCATGTCTTGGGGTGTGAAGTCATGGTGGTCACTAAATGTCAATGGATTGATATGTTCGTTATAAGGGCTTAAGTCATGGATTAACTTAGCCGGGGATGCAATTCCGGTAACGAGCAATATATGTGCATCTTTATGAATGTTGGCGATTGGATACTCTTTTCCCTGTCGGGTGATAGGGTATAATTTGCCATAATTCAGGGTTGTGAAGTAAAGTTGTTGATAAGGATATAATCCCATCTGTTTACGCAACACCCGCACATCCATAGGAGTTATATCCTTGGGACATTTGGTTATTATCACGATATGAGCACGGTTCTTGCCTTTTTCGGGTTCGCGCATTCGTCCTGCCGGTAATAAAGCATCTTCGCAGATAGGTCGGTGATAGTCCACTAGAAGAATATTCATTCCCGGTTTCACATAGCGATGCTGAAAAGCATCATCCAATATTACGACTTCGGTTCCGGGGGCGGTATATCCGTTGCATAGCTCCTCGATACCGTGACAACGGTCACGGTCTACTGCCATATAGATATCGGGAAATTTCTGTTTCATTTGAAATGGCTCATCACCTATGATATTTACGGGAGTATTCGGTTGGGCCAATACGAAGCCTTTTGATTTTCGTTTATACCCCCGGCTTAGGACTGCCACTTTATAATTGGGTTTCAATAACTTTATCAGATATTCGGTATGAGGCGTCTTTCCGGTACCTCCTACGGTAATGTTGCCTACCGAGATTACCGGAATATCAAAGCTCTTTTCTTTGTATATTCCCCAATCAAATAGTCTGTTACGTATCCATACGCCGGCTCCGTAAAGCCACGAAACCGGGTATAGCCACTTATGTATTTTGATAAAGTTATTCTCCATTAAAAGTTATTTAATATTCAATTCGAATGGCATACGTGCCTGTACAGGATTGATTTCTTTCAGGTTTTGTAATATTTCGAAATAGCTGTAGAAACTGCCCATATATTCTTTCATCTGACTGTTGACATAGTGCTTGCGCTGGCTGTTCAGTAGATTCATGAAGAGACTTTCTTTTTCAGGATAACTGATAATAGTGTAGTTCTCTACGTTTGCTCGTTTTGCGGCTGCTGCTAATGCGTCATCTATGCCTCCCAATTTATCTACTAACCCCAAGCCGACGGCCATTTCGCCCGTCCACACTCGTCCTTCAGCTATTTTTTCAATATCTGCTGCTGACATATTTCTTCCTTCGGCACAACGGTTTACGAATAACTTATACCCGTTGTTGATATAATTTTGAAGTGCTTCCTGTTCGGCGTTGTTGAACGGACGCGTTGCGAGTGGACCGAAACCGGCTCCCATATCGGCCATTTTATTAGTTTTTACTACATCGAAATCCAGCCCTAGTTTGTCTTTGAATAACTTCTCTCCCGAAGGAATCATTCCGAAGATGCCGATGGAGCCGGTTAGAGTTGTCGGATCTGCAAAGATAGAATCTGCGGCGCAAGAGATGTAATAACCGCCTGATGCTGCATAATCCCCCATAGAGACGATAACCGGTTTCTTTTCTTTCAGGCGTACTACTTCGCGCCATATCTGTTCGGAAGCATAAGCACTTCCACCCGGAGAGTTTACGCGCAGAACAACTGCTTTTACATTGTTGTCATCGCGCAACCTGCGTAAGTCCCGTGTCATCTTCTGACCGTCAATGACTTCTTCGGTAGAATTGGAGGAAGCAGCATCTAAAATCTCTCCTGATGCATAATATACGGCAACAACGTTTCCACTTTTATCCTTGGGGACATTCTTTTTTACATTTATCATATCTTCAAGGAAAAGGCTGTTTAAGCTTTGGTCTTCTTTCCGTCCGGTCAGTTGTTTCAAATAAGCGATCATTTCGTCTTTATATAACACTGAGTCGGTCAGTCCGCATTTGATATATTCTTCTGCCTGACAGAGATCCATGCATTGGTCTGCATAAGCATTAAGTGAGTCTTTAGAAATGTTGCGTGACACTGAAACATCATCTAATAATTGATTCCATATAGAGTTTAAGAATACGGTGACTTGCTCACGGTTGGCGGGGCTCATTTCGGTAGCGATAAATGGTTCTACAGCCGATTTATAAGTGCCTACCTTGAAAACCTGTACATCAATGCCCAGTTTATCCAGTAAATCTTTAAAGAAGACAGGTTGGGATGCCAGCCCGTGCCATGAAATGTTTCCTTGAGGATTGATGATTACCTTATCTGCAACACTTGCCAGATAATACATACCTTGTGTATATTGGTCTGCGTATGCTACGATAAATTTACCGCTTTCCTTGAAGTCTTGAAGTGCGTTGCGTATTTCTTCCAATGATGCAAAAGAAGTGGCCAGATAAGATGGTTGGATATAGATGCCTTTAATCTTGTCGTTTTCTTTGGCTTTTTTGATGGAGGATAAAATGTCATTTAGTCCATAAGAACCATTGCCGTCTCCCATTATCTGTTGAAATGGGTTTTCCTGTACACGTTCTGATAAGTTGCCTTTCAAGTCAAGAACGAAGACCGAGTTGTCTTTTACTATGGTTTCAGAGTCTGATGAGGCTACCATGCCTACTACTGTGATAAGGCCCAGTATGGTGAGCACTATACCTGCTAAAATGACGCCTATCAAACTAGCCAATGTAAATTTAAGAAAATCTTTCATTGAATGTGTTGTTTATAATGTTAATAATTAGCTAACAAAAATAGTTGATTGTATTGAAAAAAGCAAAGAAAGTGAACTTCTTTTGCTGTATGCTTGTTTATATAGGTAAAATAACTCATAATAAATATGCTAAATATGACAAAGAAATTCAAGGATGCCATAAAGAGCCGCCGTACTTTTTATCAGATAGACAATAAATCCACGTTGTCTGAAAAAGAATTGTTGGATTTGATTCGTTTTGCTGTCGAATATGTCCCTTCAGCATTCAATTCACAAACCACACGTGTTGTTTTATTAACAGGTGAAGCTCATCAAAAGTTGTGGAATATCGTAAAAAATACTTTGCGTAAGCGGATTTCTGCGGAAGCTTTTGCTAAAACGGAACAGAAAATAGATGGTAGTTTCTCTTGTGGATATGGAACGATTCTATATTTTGAGGATATGTCTGTTGTTCATGCTTTGCAGGAACAGTTTCCCACTTATAAAGATAATTTCCCTGTTTGGGCGGAGCAGGCCGATGCTATGCATCAATTTGTCATTTGGACTATGTTAGAGGATGCCGGAATGGGAGCTTCTCTGCAACATTATAATCCGTTGGTAGATGATGAAGTGCGTGCAGCATGGAATTTGCCTTTGCATTGGAAGTTAATAGCACAGATGCCTTTCGGAGTTCCTGTGACCCGGCCCGGATCGAAAGAAGTGATGCCTTTGGATGAGCGTGTATTTGCTTTTAACGACTAAATTTTTCTTATTCTGCTTGGCTCGTTAGGGGAAAATCAGCATCTTTGCGTATTATAAATACAAAGATGCATTATGAAAAAACTTTTATCGCTTCCTCCTAATTTGGTGGAATTTTTTTATGATATAGAAAAGGCTGATCGTGATGAATGGTTTTGTACTTCCGATCCTATTGGTAGTAAATTGGGGTCGGGAGGAGGAACGGCTTGGCTGCTTGAGGCATGCAAACAACATATTGCGCCCGATAAAGACTTTTTGGAATGGCTGAGGGAAGAAAAAAGAATATTGTTGCATGCCGGCGGACAGAGTCGGCGTTTGCCCGGATATGCTCCGTCAGGTAAAATATTAACGCCTATTCCTGTCTTTAGATGGGCGAGGGGGCAGCGCTTGGAACAAAATCTGCTCTCACTTCAGCTTCCTTTATATGAACAAATAATGGAGAAGGCTCCGGCTTCTCTGCGCACATTGATAGCCAGCGGAGATGTGTATATACGTGCGGGTCAACCTCTTCAGGATATTCCTGATGTTGATGTTGTGTGCTATGGGCTTTGGGTGGACCCCAATTTGGCAAAGAATCACGGGGTGTTTGTTTCTTCGCGTAGCAATCCCGATAAATTGGACTTTATGCTTCAGAAACCTTCGGTCGAGGAGTTGGGAAAACTGATGCAAACTCACTTGTTCCTGATGGATATCGGTATTTGGTTGCTGAGTGATCGGGCTGTTGATTTGTTGATAAAACGTTCTAAAAAAGGAGGTGAACTCTCATATTACGATATGTATTCCGAGTTCGGACTGACCTTGGGTGAACATCCGCGTATTGCAGATGAAGAATTGAATGGGTTGAGTGTGGCTATCCTGCCGTTGCCCGGAGGTGAGTTTTATCATTATGGAACAAGCAGGGAATTAATCTCTTCCACGTTGGCTGTTCAGAATTTGGTGAACGACCAGCGTGAAATCATGCATCGTAAGGTGAAACCTCATCCGGCTATGTTTGTGCAGAATGCTGATGTCGCATATCGTCTTACTGCTGACAATTCTGAAATCTGGATAGAAAACAGCTGTGTGGGCAAGGAGTGGAACATTCGTCAACAGACAATTATAACAGGGGTTCCGACTAATGACTGGAAACTCAATGTGCCGTCGGGGGTATGTATTGATGTGGTACCTTTGGGAGAGGCTGAGTACGTAGCTCGCCCCTATGGATTTAATGATACCTTTAAAGGAGCATTGACAGAGGAAAGGACTATTTATCAGGGAATTTCGGTGCGTGAATGGCTTTCTTGTCGCAAAGTAGCAGTTGAAGAGATAGACGGTGCTCACGATTTGCAGGCTGCCCGTTTGTTTCCTGTTTGCTCTACAATAGAAGAGCTGGGGCTGGTAATGCGTTGGATGATTTCCGAACCCGAACTTCAGGAAGGTAAGGAAATATGGAAACGTTCTCGCCGGTTGTCGGCCGATGAGATTTCCGCTTATGCCAATCTTCGTCGTTTGGCTGCCCAGCGTGATTCCTTTCGGGTTATGAACTGGCCTGTGTTGGCTCGTAATTATGAACGTAGTGTTTTTTATCAGTTGAATTTGGATGATGCTGCTCATGAATTTGCCATTCATCATTTGGAATTGCCGGATGCATTGCCGCTTTCTGCGCCATTGATGACCCGGATAAGCGACAATATGTTTCGGGCCAGGGTGCAGCAGTTCAGTGGTAAAACCTATACGGAGTATGAAAGAAGGGCCTTTGGGTTGATGCGTGAAGGTTTGACGGCAGCTGCATTGGCAAAAAAACAGCAGCCTCATTTATCGGTTTATTCCGATCAGATAGTATGGGGAAGGAGTCCGGTTCGTATTGATTTGGCAGGCGGATGGACAGATACTCCTCCTTATTGTTTGAATGAAGGCGGAAATGTAGTGAATATTGCTATTGAACTGAATGGACAGCCTCCTTTGCAGGTTTATGTAAAGCCTTGTAAAGAATATAAGATTATTTTACGTTCTATAGACTTGGGAGCAATAGAAACTGTTACTACCTATGAAGAACTGAGTGACTTTATGCAAGTTGGTTCTCCTTTTTCTATTCCTAAAGCGGCTTTGGTGCTGGCCGGTTTCCAGCCGGAATTCTCGGCAGATGTTTATGTTACATTGGAGGAGCAGCTCAAGGCGTTTGGCTCAGGTATTGAAATCACGTTATTGTCGGCTATTCCTGCAGGTTCCGGTTTGGGTACTAGTTCTATTTTAGCTTCTACGGTGCTTGGCGCGGTATCCGATTTCTGTGGCTTGAAGTGGGATAAGAATGAAATATGCAACCGTACTCTGATTTTGGAACAATTGCTTACTACGGGAGGTGGTTGGCAAGACCAATATGGAGGTGTCCTTCGTGGTGTTAAGCTTCTTCAAACTCATGCCGGTATGGAGCAAAGTCCGTTGGTTCGTTGGTTGCCTGATTATTTGTTTACGGGTAGTGAATATCAGAAGTGTCATCTGTTGTATTATACCGGTATCACTCGCACTGCTAAGGGAATTTTGGCTGAGATTGTACGTAGTATGTTCCTTAACTCTACAGAACATCTTGCACTGTTGGGAAGCATGAAGAGTCATGCATTTGATTTATATGAAGCTATCCAACGTGGAAACTTCGATGAAATGGGGCGTTTGGTGGGTAAAAGCTGGAAGCAGAATCAGGCTCTTGATTCGGGAACTAATCCTGCGTCGGTTGAGGCTATCATTCGTCAGATTGATGATTACTGTTTAGGTTATAAGTTGCCTGGAGCAGGTGGAGGAGGTTATCTTTATATGGTAGCCAAAGACCCCGAAGCTGCTGTTAAAATCAGAGCAATATTGACTCAAAATCCGCCTAACAGTTGTGCTCGTTTTGTTGATATGACATTGTCTGACAAAGGATTGCAGGTTAGTCGCAGTTAGACTGGTAAGTTGTATGGCTGGGTAATTGCCTTTTGATATTTTCTTTGGGAGTGTGTCAAAACGTGGATAATGCTGTCGTTTAGTTTGTAGGGACGAGGTTTGCTCGTCCGAAAACAGTTTACTTTGTGTCTTCGGGTAGGCAACCCCTGCCCCTACAGCTGAGATTGGATAGGCCGGTTTAGTTTTGATACACTCCCATTTCAATAAAACTCTTATCTTCAGACAGTGTGTTATTGCTAACCACTCTTGGCACTGCTTCAATTCTTATGCGGATTGCTTCGTTTCGTACCTTCCTTTCTCCTTTCATTATTCGTTAAAACGCCCTGTTGATGAGGCTCCGCTAATGAATGGATGTCTTGTTGTCACTCTTTCAGCCTCCTTTCATTCGTAAAACTTCTTCCGACAGACAAAGGCTGAAGGCAGATTGTGAAGGGACTTGGGAGGCACGGATGAAAGGAGGATGAGGGGAGGTCCTTTCATTATTAACCGGCTGATTATCCGCATGTTTTGATAAAAATGTAAGGATGAACGGGAAAGAAGTAATGACCGACTTGGTGGGGAGAGGTGTAATCTGCTCTTACATAAAAAACATGCCGAGCTTTTCTAAAAAGACTTTGATGTTTTTTAAAAATATCAAGGTCTTTCTGCAACATGCATCGTGATTTAAAATGTGTACGTACGCATCTGGTTATACATACGTACGTATCGGACTATACATACGGTGCCATCGGGCTACACATATATACGCATCGGTTTACACGTACGTATGTAACTAACTCGAAATATGTAATGTTATTTTAAATGTTAAGCAGTTGTGATATAGACGATTAGTTGCCTTCTGTACGTGAAATGTAGTTTCTATTTATTTGGTAGTTTAAAAACAAGGCTGGCGAGAAACAGGTGGAGGCGCTAAGTCTGCCTAGTGCTGTTAGGAACCTTCTTGTCTACTCTTCTCCGTGCGCATACATGCGCGCCCGCAATATAATTATGTGTGTTCCATTTTCTTCCTGTTCTGTTGTTTTCAAAAAGTACTTGTGATGTCCTGTTGTAAATCAGCATGTTACAAACAAGTTTCAAAAAAGTGTAAGAAAAATCAGATGATATGTTTGGCAG
>ERZ791680.698-NODE-698-length-32949-cov-7.080866_pt1 | contig 32949 bp, 27 predicted proteins | sample MGYA00510051_ERZ791680 | MGnify/ENA primary metagenome ERZ791680 (study PRJEB30046, sample SAMN00715238) | human gut metagenome | study: EMG produced TPA metagenomics assembly of the A metagenome-wide association study of gut microbiota in type 2...
CCGTCCAGTCGCCGCCGGCGACGGGCATCACAGTGCCGAGGTGGAGACCCCAGCCGTCAAAACCTTCGCGGGATTGCAGAGCAACGCCGTCTTCATTGAGCGTGTGGAAGAAGTCTTCCGTGCCGGCGAAGTCACGGGCGCCCTTGACGTACTGGCCCATGGCGAAGAGCTTCAGAAGGCCGAAGTCGTAGTTGCCGCCGAGGTAGACGTTGTGCTGATCCTTTTCGCGGTTCGCTCCCGTTTCCTTCGAACCCCACATCATCTGATCGTAGGCGATGACGGTCTGCAGATTGCCGATCGTGTAGGTCGCGGCGATGCCGGCGTAGCGGTCGGCCGTGGCCTTGCCTTCGACGCCGTCTTCTTCGGCGGAGTCGTTCTTGAAGGAATACTGGCCCGTCACCTGGAAGCCCGCGAATTCGGGCGTCTGATAGGTGATCATGTTGTCGTAGACGCCGGCGCCCGTGAGGCCGAAGATGTTGTTGTCGCCGCCGTCGAAGCTGTCGCCCACGACGTAGACGATGTCGTAGGTGCCCGTGGCGCTCGAGAGCGTGCCCATGCGGCCGAACGAGAGGGCGCCGAAGCCGCCTTCGAGCGTGATGCGTGCTTCGCGGTCGAACAGCTTGTTTTCGGTGGCCATCGAGCCCGAATCGGAAGCGAATTCGTTTTCAAGGTGGAAGGCGACCTTCATGCCGTTGCCGAGGTCTTCGGAGCCGGCAATGCCGAAGCTCGAGGTTTCGTTCATCGACGATTCCATCGAGAGCGTGTTTTCGGCGGATTCGCCGCTCGCCTTGCTGTGAGAGAACATAAGGCCGGTGTCGACGGCGCCGAAGACGGAAATGTCGGCTGCCTGAGCGGTGGCGAAGACGGAACCGAGGGCGAGGAAAATAAGACTCTTTTTCATGATGAGGGAAATCTCTGTAGTGCGGTTATGTCTGAAGACTCTTGCGGTTCACCGTGTCGGTGAAGTCGTGGCATCTATCCTACGCCTTTTTCAGAAAGAATGAGAAACAATATCAATAAAAAAAGGAAGAAAAAACGGCCGAAACCGCGTTTGGATCCGACCGTTGTGCCAAAAACGCAACAAATGGATAGTAAATATTACTTAGATTCTTTTTCGACCGGCTTGCGTCCGACCGTTTCACTTAAGAGTGCCGCGCCGAGGATGAGGACGGCTCCGACCGCGGACGAAAGAGTCATGGCTTCTCCGAGAACGACCACGGAGAGAAAGATCGCCACGACGGGGTCAAGGTAAGAGAAGATCGCGATGCGCTGTGCGGAAAGGCGCGTGAGGCTCGTGAAGTAGAGCTTGCAGCCGATCGTCGTGTGAAGGATCCCGATAGCGAGAAGCGCGGCAATTCCCGTGAGATCGAGCGAAAAGCTCGTAACGTCTTCCGTCGCGAGGACGTAGGGGAGCGTGAGAAGGGCCGCCACGCCCAACTGTGCGATGACGAGGTCGTCGTCGGGGAGGTCTTTGAGGAATTTGTTGTTGAGAATGAGCGCGGTGTAGAAGACCGCCGACAGGATTCCGCAGAGAATGCCGTCCCAGTTCCCGTCAAAGGAGGCGCCCGGAAAGCCCGATACAAGCGCCATGCCGAGAAGCGCGAAAAGCACGCAGACGAATTTGAAGGGCGTGATGCGTTCTTTGAGGAGAACGGGCGAGGCGAGGATCAGCAGGACCGGCGCCATGTAGTAGAGGAGCGTCGCCGTCGCGATCGACGTGCGGTTGTACGCTTCAAAAAGGAAAATCCAGTTGGCGCTCAGAAAAACACCGGTGAAGAGAAGGCGCAGTCCGTTTTTGCGGATCGCCTCGACGTTGAGTCGCCGGCCCGCGAGGCGCATGAGGGCGTAGAGGGCGATCGAGCCGAAGACGCCCCGCCAGAGAACGATGGCGGAGGAAGGCAGGTCGACCCATCGGACAAAGAGTCCGATCGTCCCGAAGATCCCCATGGCGCAAAGAAAACGAAGCATGAAGCCGCTCCTTCAACATATGAAAAGGATCGCCTTCGCGAATCCTTGGCGTGAAGGCGTTCTTTGATCGTAGCAAGCGCTCCGGCGCTGCACGTCGGGAAGAAGGTGAAGGGCTTTTGTGCGGTGTCAATCGGAGCGGTTTTCTGCGGTCCTTTTGTTCGTCGCGCCCCTTTCCGAGCGGTAGGCGCGCGGCGAGAGACCGCAGCGCGCCCGAAAGCGCTTCGAAAAATGAGGAAGATCCTGAAAACCCGAGAGAGGAGCCGGATTCCCATCCGTCGTCGTTCTCAAATGATTCGGACGGATCGGACCGGTCGGGTTGCGGTCCGTCCGTACTTTGCGAAGGCTTTGGGATGTTAGGTGGCTACGCTCGGCGCATTGACGGCGCGCAGGAAGGTGAGGTGTTTCTCGTACTGATCGAGCACGTCGTGGATGATCTGTTCGCGACTCCAGCCCATGAGGTCGTAGTCGCGGCTTCCTTCGCGAAGGAAGACTTCGGCGCGGCTGAAGGCGCTTTGATCGCTCTCGGGCGTCGTCTCCGGACTTTCGTAGTGGCGAAGCCGTACTTCGTAGAGAAAGTCGGGCACTTCCGGATAGACGACCGTGAGCGCGACGGCATCGTCCCGCCTGACGACCCGCGCGGCAAGCGAAGCCTTTTCGAATTCCGTCGAGATGTCTTCAAGTGCGGGAACGATCGTACGGTCGAACCACTTTCTCACATCGCGCTCGGTCGGGTAGGTTACGATCGTGCGCAGGCGCTCTCGCCAGTCGTCCCGCAGACCCGACGCGGCGGAGGACGTCACCGTGCTTCGGCGCGTCTGGCGCCGCATGTCGTCGTAGCGAAGCGACCGAAGGAGACCGCAAAGCGACGTCAGGAGCACCGCGGCGAAGGGAAGGGCCGAGACGAGCGTCATCGTCTGCAGCGCCTGCAGGCCGCCCGCCTTCAGAAGAACGGCTGCGCAGACGGCCGGGAGCATGGCCCAGAAGACGCGCTGCGCCGGGGGCGTTCGGCGTGCGCCGCCGCTCGCGATGGTGTCGGACACGAAGGCGCCCGAGTCGGCCGACGTGACGAAAAAGACGATGACCATGCCCATGCCGATCGCACAGAGATACGGCGTTCCGGGGAGGTATTCGAAGAACTTGTAGAGGGCCGTTGAGACGTCGTTCGAAACGGCGACGGCAAGCGCCGATCCCGTGCCGCTCATGATGAGGTCGATCGCGGAGTTGCCGAAGGCCGTCATCCAGAGAAGCGTAAAGCCCGCGGGAATGAGGAGGACGCCCGCGAGAAATTCGCGGATGGTGCGTCCGCGCGAAATTTGCGCGATGAAGAGGCCCACAAAGGGCGACCAGGAAATCCACCATCCCCAATACTGCAGGGTCCAGCCGCCGAGCCATTCCGTGTTTTGCGGCTCGTACGCATAGAGCGTGAAGGTCTTCGTAATGAGACCTGAAAGGTATATCCCCGTGTTTTCGACAAAATGCTTGAGAAGTTCGGCCGTGGGGCCGACGGCGAAGACGAGCGCAAGAAGGAGCACCGCGAGAATGAGGTTTGCTTCGGACAGAAGCTTGATGCCGCGGTTGAGGCCCGAAGCGGCCGAGAGGGCCGAAAGCGCGCTGATCCCAAAGATGAGGGCCATCTGAAGGCTCGTGCTCGTCGAAACGCCGAAGAGGTAGCCGAGGCCCGAATTGATCTGAAGGACCCCGAAGCCTAGCGACGTCGCGACGCCGAAGACGGTGCCCGTCACGGCAAAGACGTCCGCGGCGTCTCCGATCGGGCCGTAGATGCGTTCGCCGATCAGCGGATAGAGGGCGCTCCTGAGGGTGAGCGGCAGTCCGCGGCGGAAGCCAAAGTAGGCGAGCATGAGTCCCACGGCGGCGTAAATCGCCCAGGCGTGCAGCCCCCAGTGGAAAAAAGTGGTTTCAAGGGCGGAGCGCGCCGCCGCCACGGTCTGCGCCTCGCCCTCGGGCGGAGCGAGAAAGTGCATGACCGGTTCGGCGATGCCGAAAAACATGATGCCGATGCCCATGCCGGTCGAGAAAAGCATGGCGAACCAAACGGGGAGGCTGAACGCGGGACGAGCGTGATCGGCGCCGAGTCGGATCGAGCCGAAGCGCGACACGGCGATGAGCGTCATGGCGCAGAGAATGATCGCCACGGCGAGAATGTAGAACCAGGAAAGTTTGGCGGCGATGAAGTCCTGCGCCGAAGAGAAGAGTCTCGCCATGGAGTTCGGAAAGACGCTCGCGAGACCGACGCAGAGGAGGATGAAGAGGACGGCGGGCCAGAAGACGCTGCGCCGAATTACGAGACCGCTTTTCGTGCGGCGGCCCGCAATGGACGGGGAAGGACAAAAGGAAGAAACTCCGGAATCAGACAAAAGAAACTCCTTGAAAAGGGACGCCCGACGGAAGCGCCGGGAGAATGCGTTTCTTCTTCCCTGCGTTCCGAGCCGGTACGTCAAAAGACGGGCCGCGGGATGAAAGGAATGTCGGGGCTTGTCTGAATTCATTGCACCCCTTGGCTTTCGAATCCGCGGAATGCTTATCAGGGTAACACGTGTTTTGGAGAGGCTTGCCTAAAACGCTCGATTAAGGGTTTGTACGGAGCTTTGTTGCCGCACCCTCCGTCAAGAAAATCCCTGTGAAAACAACGGAGATCAGAGATTACAAAATATTACGTTTTCGGTTTGCGGAAATGCCGTGAATTGAGCGCAAGATCCTGTGAAAAGCGGGATGTTTACGATAAATGAACAAAAACGCCGACGGCCGCCCGAAGCGGGACGGCCGTCGAGAGACCCCTGCGGCACTCAACGCGCCGCGTCGTCAGGAGAGATCAGCGGGGGATGATCAGGATGGGAATGTCGGTGCCTGCGGCCACGTGCATGGCGACGGAGCCCAACACTGCGGCCGTGAAGTTTCCGCGGCCGTGCGAGCCCATGACGAGCATGTCGAGGTTGTACTTCGCATAGCGGCCGATCACGCGGCTCGGATCGCCTTCCAGATGAACGCCCTTGACGGACTTGCCGGCCGTCTCGAAGCGCTCCATCGCTTCGCGAACGGTTTCCGAGAAGACGGACTTCTGCACGTCTTCATAAGCCTTCGAGAAGCTTTCGTGGCCGATCGTGTCGGAGACGTCGGGCGACGTGTCGGCGAGGAAGGCGTAGTCGGGCGTTACGTTGATGATTTCATAGGCGGCGTCGCCGAAGAACTCGGGATGCTGAATCACGAAGTCCACCGCGGCGCGGCCGTACTTCGAGCCGTCGAGCGCCACGCCGACGCGCAGCTTCTTGGCCGACGGGGCGGGCGTCGTGTCGCGCAGGATGAGGACCGGACGCTTCGTCTGCGAGAGAACCGTGTTCGTAAAGGAACCCATAAAGAAGCCCTGAACCGGGTTGAGTCCGCGCGAACCCATGACGATGAGGTCGGCCCCGAATTCCTCGGCAGCCTGTTTCACCGCGGCGCCGGGGTCGCCGAAGCCCACTTCCTTCCTGACGCCTTCGCCGAGGGCGGCGATCTCTTCGCCCATGCCTTCAAAGACCTTGAGACCTTCGTCCGTGTAGGCTTTCTTGACGGCTTCCGCCCCGAACATGCGGGCCATGCCGTCGGAGACGAACGACTGAACGCTCAACAGCTCCACTTCGGGATGGGTTCCCGTAAGTTCGCTTGCTTCGCGAATAAATTGCAGTGCACGACGACTGTGTTGGCTTCCGTCAACGGGAACGAGAATTCTCATAAAGTCCTCCAACAGTGAATGGTTGTCCGGCACCCTTCAGGTGCGATGCCGGCAGGATCCGCATCACGGCGCATCCTTTTTTCTTACTTCTTATTTTGGTGAGGGAATACGGGAAAGTGAAGGGGAATCCGTAGAAATTTTGACGGAGGATAAACCGATGTCGGGAAAGTCCTCGAGAAATCCTAGAAAGGTGAGAAAGAGAAAACGTCAGGAGAAAAATTAATGTTCTGAAAATGAAGAAACAAAGAATGACGGCTTATTCGCTTTCGTGTCTTTTCGAACGACTCCCCGGTGCTCGGATCGGATCGGTTTCCTAGGGACGGTCTTCTTTCCTATACAATGACCGTCACGCTCGAACGGACTTTGTGATGCGGCTTTGCCCCGAGAAGGGGAGGGTTCGGTCGGTCCGTCAGGAAGAAAATTTTGAAAACTCACGGAGCCGGGAACCTCATGTCGTCCGACAAAGCCAAAATAACGCGCGCGGCCATGCTGCGTTCGGCGCGGGAACTGATCGTGGAGCGCGGGATCGACCGCCTCAGCATGGATCAGCTCGCCCTGCGGTGCGAAAAAAGCAAGGGCGCCGTGATGTACCACTTCAAGACCCGCCGTGCCCTTCTTCAGGCGCTCATCGAAGAGTACGCCGAGCACATGACGGAGCGTCTGCGCCGAAACGAAGCCTGGGCGGTGGCGAATCTGAGCGATCCCGAACGCGACGACGAAGAGGCTCGGGCCCGCGCCCTCATCGCCGCCTACGTGCGGTGGTTTCGTGAATTCGACGCCGACAGCAGCGAGTGGGCGCAGGTGGGGGTGAGTCTTCTGGCGCTCGCCTCGCACGATCCGGAACTCTTGGAACCCGTGCGCGCCTGGTACCGGCGGCTCATCGCGCGGGCCGAAGCGCTTCCCTTTCGGGTTCGCTCCAAAGTCATCTTCTGTCTCATGGCGATGGAGGGGCTCTTCTTTACCCGTAAGTTTTCGCTGGACGGCATGACGGCCGATCAGAAGGAAGCCGTCTTCGCCGAGATGCGAGCGCTTCTCGAGCGCGACTGAAGCGGAACGCCTTCCATGCGGCGTCAGCGCTGCCGACCGTTGCCGTCCTCCTTCCCAACCCGACTTCCGACCGTTCGGTCGGTAAACTAGTGAAAATGCCTAGGTGTCTCTTTCTCGCACTGAGAAAGGGAAAGACGGGAGTGTTAGGGTTAGTTCTGACTGGAAACCGACCGAACGGTCGAATATACTCCGCCTAGCTTCCGAAAGTGCGGAAGTTTTTTCTTTTGCATCGTCGGCCCGTCGGAATGGGACGGGGCGGCCATTCACAAAGGTGTGGAACAAATCATGATGAAGAAGACGTTGATTACGGCCTTGATCGCCACGGTTTTTGCGGGCGGTGCCATGGCAGCTGCCGTTACGACGGAAGGCACGGGCGTGGGCAAGCACGGCGACGTGACGGTGGCCGTCACGTTTGACGGCGGCAAGATCACCGACATCAAGGTCGTGAAGGAACAGGAAAACAAGGTTCTTGCCCGCGGCGTTTACACGGATCTGAAGGATCAGGTCATCGCTACGAACTCGGCCGACCTCGATGTGATTTCGGGCGCCACGTTCTCCTCCAAGGGCTTCCTCGACGCAGTGAAGGACGCCGCCAAGAAGGCCGGCGTTACGCTCTCGAAGGCCGACAAGAAGGCCATCAAGAAGGTCGTCAAGGACCTTCCGAAGAACTCTACCTATGACGTCGTCGTGGTCGGCGCGGGCGGTGCCGGTTTCTCGGCCGCCATCGAAGCCAAGAACGCCGGCGCGAACGTCGTGCTGCTTGAAAAGATGCCCGCCGTCGGCGGCAACTCGCTCATCTCCGGCGCCGAAATGAACGCCGCCAAGAACTGGGTCCAGCCCAAGCTCGGCATCAACGACGACTCCCCCGAACTCCACGCCGAAGACACCTACAAGGGCGGCGACATGAAGGGCGACATGAAGGTCATCAACGTGATGACGCACAACGCCCTCGACGCCGCGCTCTGGTGCCGCGACTACCTCGGCGTTCGCTTCGAAGACGACAACCTCTTCTTCTTCGGCGGCCACAGCCGCAAGCGCGCTCTGATTCCGGTCGGCCACACCGGCACGGAATTCATCACGAAGTTCCAGGCCAAGGCCGATGAACTCGGCATTCCCGTCATCACGAACATGAAGATGACGGACCTCATCCTTGACAAGGACGGCCGCGTCTCGGGCGTCAAGGCCACGATGAACGGTGCCGAATACACGTTCAACGCCAAGGGCGGCGTGGTTCTCGCCACGGGCGGCTTCGGCGCGAACAAGGAAATGGTCAAGAAGTACAACCCGAAGATCGACGAACGCTTCATGACGACCGACGCTCCGGGTACCACGGGTGAAGCCCTCTACATCGCCGAAAAGGCCGGCGCCGAACTCGTCAACATGGGCTACATCCAGACCTACCCGATCTGCGACCCGATCTCGGGCGTGATCGAACTGATCGCCGACTCTCGCTTTGACGGCGCCATCATGCTCAACCAGGAAGGCAAGCGCTTCGTGGAAGAACTCGACCGCCGCGACGTGCTCTCCGAAGCCATCCTGAATCAGACGGGCGGCTACTGCTGGGTTCTCTGGAACGACAACATCGGCAAGATCTCCAACACGGTCGGCACCCACACGACCGAATACGAAGCCTTCACGAAGCAGGGCATCATGAAGACCTGCGACGACCTCAAGTGCATCGCCGACTTCACGAAGATCCCGTTCGATCAGTTGAAGAAGACCGTTGACCGCGTCACCTCCATGGCCGGCAAGGGCAACGACAAGGACTTCCATCACCGCGGCGGCCTCATGGACATGAGCCAGGGCAAGTACTACGTGATTAAGGCCGTGCCGTCGACCCACCACACCATGGGCGGCGTCCGCATCAACGAAAAGGCTCAGGCCTTGACGAAGGAAGGCAAGGTGATCCCGGGTCTCTGGGCCGCGGGTGAAGTCACCGGTGTCACGCACGGCACGAACCGCCTCGGCGGCAATGCCTACACGGACATCATCGTCTTCGGCCGCATCGCCGGCAAGGCCGCTGCCGAAGCCGCGAAGTAATCTCTTCGCCTTCGACGTTTTTCACCCGCCCCGTCGGGACGGGTGAAGAAGCGAAACAAAGGCCCGGAACTTCTCGAAGGTTCCGGGCCTTTCTGCATGAAGAAAGAATGGATTGATCGAATGTCGGACGGTCAAAAGTCGTCGAACTGCGACGACCAGCGGCGCCGGCTCATGCGGAAGAGACAATGGCGCGCAAGCGGGTGCGTGATCGGCAGCGCCGGGTGATTGAAGTCGCCCGCCCAGTCGCGCTTCATTCCGAGTCGTCGCATGAGGCGGATGGAGGGAACGTTCCAATAGGACGTGAAGGCGACGACTTCGTGAAAGCCGAGCGATTCAAAGGCCGTCTCCAGAACCTTTTCGGCGGCTTCCGTGGCAAAGCCCCGATGCCAGAAGGCGGGATCGAGCCGCCAGAGAATCTCGCGCCATTCGGATCGGAACGAAGGAATTCCGAGTCCGACGAACCCCGCGAAGTCCGCTTCGCCCGGAATCTCAAGCGCCCAGGCGCCGAAGCCGTTTCTCTCCATTTCGTCGATCAGGCGCCGCGCGAGCGCGTCGGCCATTTCGGGCGGCAACGTGCGAGGAAAGTAGCGCATGACGCGCGGGTCGGCGCAGAGCCTCTCGAAGGCGGGAAGGTCGCTCGGCCGCCACGGACGAAGAATCGTTCTTTCGGTGCGCAGAATCATCGGGGAATCCTCCGGAACGCCTGAAACCTCTAGCATTCTAACCGATGGAAAAAGAAACGCAAGGGTAAAATTCGACGCCCGGGGCCGCCGCAGTTCGTGGAAAAGAAAAGGGAGACCCCGCGGGATCTCCCTTTTTGGCAAAAGCAATCCGAAGATTACTTCGTCAGTTCATACGGCCACTGCAGCGTGCCGTAGAAGTTGTAGACGTTCTTGTAGCCCGTTTCCACGAGGATCTTCGAAGCCTTTTCGGCGCGGACGCCCGACTTGCAGTGAACGAGGATCTTCTGGTTGAGGTCGGGAGCGGCTTCAAGCTTGACGCCCGGACGGAGCTGATCCAGAGGAACGTTGACGGAGCCCTTGATGTAGCCGTCGGCCTTCACTTCTTCGGGCGTACGCACGTCGAGGATGACGACCTTTTCCGATTCCATCATCTTCTTGGCGACGTCCGGCGTGATCTTGTGATAGGCCGGGTTCACGTAGGTGAGCGGAGTCGCGGGCTGCGGTTCGACCGGCTCTTTGGCCTGAACGGAGCCGAAGGCAAACGAAGCGGCCACGGCGGCGCAGAGGGTGAGGGTGCGAAGATTCATCGGAAATTCTCCTTCCAAAAGGTACGGGCGAAGTGCCCGCGGTTCGCTCTGCATTCTACCGCAGGCACTCCTGCGCGAAGCTTAAAGATGTATCCTGCGAACCTAAAGGAAACCTGGTCGGTCATCAGAAAGGAACGCCCACGCCGATGCCCCAGCCCGGACCCCATCCCCAACCGGGCCCCCAGCCCCAGCCGTGGTCCATGTAGAGGTAGGCTCGGTCGCGCTCGGCTTCGGCCTGGCGGGCACGTTCCTGAGCGCGCTTCAATGCGAAGTCGAGGTCCTTTTCGAGTCCCGGCGCTCCTTCGGGGCGCACGAGCTTGACGGTGGCGCCGTACTGCAGGTCGTTGATGTAGAAGGGGGATTCCGTCTGTGCGGTCGCGCCCGACTGCCAGGTTGCGCGATAGCCCGGGACGAGACCTCCCTGATTGCGCAGAAGGTCCGTGTCGTACTCGATTTCCACGGGCGAATAACCGTAGAGCTGCGAACCCGTGGGGTCGGAAATCATGGCCCCTTCGGGTTCGGTTACGACGGTGACGTAGGTGCTGCAGCCCGAAAGAAGCAATAGGGCGGAGAGTGAAAGAAGTGCGCGTCGCATAAAAAAGTCTCCCTGGTTTCCATTCCATCCTAGCGCGGAGCGACGGGATGCGCCGCAAAAAATCGGTGACGCAACGTAAAGAACACGGCCGGATAGGTATTTCGCCTAAGCTTGTTGCGGGCGCCATCCTTTAAAATTCCTTTGTTCCCCAAACAACGCAACTCGAAGGAGAAGTTGTCATGTCCAAGATTCTCGATCCTGTAGCCCTTTGGCAGGATCTCCATCAGATTCCCGAACTCGCCATGCAGGAAGTGAAGACTTCCGCCTATGTCGCCAAGACCCTTGAAGACCTCGGCATTCCCGTCACGCGCAACGTGGGCGGTACGGGCGTCGTGGGCTACATCCGCGGCGAAGAACCCGGTCCGGTTCTGATGCTGCGCGCCGACATGGACGCGCTTCCCTTCACGATCGACGGCAAGGAATGCGCCATTCACGCCTGCGGTCACGACTCGCACACCGCGATGCTTCTCGCCGCCGCGAGCCGCCTCGTCGGCACGATCAAGAAGGGCGCCGTGAAGCTCGTCTTCCAGCCCGCCGAAGAAAACATTACGGGCGCCGCCGCGATGATCAAGGACGGCGTCCTCGACGACGTCGACTACGCGCTCGGCGCCCACATCCGTCCGATCCAGGACGTCCCCGCCGGTCAGATCTGCGCTGGCGTCATGCACTCGGCTTCGCTCACCACCTTCGTTGAGATCGAAGGCCGCAGCGCCCACGCCGCGCGTCCGCACCTCGGCATCAACGCGATCGACGTCGGGACCGCCGTCGTGCAGGCCGTTCAGGCGATCTGGCTCAATCCGGCCGGCGTCTGGTCGATGAAGTGCACGCAGTTCCACGCCGATGCGGGTGCGACGAACACGGTTCCGCCGCACGCGAGCCTCACGTTCGACTGCCGCGCCGGCACGAACGCGCTCGCCGACGAACTGCGCGCCGCCTTCAAGCGCGCCGTCGAAAACACGGCCGCCGCCTTCGGCGCCAAGGCCGTCGTGACGGAACGCGGTTCCTGCCCCGCGGCCGAATACGACGAAGACTTCAAGGCCATGGTGGCCGAAAGCATCGTCTCGCTCTTCGGCAAGGAAGCCCTCGCCAAGGACTGCGGAGGCGGCGGTGAAGACTTCCACAACTTCAAGATGGCGAAGCCTTCGATCAAGGCCGCCTACTTCGGCGTGGGCGTCGGCGCAACGCCGGGCCTGCATGCCGCGAACATGTCGTTTGACCCGAAGTACCTGGAAAACGGCGTGAAGGTCTTCGTCGACATGACGCACCGCGTGCTTGGCTAAACCTCTGCCGCAATTGACGAAAAAACCGCATCCGGCACGAGTCGGGTGCGGTTTTGTTTTGGGGGCGAATCTTCGGAAATCAGGCTTCTTCGAGCGTCGCCTTCACTTCATCGAGAAGAGAGGTGAGGGCCTTGACGACCGGACGGATCGGTTCGGAGTCGTCTCGCGCAAGGATCGTTTCCGAGGCGCGGGGCCACCAGTTGAGGATGTGTTCGGAGAGGAAGAGGCGGGCGCGGTCGTTCTTGCCTTTTTCGAGGAGATAGGCGAGGAATTCGAGCGAAATTCCGAGATGGTCTTCCGGAAGGTTCAGGTCGTCCGCAAGCGCGAGGCCTTCTTCTCGATAGGCGGCGCGGGTCGCGAAGGTCTCCGTCTGGCAGTAAAGCTGCGCGGCGTTCGACCAGGAGCTCTCGGTGAGCGGGAGCGTCACGCTCGAGACGCCGTAAAAGAGCTTCGCCTCGCTCTGCGCGACGGCGTTGGGGTCGAGTTCCGCGATCGCGACGGGTTCCCGGGCGTCGGCCGGGGCGAGTAGCACGCCCGCCACCTGCGGCCAGGTCTTGAACCAGGCTTCGTCGGCGCCGCCGCGGAAAAAGAGGGCGAAGTGGCGGCAGAGATCGGCCAGTGTTTGAACGTACGGGTCCATGGGGTTCTCCTTTCAATCTTGTTCTGTGCGCGGTGCGCGACGAAAAAAGGATAGCAGGCTCGGACGCCCGAGGAGGAAGAGAAGGGCGAAGGGGCGGGAAAAGCCTGATACATCTTGTTTCATTCTTCCCCTTGAAGCGGGGAGCTTCAACCCCATCTATGAGGTGTAGGGGGAAGGAAAAGATTCCATAGCCCCTTTGATAACAACGATGTCCCTCGCATCGAGGGCCGGCGGAACGCCAAAGTTCCGCGAGACCTCCCGGTCAAAGGACGGACGAACGATAGGAGAATGATATGTTTGTTCCGACTCTTTACCACGACAACATTTTCGATGATTTCGACAACTTCTTCGGGCCCATGGACATGCCGCAGCGCCGCGATCCCCTCTTCGGGAAGCGCGCCGACCGCATGATGCGCACCGACGTGCGTGAAACCGAAACGGGCTACGAACTCGACATCGATCTGCCGGGCTTCAAGAAGGAAGACGTGAAGGCCGAACTCAAGGACGGTTACCTCACCATCTCCGCTCAGAAGAGCCTCGAAAAGAAGGACGGCAAGGAAGAAGGCCGCTATCTGCGCCGCGAACGTTACAGCGGATCGCTCTCCCGCTCCTTCTACGTGGGTGACGCTCTGACGGAAGAAGACGTGAAGGCGAAGTTCGAAAACGGCATTCTGCAGATCTCGCTTCCGAAGAAGGAAGCCGCGATCCCTGAAAAGAAGACCATCATGATCGAATGACGTGCACAGTCGGGTGAGCGCCGCGCTTGCCGCGGCGCTTCCCGGAAGCGCTTCTCGCAATACGGGTTGCGGGAGGCGCTTTTTTAGGGGTAATGCGTAGTCTTTTGTATAGGCAGAAGGGATTGCTTTTCGTAAGATGAGAAGAAAGGCGCGGTTCATCGCATGCTTTCCATAAAGAGTCTGCCGACCCCGCAAAACCATACGAAAATATGCGTAGAGATCTTCGCGCAAAGGACTCCTTATGCTCAGCGTCCTTCTGATTCTTCCCGACTTCCTCATCATCCTGCTCGGCTATCTCCTCAAGCAGGGCAAACTCGGCCAACACTTCAACGAAGGCTTCTGGAAGGGCGCGGAAAACATCGTCTTCTACGTTCTCTTTCCGCCGCTTCTCTTTACGTCGGTCGCGAATTCGAAGCTCTCGCTCGCCGACGCGGGGTACTTCCTCGCGGTGGCCGTGGGCACCATGTTTATGGCCGTACTTCTCTCGTGGCTCGTAAGAAAGATCGTGCCGGCCGACGACGTGACGCACGCCTCGGTCTTTCACTGCGGATTTCGCTTCAACAGCTATGTGGGCTTTGCGATCATCATGCGTCTCGCTGGGGAAGAAGGCTTTGCCTTCTTCGCCTTTCTCATGGCCTTCTGGGTTCCGATTTCAAGCTCCATTGCGGTGAGCGCGCTCGCGGGCGCGGTGGCGCGGGCCGAGAACGTCCAAAAGAAGGGCGGGCTCTGGAAGAAGACCGTGAAGACGATCTTCACGAACCCCCTCATCGTCGCGACCGTCTCGGGCCTTCTCGTGAACGTCTTTGCGGTTCCGATTCCGGAAGTGCTCATGCATTTCCTCAAGTCCCTCGGGAACGCTTCGCTCGCGATGGGACTTCTCTGCATCGGCGCGGGTCTCAAGATCGAGAATCTGCGCGCGCATTTTCCGCTCATCGCCGCCTCGACCGTGGAGCGACTCGTCGCGGTCCCGCTCGTCGCCCTGGGAACGGCCTGGTTTTTCCAACTCGAACCCTTGGGCGCGGCGGCGCTTCTGGTTTTTGCGGCCCTGCCCACGGCTCAGTCCTGCTACGTCATGACGGCGAGCATGCGGGGAAACGCTCCGATCGTCGCGGAAGTCACGACGGCCCACACGCTCGCCGCCATGGTGACGCTCCCCGTCTGGGTGGCCGTGATACAAAACGTTTTTCTTGCGGGCTGACGCGCCACGGCGTCGTAGAATGACGGCATCCCTGATTGTGGAGGAAATGTTTCGATGACCTCAGAAATGCAAAACGCGCCGATCGGCGAAGGCGACGTCGCGCCCGACTTCACGCTGCCCGCCGACGAAGGCGAAGTGACGCTTTCCGCGCTTCGCGGCGAAGGCGTGATTCTCTATTTCTACCCGAAGGACAGCACGGCGGGCTGCACGCTCGAGGCCCGCGACTTCACGGCGAAGGCCGACGACTTCGCGAAGCTCGGCTACCGCATTCTCGGCGTCTCGCGCGATTCCGTCGCGTCGCACTGCCGCTTCAAGGCGAAGCAGGAACTTACGATTACGCTCCTTTCCGACAAGGAGGAGACCGTGTGCCGCGCCTACGGCGTGATGAAGGAGAAGATGATGTACGGAAAGAAGTGCTTCGGGATCGAACGCTCGACCTTCGTCATCAATCCCGAAGGCGTCGTCGTGAAGGCGATGCGCGGCGTCAAGGCAAAGGGCCACGTCGAGGCGCTCCTTGCCGAACTCTCCTGACGGACAAGTGCTTCGACATTTTTTACGAACCCTCCGCAAGGCCAAGTGCCGCGGAGGGTTTCGACTATTTTGTGTTTTGTTGTGGTATTACCCGACGGTCTTTCCCATTCGGAAGCGGGACTTGGGCAGAATGGATTCATCGACAACAAACATTGCCCGGAGGCTCCCATGCAACGACGCAACCTTCTCTCCCTCGCGGCGGCCGCCGCTTGTTCCGCTCTTCTTCTCGGCACGGCCGGATGCTCCGACAAGGCGGCCGACGAAAACCGCATCCGCGTGGGCGTGACGGCGGGTCCGCACGCCGACATCGTGACGAAGGCGGCCGAGGTCGCCAAGCAAAAGGGCCTTACGGTGGAAGTGGTGGAATTCACCGACTACATCTCGCCCGACCGTTCGCTCGCCGACGGGGCGCTCGACGCCGTCGTCTACCAGCACGAGCCCTTCCTGCAGAACTTCAACAAGGTGAACAAGACCGATCTACGCGTCGTGGGGAAGGCGGTCGTGCAGCCCATGGGTTGCTACTCAAAGACGATCAAGAGCGTCGCCGAAATTCCCGAAGGTTCGGTCGTGGCGATCCCGAATGACCCGACGAACGGCGGCCGCGGACTCCTGCTTCTTGAAGCCCAGGGCCTGATCAAACTCAAGGCCGACCGCAAAGACGAAGCGGTGTCCGCCGACATCGTCGAAAATCCGAAGAACCTCAAAATTCTGGAAATGGAAGCCGCTCAACTTCCGCGCAGCCTCGACGACACCGCCGTGGCGGTGATTCCGATGAACTACGTCATCAGCTCGGGCCTCTCTCCCGAAAAGGAAGGCTTCGCCTTCGAGTCTCTTGACGCGGCCTATGCGCTCATCATCATCGCCGCGCGTCCGGACAATGCGGAGAGCAACGCGGTGAAGACCTTCGTCGAGAGCTACCGTTCGCCCGAAACGAAGCGCTACGTGGAGGAAACCTTCCGCGGTACGATCCGTCCGACCTGGTAAGCCGGACTCAATCATTCTCAATCGTCGCGACGCCCTTGGTAACGGCCTTGGGCGTCGTATCGTCTTCCGGACGAGTCTTCGCGGCCCTGATAACGGCCCATCGAGTCGTAGATTCGCCCCGACGAATCTTTTCTTCCGAGATAGCGCCCCTGCGCGTCGTAGCGTCTGCCGGACGAATCTTCACGGCCCTGATAGCGGCCCATGGAGTCGTAGACGCGGCCCGATTTGTCCGAGCGTCCCTGATAGCGGCCCTGCGCGTCGTAACGGCGTCCGCTGTCGTCGACGCGGCCCTGATAACGGCCCTGCGCATCGTAGCGGCGGCCTTCGTCAATGTCGAAAGCCTTGCTCTCCTTCGGGGTGACGGCTGCGGCGGAGCCAAAGAGCGCGGCCTGCAGAAGGCCGAGGAAAGTGCGTCGAGTCATAAGCGACTTCCTCTAACGAATGAGATGATCCTTCCACTCTAACACGCCCGGAGAGAAACTGCGGTCGGGTGGATTCTGTCGTTTTCCGGCGCAGGACGGCGACGAAAGCCCCTTCAATCTGAGAGCGGCTCTCAGTGTTTTGCCCGTTGCGGGTCCGAAGGATTTCTTAAGGTTTGGATGCAAAACCCAAGGAAAATCGTCGGGTTTTCTTAAGGAGCGGTCGAGAGGCGACGTGATGTTAGGGGTAAACCCGATCATTTTCGCCTATACAGATGAGAACGGTTCTCACGCCTAAACGAGGCTTACGCTTTACTTTCAAGGCGTTTTTTTGACGGAAAATCCGGGTGGAAAAACCTTCTTAAAGGTGGCTGAAAAGATGTGCGAGAAATCCTTCTTTTTATGTGACTAGTGCTGAAGGCTTACTCCTGAGTGCGTTCTGTAAGGATTTCGTAAGCTTGAAAAGATTTCGTAAGCTTCGTTTCAGAGAGGATGACAAAGTGTTGCGCTCGATCAAGTGAATGTAAAAAAGGATGTCACAGCCCGAAAATCACTTGAGAAGTTGTCTCATGTTCTGTATAGTGGTTCTCAACGGAAGACGAGATGTTCCACACAAAGGACTGAGGGGTCGGTCCGGAACATCACCCGACGCGAAGCTTGGACCGTGGCGGGAAAGTTTTCAGGTCTCCTGGGGAGCGCGGAATACAGGGCCGCGCTCCCTTTTTCATCTGCGGCGCGGGCATGGGGTCCGCGCCTTTGCTTTGCTGGGACGGCGAGAGCGCCCTCCAAAACGAAAAGGGCGCCCGAAGGCGCCCCGCGAAGTTGTCGCAACGACGTCGCGTCAGCCGTTAGAGACGGCCTTTTCCTGCGGCATCTGCGAGAAGATCCAGGTGAGAAAGCCCCCCTTGTTGCGCGAGCACACCCACACCTTGCCTTCGCCCTTGAATTTGAGAACGATCCCTTCGCCCGAGAGCTGGCTGTGAAGGACCTTGCCGAGCAGACCCGAGCGGGCCGTGTTGATGGAGAGCTCGTAGTCGAGTTCGCGGTCCCAGGCGACGAGGTGACCGTTGTCGACGATGAGCTTTTGACCGGGCTTCACGTCGACCGCCTGAATGGAGCCGAAGCCCGAGAGCGCGATCTGTCCGCGCCCCTGGGTCGCCATGAGAAAGAGTCCGCCGGAATTTCCGAGGAGGGCGCGCCCGAGGCTCTGCGTCTTCGTTTCGAGTTCTACCCCGTCGGTGGCGGCAAGAAAGGCGCCGTCGGAGAGCATGTACTGCCGTTCGCCCACGTCGAGAAGCACGACGTCTCCGGGGAGGTTCGGAGCGAGGAGGACGCTTCCGGGTTCGTCGTCCGCGACGAAGGACTGTTGGAAGAAGTTTTCGTCGTTCAGGAACTTGCGCGCGAGGCTCTTGAAGAAACCCCCGCGGGTTTCGCCCTTGAGCGAGATCGAGCCGTCCATCGCCACCATGGCGTTGGATTCGGCGGCGACGCTCTCGCCGGGTTCGAGCGAAATGCGAAGAAGGGGATCGATGCTGGAAAGTACTTCGAAGCGGGCCATGGAAATCGTTTCGATAGGATGGGAAAAAGGTGCGGCACGGTTTGCCGCGGTTCTCCGTCATTCTATCGGGCGCATTCGGCGACGTGGGGACTCTCTTGCGAACGGCAACAGTTGCGGTTTCTTCGAAACATTCTCCGGTTTCACCGACGGCCACAAGAAAATGGTCGTCGGACTGAAAAGCGCTTGGAAAATTTCACAGGGGCTGAGCCTTGGCCGAGACGATTGCGTTCGCAATGAGGTTGTCCAGTTCGTCTTGAGACAAACCGGAGGACCGAACCTTTTCCTTGGCTTCTGAGGTAAGCGAAGAAAGGATGTAGCTAGAAACGGCCCTCTGAACCAGAGCGGACAAGGATCCTTTCTACCTGCCCTGCGAGGCCAGGTAGAGGCGAACGGCTTCGTCGAAATCCGGCGGGACGGAAAGGTTCCACAAAGCCCAGCGAGGGAGCCCGCGAATTCATTCGTCGGGGTGAATCGCAGAATTGCGAAAGCCATCCCAAAATCCCTGCGCCTCTAACAAGAACGTTATATAATCATCTATGTCAATAAACCAACGAAAACCATTGCATGTCGGGCGAATACATTCACAAACAAGGCTTGGTTTATAAGAACCAGTTTCACGTCGTTTTCTGTCCCAAGTACCGTCGTCCCGTGCTGGTCGACGGCGTGGACGTCCGCCTCAAGGAGATCCTTTTGGAGAAAGCGGCCGAGCTTGACGTGAAGATCCTGAGCATGGAAATCATGCCCGATCACGTGCACCTCTTCATCAGCTTTGATCCGCGCTTGATGCTCCACAAGATCATCAAGATCCTGAAAGGGTCGTCGTCCCGGATCCTGAGGGAGGAGTTCCCGTCTCTCAAGAGCCGGCTTCCTTCGTTGTGGACGAGGAGCTACTTCAGTTGCTCGGTCGGTCACATCGGCGAAGCCGCGGTCAGGCGATACATTGAGGAGCAGAAGAACGTATGAAGAAGTCGACGACGGCAAGCTACATCCTCGAATTGGAAGTGGTCTTCACGCCTTCGCAACGCCGTGAGGTGGAGGCCCGGCGCGAAGTAGCCCGAGTGATCTACAACACCTGCCTCGGGCGCGTGATGAAGCGTTGGCGCAGCGTGCAAGGGAATCCCAAGTGGCGTACGGCCCTGCGACGCGTCCAGGAGATCAACGCCATCGGGGATCCGTCTCCGGACGAAATGAAGGAGCGGACCGCTCTCCGGAAGGAAATGCGGGAGGTTGAAAAGGACTTTGGACTGACGGAGTACGAGCTTCACGCCTTCGTGAAGGAGGTGAACGTTCATTTCGACCGGCGCATTTCCATCAACGAGGCACAGGTCACGGCGACGCGGGCGTTTCGTACTTTTGAGAAGTACCGGTACGGGCACTGCAAGAAAGTTCGGTTCCTTCCGAAGGGAGCCGAGGTCACCGTCGAGAACAAGTCCAACAACTTCGGGTTGCGCGTCGTCGGTCAGGAGCTCGCGTGGAAGGATCTGCGTGCCCCGCTTGTGGTGAAGAAGGGGGACCGGTATGCCGAGGACGCCTTCCTCGACCGGACGAAGTACGTGAGGTTGCTCTCCCGGACCATTCGCGGTCGCCGCCGCTATTTCGTTCAGATCGTGAAGGAGGGAAAGCCGCCCAGGAAGAACCGCACGGTCGGCTCCGCGGACTCCGCTGTGGGCATCGACATCGGTCCGAGCGCCGTCGCGTACTACTCGACGGGCGAGAAGAAGGCGGCGATCGAACCGCTTGCGCCGAACGCATGCTGCGAAGAGCTTGATCGAAAGGTCGGAAGACTTCAGCGCTGCATGGCCCGTTCCCTTGAGGCCAACAATCCGGACGCCAAGGACGAAAACGGTCGGTGGAAAAAGGGCGTGAAGCTCAACAAGTCGAAGCGTTGGGAGAAGAACCGGGTGAAGCTCGCGAATCTGAAGCGACGGCTTGCCGTCAACCGCAGGCAGGATCACGAAAAGGCCGCGAACCGAATTATCGCCCTGGGGACGGACGTCCGTGTGGAGGACACGCCGATCACGAGTTGGACGAAACGGGCGAAGGAAACGACCGTCCGTAAAAAGGACGGGAAGATCAATCGGAAGAAGCGCTTCGGCAAGTCCGTGGCGAATCATGCGCCGGGCCTTCTTCTCAACTGCATCGCCAGGAAACTCGGCAACGTAGGAAAGGAGCTCAAGCGCGTGAAGAGCAGCAAGGTGAAGGCCTCGCAGCGCAATCACGTTGACGGCTCCTGTAGAAAGAAGGAACTCTCCGAGCGGTGGTTCGAAGTGGACGGCCGACGGGTGCAGCGGGATCTCTATTCTTCGTGGCTGATTGCGCACGTGATGGAGAACGGTGAGGAGATCGACTTGATCGCCTGTCAGGACGACTGGCCGAACTTCCTGCGAGCTCAGGCCGAAGCGCTCGCGAAAGCACCCAAAAACCTCGGCATTTTGTAAGCCCTTTTCCATGCGCAGGCAGTGCGCTTAAAACCGCCCTCCGTCTGCGGGTTGACAGTCCGCGAGACGAAAAACTAACGACAGGCGGCGCGCAAGCGTACGGCAGGTCTCTCCCGAGGCGACGAAGGATTGGCCAGGCCGAAGCGCAGATCTCCGAAAGGCAGAAACAGCGCCGCTGAAGTTCGAATGTGCGTCAGTGCTTCAAGGCAGACTCCGGATTCGTCCGGATAAGGTCTTGGAGAGAAGCGCAGGTTGACGCGGATGCGTCAATGTAAAGAACCCCGTGACTTCAGTCATCGGGAGCTGTCAGCTTACGTTGGCCGGACGATCGGCTGACTGCGTCATGGTATTTCCTCCCGGAAGAAAAGAAGTTATGCGCTCATATGCTTTGGAGCATAACGTTGAATTCGATGCTCTGCCGGAGGATTTCGTCCGTACGGAAACCCCTGGTCGGTGATCTGTGCTGCAACGCAAAAAGGCCCGCCGCCGATCGCTGTGATCGGGACGGGCCTTCGTCACTTTGGGACGGGGATCAGGCGTCGAGGTGCATCGTCACCTTGTCGTCGCCCGAGGCTTCGATGCGGCGTTCGATGGCTTCGGCCTCATCGCTCTTCTTTTCGGGCTTGGGACCGGGTTCGAGCACGGCGATCGATTCGACGTGGCCCGTGTGCGGGAACATGTTCATGATCCCCGCGGCGCGGATGTGCCAGCCGCCTTCGTGGTGAAGGATCGCGCAGTCGCGCGCGAGCGTCGCCGGATTGCAGGAGACGTAGACGACGCGTTCGGGACGGTGGTCCGTCGCGGCGAGCGTGCGCGCGAGCGCAAGCGCCCCTTCGCGCGGCGGGTCGATCAGAACGCGGTCGATCGTGCCGTAGCGGGCGCGCAGATCGTCCCAGTCGGCTTCGCACCAGGTGAAGAGGTTGCGGGCCGTAAAGGAGGTCTTGTCCTTGAGGCCGTTGTCGGCGGCGCCCTGACGCGCGCGGGCGACGAGGCCTTCGGAGCCTTCGATGCCGATCACGGTCTTCGCCTTGCGAGCGAGCGGGAGCGTAAAGTTCCCGAGACCGCAGAAGAAGTCCGCCACGTGGTGGTGCGGTTCCACGCCCAAAAGACGCACGGCGCGGCTTACCATCGTTTCGTTGAGCGCGTGGTTCACCTGCGTGAAGTCGGTCGGCTTGAAGCCGATGCGGACGTTGAATTCGGAGAGGTAGAGCCCGAGCGCGTGCTCGTTTTCCGGACGCACGGCGTGCGCGGATTCCGGCCCCTTGGGCTGCAGCCAAATGTCGGCGCCGTACTTGTCGCCGAAGGCGAGGAGCTTTTCCATGTCTTCGGGCGTCGGAGTTTCGAGCGTGCGGAAGACGAGCGCCGTGCGGCCGTCCCCGCCCACGGCGACTTCAATCTGGGGCATGCGCTGACGGATGGAAAGTTCCGAGACGAGTTCGCGCATCGGGACGAGCATGTCGGAGACGTGCTTCGGGAGAATCTTGCACGTCTTCATGTCGCAGACGTAGGAGCTCGCCTTTTCGTGAAAGCCCACGAGAACGCCGCCCTTCTTGGGAACGTCGCGAACGGTGAGGCGGGCGCGGTGGCGGTAGTGCCAGGTCGGACCGTAGATCGGAGGAATGATCGATTCGGGGCGGACCTTGCCGATGTGCCAAAGCGTGTCGAGGAGGACCTTTTCCTTGTAGGCGACCTGAGCGCGGGCTTCGAGGTGCTGCATGGCGCAGCCGCCGCAGCTTCCCGGACCGTGGCCGAAGGCGGGGCAGGCGGGCTTCACGCGCTGCACGGACTCGCGGTGAACGGCCGTGACGCGGCCCACTTCAAAAGACGTTTTGTTGCGAAGACGCTCGTAGGTGACGTTCTCGCCGGGGAGCGCTCCCTGAATGAAGACGACTTTGCCGTCTCGACGGGCGACGCCCCGACCTTCCTGGTCGAGGCGTTCGACGTCGACGGTGAAGTATTCGGGCGTTTTTTCCTTGCGTCGGGCCATTTGACTTTTCTCCATTGCCTCCGTACGGTGCCGAAGGCGCGAACCAAATTCGAAAGATCCGAATTGTAGCGAAAAGCCGCGGGCCCGACGCGGAAAAAACCGAACCGTGTGGGATCAGAAGAAGCCGCGCTTCCCTTCGGCGAGACTCACGAAGATGTTCTTCACCTGCGAATAGTGTTCAAGCATCATCTTGTGGGTTTCGCGGCCGATGCCCGAGCGCTTGTAGCCGCCGAACGGAGCGTGCGCGGGAAGTTCGTTGTAGGTGTTCACCCACATGCGGCCCGTGCGCACGTCGCGCGAAACGCGCATGGCGCGGTTGATGTCCTGCGTCCAGACGGCGCCGCCGAGACCGTATTCGCTGTCGTTGGCCATGCGGACGACTTCCTCTTCGGTGTCGAACGGAATCGCCACGACGACCGGCCCGAAGATTTCCTCCTGCGCGACGCACTGATCGTTCTTGACGTCGGCGATGAGCGTGGGCTGCATGAAGGCGCCCGATTCGAGGCCCGGCACCTTGGCGCGCTCGCCGCCCGCGAGGATGCGCGCGCCGTCCTTCTTCGCGATTTCGACGTAGCGAAGAACGCGCTCGACCTGACCGTCGTTGATCTGCGCGCCCATCTGGGTCGCCGGATCCATGGGGTCGCCCACCTTCACGGCCTTGAAGGCTTCGGCGAGACGTTCGAGAACTTGGTCGTAAATCTTGCGCTCGATGAAGAGACGCGAGCCCGCGCAGCAGACCTGACCCTGATTAAAGAGAATCCCGATCTGCACGCCTTCGATCGCGCGCTCGAGATTGCAGTCGGCAAAGAGGATGTTCGCGGACTTGCCGCCGAGCTCGAGCGTCGCGGGAATGAGACGTTCGGCCGCGGCCTTCGCGACGTCGACGCCCACTTCGGTCGAGCCCGTGAAGGCGAGCTTGTCAAAGCCCGGGTGCTTGAGCATTGCGTCGCCCGCGGTGCGGCCGGAACCCGTGATGACGTTCACGACCCCGGCGGGAACGTGGCGGGAGATGATTTCGGCGAGATGCAAAAGAGAGAGCGGGGTGGTCGAGGAGGGCTTGATCACGACCGTGTTGCCCGCGGCGAGCGCCGGAGCGAGCTTCCAAGCGCCCATGAGGAGCGGGAAGTTCCAGGGAATGATCTGACCCACGACGCCGATCGGCTCGTGCAGGACGAGACTCATGGTGTCGTTGTCGATGCGCACGGCGCTCCCTTCTTCGGCGCGCAGGCAGCCCGCAAAGTAGCGGAAGTGGTCGACCGAGAGCGGCACGTCGACGAGCGACGTTTCACGGATGGGCTTGCCGTTGTCCATCGTTTCGATCTTCGCGAAGAAGTCGGCTTCTTTCTCGAGATCGTCGGCGATGCGCAGAAGAATGGCTGAACGCTCGGCGGGCGAGGTCTTCGACCAGCCTTCAAAAGCGGCGCGGGCGGCCTTCACCGCACGGTCGACGTCGGCGGGCGAGGCCGCGGCCACGCGGGCGAGCACTTCGCCCGTGGCGGGATTGCGCGTTTCAGAGGTCTTGCCGCCTTCCGCAGCCACCCATTCACCGCCGATCAGAAGACCGTATTCGTTGCGTCGTTCCATGATTGTTCCTCCAAAGTGAAACCTGCAGCCACAAGCAGACATGATTTTAATCAATGCTGGGGCCGTAATCTTTACGTTTGATTCTCTGCCTGAGACGGTCGTTTGCGAATCCTCCGAAGGAGGGAAATTCGGCGTAAGTGTTTTCGTTTAGGAGGGTAGGTAAGTAAAGGAAAATGCTTGCCGTCGAGCTCTTTTCGTCTAATACCCGACGAAAGTAGTAGGGTTTGGTGAGTTTCGGAATCCGGACGGGACGATGCTGATCAATGACGCGGATTGTTTGGACCTATCGCCGTGGGCAAACGCTCGTCGGAAGCGACCGCGCAGCTGAAGGCCGTAGATCGGATATAATGTTCTCCGAAAGAACGTTCTCTCAGAGAACGTTCTTTTCGAGAACACAAATATAAACTCCGGGGATACCATGCCGCTGAAAAAATTTTATGGTCGCGAGACCGAGCAAGCCATTCTTCGCGAAGAACGCGAGCTTTGCCGCAACCTGGCCGCATCCCGGTTGGTGGTGGTCACGGGTCGTCGCCGGGTGGGGAAAACGGAACTGCTCCTGCAAACGCTGCGGGAGGAGACGGAAGTGCCTTTCGTGTACCTCTTCTGCTCTCGAACCACCTCTCACGAATTGATCAAATTGTGGCTGAAGGCCATCGAGCAGGTGGTCGAACTTCCGTTCAACCCCACATTTGATCGACTCTCCCAGGTCATCGAATTCCTGATGTTCATCGGCAAGACCCGCCCGATAAACATTGCCATCGATGAATGTCAGGATCTGAACTTTATAGAGCCGACCTTCTGGTCTGAGTTGCAACGCATTTGGGATCTCAATAAGAAAACCTCCCGGACCTTTCTGGTGATGAGCGGTTCCGTTGCATCGGCCATGAGAAATATTTTTCAGGCATACAGCGAACCTCTGTACGGACGTGTCGACCGTTTCGTCTTTGTACGACCGTTTCCGGTGGACGTCGTATCGGAAATCCTGTCCGATTACGTTCCGGCACATGAGCCTGACGATCTTCTTGCTCTCTTTACGCTGACAGGCGGGGTCGTATGGTTTATCGAAGACTTGATGGATCGAAGAGCTTTTGATTTGGATGCCATGAGTCGGGTGGCTTTTCAGCCCGGATCTAAATTCATCATGGACGGAGAAGTTCTTCTGGCCAATGAGCTCCGTGTTGACGCGATGGTAAACCGATCCATTTTGCAGGCGATTGCCCATGGAAAAACAAAACGGGAGGAATTGCAGGACAGAGTTCAGAACGTGAACATCAGTGGATTTTTGTCGCGTCTGGAGAAGCAGTACGAACTGATCGCGCAAAACAAACCGGTGTTGACACCGAACTACCGACGAACACGTTACAAAATGACGGATCGTTACCTAGAGTTCTGGTTCAATTTCGTGGACGGACAAGCCAGTCTGTTGGCTCAGAACAACTACGAGGCGATGCGTCAAGGCTTCGTCAGCGCTTATCCGACGTTCTCAGGGCATGCTCTGGAGCAGTGTTTCTTGCAGACGTTGACGAACGGCCATCGCTTCACGGAGATCGGACCGTGGTGGGATAGGAAGGGGCTCAATGAAATGGATATTGTTGCGATCAACGACGATGAAATCTATTTTTGCGAGGTCAAACGATCGCGCTCCAAATTCAGTCTCACCCAATTGTCGGGTAAGGTGGCGGCTTTCTTCTCATGCAACGACGCGCTGAGAGACCGAAAGGTCACCCTTTGTTGTTTGTCTTTGGATGATCTGGGCAAAACATCCGAGGAGCTCTGTCGCCAGATGCAGGAAGAAGGCTCTCCGTTTTCTGACGAACGTTGAGTTTTTCGCTGCATGGTCTGGGGCTTGGGAGCGAAAAACGTTTCGCTCAGGGGTCTTTCAGCAGTGTTCGCGCAGAGAATGTTCTCTGTGCGAACGCTAATTATCCTAACCGTCATCGGGTCTGAGCGACATGGAAATCCGTGAAGTATTGGAAAACAAAAGAACATTCCTGCCCCTTCTTCTCCTTGCGGACGAAGAAGAGCGGATGATCGACCGCTATCTCGACCGCGGGACGATGTACGTATTGGACGAGGGCGGCGTCAAGAGCGAATGCGTCGTGACGGACGAAGGCGGGGGTGTTCTCGAAATCAAGAATCTGGCTACTCTTCCGACCGAGCAGGGAAAGGGCTATGCGAGCGCTTTGATCGAGTTTGTCGCCCAAAAGTACAAAGACCGTTTTTCCGTCCTGCGCGTCGGCACCGGAGAGAGCCCCGCCACGCTTCCCTTCTATGAGAAGCTCGGCTTCGTGCGCGTCGGCCGCATCCCGCGGTTCTTTATCGAGAACTACGAGAAGCCGATCGTGGACGGAGGTGTTTTGCTCGTGGACATGATCGTGCTCGAGCGAAGACTCGGGACCGCTCCTTCGACCGTAAAAAGGAAAACGGCCCGGCGCCCCGTCGGACCCCGAGCCGTCGAAGACGGTCGTTAGCGCAGGCCCAGCGCCTTTTCGACGTCCGAGAACATGCTGTCCATGGCTTTGACGCCCCCTTCGGCGAGGTACCAGGCGGCGGGCGTGAGGTAGACGATGCGGTCGTTCTTTTTCGCCTGCATGCGGTCGACCATTTCATTGTTCAGAATGTCTTGGGCGAGCTTCGCGCCGGGGCGGGCGATTGCCGAATCCCGGTCGAGGACGAAAAAGTAGTCGGGGTCGTGCTTGACGAGCAGTTCGAACGAGGCTTCGTTGCCGTGGTTCGCGTTGGCTTTTTCGGCGACGTTCGTAAAGCCGAATTCATTGCCGATCAGCGAGCAGCGCGCGGCGTTGCCGAGGAGGTTCACGTGGCTGCTCGTCACGAGTCCGACGAGCGCCGTGCGGCCCTTCGATTTCTCCCGAATGGCGGCGAGTCGCTCTTCGAAGCCCCGGATGTCGGCTTCGGCCATTTCTTCCACGTCCTTCCCGAACACCTTGGCGACCTGGCGAAGGTTTTTCGCAAAACTCGCGAAGGCCCCGCCCTTGCGGTCGGGGGTGAGATAGACGACCGGAGCGATCCGCGAGAGTTCGTCGTATTTTTTGGCAAGACGCCCGGAGATGAAGATCACGTCGGGTTCGCTCTCCATGAGGCGCTCAAGCGACACTTCCTTGAGCGTGCCGACGTCAAGAATCGCCTTGTCGGCATAGTAGCGCTCGAAAGCGGGAATCTTCGTCGTTTTGGGAAGCGCGACGATTCGGTCGCCGAGTCCCCAGTGGTCGAGCATGTCGAGAACCGCCGCGTCGATCACGGCGATCCGTGCGGGCGAGTCGGGTATCGTGACGGTGACGGTTTCACTCCTGCCGTTGAGACTTTGAATCTCGGCGGCGAAGGCGCCGGGCGCGGCGAGAAGGGAGGCGCAGAGCGAAAGGGTGAGGGCCGTACGGCGAAGGTGTTTCATGTCAAAAGTCCTCTGTCGGTGGAAATGATCAATGAAAAAGGGCGAGCGGACGTCCGTCGATGCGGTGGATCGCGAAGTCGACTCCGTAGAGCGAGCGAAGGTTCTCCTTCGTCATGACTTCGTCCACCGTTCCGAAGAGCGCGACGCGTCCGTCTTGGAAGGCGCAGATGTAGTCCGAGTAGAACGCGGCGAGATTGATTTCGTGCAACACCAAAATGACGGTCTTGCCGAGCTCGTCGCACAGCCGACGAACGAGTTTCATCATCTGCGTCGCGTGATAGATGTCGAGGTTGTTCGTCGGTTCGTCCAGGAGGACGTAATCCGTGTCTTGTGCGAGCACCATCGCGATGAAGGCGCGCTGACGCTGACCGCCCGACATTTCGTCGATGAACCGGTCGGCGAAGGGTTCGAGTTCCATGTAGGCGACGGCCTGATCGACTTTTTCGCGGTCTTCGGCCGTGAGGTGCGTACCGCTGTGCGGAAAACGCCCGAAGGAGACGAGTTCGCGGACCGTGAGCTTCATCTGGACGTTGTTTGCCTGCGTGAGAATCGCAAGGCGGCGCGCGAGCTCGCGGTCGTCCCATTCGCGAACGTCCTTTCCGCGGAATTCGACGAGACCGGCGCTGCGTTCGACGAGCCGCGCGATCATGCCGAGGACCGTGGACTTCCCGGCGCCGTTCGGGCCGATGAAGGAAATGACTTTCCCGTGCGGGAGTTCGAGCGAGACGTCGTCGACCACCGGGACGTCTTCGTAGGTTTTTCGAAGGTTCTTGAGTGTGAGCATGGCGTTTCAGCGTCGGACGCTTCGCAAAAGGAGATACAGGAAGTAGAGGCCGCCCCCGATCGTGATGAAGACGCTCACGGGAACGCCGTAGTTGGCGACATGTTCGACGAGGAACTGTCCGCCCGTGAGAATCGCCATGCCGATCAAGACCGAGCCGGCGGTCAGGATGTCGTGGCGGTAAGTGGGAAAGAGCTGTCTCGCGAGATTCGCCGTGATGAGACCGAGAAAGGAGAGCGGTCCCACGAGCGCCGTGGCGACGGCGATCGCGAGCGCCACGCCCGTCATGAGGCGGCGAACCGTGCGGTCGTAGGGAACGCCGAGGTTCACGGCCGTCTCGCGCCCGAGACCGAGAAGGTCGAGGAGCGCAAGGTCGCGGCGCAGAAAGAAGGCGAGGAGCGCAAGGAGGAGAACGGCCGGTAGAAGCACCGCGGCGTTCACGTTCGTAAAGCTCGCGACGAGCGAATTGAGGAGCGCGTCATACTCGTTCGGGTCCATGAGGCGCGTGAGCGACGACTGCGCGCTCGAGAAAAAGGTCGAGAGGACCGTCCCGATCAGAAGCACGTAGAGAACGTTGCCGCCCGTCTTCTCGAAGATCGCGTTGTATACGATCGAAGCGACGATGCCCATGACGACGATGTCGACCGCGAAGGCCAAGAGGGGGTCCGTGGCGAACTGGCTTCCCGAGCCGAGAAAGAAGACGACGGCCGTGTGGACGAGGACGTAGAGCGAATTCATCCCGAGAAGGCAGGGCGTGACGATCGTGTTGCGGATCAACGTCTGAAAGATGAGCGAGGCGCCCGCGATGGCGACGGCTGCGGTGAGCATGACGGCCAGACGCGGCGCGCGCAGACTCATGGCGTAGTTGAAGAACTTCGGATTGACGAAGGCAAACTGGTAGAGAAGCGCGAAAAGGATCGTGACGAAAACGAGACCCGCGAGGGCGATGGTCATGCGGCGACGGCGGTTTGCGGGTTTCATCGAGCATCTCCGCAGGTGGGTTGCACGGAACGGTTGAGGCCGAAGGCCGCCAGCAGGCGCGATCGGTCGAGCGACTTGCGGCCGAACCGCAGGCGGTAGAAGATGAGGCCGATGAAGAGGAGACTGCCGAGCGAGCCCACGATGAGTTCGATGGGAAGCTCGTAGGGAGCGATGACCGTGCGGCCGATCAGGTCGCACACGAGCACGAAGAGCGCGCCGAAGAGCGCCGTGTCGGGGAGAGTGGCTCTCAGGTCGTCTCCCTTGAAGATCGCGACGACGTTCGGGACGATGAGGCCGATGTAGGAGATGCTTCCCACGACCGTGACGACCGAGGCCGTGATCATGGCCGAGAGGCTGAGTCCGAAAAAGAGCACGGCCGTGTAGGGAACGCCGAGATTTTTGGAAAAGTCCTTCCCCATGCCGACGATGTTGAAGTGCTTGGCGTAGAGAAAGGCGAGGATCACGAGCGGTACGACGAGATAGACGAGCTCGTAGCGGCCGCGCAGCACGAGCGAGAAGTGCCCCACCATCCAGGTCGAGAGCGCCTGCGTCATGTCGAAGCGGTAGGCGAGGAAATTCGTGACGCCGCCGATGACGTTGCCGAACATGATCCCGACGAGCGGCACGAGCACGACGTCCTTTTGCGGCATGCGCAGAATGAAGGCGACGAAGAGCCAGGTCCCCGCGACGGCGGCGAGAAAGGCGAAGAGCGCACGCCCCCAGAGCGTAGAGTCGGGCCAGAAGAGAAGAGCGAGGAGAATGCCGAACTGCGCCGACGAAATGGTCGCGCCCGTCGTGGGTGAGACGAATTTGTTCGCGCAGAGCTGCTGCATGATGAGGCCGGCGATGCTCATGCCGACACCCGTGCAGAGTATGGCGAGAAGACGCGGGAGACGCGAAATAAGAAGCGTTTCGAAAGCTTCCGTATCACCCGTCAAAAGATCCGCGAGACAAACGTCGGCGGCACCCGTCCCGAGCGAAACGAGCGAGAAGACGACGGTCAGAACGAAGAGAACAATCGTGGATCGTGTCATGCAAGTAGGAAAGGGGAGAGTGAAGAGACATCCGGCGGGCATTGCGTCGGCTCACGTCGGAAGGCAACTCTAGCGAAAGAAATGATAGGGAATGGTTCTCATTTCTCAGTAGAAATATTTTGGTACATTTCTTTGTGTTTTATTTACGCATTTTCTCATGAGGACGTACGGATCGGAAACCTATGGATCTTCCTAGAGAAATTGTGCAAAACCAGGAGGATTCATAGGCCTTGTCGGAATGAGTCCTGATGGTTATGTAAAGACGAATCATTTGTTTCGCACTGCATAAATTGTACGAACGAGAATATTTCTCATGTATGATTCGTTCATTCTCCGCCTCGACCGAGGCGGTTTGACGAAACTTTCATTCCCAACCGAAATGCACAACTCAACTCCTTTTCTCATTCCCTTTGCCCTCGTGCCGCTTGCACTCGCGGTGCAATCAGCCTGCGCCGCAGAGTCGGACGACGGCTACACGCTCCTTGACACCTCCGTTGTCTCCGCGGCGGGCTACGTTCAGGACGTGCGCGACGCGCCCGCGACTGTCTCCGTGATTTCGGGAGAAGACCTTGAAAAGACGCCGTTCTCGGACCTGGGCGACGCCGTTCAGGACGTTCCCGGCGTGGAAGTGGAGCAGACCAAGATGGGTGGTCACACGATCCGCATCCGCGGATTTGAATCGAAATACACGCTCATCCTCATCGACGGAAAGCGCCAGAACCCCGACGACGGCTTCGTCAAAAACGGATTCGATCCGATGGGGAACTTCCTGCCGCCCGCCGCCGCGATCGAACGCATCGAAGTGCTGCGCGGACCCGCTTCGACGATCTACGGCTCGGACGCCGTGGGCGGCGTGGTCAACATCATCACGAAGAAAAACCCCGACAAGTTTACGGGGTCGATCACGACGGAAGGAACGCTGCAGGAGCACAGCGACCTCTACGGCAACAGTTGGGCGACGAGCACTTATCTTGCGATTCCGCTCGTTGAGGACCGGCTCTCCCTCACCTTGCGCGGGCGCTATTTCCAACGCAGCGCCAACGGCCTTCGCACGCCGGGCGGCAGTTACGCAAGCCACTCTCCCTCGGAAGGCTTCACCGGGACGATGGGCGGAAAGCTCAACTTCACGCTCGACGAAGCGAACAACTTCTATGTGGACGGCGACTTTCATCGCTTCAAGGGCGGCGCCATGAGTTCGTCCGCAGACGGAACGAAGTCGCTCTGGTGGGCGAACCGGACGAACGTCGTGGTGGGGCACGAAGGGAGCTACGACTTCGGCACGACCGACACGTATTTCCAGTACGGCAACGTCGAGCACACGGGCGACGCGGTGCTCGAGTCGACGAGCTACATCTTCAACACCAAGCTCGTGACGCCGATGGACTTCGGCGACTACGGCAGCATGGTGCTTTCGAGCGGTCTCGAATATTGGTACTCCACCTTCAGGGACGACACCGAAGGGAAAAATCTCTATCGAGGAGATCCGCCGGTTGGTAGCGAAAATCCCTTCATTCAGACGGATCTCATGGGAAACAAGCTCGACCAGACGCAGATTTCGGGCTTCCTCGAAGGCGAATACTTCTTCAACGAACGCTGGAGCACCACGGTTGGCGCCCGCCTCTCCTGGGGCGACATCTTCGGCGCACACGTGACGCCGCGAGCCTATCTCGTTTACAAGCCCAACGACGTTCTGAGCTTCAAGGGCGGCATCGCAGGCGGCTACAAGGTGCCGAGCGTCAAGGAATTGACCGACGGCATCTATGAAGTGAACGGCGGCAGACCCAACAACGTTCCGCGCTTCGGGAATTCCTCGCTCGAGCCGGAAGAGTCCTGGAACTACGAACTCTCCGGGACGCTCGCCTGGCCCGCGCTCGGAAGCGTGACGCTCACTGGATTCTTCACGGACTTCGACAACAAGATCGACTACGAAGACACGACGTGGAATTTGGCTGGGGTCGGCGACATTGACATTCAGCGCCGCATCAACATCGGCAAGGTCGAGTCGAAGGGCGTCGAACTTCTCTTCTCGTCCGCGGTCTTCCACGGCTTCAGTCTGTCGGGCAGCTACACCTACACAAAGTCCGAGATCAAGTCGGGCGCCGACAAGGGCAAGCCCCTGAGCTCTTTGCCCGAACACGTAATTTCGGCAAAGCTCAACTATGAAAACGGCAACTTCGGATCCTTCCTTCGCGTGCGCGCCAAGATGGACATGCCCAACACGGGCGGCAAGGGCGTGCCCGACTCGACGAAGCATCCGTACTACAACGACTACGTCGTGGCGGACCTGGGCGTGAACTATCGCTTCAACAAGCACCACCGCGTGGCTCTTACCGTCAACAACCTCTTTGACAAGGAGTTCTATGACTGGGCCGAGACCACGGGGAAGGGCGGCACCGTCTCCTACAACAACCTCTACCGCGACTACCTCGAAGGGCGCAACTTCTGGTTCTCCTACACCTACGACTTCTGACGCGGGAGATCGAACTTCTTGAACGGATCGCCGTCCGCTCTCCGGAGCGGACGGCGGCCGCCTGCACGGATCCTTTTCTTATCGGGTACTCAGCATGGAATTTCTCAAGGAAACCATCGACTACTTCATCTTCGCCGTCCTCGGTTTCATGGGCTTCGTGGCCCTTTGGCTCACGATCGAGAGGTTTCTCTTCTTGCGCAAGGTCGAACCCGCTCAGTACGAAACCCGGGACGCCTTTGATGAAGCGCTCACCAAACACCTCACGACG
>ERZ791680.714-NODE-714-length-32077-cov-7.334707_pt1 | contig 32077 bp, 23 predicted proteins | sample MGYA00510051_ERZ791680 | MGnify/ENA primary metagenome ERZ791680 (study PRJEB30046, sample SAMN00715238) | human gut metagenome | study: EMG produced TPA metagenomics assembly of the A metagenome-wide association study of gut microbiota in type 2...
TTGGGCGTTATCCCTCCGGCGGGAAAAATTCAGAGTTAGCCGACGGGAGTTTAGGATCAACCAGCAAAGAAGTGAACATGAGTCGAGAAGTATACTCAAGGTACACTCAAGCACAGCACATGTATACAAACCCCACCTTTACTTTCTTCCGGAAAACCTGATGCCTTGTGCGAACCACTCCCTAATTTCTTAGCAAAACAATAGAAATTCGGAAATTCGACCTCCCGCCGCCGCGCCCCATCCTCCTCTCTTTCTCCCAACAAACTATACCATAGAAGTAAAACTGTACCAAAAATGCGGGGAAGTATACTTGCAAGTGTACTTATGGTACACTTCGAGTACACTTTGACTGCATTGGGTGCAGTTTGCACCGCCGAGATATGCTTCGGTACGGGAACCTCCCGCTCTTTGTCGATTCCCAACTCCTAGCATCGGGTTCTTTGGAAATGACTCGATGAGGGAGGCTTGGGACGACGGGGAACGGCCGATTCCGTCTAACGCGTTAGGAATGAAAATCAACGAGGGAGCCATGCAATTTCTGCCTGAAGATCTGAAAACGGCGATCGAACGCATGCGTCTGATCGGATCGGACACGCAACACTACGAGGTAAAGGCCGCAGGGCAGGGACTGCCGGAGAGTCTCGCGGAAACGGTTTCCGCTTTTGCCAATCGGGACGGCGGCACAATCATTCTCGGACTGGATGAGAAAAATCGTTTTGCGCCGGTCGTTGGCTTCAATGCCAAGAGTGTTGCTGATGCTTTACTGAGACTCGGCAACGACTTGACGCCTCCTTGTCGCCTGGAAATCGAGCGCTATCCGTTCGAAGGCTCGGAAATTGTCGTGGGCGCCGTCGGCCCGGTAGCGCTGGACCAACGTCCGTGTTTCATCACCAGAAAGGGGGTGTGGACCGGGTCGTACATCCGTACCGGGGACGGAGACAAGAGGCTGACGAATTATGAAATCGACCGCATGCGTGAATTTCATCGTCAACCGGCATTTGACAGGGAGCCGGTTTACGAAGCTTCCCTGAGTGACTTGGATCATTCCGTTTTGGAAGCCATCGTCAAAAGAAATCGACAAATCACTCCGCGTGTTTTCGGAAAGATGGAGAGCCATGAGATCCTGGAGAAACTCGGTGCGGTTACCAGGGACGAAAAGAGTCCTGATCGGTACGTCCCGACGCTCGCCGGCCTTCTGGTGGCAGGAAAGTTTCCTCAGGAATTCTTTCCTCGTCTAAACATTACGTTCTCAGTGTATTCGGGGATTACGAAGGCACAGGCGCAGAGAGATTCTTGGCGTTATGTCGAATCTCTCCCTGTGAACGGCTCCATTCCGGAAATGTTGATGACTTCCATGGAGCTGTTGGACAAGCATATGAATCATGGAGCAATCATGCAGGGGGCCCTGAGAAGGGACGTGACGGATTACCCCATTCTTGCTTGCCGAGAAGCAATCGTCAACGCACTGCAGCACCGCGATTATTCGCCTGAAGGACGTGGTTCTCAGGTTCAGATCAATATGTACGCGGACCGACTGGAGATTCTGAATCCCGGGGGTCTCTACGGGGCGGCTTCTTTGAGTACCATTCCCGTAGGGATTTCTGCAACACGGAACGCAAGACTCTCTCAACTGCTCGAATTTACTCCGTACTTGGAAATGGGCGAGCCGGCAGGTTACGTCATCGAAAATCGAGGAACGGGATTGCAGCAAATCAAGCGACAGTTGTCAGAGGCGCTTATGCCGGAGGCGGAGATCAAAGACTACGTTTCGGCATTTCAAATTACTTTCCTGAAGCGGCGTTTGACGCAAGAGGAAGGTAGCGTACGCTCTTGGGACAATTTTGAGGTGGCGCTTGTCTCGGAGCTGCAAAAGAGGGGCAGTTTAACGGTTACCGAAATCATGGAATCCTCCGGACTCTCGCGCAACGCAGTGTCCATTCGCCTGCGTCGACTCAAGGAGCGCGGTCTCATTGAGCCTCTTGAGCGACCGAAGAGTCCCAGGCAGCGTTATCGTTTGGTGCGACGGACTTGATCATGTGGCGTGGCTCACTAAGCCCGAACCATTTTGCATCTTCCGCAAGGATTCGGAAGGCTCGCTTCTCACAAGGAGACGGGCCTTTTTCGCTCGATGGGGGAGCCGTCGAACCAGTAAAGAAGTGAGCATGAGTCGAGAAGTATACTTGTAAGTATACTTAGACCTTTTTTTGGTACAGTTGAGCACTCGTAGTACAGTTCGTCGGACTTCAGTCGACACAAGCTGAAAGCGTCGACGTATGCGAGTCCGAGACCGAACTCGGTATTGGCTGCCTCGAACAACGCTCACTTGTTCGCAGTACTTCGGTAACCGCCCGCCGGTAACCATCCTCTCCCTCTGGCGAAGAATCCGCCCGGACGGGAGCCGTGTCCGACGGACGTTCCCGCCCCTCCGACGGATGCCGGCGCACTTTGGCTCTGCTCAGAATGAGCGTGAGGTGTTTCCTTCGATTTTCCCGGAGCGTCACCGAGGGTTCTCACAAGGAGGCGGGCCTTTTTGTCGTCCATGCCTCCGCTTTTTCGTCCTGCGGATCACGGGCGAAAGAACGTGAACCTCGCCGGGGACGCGACGAAGATCACGGCTGAAGACGCGACGATTGCGGCCACCGCCGGCGACGCGAACCTCTCGAACGCCGCCGTCGCTGCGGGGTCGTTCGAAGCCTCGGCTACTCAGAACCTGACGGCCGAAAACCTCGCCGTTACGGTCGGGACGGACGAGACGGGCGCCGCGGGCGACGTGACGATCACGGAGACGACGGGCGACGTGGCGCTCACCGACGCGAAGCTCACCGGAACGGAAGGCGGCGTTGGCGACGTGGCCGTGTCGGCGGGCGGCAACGCTCAGCTCGACGGTCTCATGAAGGCCGAGAACGGCTTTGCAGCCGAGTCGGTCGCGATTACGGCGGGCGACACGGTGAACTTCGGCGACGCGCCGCAGAGCGTGGTCGTCTCGAAGGGCGACTTCTCGGTCACGGCTTCCGAGCTTGCGGGCGGCGGTTTCGGTACGGGCGACTATTCGGTTGCACAAGGCGACTTCCGCGTTGACGTCGACGCCGACCTGACGTTGAACGAAGGCTTCCGCGTCACGGCCGAGAACGTTGCGCTCGAAACGGGCGGCTTCACCGCCGATTCGGCCGTGATCCGCGCCGAAGAGACGGTGTCGATCGCCGCTTCCGACGACGTGACGCTCTCGGGAGACACGCTCGTGACGGCGGATGAATCTGTCGGCATCGCTTCGGAAACGGGCGGCATCGCGATGACGGGCGCCGTGACGGTCGGCGACGAAACGACGGATGAAAACGAAGCCTCGGTGACGCTCACCGCCAAGGGCGACGTGATGCAGTCCGTCACTACGGGCGACGGCGGTCTGCGAGGTTCCGACCTCACCGTTGCGTCGAACGAAGGTGCCGTGGACCTCGGCGCCGGCCGCGACGAGTCGATCGGGTCGCAGGGGAACGCCTTTGACCGGATCACCGTGGAGGCGGCCGAGGACGTCAACCTCGCCACCTCGGGACGCGACACCGAAATTGCGGTGAACGAAAAGCAGAACGGCACGGTAAACGGCGACCTCACCGTGATCGGCGAAGAGAGCGGTCTGACGTTTACGGACGACCTTTCGGTGAAGGGCGACGCCGTGATCCAGGGGGCGTCCGTGAAGGGCGAAGGCCTGGAAGCGGAAGGCACGGTCGGGATCCTGACGGCGCTCGACGACGGTGAACGCGAACCCGAAGAATCTTCGGGCGTCGAATTCACCGGTCCGATCTCCGGCACGCAGGTGACGGTGATCACGGGTGGGGGCGGCATCTCGCTCGACCGCGTGACGTCGACCGAAGGTTCGACCGACATCTACCACGTGGGCGACGGTTCCGCGGAAGAAGTGACGGTGAACGGAGTGGATTCGGCCACGACCGTCACGATCTTCAACAACCGCGGCGACATCGTGCTCACCGACACCGTGCACGGAGGAGACAGTGTCTTTGCCGTGACCGGAGACCAGGGCACTACGCAGGGCTCGCACCATCTGAGTTCGTCCGGCGGTCCCGCCGGGGCGATCGACGGCTTGGGCGAGTTCGCTGACGAAGTGATCGCGGGTCTTCCGTCGGGTTCGGGCGGCGTTTGGCATCCGACGGAACTTCCGAAGATTCGCCTCGACGACCTGATGTCGGATGCGGGTCACGCCGCGCACACGGATCCGCTTCGCATCCAATGGATGCCGACGGACGAATTCTTCTTCCTCAACCAGCGTCTCGATGCACAGGCCGCCAAGACCGAGTCGGACGAGGACGAAGAGACGGCGCTCGAAGAGGGCCTCCCCGCCCGAGTCGAGCCCGTGATCACGGACCACCGCAAGACGACGCCGCAGACGCTCGATGAGCTCGGGCTCATCCTGAGTCAGCGGTAAGCCGCAGCGCCCGAGCCTCCAACGGGTTCATGAAGTCGGTGCCCGGTCTTTCCACGAGGAAGGCCGGGCACCTGTGCTTTCGGGGGTGATGCGCCGACCGAAACTCCTGTGTGGTGGAAGGAAAAGGGTGAAACGGCGGTCCGTCTCTCTCAAACAAGTCATCTGCCTACGACCAGCCAACCGCCCAAAGTCGGCCGGCTGCCGGCAGGTTGTTGGCGGGCGGCGTCGAGCCTGGCAACGCCCGCGGCGGGCGCGCGGCCGTGCAGGCGCTTATGCGCTCAGGCTTCCGATCCACTCGCAACCGCGACGCACGGAAGCTCCAATACAAAGCTCTCGTCCATGTGTTGGATTACGGGGCGTTGACGAAGCTCTGCGTACGCCTCGGAAAGGTCGGCGAAGCCGTTGCAGGCGAAGCCCGGCGGATCAAGCCGGCGCAGCAGGTCGGCGAGCCGTCGGTTCAAGCAACAGTCCGCTTCGGAGAGCCGCATTCCTTCGAAGGGCGTTTGGGGCGGCAGTGCGCCTTTCGCCATGAAGGTGAGGCGGTTCGCGAAAACGTTGACGACGGCGTCTACGGGGAAATCGTAGTTGCGGTGCGTGATGAAGAAACGGATCGCCGTCCGCAGCGCGGCGGGCGGCCAAGAACGCGTCTCATGCCGACCTTGTGAGCCGGTGTTCCGGTCGGGGCGGGTCGAATTGAGGGCGTCGAGCCTTTGCCGCAGGCCGCTCGCTTGCCGCAGGAGCGGCCCGCTCAGTCTTTCCGCATGCTCGAACGTCCCGTCGGGGCGATAGAAGTTGAGCCGAATGACGCTCGGATTTTGGTCCGAGAAAAGCAGGGCGAGGTTCGTGAAACGACCGTCTTCGCTGACGAACCCGTATTCGGCCCGGGTGTCGGGAGTCAAGGAGAGTTCCGCCTCGTCAAAGATGTTCGCTGTGTTGGAGAACGTGAGGGGCTCTTCTTGGACGGGACGAACCTCCCATTCCCGGCGCTTCTCAAAGCGTATAAGTCTCTGAACGTCGTCGATCGAGGCCGCGACGTTTTTCCCGTTCCTTCGCAGGAATACCCCCTGAGTCGGCGGTATTCCGCTGAGACAGACAGGCGTTTCCGCCCCCGGCAAAACGCAGATCACCGCAACGGTCTTCCCCTCGAGACGGATCGGCTCCACGCGAACGAAGTCTCGAAGCGTCGGCGCCACACCGTCGCTCGCAAAGGAGAGAACGGCGCCGGCCGTCTCGTCATAGTCGCAGCCGACCACGTCGCCCGTCTGCGTCACGCCCAAGCAGAGGAAGCCGCCCGAGCCGTTGGCGAAGGCGACGATCGTCTTTTGCGCGGCGGTGTTCCAGGTTTCCTGAAACACCGTGCGTTTGTCGGAAGGAAGGGAAATTCTCATTTTTTTCTTGTCTCACAAGAACTTGTTGCATCTTGGATGAATGGTAACGGGGTGTCGGCACTTTTGCGAGACTCTGCAAAAGGCAGGCGAGAGTGGTTTGCCGGTCTTCCCCTTCCGATCGCCTCCGACTTGAACGGGGACGCGGCAGTCAGGACAAATCGGGTCCTGTGGCGGAAAAGGGACACCGACCCGCCGGTCACTGCGCGAAGCGACATGACGTGTCGCCAAGACTCGTCTTTCGTCGTCCTGCGGAAAATTGCTACATTCTCGGTGGTTGGAAACGAAACCGTCGAGAAAGAAATGATTCGCCGAGATCTTGCCGCACAAGTCCTGTCCGTTGCACCCCCGAAGGCGGTGGTCATATCGGGACCCCGCGGGGCGGGGAAGACAACGCTCCTGCAGTCGCTCATCGGCTCTGAATTCGGACGGGTCCGCTTCCTTCGCGGCGACGACCCTGCGGACGTGCGCTTTCTGTCGTCGCTCCACGCCGGGGAGGACGTCGAAGCGGCGCTCGCGAGCGCCGACACGATCGTGATCGACGAGGCGCAGCGCGTGCCGAGCATCGGCCTCATCACGAAGATCCTTGCGGACGCCAACGAGAAGACAAAACTTTTTCTCGCGACTTCCGCTTCGCTCGAACTCGCCCGAGGCGTCCCCGAATCGGCGGTCGGCCGCGTCGTGCATCGTCGCCTGTGGCCGCTTTCGGTGAGCGAACTCGAGCGCCAATACGGCAGGAACTTCGTGGAAGAGCATCTCGAACGTTTGCTTGTCTTCGGAACGCTTCCCGAAGTCGTCGTCCGACCCGACGAAGCTGCCGAAAGACTCACGAGCTTCGTCGCCGATCGGCTCCTGAGCGCCGCCCTCGAACTCGGGCGGATTCGAAAACTCGAGGGCGTCCGCCGACTCGTCACGCTTCTCGCGCAAAAGCTCGGTCGGGAAACGACGGTCGGCGCTCTGACGCGCGAGGCGCATCTGAGTCCGGATTCGGTTGCGCGGTGGCTCTTCATCCTGGAGAGGTGCTTCGTCATCCGCTCGGTATTCCCGTTCACGGGCTTTCCGCCGAAAGCCTTTCTCGCGGTGAGGAAGTTCTACTTCTGCGACGTTGGTGTCCGCAACGCGGTGCTCGGCGACTTCCGGCCCTTCTCGGCGCGAAACGACGCCGCTGCGCTCTGGGAGAACTTCTTCATTATGGAACGTCTCAAGAAGCACGATCTCGAACGGAGCTTCAGAGTGCAGCAGTACCAATGCGAGCGCGGCGAAGGGCGGGACGCCCGCACGGAGAACGGTCTCGATGCGGGTCGGGCGGCGGTCTTCATCGAGCGGCACAACAGTCGACTCGAGGCCTTCGAGTGCCGACGAAAGGATCCGACGACAAAGCACGCTGGACCGACTTTCCTCGGGTCCTTCCCGGACATCCCGTTGCACGTCGTGACGCCCCAAAACTGCAGGCCTTACTTTCAGCTGCAGTAATTTTCCGACCTGCCAATCACCTGCCAACCTACCAACCCACTTCGGTAGCTGGCAGGTCGTCGGCAGGTGAAAGTAGAACGGAAAAGGCGCTCCGTCCTTTCGAACGAAGCGCCTTCCTGCAGGTGTCGTCAGGGCGGTCAGCCGCCGTAGGGCTCCCACTTCCCGCGGTTGAGCTTCATGTAGTCCCGACCCTTGTATTCGAGGACGGCCGCCTGGCCGTTTTCCGAGACCATGTGCGTGGTCGGGAGGTCCTTCACGAGGTTTTCGAGCGGAACGGCTCCCTTCGAATTCGAGAAGAAGTTCGTCTCGATCGTGCGCCCGATGAGGGTGCTGAGCGCGAGGTAGCTCGAATTCCCCGTCACGTGGATCTGTTCCTTCGGGAGGTTCTTGAGACCCACGAACTTCACGAGGACGGGCACCTGCGTGATGCGGCGCGTCGGAATGTCGCGAAGACGCGGCGTCTGGATGCGGTCGCCCCGCACGGCGGCGCCGTGTTCGGGAACGACGATGAGCATCACCTTGCGCTTGCCGCGCTCGAGCTCGTTGATGAAGGTGTTGAGCGAATCGAGGAAGGTCTTGGCGCGCGGCTCAAAGGCTTCCCAGCGGCTGTGCAGAGGCAGGCGGTTTCCGTCGTGGAGCGCGATGAAGTTGAAGAGCGACACCGAGCGGCGGTCCTTGTCGCGCGCCATCACGCGGTTCCAGTGGCGCAGTACCGCGAGCGTGTCGGCGATCTCTTCGTTGTTGAAGGACATGTACTTGAGCGGGAACTTGCGCTGCTCGAAGGTGGCCGTCAACCCGGCCTGCGTGCGCATCGTGTTGAGGTAGTTGTCGTACGCGCCGCTGTGGTCGAGGAAAAGATGCTGCTTGAAGCCCAGAGCGTCCAGACGGTTCATGATCTCGCAGTCCGGACGGCGCGCGTCGTAGAGCGCGTCGTGCGAGGGCTGACCGCAGGCGCCCGTCAGAAGGCGAAGCGCGGCCGGGCCCGAATACGAGGTCGCCGAATTGAACTTGTCGAACCGGATGTTGAAGCGCGAGAAGACGCGGTGGTTCGAGAGGTTCGAGGCTTCGAGGTCGTCGTTCGAGAGCGAGCAGATGTTGAGGATGATGATGTCAAAGGGCGTGTCCTTCGCGGAGATCCCCGTGGGCAACTGCGCGACGCGGTCCTTTTCGTAGTCGAGGAAGGCCTTGTACCAGGTGTCCACTTCCTCGGCCGACACGACGGCGTCGGTCGTGGTCGCGGCGTTCGCGAGGTTGAGGATCTCTTCGTTCGTCTTCGGGGTGTCGGCCGCGACCGCGGGAACCGTGCGCACCGGGGCCGTGGGCGCCGTAAAGAAGGGCTGCACGATGAGGAAGACGAGATAGAGCGCCGTGATCGTCGTGACGCGCACGAAGTCCCGCAGGAGATAGTAGGCAAGGAGAATCACGAAGCCCCAGCCCACCATGCGGAAGTTGATGAAGTCCCAGGCGAGCTGCACGACGTAGTTCACGGAAAAGCCCGTGATCCCCGACTTGTTGGCGAGGATCGAGTCGATCCCGGGGAGCCAGCTCTCCGACCAGAGAAGGGCCGTGCCGAGGACGAGCGCAATGAGCGCGTGCAGGCGATGAAGCCACTTCCCGCGGATCGGAATGAGAAGGAAGAGGAAGAACGCCGCGTTCAAAAGGAGGTCGAGGCGCAGATAGCCCGTGTAGGCGAGCGCGAACTTCCCGATGAAGTATACGTTCCAGATGCCGAGCCCGAAGTAGGCGGGCGTCGGCACGGCGGTTTTCTGCGAAGCGGTCACTTATTGGCTCCTTCCGCGGCGGGCGTCTCGACGGCGGGCGCGGCCGGGGTTTCAGACGGGGCGGAGGAGGCCGCCTGGGCGGGTGCACGGACCTCCTGAGCGGCCGGAGCGGACTCGGCCTTTTCATCCCCCTTCGCCGCGGGGGCTTCCTGCTTTTCGGCGGATTCGGGCTTCGCCTCGGAGTTGCCTTCGGACTTGGCTTCCGACTTGGCCTCGGACTTTTCGTCCTTCTTGGCTTCGGTCGTCGCGGCCGGCTTCTTCGCGGGTTCGGCAGGTTCCAGAGCTTCCGACGCCTCCCGGTCGTCGGCCTCCTCGGCCTTCTTTTCGGGAGCGGGAAGGGGCTTGGCGTCCACCGCCGCGCGCGAAACGACGAGCTTGCCTTCGCGGTCGAAGCGGAAGAGGCCCGCGTCAAAGCCCGCGCCGTAGAGCATCAGGACGTTGCGGTAGTAGTTTTCGCCGATGATGGGTTCGGCCTGAATGACGGTGCGCAGAAGATCGGCCGTTTTGGAATTCCCGAGCATTTCGAGAACGCAGGCGCCGAAGCCCGCGTTGCCGGCACGGTTCGCTTTACCCGTGAGAATCTCCACCTTCTCGGGCGGCATGTTCATTTCTTCGGTGAGGCGGCGCATCGGGTCGAAGTGCTTCATGAGGACGCCGTAGGAGGGATCCGACGGATCCGTCATGGCGGCCCAGAGATAGACGCGGATCGCGTTGTAGCTTCCGAGCGTGTAGTCTTCGCCCTCGGGGGCGATGAGCTTACCGGTCTTGTCGATCTTCGCCCAGTCGGGGGAGAAGCCCGCGGGGGCCGTGCGCACGAGCGCGCGGATCGTCCCTTCGGCGACCTCCTTCCAGTAGGGGTCGACGAGCGCCAGGCGGCGCAGGATGAAGACCGGGTAGTAGCTCGGGTTGAGCGTCACGTGGGTCGGGTGGTCAAAGCCGCTTCCGCCCGGAAGGAGGACCTTGCCGAGGTTCGGAATGTCGCGCACGTCGCGCTTGAGGCCCTCCATCATCGCGCGGGCCTTTTCTTCGTAGGCGGGCTCGTTCCAGAGACGTGCGGCTTCGAGAAGGTCGTAGGCGATCCAGAGGTCGGAGTCGGTGGCGTTGTTCGTGTCGATGATGCCCCAGCCGTTTCCGGTTTTCCCCCAAAGCCACGAGGGAAGATTCTTCGTGATGTCGCCCTTGCTCAGATTCTTTTCGGTCCACTCGAGGAGCTTCGCGAAGGTTTCCCGGTCGTCGGCGACGAGCGCGAAGAACATGGCGTAGGACTGCCCTTCGCTCGTCGTGATGGAGCGTTTGTCGCTGTAGTCGATCACACGGAAGTTCTTGTCGATGTTGACCGTCTTGAAGCTGTCCCACATCGGCCAGGCGGCCGCGCGGTCCGCCATCGAGAGGAGGGCCGTCATGGCGCCCGCAAGAAGAAGGGGAGTGAGATGCGATTTCATGGTATTCATCCCGGACGGGCCTTCAAACAGGTAGGCTTCGTCCGCAAAAAGGTTTCGGGTGCGGGCGGGGAATTTTCCCGCCCGCAAAGAACGTTCGGCGGTCAGTGGGCGCCCTGCGAGCGTCCGCGGATCCAGCGGCGCATGAAGAGGAAGATCCCCGCGCCCGCGACGACCGCGGCGAGGAGGGCGCAGAAGACGAGAACGAACGGACGGTCGGCGAGCGAGAGCCACACGCGGCGGAACCACGGCATGTCGCCCACCGTGTAGGTCGAGGCCGGTTCAAAGCCGCGCAGTTCGTCTTCACCCACGAAGACCGTGCCGCCCTTGGCGAGCGCAAGATCGCCGGGGTTCGCGAGGCGCTTGTTCAAAATGTGGCCGCTCGCACCGTCTTCCGCAAAGAGCGCGACGGCCGTGCGGGCGTTGTCGACGGGGGACTTCACGGAGACGATCGCGGCAAAACCCGTGGCGAGGCGTTCGGGTTCGGCAGCGCCTTCCGTCTTTTCGGCGGGCTTCGCAAACCACTTCGAGACGCCGTCGGCCAAAGCGGCGGCCGATTCCGGACTGATGTCCATCACGCCTTCGGGCATGGGGCCGACGATGAGCAGATCCTTCTCTTTGAGAGAGGCCGAATCTTCGGGATTCGCCACGGTGAGGTGCAGGGGCGCCACGCCCGTCGTCGCCGCCATGCGGCCGACGGCGTTCAAGAAGGTCGTGAGTTCAATCGGACGCGCGTCCTTGCGCAGGACCGCGGCCGTCCGACTCATGTCCGCGTACATGGAGAAGGGGAAGGCTCCCTGCGTGAAGAGTCCGATCTCGGGGAGCTGCGCATAGTGGTACATCCCGGAGAATTCGATCATCGACGAGGGATCGATCTGCACCTGATGCGAGGTGAGGGTCGCCGCACGGCAGTTTTCGGGCGTGCCTTCGTTGGGGTTTTGCTGATAGCCCGCTTCAAAGGAGAGGTCGTTCACAAAGCCGAGTCCCCCCTTATGCAAGGCGCCCGCCGTCACGGCCGGTCCTTCGGGGACGGGCAGATTCACGACGGCAGCGCCGCGGCTTTCTTCGTCGGAGAGGTTCTGACTGTCGGCGAGGGCGCCGTTCACGAGCGTGCGAAGCTGCGCGGCCTGACCCGTGACGGGCTTCGTGTAGCGGTAAAGAAGATTCAGAGTCGCCGACGAAGCGCTCGTGAGATAGGTGTCCGGAGCAAGTCGGAAGGCGACGTGAAGGGGCGGCAGCGTTTCACCGCGGGCCGTCAGCTGTTCGGGGTATTCGATGAGCTGGCTCAGGGGCACCGCGAAGTCGGTGTTCACCCAGTTGGGCGACACGTAGGCGGGAAGAGGATCGGCCGCCTTGAAGTCCTTGATCGCGGCGCGCGGTCCGATGAGGATGCGCCCCGTCGTCGCGAAGGCCTGCGCGGCCGTCACGAGGTCAGCGTCGGTCTTGCCCGCGACGACGAGCATCTTTTCATAGAGTCCGCCCGGGGCGTCGAGCATGAGAAGTTCCGGTCCTTCAAAGGGTGCCAGTTCCCGCAGAAACGCCGGACGGTTTTCGTTCGTAGCGAAGACGACGAAGTGACCCTGGGCGGGGACTTCCGAGAAGTAGACCGGGAAGTCGGCGCCTCGCCAGGCGCTCGCCGCGGCGACGCGGCCCGTCACGATGGCGGCGGCGCGAAGGGCGTCCTTGGAAGGAGCCGAAGCGAAGACCACGGGGAGCGTCGTCGCCTTTTCGACCGAGGTGTCGACAAACGGCAACGGGAGCTGCGCCAGGTCGTTCGTCAAGCGCAGGTTCTGCTTTTCGAGCGTCAACTGGCTCGTCGGAGAAATGTCGAGCCAGAGCGCGCTGTTTCCTTCGTTTTCGCACACGATCGAGTAGTGCCCGACGAATTCGACGCTCAGCTGATTGCGCGTCTTCATGGACTTCGCGTTGAGCGCGACCGAGAGGCTTGCGGGCTTGCCGAGCATTTCCTTCGTGATCGCGGTGACGCCCTGAAGTTCTCCGTTGAGGTAGACGTTCAGCTGCGAGGTCCCGGGTATCAGCGAGGGAGAGGGCGTAAACGAGAGGTCGAGCGTCGCCTTCGAAACGATTTCGTCCGCGCGCACGCCGAAGTCGAAGTACTGCGTCGGCATCGCGCCCGTAAGCTTCACCGCGGTGGCGAGTCCTCCGGGGACGAGGCGGATGAGGTCGTGCGATTCGGTCACGGAAGCCGTCGCGTCGGTGCGCCACACGGGCGCGGGCGCGTCGGCGGCGAAGACCGGCTCGGCAAGACCGAGGGCGAGCGTAAGCGAGGCCGCGATCGTGGTGAGCGCGGCTCGGTGTGTACGGTGCTTTCTCGTAAGGAAGGACATCATGAAACCCTTTGGGTGGCGGCCTGACGCGGGATGCGCGGCAGGAGCGAAAGAAGAAAACGGATCAGTCGGCCGACGCGGCCGGGCAGGAATTCCAAAAGCGACTTGTAGCCGTACCCCGCAATGCGGATGAGACGGACAAAGCCCGTGACGAAGCGGTCGTCGACTTCGCCTTCGGGGGGCTCGGCCCAAATGCCCTCGCGCGCGAAGGTGCAGCGGTTGAGCCGCACTTCTTCGGCGCGGTCGGCGAGAAGCACGCGCACTTCGAAGGCCTTGTCTTCCAAAAGCGTCACGCTCGTGCGGAAGACGTGCGCTTCGCCTCGGGTCGGAATTTCGACGAAGAGCTCGTCCCCTTCGGCGAGGTTCTTGAGCGCTTCGGGATCGACTTCGAAACGTAGGTGCTCCTGCGAGAATTCGCGAAGCCGCGCGGCGAACGCGTCGGAAAGCTTTTCCCCGCGTCCCACGCGGACGCCGACGTTGAGCGGTACGCGCGGGAGACGGTGCTTCTGCACCTCTTCCACGGCGACCGCGGCGGAAGCGCCGAGGACGACGAGGTTGTAGAGAATCCAGCCGAAGTTGATGAGCAGGGTCGAGACCTGCGGGTCGGCGGCGACGATCGTCTTGTAGATGCCGACGGCGAGCCCCGCGAGATTCAAGGCGATCAGAACGAGGATGGGCTTCGCGATTCCCCAGTCGACGTACTTCTTGTCGATCGTCATGCCCTTGGCCGTGACGTTGAACTTCCCCTTGTGCGGGAAGATGAGGGCGACCGTCGTCGGAAGCAGGATGTACCAGGAGAGGACCGTTTCGTAGACGGCCCCGAGGAAGGGATAGCGGTAGCCCCGCTGCAGGATCTTGTTCGTGATGGCCGAGTGCACCATGTGCGGGATCACGTAGGCGAAGATGGCCGCGGCCGACGCGTAGATCACGTAGATGTCGGCGAACATGTAGGGCAAAGGCGCGGCGAGGAACACCAGGCGCGGAAGCCCGTGCAGGAAGTGCACCATCGCGTTGAAGAAACACAAACGCTGCGGAAGCGTGAGGCCCTTCCCCGAGAAGGGGTTGTCCAGGCGGAAGATCTGAATCATTCCTCGAGCCCAGCGGATGCGCTGGCCCACGTGGGCGGAGAGCGATTCGGTGGAGAGCCCCGAAGCGACGGGCTTCGAGATGAAGGCCGACTTCCAGCCGAGGCGGTTGAGCTTCAAGGACGTGTGGGCGTCTTCCGTCACGGTTTCCACCGCGATCCCGCCGATCTGCATGAGCGCGGCGCGGCGCATGACGGCGCTCGAGCCGCAGAACATCACGGCGTTCCAGGTGTCGTTCCCCTTCTGGATGAAGTCGTGAAAGAGCGAATTCTCGATCGGCATCGCCCGCTCGAGGTGGAGGTTCTTCTCGAAGGGATCGGGCGAATAGAAGTGGTGCGGCGTCTGCACGAGCGCGATCTTCTTGTCCTTCACAAGCCAGCCGACGGTGGACGTCAGAAAGTCGCAGGAAGGCACGTGGTCGCAGTCGAAGATCACGATGAATTCGCCGTTCGTGATCCCGAGGGCGTGATTGATGTTCCCGGCCTTGGCGTGGTTGTGCTCTTCGCGCTTGATGTAGCGAACGCCCACCGACTCGGCGAATTCCCGGAAGGCGTCGCGGCTTCCGTCGTCGAGGAGATGAACCTTGAGTTTTTCCGCGGGCCAGTCGAGGTTCAAGGCCGCAAAGACGGTGGGCTTGATGACTTCGAGCGACTCGTTGTAGGTCGGGATGAAGATGTCGACCGTGGGCCAGACCGAGCGGTCGGCGGGGAGCGGATAGGGCTTGCGGTTCAGGACCCAGCAGACCTGGAAGTAGCCGAGGACCGTCACGACGAAGGCGTAGAATTCGGCCGCGAGCAGAAGGACCGAGAAGAAGAGTTCCGCGGGCGACGAGGGCTGCAGCGTCGCCGTGCAGCGCCACCAGAGGTAGCGGGCCGACACCACGACCGAAATCACGAAGAGCACCATCAGCGTCACGCGGGCGCGGATGTGCGTGAAGCTCCACGCGGAAATCAGCATGATCGAAAGGAAGATCACCTGACCGCTAAAGTCAAAGGGCTGCGTGATGCAGAGGACGGCAAGCCCGATCGCAAGCACCGCGGCCGTTCCGACGAGAATCGACTGCAGGCGCTTTTTCGAGCCCGTGACGGGGTCCGGGCGGTGTTCGCCCCCGTCTTCGCTCAAGGACCCGATACCCGAGAGCCAGCGGCTCCCGACGGCGCCGATTTTCTCGCCCAGGGCCCCCACGGCCGCCGTCACGCCCGCGACGAGGCGGGCGAGCGGATTTTCGCGTCGAAAGCGCTGCCAGTCGAAGGCGTAGATGACGAAGAGAAACACCGACTGCAGCGCCACGCGCACCATGTCGGCCACGGTCGGACGCTCGAAATTGACGTGCGGATAGAGCTCTTTGCGGTGTTCGCGGACGTTTCGCCAATAGCCGCTCTCAAGCGGCACGAAAAGCCAGGCCAAAAGCAGCCCGAGGCTGTTCAAGAGAAGCGAAAGCGTCCCCGTACCCGCATCCGCCCATTCGGCGATGCTGCGCGTAAAGTGTTTTCGGATCGAATGGATCGAAGAGGAGAACATGTAGGGGGACCGTGTCGATGTCGCCGGAGTCGGGACGGTGAAAACAAAAACAGACCGAAGGCCCGGGAGACGCCCGGCCCCAGTCTGTCGTTTCAGGTCAGGGAATTATAAGGCCATCCCTCGGGAGGTGGATGAATTGCTTAGGAGAAAGCAATGTTTCGAAACGGTTTTTTAACGTTTTCGTGACGCGGGGCGCGATGCGCCCGCAACCGCAGGGCCGCAACGGTTGCGAAAGCCCCGCCGTAGCCATCCGGGTCGCCGCTCCCGTGAAGGAAAGGGGGTATCCGACGGGGCGGGTCGAGGGGGCCTCTGCGGATCAGGGCTTTTCATCAAAAAGAAAAACCTGGTAGTTTGCCTTAGAAGATAGTCCTTTTGTCAAGAGGATTTCTCCTCATGGTGATTTGGCGCAAAAGTCGATAGAGTTTGCCTCGGGTTTCGCCTGCGGGCGAAGCCGGACCAACCGCCGCGAGGTCCCGCCGAATCCTGACGGCGACGCCCCGCGAATCATCATCGACCAACACACATGAGGACCCAACCATGTTGACCCGTCGTTCTCTCTTCCGCACCGCCACCGTCGGCGCCCTTTCCCTTTCGAGCCTCGCCACCGTTGCCGAAGCCAAGGTGAAGAATCCCCTTCCCGCCGCCAAGGTGAGCGAAAAGCGCCGCGTTCTGATGCAGTCGAGCTCGCGCTATCACAACTCGGGCTACCTCGACTTCTGCGACGAACAGTACGAACGTCTCTACGGCGCTGAAAAGCACGAAATCCTCTTTATCCCGTATGCCCGCGTGAGCAGCTCGTACGACGGATATGAAAAGCAGGTCCAGGATGCCTTCAAGCGCTACGGTCACAAGATCGTCTCGATTCACCGCTTTGAGAACCCCGTCGAAGCCGTCAAGAAGGCCGAAGCCATCGCCGTGGGCGGCGGCAACACCTGGGCGCTCACGACCCGCATGTACGAAGCCGGCATCATCGACCTGATCCGCGACCGCGTGAACGCCGGCCTGCCCTACGTCGGCTGGTCCGCGGGCGGCAACGTCGCGTGCCCGACGCTTCGCACGACGAACGACATGCCGATCGCCGAACCCCCGTCCTTCAACACCTTCGGCTTCTGCCCCTTCCAGACGAACCCGCACTTCATCTCGGGCGGCACGGCCGGCCTCAACAACGAAACGCGTGAAGACCGTCTCGAAGAGTTCCTCGCCTACAACCGCGACGAAGAAGTGATCGGCCTTCCCGAAGGCACGGCCCTCTTCATCACCGGTGAATTCAACTGCGAAGTCCTCGGCCCGAAGGACGCCGAACCGCTTTACTGGTTCCGTCAGCCCGAAAAGAAGTTTGGCAAGATGAAGCTCGAACGCATCGCGCTCGGCACGAAGTTTGACGTTCGCAACGTCGTTCCGGGCGGCAAGCTCTAATCCGCTTCGCGGCTTACTGCAAACCGAAAGCATTCGGCAGCCTTTTGGGCTGCCGAATTGCTTATGGGGCCGTGGGTTGACGGTCGTGCGGGGACGCTCATTGCCGTGCGGGTCCCGCTGTCGATCGCTCTCTGAGCGGTTTAGATTCCGGTGGAATCGTTCTTTGCGCCTTGTTCTTCAGGCGCACTCTCTCCTTGATAGCGGAACACGACGTACTCATCTTGAAAATCCGTGTCGGTGACGAGGACTCTCCCGACAAAGTACGAGTCGCCCATGGCGGAGCGACGGGAAGTGAGGATGACGCCGGAGCCGGAAACTTCCTTCACCTTTTCCGCCAGCAATCGTTTCAAAGCGGCTTCTTCGCCGATGCCGTCGGTGTACTGTCCGTCGATATAGCCGATGACCGTGAAAGGTTGGGAGGGCGCACCCTTGAGCCAGATTTCGATCCCTTCCTCATAGTCGCATGCGCCGCCCGCCCCCTTCAGAAGTTGCGGCTCTCCAACGAAGGGGTGGTACTCGATCGTTGCGGAGCACCCCGAGAGGAGTGCGACAAGGGCCAAGGTCAAAAGGGATCGTTTCATGGAGAGTCTCCATTGGTCAGGAAAGTCGGGCAACGTGAAGGGCTAGGAGAAGGCGTCGTTACCACTTTTCTCGTGTACGTCGAACAAATTGACGTTACAGAAAATTCTAGCGCTGACGACCTGGGACTGCCGAAAGGAGCCGACTTCAGTGTCTGGCACGATTGCGGGATCACGGCGGCGCCCGTCAAAGAGCTCAGTCGATTCCCATGGCCTTCAGATTCTCCGCAACCGCCGACTCGATCTGTTTCTTCACCTCTTTGACGGTGGCGCGCTTGGCTCCGAGCGACAACGCCGTCTCGGCAAAACCGAGGGCCGCGTCTGCCGTTTGACGCACGATTTCCTCAAGCCTTTCGACGGGCGTCGCCATGAGGCCGCTCATGCGTTCGAGCGCGTCGCGCGTGATGCGCCGTCCGTTTCCTCCGAAGGACGTGGCGTGCTCTCCGTAGGGACCCGGTGCATAGGTGATGTCGAAGGAGGGCGACAAGGTCCAACGTCCGTCGTCGTGGAGAAGGAACCCAAAGTTCTTCCCGTGATCGTCTTCATTTCTGAGGAAATAGGAAAGAACCGCCCGTCGGAATAGCTCCTCCATTTCCGTTTGCGATTGCGTGAGTCGGTAGGTGAGGCGCATGAGGTCGAAATAGTCGAAGACGGGTTCCCGGAAGTTGGCGTTCAAGAGTCCTGCGGCCGATACATAGTGAACGCGCCCCGTAGCCGTAAGGTCGAACCGTTCCATCCCGAGCCAGTAGGGGGCCTTGGGGTGACCTCTGCCGTGAGGACCTTCAAAGAGCTTCCACGCGGGCGTACGGATGCCGGCCTTCTCGGCGACGGAGAGAGCCGCGGCTTCGAAGAGACCTTCTTCGTGGCCGAGCGGAAAGTCGGACGCGGTGAATTTGACGAGCCAGGCCGTCATGCCTTCCTTCGGGACGAGCGAAGCTCGGTCAAAATCGCTCCCGAACCAAAGCTGCGCCTTGGGACGCGAACCCCCGGCGCTCCCGCAGGCGACGAGTTCGGGAAAGAGATCGGTTTCTTCGGTTTCAAGAAAGGTTTGGGCGGCGGTGCCGAGCTCCGTGAGGGGAACGCACTCTTTTGCGGGCGGCGTCGAGCCTTCGGGTTCGTAAGACAGCGCGCCTGTAGCACGATTCCCGACGAAGGCCAGACGGTCGAGCGGCGTCACGGCTTCGCGCGGGATACCGGACTTTTGGAATGCCCGATCCATGAGCCAGAGACCGTAGCCGTCGGGAAGGCTTTCCGCGAGAAAACCGGGTAGTCCCGCGGGACAATTTCTCGGCGTGGAATACGGATCCTGGGCGTAGGGAAGCGTAAGCGGGGAAAGGGATCCGGTGGCTTCTGCGAAGGTCGAGAGGTAGTCCCCGTCGTAGCGGAAGACGACGTTTCCGTCCGTCTCTTCGACGCGTCCGACCGCTATGCGGCGGCCGTCCTCAAAGGTTCGGAACACCAACTGGGACTTTTCCATAACGTCTCTCCCACGGTTACGGGTCGGTCGGGGTGAGGCAGGGAGCGGGCGGCCAAAGTTGCCGTCGCCCCCGAACCGGATCGCGGGCGGCTCCAATTCTCAGGGAGCCGCCCGGCAAAGCATCAATAGAGCGAGAACATCTCCTTCACCGCGGCGGGCGAATCCGTGCGGGTGAGGGCGAGCTGCAGAAGAACGCGGGCCTTCCAGGGCAAAAGAGAACCCGAGGGGATCCAGCCCGCTTCCTGCCAGTGCGCGAGGCCTTCCACCGTCATGCCGCCGCCGACGCGGGAAGCGCGCACGACGATGACGCCCGCCTTTGAGGCTTCCATAAGCGCCTCTTCGGTATTCCCGTGCACGGAGCCGTTCCCGGTCCCGGCATGAATGATCCCGCAGGCACCCGCCGCCACGGCGGCGCGCACGAGCACGCCGTCGTCGTCTGCGTGGGAGACCACGATGTCGACGCGCGGGAGTTCGTCGGGGAGGTTTTCGACCGAGAACGGCGTGCGAATCGTGTGGGCGCGCGAAGGACAACGGAAGAATTCGATGCGCGGGCCCGCGATCATGCCGATTGCGCCGAAGTCGCGCGAGAAGAAGGTCGCGACGTTCGTGGGATTCGTCTTCGTCCCTTCGCGGGCGTCGAGAATGAGGTCGTTCAGAACGATGAGGACGCCCTTCTTCTGGGCGGCCGGGGTCGAAGCGACGCGCACGGCGTTGTAGAGGTTGAGCGGACCGTCGGCGGAGAGGGCCGTCGCGGGACGCATCGCGCCCGTGAGCACGACGGGCTTGGCGGTATTGAGGACGAGCGTGAGGAAGTAGGCGGTTTCCTCGAGCGTGTCGGTGCCGTGCGTCACGACGATCCCGTCGATGTCTTCGCGCGCGGCGTAGGCTTCGATGCGCTCGGCGAGCGCACGCCACACGCCGTAGGTCATGGAGCTCGAGTCGATGTTGGCGACCTGTTCGACTTCGAGTTCGGCAATCTTTTCAATTCCCGGCACGGCCGCGACGAGGTCGGTCACGCGGAAGTTTTCAATGCCGTAGCCCGTCATCTGGTCGGGGCTCTTCCCGGAACTCACGATGGTGCCGCCCGTGGCGAGAAGGGCGATGCGGGGTCGTTCGATCGACATGGCGAGGAATCCTCTTGCGGTAATAAATGGAAAGCCATGAGTGTAGCGCGTCGCAACGCTTTCGAGGAGGCCTGCGGTGGACGTCGGACTGTCTTTTCACGCCAAGCCGGCGCTACCGACGCGTCCTTCGAAGGCCGATGCACCCCGAAGGGCGTCGCGGAAGCCGACTTCGGGCGCAGGCGTCGTGAAACACCTGTCGGACGAGGCGCAGTTCTTTCTGTTGCGCAAAGGACAACGCGGCGGATTGCTTGAAGAAGCTTTCCGCCGCAAGAGGAGTCGTGAACGGTCGCGCCCGCTCAAGGCCGCATCAGAAAGTCGAGCGCCATCGCCGCTTCGATCCGTACGCCCGCCATGAAGCAACCCTCGTCGGGCCGGAAGGCGGGGTGATGGTTCGCGTAGGGGTAGCCTTCTTCCGCGGTGCCGCCGCCGAGGATCAAGTAGACCGACGGCACTTTTTCGGCAAAGGCCGAGAAGTCTTCCGAACCCGTCATGCCGTTGCCCGTTCCGACCTTGTCCGCGGGCATCACTTCCTTGGCGACTCTCAAGGCCCGTTCGATCATGGCCGGATCCTGAATCGTCGCGGCGCAACCGCGGACGGCGCGGATGTCGACCTCCGCTCCGTGCACGGCCGCGACGCTTCGCGCGACGGCCTCGATGCGCTCGAAAAGGAAGTTGCGGTCCTCTTCGCTCTTCGTACGGAAGTTGACGCCGATTTTGGCCGTGTCGGGAATGACGTTCACGGCGTTTCCCGCCTGAAAGATCGTGGGGGAAACCACGGCGAAGCGTCCGGGCGGGAGGTTTCGCGAAACGATCGTGTGCATCGCGAGGACCATTTCGGCCCCGACCAGAATCGGATCGACCCCGGCGTGGGGCATCGAGCCGTGCGTGCCGCGGCCGCGGATCGTGACGGTGATTTCGTCGCAGGTGGTCGTGACGGCGGGCGTCGTCGTGACGCGCACGAGTCCGATCGGATCGTTCATGACGTGCAGTCCCACGCAGGCGTCGACGCCTTCGAGCACGCCCGCCTTCACCATTCCCTCCGCACCGCCCGGGGCCTGCTCTTCGGCGTGTTGAAAGAAGAATTTCACGGTGCCGGGGATTTCGTCCTTGAGCGAGAGAAGGAGTTTCGCCGTTCCGAGAAGCATCGCCGCATGGGCGTCGTGCCCGCAGACGTGCGAGACGCCCGGGACGACGGAGCGGCATGCGAGTCCCTCGGCTTCCTCCACGGGGAGCGCATCAATGTCGGCGCGAAGCGCGATCGTGCGTCCCGGCCCCTTGCCTCCGCAGAGCGTCGCGACGCGGCTCGTGGGCGTGGGGCTCGCGACGTCGTCGTAGCCCATGGCGCGCAGTTCCCGCTCGATGTAGGCGGCGGTTTCGTGCTCTTCGAAACTCAGCTCCGGATGGCGGTGAATGTGACGGCGCCAGGCGAGAACGTCCCGGCGGAGTTCTCCGGTGAGAAGCGGATCGATGAGCGCGTTGAGTTCGGACACGGTTTTCCTCCTTTTGGCCGTTTTGCTTGTCTTCACGACGGTAAAGCCTAGCCGAGAAGGCCTTCTCATCGGCTTGGGACGACGTCTAAAAATGAAGGTTTCTTCCCGCAGGACAAACGCCCTCGGGCAGATCCCCTAGCGTGTCGGGAAATGGTCGACCATTGACGGCCAAAAGAAGGCAATCGGTTGAAAAAGGTCCGCCAAAACCGACTGTTGGGTGGTTTTGCCAAAGGCGTGCGAAGGTCGCGCAAAGAACCTTTAAATCGTTGCGCGGGAGGCCGACGTAAAGGGAAAAAGCGGAGTAGAGTCAACCTCACGACAACGCGAAACGAAGGCCTTCGAAAAGATCGGGGCTTCGGAGCGTGAAAGACGAAACACTCGACAAACAGACCCCAGGAAGGAAAACGCCATGCTGAAATTCGGATTCAAAACGAAATGCTTCGCCCTCTTTGCCGCCGCCCTCATGGCGGGCGGCGTTTCCGCGGCCGACAAAATCCGCGTCGCGAGCGAAGGGACCTTCGCCCCGTTTGAGTTCATGAACTCAAAGACGGGCCAGCTCGAAGGCTTCGAAATCGACCTCGTCAAGGCGCTTTGCGCCAAGATGGGCAAGGAACCCGAAATCACGATGTACAAGTTCGATGGGATTCTCCCGGCGGTGCTCTCGAACACCGTCGACTTCGCCGCCGCGGGCTTCGCGATTACGGAAGAACGCAAGAAGAAGGTGCTCTTCACCGATCCCTTCTACAAGTCCGGGATCACCGTGATTCTTCCGGCCAACAGCGACCTCAAGATCGAGAAGTTCGAAGACCTGAAGGGTAAGAGCATCTCGGTGCAGATGGGCTCCATCAGCCACGACAAGGCGAAGACTATTCCCGACGCCAAGATCACGACCTTCGATCAGAGTCCCGACGCGATTCTCAACATGATCCAGGGCGGAAGCGACGCGGCGATCAACTCGCTCGCCTCGACCGACTACATGATCGCGACGCGTCCGGCTTTGGCCAAGCAGGTGAAGCGCCTCGACGTCGAGCAGGGTAGCTACATGGCGATGGTCGTGCCGAAGAACCGTCCCGAAACGCGCGACGCCCTCAACAAGGCGCTCGCCGAAATCATGGCCGACGGCACCTACGACAAGATCCACGAGAAGTGGTTCGGCCGTCCCGCGACCTGGAACAAGACGCCCGCGAAGTAAGGCTCGCGGTTGTGACCGGGGCGAAGGCTCTTTCGGGGCCTTCGCTCCGATTTTTTTTCGAAGACGCTCGGAAAGGGCTTTGAGAGCGAGGCGCTGTTCCGGGATGCCCGAGCGACGGTCAATCGGAGAGCTTTCGGATCACCCGGCAGGGATTCCCCACCGCAATGCAGTCGGGCGGAATCGAACGCGTCACGACGCTTCCCGCGCCGATGATGCTGTTGCGCCCGATCGTCACGCCCGGAAGCAGGATGGCGCCGCCGCCGATCCAGACGCCGTCTTCGATTTTGATGGGGTGCGCAGTGGTGCGGCAGAGACCTTCGCCGTCGATCTCTTCGGCGACGAGGCGCTCGGAGAGACGCGTCGAGTGCGTTCCCGTATAGATCTGCACGTTGGGCACGATGAGGACGTTGTTCCCAATTCGCAATGAAAGTCAATCTCGAGATGAACACCCCTGTCCACGCGGCCGATGAGCTCCCGCATCAGGCGCTCCTTTTCCTTCGTGTCTTCGTAGTCGACGGCGTTTAGCTGCCGCAGAAGCTTTCTCGCGCGGCGGATCATGCGGAGAAGGTCGGGATCCTTCCCGCCGACGAAGGGTTCGCCGGCGAGGCACTTTTCGTATTCCGTGGACATGATTCTTCCCTCTTTCGGAAGCGGCGCAGAGCAATCGACGAAGCGCCGGGCGTTTTTTCCTCACGGTCCAGTCTACAAAAGAGGAGGTTCCGATCGTCAAAAAGGGATTTCGCTTTTTCGTATGCACGTCATGTTTCCATGCGAAGGAGGGGAGACGGGTTGTTTTGCGTTTGTTCCACCGATCTGGCTCGGACGATTCGTTCCTCCGACTTTTTTCGTTTTTTTGATACGCATCAAGTTTGTACGCGGCGAGCGTCGGGGGTTTGGAAGTGGAAAGGGTAAAATGAGTTTTGTTTTCAAATGGCTGAGGAATTCTCCCCGGCGCAGACCTTCAAAGACCAAGGACAAATCAAAATGAACGAAACCACCAAGTACGGACTCTTTTTTGTGGGCGGCGTGATCGTGGGCGCGCTCGGCGCCGTGGCCCTCACGCGCGGCAAGCTTGACGTCAAGCCCCTCGCGACGAATCTTCTGAGTTCCGGCATGGATCTGCGCGACAAGATCATGGCGGGCGTCGAAGGCGTCAAGGAAGACCTTGCCGACGTCGTCGCCGAAGCCGAAGTGAAGGCTCAGGAAAAGAAGCTTCAGAAGGAAGCTCAGGAGGCCGCCGCCGCGACTGAAACGCCGGCCGCTCCCGCCGCGGAAGAAATGAAGCCCGCCGCGGCCTAAGGGCCGTTTGAGAGCCATTCTCAATGTTCGTCGGGGTGCGGCGAAGGCCGCGCCCCGACACGCTTTTTTCTCCGGCCGCGTTCGAGAGGAGGAACGGGGACGCACGTCTCCCTTTTTCTTTGCACGCAGGCCGAAATTCACTCACTAGAGGCCCTTCATGGTCTTCACTTTGGTTCACGAAGTCGGCAACCGCACCCGTTGGAAGACGGACGGAACGATGAGCCTCGCCTCGGCGAAGCTTCTCGCCGACGAACTCGAACAAACGCCGGGCGTCACCGGCCTTCGCGTCAATCCCCGCACGGGATCGGTCGTCGTGACGGTGGCGGACTGGGACGCGCGCGAGCGCGTCGCCCGTTACTTTGCGTCGCTCGAAAAGACGCCCCTCATCACGCGCGTCGACACGGCGGCCGCCCGCAGGGCGCTCGCTCAGGCGGCGACCGCCAAAACGGAATCGGCGGCTTCTGGCGACTCCGCGGCGTCCTCCGCTCTTTCGGAGACGATCGCGACCGTCAACCGAGCGCTCTCCGACATGCCGGTCCTGCACGTCTGGCAGCGTCTTTCGAAATACTTCCTGGGCGGCGTTTCCGGACGCGGCCGCTCGGTTGCGGGCCGCGCCGGATCGGGCGCCCTGGCGGTCTCCGCCGAGAAGCCCGAGCGCGAAGAAGGGGCGCTTGACTTTGCGCCGCTCACCCGCTTTCTCTTCCTGCGCCCGCTCCTTCCCGTGGGACTCAACGCCGCGAACGCGCTTCTGGCGAGCGTTCCCTTCGTGCTCTCGGGCGTGAAGTCGCTCCTTCGCGGACGCTTCGATGTGGCGGTTCTCGACGGCGCGGCGTTGCTCGTGTCGTTCTTGCGTCGGGACTTCCGCACGGCGGGGCTTCTGATCGTGCTCCTGGGCCTGGGCGAAATGCTCGAATCCTATACGCGCAAGAAGTCGATGGCGAGCCTTGCCGACGAACTCGCCCTGCGGGTCGACAGCGTCTGGGTGCGCCGCGGAGACGGGAACGTCAAGATCGCGCTTCGCGACGTCACGAAGGAAGACGTCGTCGTGGTGCACGCGGGGAACGCCATTCCGGTGGACGGGATCGTGGTCGAGGGCGACGGCAGCGTCAACCAGGCCTCGATGACGGGCGAACCCTTGCCCGTCCACCGCATGAAGGGCGGTACGGTCTTTGCTGGCACGGTCCTTGAAGACGGCGAACTCATGATCCGGCCCACGGGCGTGGGCGACGGCACGCGTCTGCAGCAGATCGTGCGCTTCATCGAGAATTCCGAAGCCGCCAAGGCCGGGATCGAAGGCAAAGCCCTCAAGTGGGCGGACCGCATCGTTCCCTATCACTTCCTCCTCGCGGGGCTCGTGTGGCTCGTGACGCGGGACTTCGCGCGCATGGCGTCGGTTCTCATGGTCGACTTCAGCTGCGCGCTTCGTCTCGCGACCCCCTTGGCGATTCTCACCGCCATGCGCACGGGCACGCAGCGCGGCGTCGTCGTGAAGGGCGGAAAGTACTTGGAAGCCCTCGCCGAAGTCGACACGGTGGTCTTCGACAAGACGGGGACGCTCACGGCGAGCGCCCCGAAACTCTCGGACGTCGTTTCCCTGGACGACCGGCACGATTCCGACGATCTCCTTCGTCTCGCCGCCTGTCTCGAAGAGCACTTCCCGCATCCCGTCGGCCGCGCCGTCGTGCACGCCGCGGAAGCGAAGGGTCTCGCCCACACGATCGAAGCGCACGACGCGAAGATCGACTACGTGGTGGCCCACGGGATCGCTTCGGCGGTCGAAGGGGAGCGCGTGCTCCTCGGTTCGCGCCACTTCGTCGAAGAGGACGAAGGAATTTCGGTGGCAGTCGCGCACGAGGCGGCGGAACGTCTAGCCCGCGAAGGAAAGTCGATTCTCTATCTTGCGGTCGGCGGACGACTCGCCGGCCTTCTCGGGATTGAAGACCCGATCCGCGCGGAAGCGAAGGCCGTGATTGCGGCTTTGCACGAGCGCGGCGTCAAGGAAGTCTGGATGCTTACGGGCGACGACGAGCGCACCGCTCGGGTCGTCGCCGAAACGCTCGGGATCGACCACTACCGCGCGGGCATTCTTCCCGCCGACAAGGCGGCCGTCGTGACGGCTCTGAAGGAAAAGGGCGCCAAGGTCCTCATGGTGGGGGACGGCGTCAACGACAGTCCGGCGCTCTCCGCCTCGCATGTGGGCGTCACGCTTCGCGACGGCGCGGACATCGCGCAGGAAGTGGCCGACGTGGTGTTGACCGAAAACACGTTGACGGGCCTCCCCGTCGCGATGGACCTCGGCAAGGCCGCGATGGCGCGCATCCGTCAGAATTTCGTCGCGTCCGTCGGCCTGAACGGTTTGTTCCTCGCGGGCGGTCTCACCGGGACCCTCATGCCCGCGGCCGGAGCGCTTCTGCACAACGGCACGACGATCGGCGTGTGCTTGAACGCCATGCGCAACCCCGACGCCAAGGGGATTGACGGAAAGGAACTTCTCTCCGACATCGGAGAGAACCTGCGTCATGCACTTTCGCACGTCACCGACACGCTCGAGCGTGCCGAAGGCGCGGCCTCGGCGCAGACGGGTGGTCAGGGTGGCCGGGGCGGTCACGGGCGCGGACGTTTTCCGACGCTCGCCTGACGCCGACGATCTGCAGATACAGAACGACTTAAGGAGATCCATCATGCAAGCAATCACGACCGAAAGCCTTCTCGCTTCGGTGCGCTCCTTCGTTCCGGGGCGGCTTCGCCTGCGGCACCCGGCTCTTGCCGAACTCTCGGACGACTTGGCCGACGGACTCGTTGCCTGGCTCAAGACGAAGCCGGGCATGACGGAGGTCACGCTCAACCCCCGCGTGGGAAGCCTTCTTCTTCTCTGGGATGAGTCGCAGGCCGACTGGACCTTTGAAGACTTGGCCGAAGAAGCGGCCGGGCTTTTCGCGCTCTTTGCGCCCGCGGACGAATCCGTCTGCGGGGTCGACGGCGAGTGGGCCGAGCCGACCTGCGAAGCCTGCGAAAACGCCGGGGAGGTTTCGTCTTCGGGTGAAAAGGCCGAGTCCTCGACGGAAGACGCCGGCCGTTGCCGCGCCTGCGCCTCCGTGAAGGCGTCGGTCGAGACCCTCGCCGAAACGCTCGAACCGGCGGGGGAAGCACTGAAGCGTTGCGGTCAGAAGGCGCTCGACCTCGTCGCGCCCATTGTGGTGCCCGAGAAGAAAGCGAAGGCGGGCGCCCGCACGCGCCGCGTCGCGCAGAACCGTCTGATGGGCGGGGCGCTCGCGGGCTCCACCGCGGCGATCTTCCTTCGCGCCTGGGGCGCCCACTGGGTGCTCGGCTCCGTCTTCTTCGGGTTCCTCGCGGTGCACCTCTGGCAGCACCGCCGCGTGCTCTGAGAAACTTTGCGCCCGACGGCACGGCGCCCTGCGGGGCGCCCGTCTTTCGGGTAGAGTGGGGCGGACGTTCTGCGTGAAGCCTCTGACTTCGCGCGGACGCCCGCCTTTTTCCTTGACCGTTCGCCCGAGTACTCGACGGACGATTTTCTCCCTCTTTCTCCGGAGCCGCCATGCCCGTCAAAACCATCCGCGCGGTGACGCTTGCGATTCTCTTTCTCGTGGCGCTTGCGCTCGCCTTTCTCTCCTTTGCGCTCCTGCTTCTTGCGGTGGTGCTCTGCATCTTCTTTGCGCTCCTTGCGTTCCTCGCGGCGCCCGAAGAGACGAAGGCCTTCGTGCGGGGTTCCCGCGACACGGTGGACGCCTGGGTGCGCGCCATGGTGAAGCTCGTCGAAGACGCGGGCCGCTTGATGGAGGCGTGGATGGCGAGGTTTGCCGGCGGGACGGCGCAGGCCTCCGAGGCGAACGCAGGGGAAGAGGAAGCTGCGAAGAAGCCGGAGGCGGCTTCGGAAGACGCGTCGGATCGTCCCGCACCGACGAAGGAAAACGCCCTGACGGAGACCGCGAAGACGACGGAGAGCGTCGCAAAGACGCCCGAAGGTTGAGGCGGAAGACGCTTCGAACGAATCCGCTCTCCCACACAATGAAAAAACCGGCGATCCGCACACAGGTCGCCGGTTTTGCCGTATGGGCGAAGAGAAGGAGTCTCCTGGGCCTCAGGCGAGCGCTTCAGGCGACTCGGGAAGAATCTGACCGCCGTCCACCACGAGGCTCTGGCCCGTGACGTAGTGCGCCTCCTTCGAGGCAAAGAAGAGGACGGCCGTTCCGATGTCTTCGGGGGTGCCCAGGCGCTTCATCGGGATGGCGCGCGCCATTTGGGCGAGGTATTCCTCGCCGAGACCGTCCAGGCCTTCCGTCGCGATGTTGCCCGGCTGCACGGCGTTCACCGTGATCCCGTAAGGGGCGAGTTCGATCGCGGCCGTGCGCATGAAGCCGAGTTGCGCGGCCTTGGAAGCGCCGTAGTGCGCCCAGCCCGGATACCCCGTGATCGGGCCCGTGATGGAGCTCGTGAGGACGATGCGCCCGAAGTTTTGTTTCTTCATCACGGGAATCGCCGCCTGCACGGAGAGGAAGGTCCCCTTGACGTTCACGTTCATCACGCGCTCGAAGTCGGCTTCCGTCATCTCTTCGAGCTTCGCCTGCGGGAAAATCCCTGCGTTGGCGCAGAGCACGTCGAGGCGGCCCCAGCGTTCCACGGCAAGGCGCACCATTTTTTCGCAGAAATCGCGCTTCGTCACGTCCCCCGCGATGCCTTCGGCTTCGACGCCGAAGCTGCGGAGTTCTTCCGCGGCTTCACGGCACTCGTTTTCTTCGAGGCCCGCGACGAGGACGTTGGCGCCCGCCTTGGCGAGCACCCGCGCAATGCCGCGGCCGATGCCGCGTGAACCGCCCGTAACAATGGCCACCTGATTCTGAAGACTGCCGAGCATGGGAAAACCTCACTCAAAAGGGAAGACGAAGGCCGCCGCTTTCACGGAAGCGGCGGGATGCGAAGCGGGTGTGCAGGATTTCAGGGGAAAATCAACCGAAGATCTTGCACCAGAGCCAGGCGGGAACGCCGAAGATCACGAGGTAAGTGATGATCATCGCGGCCGCCTGCACGAAGTGGCTCTTCGAGATCCCCAGAACGATCGGGCCGAGGCCGTCCCAAACCTTGAAGAGGAGAAGGAAGCTCGCGACGGCCCAGATGAGGCCGAAAACAATGGAAAAGAAGGTGAACATGACGTTTCCTTGAGATCGGGATGAAAGGGTTCGCCCCGGACGGATCCCGTCCGAGGTCTTTTGCGAATCCATTCTAAGGGAGGCGCCTTAATGACGACTGAGAGGGAAAACGCTTGTTTTGGATCGGCGTTTGGGAACGGTCGTCCGAAAAGGGAGATTCCCAAAGTCGTTGGAAGGCAGTAGTGGTACAAAACGACAACGGACGATTGTCGAGGCGGCGTTGCGGTGAAAAAGAGCGGCTCTCCGCTTACTTCTTCTTCGCACGCGTGAGGCGAAAGACCATCACGGCGAGAAGCGCGATCCCGACGAGTTCCGCCGCGTTGAGGGTGAGCCCGAGAAGAAGAACGCCCAGGACCACCGCCGTAAGCGGTTCGAAATTGGCGAGAAGCGCCGTGGTCGGAGCCGAGATGTAGGCGAGGCTCTTCAGATAGCACCAGAAGGCCGCGACCGTGCCGACGGCGGCGATGTAGAAGTAGAGCCCCGTCGTGACGAGATTCCATTCCACCGCGGCGACGCCCGGGGGATTGATGAGACAGAGCATCGCGCCGCCCAGAGTCATCCCCCAACCCACGACGACCCCGACGGGAAGGCGCGAGAGCATGCGTTTGGGCTGCACCGTGCAGAAGGCCCCGCAGGCGGCGGATGCAATCCCCCAGAGCACCCCCGCGGGCGAGAAGTCAAGAGTCGAGAAGTCGCCCTTCGTGACGAGAAGCGAGACGCCGCCGATTGCCAAGGCAATCGAAATCCATTCGTCGCGCGTGATGGCGCGGTGTTCGGCGTAGGCGGTTCAGCCCGTGACGAAAAGCGGTCCCGTCGTGACGGTGAGGGCCGCCGTCGCGGCGTTGGCGTCCCGAATCGAGAGAAAGAAGGTGAGTTGGATCCCGAGCATCCCGAGAGCGTAGAGGACGAGGTCGCGCCGGTCCGTCTTGTCGCGAAAAGGCGCGAGGACGTCTTCGCGCAGGACGAGAGCTTCAAGTGTCAAGAGGAGCACGCCCGCGCCCGCGAGACGAAGCGAGGCGAGGTCGATCGCGTCGAACGACACCGCTTCCATGAGGTATTGCGCCGCAATGCTCATGGAACCCCAGAAGACGCCGGCGGCGGATGCGAGAAGAATGCCGATCATGGGACGCGGGAGCATCGAAAGACCTCGGAGAGGAAGAGAAACGGGGGACAAAAGTCCCAGGTGACGCCGGTTTGTCAACGGGTTGTCAAGCGGTTTCAAGGGGCTCGAACAATCGAAAGTGTAGCAAGTTCCGCACGGGGTGGAATGCCTTGGAACGGGCGGGATCGGGAGGACGGAAGGAAGAGAGTGGAGAAAACGTCGGGAGGGCAAAGTGACAACTATGCAACAAAATCGAGAGTGCATGTTGTGCCGTGTAATTAGCTACTGTCGCAATGAGTTACGGAAAGGAGTAAGGGTAAACCTCTATGGGGGGGGGGTCGAAGATATGAAAACATGCCCTCGTCCGAACGGCAAAGATGTCTCTCTCCTGAAGGCAAGCGGGGGAAGGCGGCCGTACCGGATGCGGGATCCGGCGATCCATTCCATTCCCGTCGGATCCCATTTCACAGATCAGACTTATACAGAAAAGGTAATTGAACATGTTCAAGAAGTCTCTGATTGCTGTCGCCGCCCTCAGCGCCCTCGCCGGCTCCGCCATGGCTGCTGACGTCACGATCTACGGTCGTATCGACACGGGTTTCCGTTATTCGCAGGTTGACTATGACGTCCCCAACGTTGACGACAAGACCACGTTTGAAATGGCTGCCGGCAACTACACGGGTAACCGCGTCGGCATCAAGGGTTCGGAAGATCTCGGCAACGGCCTGACGGTCGGTTTCGTTCTCGAAAACGGCTTTGACTCCGATACGGGTGCCGAAAAGTACGACGGTATTTTCGGCCGTGAAGCCCTGGTGTACCTTGAAGGTGGTTTCGGTAAGGTCGGTTTCGGCAAGATGGGTATCCTCAACAGCACGGCCGGCTCTTTCGCCATCGGCAACTTCACGCCGTGGGGCACGGGTTGGGGTGCCGTCGGTGACCAGACCCAGATTTTTGGCGCTGATTTCGAAACCCGTTACAGCAACATGATTTCCTATCGCTCGCCTGAATTCGCGGGCTTCCAGGTTCATGCGCAGTATTCGTTCGGCTCTGACGAAAAGGATAAAAATGGCAAAGTGGTTGGCCGTGAAGGCAAGACCACGACCGACCGCTACTATGCCATCGGCGCTACGTACAAGGTCGGCGGTCTCAACTTGATCGGTATCGTGGACTCGATCAATGAAAAGCATCAGACCGGTGACGATCCCGATGACACGCTCCGCGTCACGTTGGGTGGTTCGTATGACTTCGGCGTTGTGAAGCCCTATCTTTCGGCCGCTTACTTCAAGGATGCACGTTTGACGAGCTGGATGGACTGCTACGACACCGAGGTGAACAAGGGAACGAAGGCTCAGTTGGAAGGTGACTGGGACGGTTACGGCATCGTCATCGGCGCGTCCGCTCCGCTCGTCGGTGGCACGGCTCATATGACGATCGGCTACATGGATGCTGAAGCTCAGAAGGATTACGTTGATACCTTCGATCAGAAGGGTGCTGACTTGACCCGTTATACCTTCGCCATCGGCTACGAATATCCGCTCAGCAAGCGCACCAAGGTCTACGCTGATGCCGGCTATTTCAAGGATGAAGTGGATTACAACTCCGAGAACTGGAACAAACGTGAACCGGAAGGCTACCAGGCTGCCGTCGGTCTCGTCCACATGTTCTAATCAACGTGCGTGATTGGGTGTTCATCCACCTGACCTAACGTGAAGCCTAAACTCCCGACTCCAAACTCTTAAGTGAGGCGGGGTGACACCTAGAACCCTC
>ERZ791680.728-NODE-728-length-31691-cov-6.352826_pt1 | contig 31691 bp, 31 predicted proteins | sample MGYA00510051_ERZ791680 | MGnify/ENA primary metagenome ERZ791680 (study PRJEB30046, sample SAMN00715238) | human gut metagenome | study: EMG produced TPA metagenomics assembly of the A metagenome-wide association study of gut microbiota in type 2...
GAGCGTCGGATTGCCGCCCGTATGGCTCTTGATGGAGAATCCGCGCCGTTCTTCTCGAACACCGTCGGGAGCAATGAGAACGAGCTCGCAATCCTGCTTCAGATTGGAGGGACTCTTCCCGGAGCCGAATCGATAGCAACGGAAGAGTTCTTCGGCCCCGGGCACGGCGAATGAGGAGGATGTTTTCGCGTGACTGAGCGCACGGTCAAAAAAGGTGAAATCCTCCCTTACAGTTTCGTGAGGGATGGAGGAGAGCTCGGAACCGTCTTCGTCCGTGATGACCAGACTGACAGGGACGCCGTTTTCATTCCGAATCAACTTGTAGTCCAACACGTCGCCCGAACGACCGGTACGGAGCGAATCGACAAGCACGGAAGAACCCGTGGGGACAACACCAGCCCGCGTCACCCGAAGCGTGGCGATGCGTCCTTCAGCAAGAATCCTCATCACCGCGTGGATTTCGTTCCATTCGCCCTGGTTTCTCGTGATGATCTCGGTAGTTCCCGCCTGCATCGCGGTCTCCTCCTCAAGAAATTCCGTTGGCGTTCAATATTTCGCGAATGTTCTTGGCAATGGCCTCGATCACGTTGACTGTCACGGAATTACCAAATTGTTTGTAAAGCTGGCCGTCTGACTGAATGAGGCGGTAGCTGTCGGGGAATCCCTGCAACCGCGCCCACTCGCGCGGCGTCATCTTGCGGATGCCCTCCCTGTTCACTTCGCCCTTGATTCTGGTGACGGGACGGAGATCTTTCTGCCGATCGTCAACGATCAGATTTCGTTCGCGTCCCATGCCTCCGCATACGATCGCGTTGGCGATGCCGTTGAGCGGGCGAACCTCGTAGCCGAAGCCGTGGCCAAGCGCTTCGTGGTGAGCTCGGTGACGACGAAGCGTTTCAAGGTACGTCGTGGAAAGATAGTACTTGGCGGAAACCGGTTCCTCTTCCATGATGTCGGCGATCGTCTTCGTGCTGTCCGTCGGTTCGGGGAATCGGAAGCCGGAGCTGTCGAGGTCGTTTCTGAACGCGACGATGTAGATTCGTTCGCGGTTCTGCGGAACGCCGAAATCCTTGCTGTTGAGAACCTTCGCATGCACGTTGTAGCCGAGTTGCTCCAACGTTTCGCGGATCACACGGAAGGTGCGGCCGCGGTCATGATGCGTGAGACCCTTTACGTTTTCACAGAAAATCACGCGGGGCTTGTGACGCTCGCAAATCGCCGCGACGTCGAAGAAAAGCGTCCCGCGGCAACGACCCTTGTAGTCGTCATTGAATCCCATGCGTCTCCCGGCCATGGAAAAGGCCTGGCACGGGAAGCCGGCCAGGCAAATGTCGAACTCGGGGATCGCATCCTTCGTTTCATCCAGCGTAATGTCGCCGTAAATCTTTTCGGGCTGGGGAAAATTTGCGGCGTAGGTCTTCTGCGCGGGAAGATCCCACTCCGACACGAACACGGTCTCGATCCCGTCGCCGAAGGCACGGTCGAATCCCATGCGGATGCCGCCGATCCCGGCGAAGAGGTCAATGCTTTTCAATGTCATGTTCGGTTTTCTCTCTTTCCTGTTGGAGGAGCCGACCGTCGATCTCTCCCGAGGTACGCGCAGGGTCTCTCAGGAAATCCGCGGCAAGGCGCGCGAGCAACGATGCCGTGCGTTTTCCGCAGGCGCACTCCCAAATCGTAAGGACACGCCATCCGTCCGCCATCAAAGTCGTCCGGACTTCCTCATCCCTCGCCCGGTTGCGGGCCAGCTTGGAACGCCAGAATTCTTCGTTCGTCGACGGCACCGTGGCGCGGGAACATCCCTCGTGAGCATGCCAAAAGCATCCGTGAACGAAAATCACGGCCCGGTACTTCGGAAACACAAGATCAGGCACGCCCGGCATCTTCCGTACGTTCAGTCGGTAACGGAAGCCCTGGGCAAACAACAGATGTCGAACCAGCTTCTCCGGCGTTGTATCCTTCGAGCGGATTTTCGACATGATCTCGCTGCGCTTTTGTTCGTCGAACTTGTCCAACGGTCCCCCGTAGTTTCGTTGTATTCACACGATTGACAGTAGGTCTGCTGCTGAGCTCCAAGCGGGCCACCTGGTTAGACGCCTCGTCCGGAAAGAATAGTCAACAGCCTCGCAACCATGTTTTCGCAAGAGCGTGCTGGATTTTATCAGATTAAACTTCTCCTAGGTTCCATCTACAACTTCACCAGAGATTATTTTTTAAGCACAATCACACGAACCTTACCTTTTCTCATAACAATAACATCATATTGCACAGCAACGGCTTTTACTTTCAACAATCATCCTTACACTTCAATCCAACAGAACAATGAAGAACGATCTCACCACAAACGATATTGAGGCCATAAAAATCAATCAAGACATCATTAAGAGAATAGCGGAGAACTCAGCAAAGACTAAAAACATATTCCTCGCCATTTTCACGGCCATCATCACATTCCACAAGTCATTTACTTTTGATGGCTTTGTTTTCCTCGGACTCCTTTCCGTAATTTTTGCGTTTTGGTATTCAGACGCCAAATACTTGCAACTAGAAAGAGCATTCAGAAAACACCATCAAAACATATTGCACGGAGACAAAAATAACCCCCTTGACAAATGGGAATTCAACCCAAACAAATACAAACCAGACGAACACATTTTTAAAACGATGTTCCTAAACTTCACCATGTGGATATACTGGGGCGCTTCACTGCTTCTTCTTAAGTTTGCCTTGATAGATTAACGACCCGCCCTAACACAGGCATCCTCAATCCAATCCCCCAGCAACTGATACGGATTAGGGAACATTGTCCACACATACCGTTTTATTAAATAGTTTCCTTCGTGATACCAACGAAAACCTTTGTCATAAAAATATGGATCTGGGCCCGAACCACAAATTACTCCAGACGGAGACTTCATTCCCGTCAAATAAATCACCATTCTTCCGAGTCCAAGTTCCCTCGCGAGTCGCATCTCATACAAACACCATCGGCTCAAATAAGTTTTCTCCCCAACAAAAAGAACAAAACACGAGCATCCGCTCATATTTTCTCTGATCCATCGTGCGATTGATGAATCACTACTTTTAATCTCTTCATTAGGAACATTCTTTATAAATCCCGCATTACTCGCACCAACAATATGGGAATAATTTATAATCTGATTTACGTAGACAACATCTCTGTCCCAATCGTAAGAAGGAAAGATTTTCCTATATGAAGGCATGGTTCAATTTCCTTTAACACAAATATATTCTATTTTTTTACACCAATACAACCAACAGATCTTCGTCACACTTACGAGCGATTATCTGTTAACGAGCAGCCATTATCGACTGACTCTCCACCAAGATCTCGAACTCGTTCTTACTTTCATGAAATACAGTTTAGACTTGGCTCTCACCCTATTTATTGTACAAAAAATCCACAAATAAAAATCTAGTAAAGATTCTCTTCTCCCAGCATACATACAGACTAAAAAAAACGCCGCAGAACCGAAGCTCCGCGGCGAATCCAAACCCTCAAAAAAACTCAACCCTTGGCTGAATCTCGAATAGACCTTGGAAGTCCCTTTCGATGGTTGAACTGTAGCAAATGCTTCATCGGAAGGTATTTCCAAATCCTCGGAAAGTAACAAAGTGTTGAACGCCCGAGGCCGCCCGGCAGAATACCTTGCCAAATCCAACCGAAAAAAGCGCCTTTTCTTCGATCAAGATTCCTTCCGCCGCAATATTTTTCAAAAGTCAGGCCAAACGACCTTGCGGCCCCGAATCTTCCCCGCCCTCTCACGTTTCGTTACGAAAGGCGAGGTTTTTCGTCCGAACCGAAGCAAACTGTCTTACCGAAAAGATTGTGCGATACTGAGGGATCGTCTTAGAAAACAGAAGGAACGGAAGATGACGCATCCCCGCATTGAAAAGACTGCATTCCTCGCTCTTCTTCTGGCAGCCGTGCCGGCGCTCGCCGCGCATGCGCCCGCCTGGGTGGAGAGCGAAGTGAAGGCCGCGGAGTCCGACCTCACGGCGCTTCGCCACAAGCTTCACGCCATGCCCGAACTCGGCAATCAGGAAGTGAAGACGCAGGCCGAAATCGTTCGGATTTTGAAGGAAGCCGGCATCGAGACCGTCGTCGGCACGAAGAACGCCCCGACGGCCGTACTCGGCATTCTGAATCCCGAGAAGAAGGACACGATCCTTCTTCGCGCCGACATCGACGCCCTTCCGATCAAGGAACGCACGGGGCTCCCTTATGCGAGTCAAGTGAAGGGAACCTACTGGGGCCGTGAAGGCGTGGACGTCTCCCACATGTGCGGGCATGACGCCCACATGGCGATGCTTCTCACCGCCGCGCAGATTCTCGCCAAGCACAAGGCGGACGTGCCCCGCCGCGTGATCTTCGCCTTCCAGCCCGCGGAAGAAGGCGACTCGATCGAGAATCCCTTCACGGCCGAGAAGCCCCGGCTCTCGGGCGCCAAGGCCATGGTGGCGGACGGCGTGCTCGAGAAGTACGACGTGAAGAATGCCTTCGGGATTCACGTGATGGCCCGCGCGCCTTCGGGGAAAATGCTCGTCTCGCAGGGCGCCGCCTTGAACAGCGCCGATGCGTTTGAAATCAACATCAAGGGCTCGCAGGCGCACGGCGCCATGCCCTGGACGGGATCGGACGCGACGCTCGCCGCCTCGCAGACGGTCGTGGCGCTGCAGCAGATCGTTTCGCGCAACATCGACCTCACGAAGGGCATGGGCGTCATCACGGTCGGCAAGCTCACCGCGGGCGAAACCGGAAACGTCATGAGCGGCTCCGCCTACATGATGGGAACGATCCGCTCGAACCACCCCGACATCCGCGCGAAGCTCCTCGAACGCATTCCCGAAGTCGCCGACGGGACGGCCCGCGCGGGCGACGCCGAAGCCAAGACGAAGTTGATCGAAATCTATCCCGTCACCTGGAACGATCCGGCGCTCGCTCTCACGACCGTCGAAAACCTCAAGGCCTTCGGCGTGGACGCCGAAATCTCGAAGTGGAACCCGGGCGCTAGCGAAGACTTCTCCTTCTTTGCCGAGAAAGTCCCGTCCGTCTTCATGTTCCTCGGCGTCGACAAGCCGGGCGTGAAGAACGCTCCGAACAACCACTCGGATCAGTTCACGATCGACGACGCCGCGCTTCCCGCAGGCGTGCGCGCCCACATCGCAGCGGCGATGAGCCCCGTTGCGGCAAACTGATTTTCCCTTTGAACGCTTTCGGCCCGGACTCTTCCCGGGCCGAAGCTTTTTCCCCCTTCTCTTTCCTTAGCTTCGGTCTTCTGCTTCCTCTGCGCCCAAAGCACGCTCCTATTCTCAAAGAATGGACGGGGAGCGTTTTCAGTCTTCATTACGAAATCTTCCTGTCGAAGCTCTCCGTTTTTTCTTTTCGCCGTGCAGTAAAGGCGTTCCCATGCAGCGCACGCCCCCTGGGCGCAATGCTAAAATTCGCGTCTCTCAAAAAAAATAAGACCCGACCATGACGACCCCGATCACCCTCAACGACCTTCCCATCGGAAAGACCGCCACCGTCCGCACGGTGGGCGGTCAGGGCGCTCTGCGCCAACACTTTCTCGACATGGGACTCATCCCCAACGCCGCGGTCACGATGGTGAAGCGCGCCCCGATGGGCGATCCCATCGAAGTGCGCATCAAAGCCTACGAACTCACGTTGCGCGCGGCCGAGGCCGCGGAAATCGAAGTGGTCGACGTTCGCGACGACGCGCCGTCCCTCACCCCGAACGCCTCGACGGACGGCTCCGACGTCCTTCACCCGGGCTTCGGCGAAGGCGGGAAATATCACGTCAAGACGCATGAAAACCCCCTTCCCGAAGGGACGGAACTCACGCTCGTTCTCGCGGGCAATCAAAACTGCGGAAAAACGACGCTCTTCAATCGTTTGACGGGGTCCAATCAGCACGTCGGGAACTTCCCCGGGGTCACGGTCGACCGCAAGGACGGGCGCATCATCGGGCACGACGACACGCTCGTCACCGACCTTCCCGGGATCTATTCGCTCTCGCCCTATACGAACGAAGAAATCATCTCGCGCGAGTTCATCCTGAAGGAATCCCCGAAGGCGATCATCAACATCGTCGACGCAACGAACATCGAGCGCAATCTCTACCTCACGATGCAGCTCATGGAGCTCGACCGTCCGATGGTGCTCGCGCTCAACATGATGGACGAAGTGCTCGCCAACGGCGGCTCGATCCGCATCAACGAGATGGAAGCCCTTCTCGGTCTCCCTGTGGTGCCGATCATGGCCGCCAAGGGCGAAGGGATCAACGAGCTTGTCGATCACGTGCTGCACGTCGCGAAGTTTCAGGAGCCGCCCGCCGTACAGGACTTCTGCGGTCCGGAAGACCACGGCGGCGCCGTGCACCGGTGTCTGCACGGCATCATGCACATCATCGAGGACCACGCCAAGCGCGCCGGCATCCCCGTTCGCTTTGCGGCGAGCAAAATCGCCGAAGGCGACCGGCTCATTCTCGAGCAGCTCGAGCTCGACGTAAACGAAGAGCGCACGATCGAACACATGCTCAAACAAATGGAGGCCGAGCGCGGACTCGACCGCGCCGCCGCCATGGCCGACATGCGGTTTGCCTTCATCGACCGCATCTGCCGCAGCACGGTCGTTCGCCCGCATGAGAGCAAGGAGCACCTGCGCAGTCTTCAGATCGACCGCATCCTAACGGGCAAATACACGGCGATTCCCGCCTTCATCGCGATCATGGCGCTCGTCTTCTGGCTCACCTTCGACGTGATCGGCGCATGGCTGCAGGAAATCCTCGAGGTCGCAATCGGGTGGCTCACCGACATCGTCGACGGGCTCCTCACGACCTGGGCCGTGAACACTTCGATTCACGGACTCGTGATCGACGGGATCTTCAACGGGGTCGGCAGCGTGCTGAGTTTCCTGCCCACGATCGTGACGCTCTTTTTCTTTCTCTCCTTTTTGGAAGACAGCGGCTACATGGCCCGCGTCGCGTTCGTGATGGATACGCTTCTGCGCAAGATCGGGCTTTCGGGCCGAAGCATCGTTCCGATGCTCATCGGCTTCGGCTGCACGGTCCCGGGCGTGATGGCGAGCCGCACCCTCCCCTCCGAGCGCGACCGCAAGATGACGATTCTCTTGACGCCCTTCATGAGCTGCTCGGCGAAGCTTCCGATCTACGGCTTCTTCACCGCGGCCTTCTTCCCCGGTGAAGGCGCCGCGATCATGGTGGCTCTCTACTTCCTCGGGATCCTCACCGCTGTGCTGCTCGGCTTTGCGATGCGAAAGACCCTCTTCAAGGGCGAAGCGGTTCCCTTCGTGATGGAGCTTCCGAACTACCGCATGCCGGGCGCGAAGAACGTCCTCTTCCTTCTCTGGGAAAAGGCGAAGGACTTTTTGGAGCGCGCCTTCACGGTGATCTTTGTCGCGACCATCGTCATTTGGTTCCTGCAGTCCTTTGACTTCCAGTTCAACCCGGTGGAAAGCTCGCAGCAAAGCATGCTCGCCGTCGTCGCGGGCGGACTCGCACCGCTCCTCGAACCCCTTGGATTCGGCGACTGGCGCGTCGCCACGGCCCTCATCTCGGGTTTCATGGCGAAGGAAAGCGTCGTGAGTACGATCTCGGTTCTCTTCGGATCGGTGGACACGCTCCTTGCCGCGATCACGCCGCTCTCGGCCCTCGCGCTTCTCGTCTTCTGTCTTCTCTACACGCCCTGCGTCGCGTCGATCGCCACGATCCGCCGCGAATTGGGCGGCAAGTGGGCCGTGGGCGTCGTGCTGATGCAGTGCGCGGTCGCGTGGGTGGTCGCGTTGATCGTCCGCATTCTCGCCGCGCCCTTCTTCTGATGCGGAGACTCCTCACGTGAATGCGGCAAGTTGGATCGTATTGCTCCTGATTGCGGCGGGCGTCCTCTGGGCCTGCCGCCGCATCCTCGGGGGTTCGGGCGGTTGCGGCGGATGCACGAACGAATCCTGCACCGCCCGAAAGACGAAGGGCCCCGCTCCGATCCGCTTCGTGCGAAAGGGCGAGAATTTACCCGCCGACTGTCTGCAAAAGGGAGCGCCGAGGCGCTGAATTCCTTCCGACACCCCTCAAAAACAACATCGGGACGGAGAACCTCTCCGTCCCGATTTGCGTTTCAGGGAAACCCGTTTAACGGGCGACGCCCATCACGATTTCACCGGCTTTCTGGCCGTTGCCGAGCGCGTCGGGAATGGCGTTGCCGCCCACGCGGTTCGTGCCGTGCAGACCGCCCGTCACTTCACCCGCGGCATAGAGCCCCGGAATGACCTTGCCGTTCTTGTCGAGGACTCGGGTCTGCGCGTCGACTTCCACGCCGCCCATCGTGTGGTGCACGGCGGGGGCGCGCATTTCGGCGTAATACGGTCCTTCGTAGAGCGTCACGTTCGGCGTGCAGGAGGCGCGACCGAAGTCGGGGTCGACCGTCTGCTTGCGGCAGAAGTCGTTCCATTTCGCCACGGTTTCACCCAGAACCTTCGGGTCCATGCCGACCTTCTTCGCGAGCTCTTCGATCGTGGGCGCTTCGTAGACCTTCTTGGCCTTCAAAAGGCTCTTGATGCTCTGGCCCTGCGCCGTGATGCCGTTTTCGTCGACCTTGGCGTTCTTCACCGTGGTGATGCGGTAGAAAACGCCGTCGGGCTGAGCGAGCGCGGCGCGCGAGAGAACGTCGCGGCGTTCGAGTTCATTCACGAAGCGCTTCCCTTCCTTGTTCACGTACATGGACGTGCCTTCGGCGACGGCCGTCGTAATGCTGCCGTTCGCCGGGTCGGTCGTGGGCAGAAGCTGGATGAAGCCCATGTCGATCAGGTTCGCGCCGACCGCCTCCTCGGCCATGCGCATGCCGTCGCCCGTGATGGCCGGACTGTTCGTGGTCTTGACGTCGGGACCGAGCTTGCCGCCCCACTGGGTGTCGTATTTCATGCGCATTTCGGGATTCGCCCCGAAGCCGCCCGTCGTAAGAATCACGCCCTTGGAGGCCGAAGCCGTCACCTTTTCGCCGTTCGGGCCCGTGGCTTCGACGCCCACGACGCGGCCGTCCTTAACGATGAGCTTTTCAGCCTTCGTCTGATAGAGAATTTCAACGGGGAGCTTTTCCTTTTCGATCGTCGCGCGGAAGGTGTTGATGTAGCCGATGCCGGACTTGAAATTCTTGGCGTCGTGCGAGCGCGGCCAGATGGCGCCCACGTACTGCGTCGTGGAGGGATTCCATTCGAGCCCCATCTTTTCGAGGCGGTCGACCTGCCCCGGAGCGATGCGCGCGAGTTCCGCGACGAGTTCGAGCTTCGCCGCGTAGTCGCCCGCCTTCCAGGTCTGAAGCGCATGCAGGGTCGGCGTATCGAAAAGCACGTCGGGAGACTTCGCGAGCCAATCCTTCCATTCCTTCTTCGCCTGTTCGATGAGTTTGGCGTGGAGTTCGTTCCTCGGCTTTTCGACAAGGAGGTCTTCAACCATCTTGCGCTGGCCTTCGGACATCTTTTGCTTGCCCTGCAGCTTCGGGTCGGCCGCGTTCAGAGCGCCGCCCGCGAGCACGGTGTTGCCGCCCAAGAAGCTCATCTTCTCGAGCACCACGACCTTGCCGCCCGCACGGGCCGCCGCAACGGCCGCGGACATGCCGGCGCCGCCACCGCCCACGATCACGACGTCGGCCTTGGGTTCGGTCGGAACCTTGACGACGTAGCGGATGGTGTCGCCCTTCATGAACTTCGCCGGATCGAGGCCCGCCTTCTTCACGGCGTCGCGAACGGCGCCGAGGATGGCGAGGCTCGAGAAGGTCGCGCCGCTCACGCGGTCGACCTTGAGCGACTGGTTCTTCACGACTGTTTCGGGAATCCAGGCCAAGGGCTTTTCCGCGACCGCCGGGGTTTCGAAAGTCTGGACGATCTTGATGTCCGTGATGCGGTCCTTTTCGATCGTCACGTCGACGATCACTTCGTCGTTGTGACCCATGGCCGTGCCGCGGAAGGTTCCGTCGGCCGCATAGGCGCTGCCCGCGATCGCGGCGGCGGTGAGCACCGCAAGGGTCGTGAGGCGAATGTTTTTCATGAGGCTTCTCCTTTGGTCGAGTGAGTCGGTTCCGATCGTTTTCGATCGATATGCTTTGAGGCTACGGAAAAATTACATGAACAACCATTCAGAAAAACCGCAGGCCCGAGCTGGCGGCGACAAAAAGCAACCGCCCCGAACGGATGAACCCGAACGGGGCGGCTTTTGGGTTATGCGGCTAAGCCGTGGATCGTGCGGTTATTCCACGATCTTCGCCTTGGCGGCGGGATGAACGACGAGGTTGGGCTTCGTCTTCTTGGGCGAGGGAAGCGGCACGATGTGCGCGCCTTCGCCGTACTTCGCGCGAAGTTCGTCCACGTAGCCGAAGTCAAGCGCGCGTTGCGTGCAGGCTTCGACGCACACGGGAAGACCGCCCTTCGAAATGCGGTCGACGCAGGCGTCGCACTTCGTCATCTTGCCCGCCTTCTTGTCGAGGACCGGAGCGTGGTACGGACAGGCGGCCATGCACATGCCGCAGCCGATGCACTTTTTCGGATCGATCAGAACGAGGCCCCCGAGTTCGGGGTGTTTCGCGTGCGCCTTGGTGGGGCAGACCTTCACGCAGGCCGGATCGTCGCAGTGGTTGCACGAAACCGACACGTATCCGTGGAAGACGTCCTGATGCCAGGCGCCCGTGGCGCGGTCTTCACGCCAGGAACCCGATTCGTACGGAAGGACGTTTCGGAAGAAACGCCCGTCTTCGAGTCCGTTCTTGTCGGCGCAGGCGATCTGACAAGCTTTGCAGCCCGTGCAACGGGACGCATCGAAATAAAAACCGTATTGCTTCATTTCATCCTCCCGTGCTTAGAGCTTCTGAACTTCGACGAGGTTGGTGTGCGAAGGATTGCCCTTCGCCAGCGGCGTCGCGTCGAGCATCGTGAGCGTGTTGACGCACGCGCCCTTGTCGACGCCCTTTTCATCGGGCGAATACCAAGCGCCCTGCGGCAGCGCCACCAAGTGCGGGATGATGCGGTTCGTCACGAACGCGGGAATTTCGATTTCCCCGCGGGCGTTGAAGACGCGCACGCGGTCGCCCGTCTTGATGCCGCGCGGCTCGGCGTCGACCGGATTGATCATCAGCTGGTCCGGATGCGCGGCGCGCAGCCACGGAACGTTGTGGTACGTCGAGTGGGTGCGACCCGCGCCGTGATAGCCGTAGAGCTCGAGCGGGAACTTTTCTTCCGTCGGGTCGCCCTGACCGCGCATTTCCTTCGTGGCGATGAACTGCGGAATCGGGTGGATTTCCTGTCCCTTTTCCTTCGGGAGTTCCCACGTGCGCGCGATTTCGGCGAGACGTTCGGAATAGATTTCGATCTTGCCCGAGGGCGTCGGCAGCGGATGCTTCGCCGGATCCTCGCGGAAGTCCTTGAGCACGATGCCCGAGTCGTCGCCCATGCGGTACTTGACTACGCCCTGCTTCCAGAATTCCTCGAACTTCGGGAACTTCTTCGCGTCGGCGAGCTTCGAGGCCTTCTTCAAGGTTTCTTCGTAGCCCCAGCGGAGCCATTCCTTGTACGTGCGGCCTTCGGTGTAGGCGTCTTCGACGCCGAAGCGCTTGGCCATTTCGCGCATGATTTCCCAGTTCTGGCGCTGTTCCCACTCGATCTTCGCGGCCTGCGGGCACGCGACGATGTAGTTGTAGTCGCCCACGGCGTAGGCGTCGGCCTCGAGGTCATCGATCTCCTGATTCATCGTGTCGGGGAGCAGATAGTCGGCGAACTTCGCGCTCGGCGTCATCTGGTTGTCGACCACCACGATCGTTTCGACGAGCGATTCGTCTTCGAGGATCTTGCGAAGCGCATTGATCCCGCCGTGCTGGTTGATGAGGGTGTTGCCCTGCGTATTCCAGATGAACTTGATGTTGTGCGAGAGGTGATCCGCACCGCGCACGGCCGAATTCTTCGCCGTCATCGACTTCGCGTCGGTGATGGCCTTGGGCCAGAGGAAGATCGGGAAGGAAACCTTGACGGGATTCTTTCCGACCGGAAGGCCCGTGTCGATGCCGTAGGAGTCGCCTTCGCGCGCGCCCGTGTTCGTGCCCGGAAGCCCGACCTGGCCCGTCAGCAACGCGAGCATCGCGATCGACGTTGACTGCGTTTCGCCGTTCATGCGGCGCTGCGGACCCCAGCCCTGGGAGATGAAGCAGGGCTTCGTCGTGGCGATTTCACGCGCGAGGCGCTCGATCGTTTCGACGGGAACGTTCGTGATGCGCGAAGCCCATTCGGGGGTCTTCGGCGTCTTGTCGGCGCCTTCGCCGAGAATGTAGGACTTGTAGTCGCTTCCCTTTGGAGCGGACTTCGGCAGGGTCTTTTCGTCGTAGCCCACGCAGTACTTGTCGAGGAAGGCCTGATCGACGAGGTTTTCGCGAATCATCACGTAGGCCATGCCCGCGGCGAGCGCCGCGTCGGTGCCCGGACGGATCGGCACCCATTCGGCGTCGCGGCCGGCGAGCGTGTCGGTGCGGATCGGGTCGATCACGACCATGCGGGCTTTGCCGAGGCGCAGGGCTTCGCCGAGTTCCCACGTCTGACCGCCGCCCGAAGCGCGCGTGACGGCCGGGTTGTTCCCGAACGTAACGTAGAGCTTGGCGTTCTTGATCTGGCTCATGTAGGAGCCGACGCCCGGATTGTTCGAGCGCACCGCCCCGTAGTTGAAGCCGCCGAACATGAAGGGCCAGATGTTCTGGATGCAGGCTGCCGAATAGTCGGAGTACCAGCCGACGTTGCCGCCGATGAGGTTGAAGAAGCGGAACGTGCAGTTGCGGTTGTTGAAGAGGCTGTAGTTCCCGGAACCGTGCATCAGAAGAATCGATTCGTTCGTGTGCTTCTTGATGGTGTCCTTCAGGCGCGCGCTGATTTCATCGAGCGCCTGATCCCAGGAGATGCGCTCGAACTTCCCTTCGCCGCGCTTGCCGACGCGCTTCATCGGGAACTTCAGGCGTTCGGGCGAATAGAGGCGCTGGCGGATGGAACGGCCGCGGTGGCAGGCGCGGACCTGCGGGAATTGACCTTCGGCCACGCCCGCCTGGGCGTCGCCCGTGTTGTCGGTTTCAATGCGGATGACGCGTCCGTTCTTCGAGACGCTGCGCAAGAGGCAACGGCTGCCGCAGTTGATCGAACACACCGACCATGTGACGGATTCGATGTCGGCCGCCGCGGCCGCGACCGCACGGCTCATCGGCGTCGCCGTAAAGCCCGCGGCGCCTCCGAGGAGCGCCGTACTTCGCAGGAAGTCACGTCGATTGATCATAAAAAGAGTCTCCTTCCAAAATAAGAAAGACGCCGGACAAGGCAACCGTCCGCTTCCCGCAGCAGTGAAAACGGTTCGGACGGAGCAGGACGAAAGAAGAAACGGCGAGGATGGAACGCCGGCATTCGAATCCGTTCTGCAGAGGGTCGCTTTGAGAGACGTCTTGTGAGAGGCCGCGAGCTGCACCGCGGTCCTACCCGTTCAGGGTAAATCCCAGTTTGTCTCGATTGTAGAGCATGGAAGGCGCGGAGGGCAGACAGGATTTCCCTGCCGTCGCGTTTTTCTTTTGCAAAAATCGGAACGCGGTTTCTACAAAACACCCTCCCTTCTCTTCGGAAACGATTCTGGCGTTCAGGCGATCTTGGGAATGAGAATGGATATCAACAAAGGATTTCTTAAAAATCTTTCCGGAATATCTCTTCCGTTTCATGAAGAACTGAGGTTCTAGGAATTTACCCTTTTCTCTCCGCTTTCCGGGTTCAATGGCGAGTCGGAACGCGGTCTTTTGCGGGATTTTTACGGAGCTTCAGACGCTCGTGTTGGAGACGATGAAGGGTTAGGCCGTGTCGTCGAGAACTGTCATGCGGACGAGTGTGGTGGGGCCGTATGAGTTTAGGCAAAGAAGAGCTCGACAGCCTAGGGACCGTCCTGACGGATTTCCCCGAAACAAACGTCCACGACGCGGGACTTAAGCACGAAGTCCCCGTTACGCAAAGAGAGCCGAAACGGCGAGACCGAGAAAGAGCACGGCGCTCGCGCGATTCAGGAGTCCCGCCCACTTGGGATTGCGAAGGGCCGAGGCGAGAACGCCCGCTCCCAGGGCGCAGGCGGAAAACACCACGACAGTCGCCAAAAGGAAGATGGCGCCCTGCCCGATCATCTGAAGCGCGAGGGCCATGCCTTCGGTGCCGGGTTTCACGAACTGCGGGAAAAAGGCGAGAAAGAAGATCTGAACCTTCGGATTCGTGATGTTCATGATGACCCCGCGGCGAACAAGCTGCCAGGGCTTGAGGTCGAGCGCACCGCCCTCGCCCGGCACGTCTTCGGCGTGCGTCCACGCCATGTAGGCGAGGTAGCAGAGGTAAGCCGCGCCCGCGATCTTGATCGCCCAGAAGACGGCGGGGAATTCCTGAATGACGATCGCAAGTCCCAGAGCCGCGGCGATCGTTTGCACGAGAAGTCCCCCGCAGAGCCCCAACACCACATAGAGTCCCGCTCGGGCACCCAACACGGCGCTTTGCGTGAGAACGAAAAGATTGTCGGGGCCGGGCGCTACGGCCAGGACGAAGCTCATCCCGGCAAAAGCGAGCCATTCGGAGGGGGACATGACGAAATCCTTGAGCGTGAACGATTTTTCCATTCTATCGGCTTTGTTCGAACCTACCCTCGGGCGAAGTGCTTAGGCGGGCGTATCTTCCGCCCGCGTGTCCTCGGGAGTATTGAGCCTTGTCGACTTCTTTCGAGACGCCTGATAATCGAGGAATCGAAAAACATGCGTTCGAGGGTCCGACACTCGGAACAGATCTCTCCTCCGGGTCCGGAGCCTCTCGAGCCAAAAAGGAGAATCTCATGCGAAAACTTCCCGTTCACAAGCCCGGTCTTCGTCCGCTTACCGCGGTTCTCGCTGCGGCAGGGCTTCTCTGCGCGTCGGTCGCGGGGGCGCAAAACCTCTCGGCCGACATTCTCGTGGTCGGCGCGGGCGGCGCCGGGATGGCGGCCGCCATTGAAGCCCACGAAGCTTCGAACGGCAAGGCGAAGGTAGTGATTCTCGAGAAACTGCCTTTTGTGGGCGGGACGACCCTTCTCGCCTCCACCGCCTACAACGCGGGCGGCTCGAAACTGCAGCCGAACTATTCGGCGAAGGACTACGAGGCGAAACTCCTCAAGGGCTTTCCGAAAGCGGACGAGCATGACCGCGCCAACATCAGGCAGCTCGCCGAACTCTCGGGTCCAACCGCCGACTGGCTCGTCGCCATGGGCGCCGACATGTCCCGCGTCATCAACGGCTCGCAAATGACGCCCGCCGACGGAAGCGCCTACGGCGCGATGATCGTTCCGGTCCTCAAAAAGCGCGTCGACGCGCTCGGGATTTCCGTCGTGACGAACGCCGACGTTCAGGAACTCGTCACCGACGCTGCGGGCCGTGTGACGGGCGTGAAGGCGACGATCAAGACGAAGGACCTGCAAACGATTCCCGCCAAGGCTGTGATTCTCGCCACGGGCGGCTTCGCTTCGAACCCCGAACTCGTCATGCGCTTCTCGCCCCAATGGGCGGGCTATCCCTCGACCGCGAGCGTCGGCGCCGAAGGGGACGGCATTCTCATGGCCGAGAAACTCGGCGCGAAGCTCGACAACATGGCGCTCGCCGGTCCCCAGACCGTCGCCTACGACACGGGACACGGCGCGGTGTCGCTCACGAACGTCCGCTACAACGGGGCGATTCTCGTCGGCAAAACCGGAAAGCGCTTCACCAACGAACTCGGGAACACCGCCGTGATCGGCGCCGACATCAAGAAGCAGGAAGGCGGCGTCGCCTTCCTCATCTTCGATCGTACGAGCGTGGAGAACGCCGCGCTCATGAAGAAGTACGAAGCGCAAGGCTATTTCGTAAAGGCCGACACGCTCGACGAGCTCGCCGACAAGCTCGGCGTCGACAAGACGAACCTCAAGGCCACGGTCGAGCGCTGGCACGGGTTCTTCGACAAGAAGAAGGACGAGGACTTCGGGCGCACGCAGTCGATGTTCTCGAGAATCGACAAGGCGCCCTACTACGGACAGAAGATTTCGCCCGCGAGCCAAACGACTTACGGCGGCGTCGAGCGCAATGCCGACGGCGCGGCCCTCAAGACGGACGGATCGGTGATTCCGGGACTCTTCGTCGCCGGCGAAACCGCCGACCAGTACGGCCAGGGCGTCTCTCTCGGGATCGTCACGGGCCGCATCGCCGCGCGCGGTGCGCTCAAATCGATCGGCGCGAAATGACGCGGCAGTCTGAATAAGCTGAAGCCTCGACTCCGAAGGGAATCGAGGCTTCGTTTTGCCACTCCCGCCGGAGGGCTCCGGCGGAGGGAATCGACGCGATCAGAGCTTGGCGGCTTCCTTGCCGGCCGTGATGCCGGTGGAGCCCGCGTAGGCATAGGCGTCGCCCGAACGGTAGCCGACGCCGAAGTGTTCACCGAAGGCGACGGCGCCCGCGGCGAAGAGCCCTTCGGCCACCGGCGTGCCGAGAAGCGTCGTCACGCGGCACTTTTCGTCGATCGTGATGCCGCCCACCGTTTCGAGCATCACGGGCTTGATGCGAAGCGCGTAGAACGGAGCCTTCAGTTCCTTTTCGTACACAGTGCGCCCGAACGGATCCTTGCGGTCCTCGGGCTTCTGACGCGTCGTCGCGTTGTGCGCCTCAATGTCGGCTTTGAGACCCTTCGGGTCGCAGCCGATGAGCTTCGCCAGGTCTTCGACCGTGTCGCACTTCGTCGCAACCCCCTTTTCGATCATCGACTCGACCACGGGGTGGAGTTCCTTCGTGACGATTTCCCAGCAGGCCTTTTGCTTCAGCATGTCGATGTTGGTCTGCGTGTAGATCACGTATTCGTTCGTGAAGCGGCGTCCCTTTTCATTCACGATGATGCCGCCCATGAGAAGCGGAGCGGAACTGAAGAAGATGTTCTTCGTCACTTCGAGCGTCGGGCAGACCATGGCGATGTTGAGGTTGAGCGTGCCCGCGCCGAGTTCGGTCGCGATGCGAAGGCCGTCGCCCTTGCAGCCGACGTCCATGATGCGGCCCGTCTGCGACCAAGGCGCCGTGAAGACTTCGATCATCTTCTGGTTGCGCCCGAACCCGCCCGTGGCGATCACAACCGCCTTCGTGCGCACGACCGAATTCTTGCGGCCCGACGAGATCTTCGCGCCGATCACCTTCTTTCCTTCTTCATCGAGCACGACGTCGACGAGGCTCGTCTTGGTGCGCACCGTAACGTTCGGATCCTTTTGGACGGCTTCGGCGAGCTTTCTCATAAGCGCGCCGCCCGCCCCCTTCGTCTTCACGACGCGAAGCTTTTCGCCGCCGTTCGTGCGGTCTTCTTCGTCGGTGAATTCAACGCCGATAGAGAAGAGGTCGTTCACGAAGGCGCCCGCCTCCCGGGCGATCATCTCGGCCTTCTTGGGATTGCGGGAACCCTTGCCGTAGGCGACGATGTCCTCGGCGTAGGCCTTTTCGGTGTCCTCGATGCCGCGGGCCGCGTGCCACTTGGTTTTGCAGGCGCGGATCCACCCGGACGAAATGGCCGACGACCCGCCCAACATCGGGAGGGACTGCACGAGAAGCACCTTCTTGCCGGCCTTCGAGGCCGTGCGGGCCGCCATGCAGCCTGCGGCGCCGCCGCCCGCAACGACGACGTCGAAGGTCTCGGCACCGGCCGGAAGGTTTTCCTTGGATTTTTCCGCCGCGCGGACGGCGGGAGCGAACGCGGCGGCGCCGACGAGCGAGAGCGCGGCGATCATCGAGCGACGGGACAGTTCGGTCATGATGTTCTCCCTTGGGAAATGTATTTGGTCAGGAGGAACATTCTGCCGAAACGGAACGCCCGGCGACAGACGGGGAATCCCCGCGGTCGTCGGGCGTATAGTCATTGCGGAGCGCCTCTACTGCGCCCGTTCATCAAAAATGCCGGTCTCAGTAGTCCTGCGCATCCCGGACCGCCTGCTCTTCCTCGGGCGACCGATCGTCGAGCTTGTACTCGTACCAGTTATCCCTCTCAAAGGCCACTCGGATCTCCTCGAGCTGCTCGAAGCTGAAGGGTTCGGTGATTCGCCCGTCCGCCACGGTCTGACCGCGAAGCGTCCGCTGCAGATACTCTGCGCAATAGGACCAGGATTCTTTTTGCTCGGCCGTTCCGGGAACGTCCTGCAGGAGGCGCATGGCGTTTTCCATCAGCGTCTCGCGGGGACGCACGAGCGAAGAGATGCGGTTGCGGAAGTTTTCGGCCGAACGGCTTCGAGCGTCGAAGCACGCGTCGTCGGTGGGGAGGGCCTCCTCAAAGAAGCTTCTCACCGAATCCACGTTCCCCTGGGCCTTGCCCCAGGCCGAGAGAATGTTGTCGAGGTAGCGCTCGAGTTCACTCATGAGCTTGAGCCCGACGAGATAGTCCTTCTTGGCTTCCAGCGTCGGAAGCGACGTCCCGTGCTCGACCGCCTGGTCGCTCAGACCGTAGATCGCCTGAAGGTTTTCGAGCGCCGCGTCGGCTTCCTCCGCGCTTCCGATCCCGTTGATTTCGTCGAGCAGCGCCGGATGCACCGTCAGAGCCGTGCGGTCGGCAAGAAGACGAATCCCCTCTTCCGAACTCCGGTAGAAGGCTTCGCGAACGGCGGGAAGGTTTTGGGCGAGGTTTTCAAGCGACGTCACCGCCATGTACTTGAGTTCGTGCGGCGACATGACGCGGGGCGTGAAAAAGCCCGAGATCGTGCGGCAGATCGCGGCGAGGATCGGATGTCCCGTCTGCGCGTAGCGCGACGCCTTGGCGCTCCACCAGCGCGAGAGCGTGTCGTAGGTGCGCCCGCAGAAGGTGCGCGTGTCGGGACGCACTTCTTCCCCGCGGTCGAGCGCTTCGGAGCCCCCGAATTCCGCGCGGAAGTCCGTGCGAAGCTTCGCCTTGACGTCGGCCAACACCTCGGTTTGCGACATCCCTTCAAAGGCTTCGAGCCCCTCGGTCACGGGCGCGGTTACGCGCTCGCCCGCATTGAGCGGTCCGCCCGAAGAAACTTCGCCCTGCGCATGCGCGACGCTTTGCGTCGCGTCGACGTTTTCGTTCGACACCGACCAGTCGTCCCAATCGTCCTCTTCGGCCGCCGCGAGGGCGGCCCAGTCGTCGTCGGACATGCCCGAGAGCGCGAGGATTTCGCCGAGATCCGGATCGTCGGGGAGCGTTGCGCAGAGGTGCGTGAGGGCCTTCGACGCCGCTTTCTTGCTTTCGGGCGTGTTCGGAGGAAGCGCCGCCTCGGCCACTTCTTCGGTCTCCTCGGTCGGGTGCGACTCCACCTGGACGTCCTCGGTGGCCTTCGGGTCGGCCGTCTCCTGCGCCTTTTTGGCGTCCGCGGCCTGCCCGATTTCTTCAAGGAGCTGCACGTGCTCAAGAGCCTGCGTCCCCTCGGGGCGGGTCGCCACGGTGCGGCCGAGCGTAACGGACGTCGACTCGGTGACGTCGCCCGCGTCCTCCGTGACGGGCGTCTGCAGGGTTTCGGTACTGATGCCGCTCACGGCGGCGGGATTGACGTTGGCCATTGTTCTTCCTCCTGAACAAAAATGCGCTTTGGGGATGCTGGTGTTTGGAAAGTCCCTCGGAACGACAGAGCCTCTTTACCCGGCAACGAGCCCGCCGTCAATCAGATACAGGCCGCCGGTAATGAAGCTCGCCGAATCCGACGCCAGGAAGTAGATGAGTTCGGCAACCTCCGGCGCCTCGCCGACTCTGCCGAGCGGATACTGTTCCGCCTCCGCCTTCCAATAGGCGCTCGCATCACCGTTGTGGGTAATGTCCGCAAATTTCTGGAAAAGATTGATCGCCAACGGCGTGCGGATCGTTGCCGCGCAAACGGCGTTGACCCGGACATTCTGACGCCCGAGGTCGATGGCCAGACTCTTGGTGATTTGACCGAGCGCACCCTTCGTGAGCCCGTAGCCGAAACTGTTGGCCTTTCCAATGTAGCTCTGATCCGAAGCGTTGATGACCACGGAGCCGCCGCCCTTTCTCAAAATGCTCGGCACGGCGGCCTGCAGCGTGCGCACGGTCCCCTTGATGTTCGTGTCGATCATCAAGTCGAGCTCTTCTTCGCTGATCGTGAGCATCGTGTTGCAGCGGTGGATCCCGGCATTGGCAACCACGCAGTCGAGCTCGCCGTACTTTTCGATCGCCGCCGCAACCGCCTTCTCGAGATCCTCACGATTTCGCGTATTCCCCTCGACAAAAAGGGCGCCCGTTTCCCGTGCGACGGCCTGCCCGTCCTCCACGTTGATGTCCATGAAAGTCACGTTCCAGCCGGATTGCGCAAACTTGCGCACCGACGCCGCTCCGATGCCCGTCGAACCGCCGGTGATGAAAACGTTCTTCTTTTGATCAGACATGAGAAGTCCTCCATACAAATCGGAGCCGCGGAATCGGGATCCGGATCACAGATAAAGCGAAATCAGTGTAGCAAATCCCGTCCAATGCGGTGCGACGCGGCCATCTTGCCTACCAATGCACCAAGAACCAAAAAACGGTCGATGAGTTCTCGTGCGGGTTTTGTCAGACGCTCAGCACGCCCGTTCCCTGCATCCAGGAGAGGTCGGCGGGTTCGGCGGGAACGTCCCCGGTCTCGGCGAAGGCCTTTCTGAGCTTCGCGACGCGGTCGGCCGTTTTGAGAAGGAGCGCCTCAAAGTCGCCGTAGGAAAGCTTGCCGAGTCGAACCCACACGCTGTAGACGAGGGCCGAGCCGTCGGGGAGAAGCCCCAGAACGCCCTCGCCCGTTTCCCGCGAGAAGGCGTTCATCTTGAGCGCCTTTTCGCAAAGGGCGAGCCGTTCGGCCTCGCCTTCGGGTCGTTTCGCCACCGTCGACGCGAGAACGAGATCGTCCGTCGCCGGGAAATGGCGAAGCGTGAGCGCCGTGCCGTCCAAGGACAAAAAGAGGGTTCCTTCGTCGGTGAGGGCGAGCTCGGGGAGGCCCGCGGCCTTCCCGAAGGTCGTGAGGAACTCTTCGATGCGGTTCGTTTCGTAAGACATGTTCTTTTCCTCAGTTGGGCCGCTCGAGGCTCTTCACCCAGCGAAGCACTTCGGCGACGGGCTCGAGCAGGTCGCGCGGCACGTAGTTGTTTTCGACGCCCTCGCTGTAGAGCGCGCGGGCGAGCGGAACGTTCCGCATGATCGGAATCCCCTCTTCCTTGGCGACCTCGATCATGCGCTGCGCCAGCGCCCCCTCGCCCTTGGCGAGAATGACGGGGAGCGGCGTCTTTTCCTCGTCGTAGTCGAGCGCCACGGCATAGTGCGTGGGGTTCGTGACGAGGACCTTTGCGCGGCGGACGTTTCCGAGCGCGTTCTGATTCATGAGTTCGCGGTAGAGCTGCTTGCGCTGACCACGGATCTGCGGATCGCCCTCGGTGTCCTTGTACTCGCGCTTCACTTCGTCGATGCTCATCATGTGTTCGTGCGTCCACTTGTACTTTTGATAGAGATAGTCGAGCACCGCCACGATCGCGAAGGCGCCCGCCGAATAAAGAAGGAGTTCGCCGACGGCCGAGCCGATCACGCCCCACATGGCCCCCAAGCCCCCCTTGGGGATTTGAAAGAGCACGGGAAGATAGTCGGAGAAGACGAGCCAGACGATCCCGGTCAAGACCGTCACCTTCACGATGTTCTTCGCGAATTCGAAGAGGTTCTTCATCGAGAAGACGCGCTTGAACCAGCGCGTCGGACTCAGGTTCTCAAGCTTCGGGGCCGCCGCCTTCGGGGCGAAGAGAAAGCCGGTTTCGGCGAGAAGCACCATAAGCGCCACGCCCATCACGAGCCCCACCACGGGGAAGACGATCCCGAGCGAGACGTCGATGACAAGCGAGACGGATTTGGAGAGCGCCTCCTCGTAGGGAAGATGAAAGACCTCCATGGGGACCGTCGTCATCTGCACGAGCTCCTCCCAGACGGTCTCGCCGTTTCCGATCGCGTAGAGCGCAAAGGCGAGCACCGTCGCCGCGGGGGCAAGGTCCTGCCCCTTGGCGATGTCGCCTTTTTCACGCGAATCCCGAATGCGTTTCGGTGTGGGTTGTTCGGTCTTTTCACTCATGGCATCATCGCCCGAAGCGCCGAAACGTCAATGCCGAAGAGCGCGAAGCGCTCGGGGGCGTCCGACATGAGGACGGCAAAGTAGAAGATCAAAAGGAAGGACGCGAGCGCGCACTTGATCGGAAGCGACAGGATGTAGACGTTCAACTGCGACGCAAAGCGGTTGATGAGCCCGAGCGCGATGTCGGTGAAGAGGCACGCGAGCACCACGGGCGCCGAAATCAAAAGGGCCGAGGCCGCCAACCGCGCCACGCTCTCGCCGAAATGAAGGGCCGCCGCGGTGTTGCGGAAGAATTCCATCGGAAGGGCCTCGGCGACGGGCCACCATTCATAGGTGCTGTAGACGACGCCGAGCATCGCGAGAAAGGCGCCCGACGCAAAGAAGAGGACCGCCATGCTCTGAAAGAGGAAGGACCCCGTGGGAGACGTCTGGTCCCCCGTCAGGGGATCGGCCCCCATCGCCTGCGCGGCGCCGCGCTGATTGTCGATGAAGAGCCCCGCGCTCTCGACCGCCCAGAAGACGAGCCCGGCCGTCCAGCCGAGGACGAATCCGAGGAAGATTTCCTTCAAAAGAAGCCCGCCGAGGAGCGCGAGCGCGCCCGGAGAGAGCGGCGAAAAGACGGGCATGGTGGACACCACCGTCGGATGCACGACGAGATAGAGCGCCATCACCACGGCCGAACGGACCGTCATGTTCAGGACCTGATTCCCCATGAAAGGCGCCACGGCGGCGAAGACCATGAGCCGCGTGGAACCGAGGAGAAAGGCCTGAAAATGGGTCGTCAGGTCGTACTGCAGCAAAAAGTCGAGCATCCCGAAGAGCTCCTTACCGCAGAAGGTGGAAGCTGTCGAAGATTTCGCTCGCAAAGCGCAGGATCTCGCCCGACATCCAGCCGCCGAGAACGAAGATCGTCCCGACGACGGCGATCAGCTTCACGCCGAAGACGAGGGTCTGTTCCTGCAGCTGCGTCACCGCCTGAATGAGGCTCAGCAGAATCCCAATCACCGAAGCGATCAGAATGGGCGGGAGCGAAATCATGAGAACGAGGTAGAGACACTCGCTCGCATATTCCATCGCCATCGGGTTCATCAGGAGGCCTCCGTCGGACGGAAATAGATGTGGATCGTGTTGGCGCCCTCCTCATAGGCCCATTCCTGACGGGCCGAGACCTGCTTGATGAGGAAGATCCCGAGGCCGCCCACGGGACGCGCCTCGACGTCGAGCGTGAGGTCGGGGTCGGGCACCTCCTCGAAGGGATTGAAGGGTTCGCCCCAGTCGCGCACGGTGAAGACGAGCCAGTCTCCCGAGCCCGATTCCTCCGTCGGAGCGGGAACGGTCTCGAGGTTGATCTGGGCCTCGCCCGTGTCGCCCTCGGGATAGGCGTAGCTGAAGACGTTCACGAGAAGCTCCTCGGCGACGAGCTGAACGTTGTTCCACTGGTCGGCGAAGCGCGCGGGAAGGTTCTCGCGGAGATACGTTTTGCAGGGCTCCAGGTTCTCCAGCCTGGCCGGCACTCGAATGGAAGGCATGGTCACCTCCGAATCAAAGGGTTGAACGTCAGGCGAGATCCTCCACCGCCGAGGCGGTGTCGGGAGCGGTGCGGAGAATGTTCGTGAAGCCCGAGAGCTTGAACATCTCGGCGACCATCGAGCGAAGGTCGGAAAAGATCACCTGAACGTTTCCGGCCCGGGCGGTCTTCGAGAGCATCAGAATGCCGCGCAGTCCCGCGGAGCTGATGTATTCGATCCCGCCCAGATCGACGACGAGCTTCGTCGCGCCCGCGTCGAGCGCGGCCTTCCATTCGGCGTCGAAGTCGGCGACGGAAGCCGCGTCAAGGCTCCCCGAGAGCGCGATGACGGTGACGTCCGAAATCTGAGAATTCACAATCTGCATGGCGTTTTCCCAAAGGGCCGGTAGGCGTCCGGCCTCAGCGATAACTCAAAAGAAGTCCCTGCGTGATCTTGAGCCACCCGTCGAGCGTCACGAAAAGGAGGAGCTTGAAGGGAAGCGAAATCGTCATGGGCGAAACCATCATCATGCCCATGGCAAGGAGAATGTTCGAAATGATGAGGTCGATCGCGATGAAGGCGAGATAGAGGACGAAGCCGATCTGAAAGGCCTTCGTCAGTTCCGTGATCGTGAAGGACGGAATGAGGACCGCCCAGTCGTCGCTCTTCACCGAGTCGCGCATCTCTTCGGGCCAGATGCGCTGCGCGGTCGAGACGAACATGTTCGAGACGCGTTCGTCGGTGTTGACCGTGAGGAAGTGCTTCAAGGGGGGCGACACCTTTTCCGCGACCGCAAAGACTTCCGTCGGGGCGATCGCCTCGCGTCCGGCCGTCTCCTTCTCCAGGAGCGCCATCGTGTCGTAGCCCACGGGCGCCATGATGAAGACGGTGAGGACCATGGCGAGGCCGTTGATCACCATCTGCGGCGGAATCTGCTGCACGCCCAAGGCGTTTCGCACGAGAAGAAGGACCACCACGATCTTCACGTAGGAGGTCGCCATCATGAGAAAGATCGGCACGATCCCCAGCCCGACGCCGAGGAAGATGAGCCATACGGGATCAAAGCCCATTCGCTTCCCCTTCCGGCTTCGCCGCCTCTTCCGGCGCGGCGGCGGTTTCGGGACCGGCCGCGGCCGCTTCGAGGAGTTCGACGCCGAGCGTGCCGTTCAGATCGACGAGGCGCCCCTTTGCGACGCGGCGGCCGTTGGCGCGGATCGTGACGGGTGCGGCCGGATCGACCGTGAGCGGCAGAACCGTGCCCGCGCGCATGCGCGAGAGTTCACCCAGGGTGACGAGGCGTTCTTCGAGCGAAAAGGAGAGTTCCACGGTCAGTTCTTCGACTGCATCCATGACGGTTTCCTCCAAGGGTTGAAATTCTTCGGCCAGACTTACCCGGCCGTTGTCGATTCGGGCGCAAGCGCAGAGAAGACGTTTTCCGGGCGACGCGATTTCGACGCGGACGTCGTCGCCCTCGAACCACTCGTCGGGAACGAGAACGTCGCCGGAGACGAGGCCGGCGTACTCCGAGGCGGAGAGCCGAAGGCTTCCCGCCCTGCGTTCGAGTCGGAAGGGCACGGCCGGGAGCGCGCCCGAGAGGAAGTCGGACGGCTGCGCGGGCGCGCTTTGGATTCGTCCGACAAGGGCGAGCGCGGCGTCGAGCGCTGCGGATTCTTCGGGGCGGACGAGAAGAAGCGTCTCCCTGTCGCCCGCGGCGAGGCGGAGCGCAAAAGGCGCCGACACCGTCCTCCCGTCGCCGTTGCGGTAGTCCGACGCCCTGACGACGGCGCCCGCGGCGGCGGAAAAGCTCTTCGTCAAAGCGCCGCAGAGCGCTTCGGCGACGAGTCCCAAAAGGGGCTCGGGCAGGAATTCGGGCGCAACGTCCTTCATCGCCGCTTCGTCAAAGAGCGGATGGAGCGGCAGGAGCGCTCGGTTTTCAAAGTACGCCCGCCAGGGGTGTCCGTCGATCGTGAGCGTCAGTTCGGCGGCGGGGGCAAATGCGGCCGCGCAGGGAAGGACCTCGAGCTTGGCCGGGAGGTCCTTTCCGAAGGCAAACGAGACGGGAAGACGCTCGAGCAGAGCGTTTCGCAGGGGCAGCGCCCAGGCTTCGAAGGTCGGAAGGATGTAACTCTTCGGCATGACGATTTCTCCTCCCCTCACCATTGGGCCGATTCATCGAAAAGACCGCGTCCGCGCGACTCGCGACGGGCGTCGTTTTCTTCCCGATCGGTTTCTTTTTGAAGTTCCACGAGCACGGGAAGCGTTTCGCGTCCCGAAAGACGCGCCTCGAGTTCCGCGCGGGCCGAGACGATCGTCTGGAAGGCCGCCGCGTCGTTCGTGTGAATGCGTACCGTGAGCTGACCGCCCGCGTCGCGCGCGAGCGTGATTTCGGTGTTTTTGAGCACCGCGTCCTGAATCTGCAGGCGCACTTCGGTCTTTCCGCTCTCGGGACGGCTCACGAGAATGCGGGAGACGAGCGTCTCGAGCGCTTCGTTTGAGGCAGCGCCCTCGGCTGCGGCCGGACCCGCAGTCTGCGCGGTTCCTTCTGCAGCTTGCCCCGTGACGCCTACGCCCCGGAAAAGCGACGCGAGAAAGTCCTGCGCCTTCCGGGCGTCGGGATCGGTCATCATCGCATCGTCGGGGCGGGCGCCGCGGGCGGTTTCCCCTTCCGTACGGGCGCGCGAAGAGGTTTCGGTCCTCTCCCCTTCTCCCGTTTTTTGAGAAAAAGCCGACCTTTCGTCCGAAGTCTTTCGCCGCGCCTCGTCCGCTTCGCCCCGCATCGCGCGCTGAAAGGCCGCGACGTCGTCGCGTGAAGCGGGCGGACGGTCCGCCTCGCTTCGACCCGCCTGCGGACTTTCCGCAGAAATGCCGGCGGAGCGCAAATTTTCAAGAGTGTTCGTCATGTTCTTGATCTTCCTTCCTTCCGGGACACGGGGTTTATGCGCCGTCGGGGGCTTCCGCCCCGAAGCGGTTGACGGGTTTGAATTCTTCGAGCGCCCGGTCCTGGGCCTGCTCTTCGAGTTTTTTGGCCTCCTCCATCCAAAGGGAGCGGTGTTTCTCCATTTTCGCACAGCTTTTTCGGGCCTGGAGAGCGGCCTTCTTCGTTTCCTCGAGCGTGCGGCGCGAGGTTTCGACCTGCTTTCGGGCTTCGTCGAGCGACATTTCGCGCTCGAGTTCTTCCGAAGCGAGGAGGGCGAGATTCTTGTGAAAACCTTCGAGACCTTCGATCGTGGTCTTCTGTCCGATGAGCCCATCGTAGCGGCGCGAGACCTCTTCGGCGTACCAGACGCGCCAGCGCTCAAGCGCCTCCTCCTCCCTCTTCACCGCTTCTTCGGCGACGCGGCAGTCGTTCTGCGCGGCCGCAACGCGCCGACCGGCGCTCTCTTCTCGAAAGCGTCGCAGCGAAAGAAGCGATTCGAGGGGATAGGCTTCCATGGCGCGGCCCTTTTACTTCACCGCGGCTTCCAAGGCCGCCACGGTTTCCTCAAACGTGCTCTTTTCGCCGAGGCCCTGCTTCAGGAAGGCGTTCACGCGGTCCACGTGCGCGATCGCGTCGTCCGCGGCCGGATCGGCGCCCTTCTTGTATTCGCCGATCTGCACGAGGAGTTCCACTTCCGCGTACTTCGCGAGAATCTGGCGCAGGCGCTGGGCGTTTTTCTTTTGTTCCTTCGTCACGATCGAATTCATGAGTCGCGAGACGCTCTGATTCACGTCGATGGCCGGATAGTGGCCCTTCGAAGCGAGCTTTCGCGAAAGCACGATGTGACCGTCCAAAATCGAACGGGTTTCGTCCGCGACCGGTTCCGTCATGTCGTCGCCTTCGACGAGCACCGTGTAGAGAGCCGTGATCGAGCCCTTGTCGTTGTTGCCCGCGCGCTCCATGAGTTTCGGAAGTTCCGAGAAGACCGAAGGCGGAAAGCCCCGTCGGGTCGGCGGTTCCCCCGCCGCGAGACCGATCTCGCGCTGGGCGCGCGCAAAGCGCGTCACCGAGTCCATCATGAGAAGGACGCTCTTTCCCTGGTCGCGGAAATATTCCGCGATCGCGGTCGACGTGTAGGCGGCCTTGAGACGCTCCATGGACGAGCGGTCCGAGGTCGAGACGACCAGAACCGACTTCTTACGCCCTTCGGGCCCGATGTCGTTTTCAATGAATTCGCGCACTTCGCGGCCGCGTTCGCCGATGAGCGCCAAGACGCAGACGTCCGCCGTGCAGCCCTTGAGAATCGTCGAGAGAAGCGTCGACTTGCCGCCGCCCGCGGCGGCGAAAATGCCCATGCGCTGTCCTTCCCCGCAGGTGAGCACCCCGTCAAGCGACCGGATCCCCAGAGAGAGGGGTTTCGAAATGCGCATGCGCGTCATCGGATTGGGCGCGGGCGCGAAGACCGGATAGTGTTCGCGGCAGCGAAGCGCGGGCCCGCCGTCCAAGGGTTCGCCGAGACCGTCGAGCGTGCGCCCGAGGAGTTCCGGACCCACGGGAATCGAAAGGATTTCGCCCGTCGGAATCACTTCGGTCGCGGGCGACACCCCCTGACAGCTCCCGAGCGGCGACAAAAGCGCCACGTTTCGGATGAAGCCCACGACCTCGGCCTTGAGTTCAAAGGACTCCCAGGGGTTTTTGAGAAGACAGAGCTCCCCCACCTTCACGCCCGGGACCACGGCCCGGATGATCGTCCCCACGACCTGCTCGACGCGCCCCCGCACGTCGATCGTCGTGGTCGTCTGCACGGCTTCTTCGAGAAGCGGTCCGATGTATTCGAATGCCATGACTTACTGCCGAATCTTTGCGCTGAAGGCGTGCTCCAGGGCCTTGAGCTGCGTGGAAAGCGAAGCGTTGATGACGCCGAGGTCGCTCTCGAGAATGCAGCTGTCGGGCTCGAGCCTCGCGTCGGCGACGACCGTGAGGAAGGACCCCGCCGTCTGGGCGGCGAGCGCCTCGGAGACGACCGGTTCGTCCGACGGAGCCACGCGCACGGTCACCTTCTGCTGTCCGCGCACGTTGGCGAGCGCCGTCTTCACGATCGCGCGGATGCGGTCCTCGCGGTTCATTTCGCCGAGGATCTTTCTGACCGACTGCATGACGACGTCGACCACCGTGCCTTCGATGCCTTCGATGAATTCGACGCTCGCCATGGCGGTCTCCATGACCTTTTCCATGTTCTCGAGGCGTCCCGCCTCGAGACCGTCGGCGTAGCCCGCTTCATAGCGGGCCTTGTAGGCTTCCTCGGCCTTGCGTTCGATTTCCGCGGCGCGGGCCTTGGCGGCCTCGATGATCTCGGCCGCTTCGAGGAGCTTCGCGCGTTCGTCGCGCTTCACCACCTTGACGCCCGGTGCCACCGAGGGCTCGGGTCGGTTCATTTGAAGAGGTTTCGACACGCTTCGTCTCCTTCGCTCTTAATGAGTTTCAACAGAAAGGCGCGCACGCGGCGGCCGAGCTGCGCGTCCTCGGGCGGGTCCCCGACCGCCTCCCGGTGCGGCGTAAAACGCAGAGCCGTCTTGTCGCGAAGACCATCGGGCCAGTCCGCCCAGAGAAGAACGGCGACCAAGTGCGAAAGCCGCTCGACCGCGTCGGGGAGCGCAAGACCCGCGCAAAAGCGTTTGAGTTCTCCGGCGAGACTTCCGGCCTGCCAGCGTCCGCGAAGGACCGCATAGCGAAGAAGGTCGTCGCCGAGTTTCGCACGAAGCGCCTCGCGTTCGTCCTTTCGGACGGTGACGGCGATTTCGGCTCCGTAGACGGCCGCGGCCGCGCGGCGCACCAGACGGTCGAGTTCGTCCTCGGGAATGAGGGCGAAGCGCTCGCTCGTCTCGGCAAAGCCCCAGTAGTCGTCCCCTGCCTTCTCCTCGGGAGCCGTACGCTCGGCCGCCAGGGCGCAAAGGTCCGGGTGACGGGCGATCAGATCCGCCCAGTCGACGTCCGTCGGTTCGTCTTTGGAGAGTTCTTCAGCAAAACGCACGCACGGAGACGCCGAAGCCGCCCCGCCGCGGTTGAACGCGACGATGCGGGCGAGAAGCGCGGGATTCTCTTCGAGAAGCTCGCGGTAGAAGTCCCTTTCAAAGGTCGGCGCCGTCGTCATGGAAATCCTTTTGCGTTACGCGGAGCGCTTTATTCGCGCCCGCCCTCCCGAGCGTTGGCGGCGGCCTTGGGCGCGGCCTTTTCGGCCTTCGTGCGAAGGTAGAGGGCAATCGCCCCGGCGAGCGCGCCGAGCCCGACGATCAAGGCGCCGAGCGCACCGTAGAGAAGCGAGGAATTCCCCTTCACGGTCTCTTCTTCGAGCATCGGGACGGTGATGGTTTCGCGCACGGGGACGAGCATGACGGAGACGCGGTCGGGCGAAAGGCCCGGCACGGCGTTCGCCGCGAGTTCGCGGATGCGCGCGATGAGGCCGGGCGCCTGCGAGTCGGGCGTGTGGCGAAGGAACACGGCGGCCGAAGCCGGAGTGGTCTTCCCGGTCGCGAGGTCTTCCGTCTGCAGCACCACGTGCACGCGGGCGGTGAGCACGCCGTCGATGCGCGAGAAGGTGTCCGAGAGTTCCTGCGAGAGCGCGTAGGTCATGCGGGCCTTCTCTTCGGTCGCGGACGAAATCATGCCCTTCGCCGCAAAGATGTTCCCCATCGTGTCGAATTCCGAGCGCGGGAGATTGTTCTCGCGCATGAGTTCGAGCGTCTGCGTGACGCGGTCGCTTTCGACCGCGATCGAGTAGCCGTCTTTGTCGGACGTCTTTTCGGGTTCGATCCCGTTTTTGAGAAGAACCGCCATCATGGCGTTCGCCTGCGTTTCCGTCAGGCCCCGATAGACTTCCGTCTTGCAGCCTGCGAGCATCAGGGCCGCGCAGGCGCAAAGAAGCAACGTTCGTCCGAAGCGATGCGGCGCATCCGTTTTGTGCATGTCACACTTCCTTCTTTCTTACGACGCCGAGCGCAACTGGGCTTCGAGGTCCGAAGCCGACCGGTTGCGTATGGCGGAAAGCGCCTTGACGTCCATCATGTGTAGGTTCACCTCAAACTGCAGGCGATAGAGTTCCGTGGGCGTGAGGGTCTGCGTCTCCCGAAGGGGGTCGATTCCCTGCGCCGCGGCGTTGTCGACCGAAGCGACGCCGTCGGTGCGAAGAGACTCCGCGTCCGCGGGACGCACGCCCTCCACGCCCTGCGTCTCATTGGGGCGCAGGGACGACTCCGCCGACTGCGAAGCGGAGGCGGCGGCGTCGGGGCCCTCCGGTGCGCCCTCCACCATCGCGCGGAAGGCGTCCGCCACTTCGCGCGGCACGGGACTGCGGGTCGCGCCCGCTCCGGCACCCGGAGTTTCTCCGATCCGCTCGAAAGCCTCAAGGAGGCGTCGTGACGCCTCGAGGTCGATGCCGCTCACGGCGTATTACTCCCGGCTCCTCAGCACTCGGCGGCGAGCGCGTCGGCCATCGCCTTGGCGTGCGTACCTTCGGGAACCTTTTCGAAAATGCCGCGCGCTTCGTCCTTGCGGCCCGCAAGGAAGGCGCTCAAGCCCAGATACGCGAGCGCGTCGGGGTCTTCGGGGTGAGATTCGAGGACCTTCCCGAGGATGCCGTCGGCCTCTTCGTACTGTCCCACGGCGATGTGGCTCATCGCGAGGCTCACGAGCGTCGGCACGTGGTCGGGGTGACCCGCGAGAATGCCCTGATAGACCTTTCGCGCAAGCGCCACTTCGCCGCGCTGAACGCCGGCGTTGGCGACGTCGAGAAGGCGCGTGATTTCGGATGCGGTAAGCATGTCGTTCTCCTAAAACCCGGCCTCAGTTCGCGCGCTGCGCGATCTGCTTGGCTTCGTCGGTAAGCGCCTTCGAAACGGTCGAGGCCATTTCGAGCATCGTGTTGTACTGATTGAGCTGGAACTGCATCTTGAGCATGTCCTGATCGCTGATCTCGTCGCCCATGCCGTTCAAGGTGGTGTTGAGCTCTTCGCCCTTCTTGGCGATCGTTTCGGCCACGCGGTCGAACATGGTGTTGATGTTGAATCCCACGGAGTCCGTCATAGATGATTTCGGCGCGGAAACCCCTGCATTCATGCAGGGGAGGAAGCGCCG
>ERZ791680.759-NODE-759-length-30529-cov-11.761009_pt1 | contig 30529 bp, 20 predicted proteins | sample MGYA00510051_ERZ791680 | MGnify/ENA primary metagenome ERZ791680 (study PRJEB30046, sample SAMN00715238) | human gut metagenome | study: EMG produced TPA metagenomics assembly of the A metagenome-wide association study of gut microbiota in type 2...
TCTGAAATAATATGTTTATCTTTAGCCATAGCTTTTAGTATTGAGCTCTTTTTAACAACACTTAAATATACTCATTTTCTGTGAAATACAGAACAAAAAGCTATACTTTTTTACTTGCGAAACTTGAAGAATTTATACGGTGTCGGGTTAATGACTGGATGGTCTATACTCAGTTCTTTGATATCAGTATGGAAAATGCTGCATTTTCCGATTTTTGTTTTTAACTTTGTAAAATCGAAAAGATGAAAAATACGGTATATTTATGAAATCAGTTTTGCAGACTTCTTGTTTCCTGTTCTTGTTACATATGTACGTTTCAACAGCAAATGCCCAATGGAAATTGGTCACATTGCCCAACCAGCGTCAGATGCCGGTCGGTAACGTGCATCAGACCATGCAGGATCATTCAGGTTACATCTGGTATGCAACAGATGGGGGCGGAGTATGCCGGGATAATGGATATCAGATAGATGTGTTGCGTGAAGGACTGCCATCTTTGCAGATTACACAGATAGCGGAAGATACGGCCGGAACAATATGGGTAGGAACTCTGAATGGCTTGTGTAGAATAGAAAAAAAAGAAAAATTTACGGTTCACCAATTTATTCATGAACCGTTCACATCAGGTTGCATTGATGCCTTGTCCGCTGTTTCGGATGGCCGTATTTGGGTGGCCTCAGGACAGGTCATAGGCTGTTTTGATACGGAGGGACGATGCCTGAAGTGTTACAGAAGCGGGAACAACCGCCAGTCAGGGAAATCGGTCAACAGTTTCTACGAAGACCGGAAAGGCAGATTGTGGATTCTTGAAACCCGGGGAGGGTTGCTCCGTTACGACCCAGGGCAATCACGTTTTTATCGGGTGCCATGGGATGGTTATGACCCTATCGAGATGACGGAAGACACGGTACATCATTGTTACTGGATTGGAACATGGAATGACGGAGTCGTGCGGCTTGACGAGGCGGGCAATGGCAAAAGATTCCCGGCCCAATCCGTAACTCCCCGTTTCAATGCACTGGATGTTTGTCTGAGCGCTGACTGCCGTACACTGTTTACGACAGACATGAGCATGCTGCGTCAATGGCATATCCGTCCGGACGGTACTTTGGAAGAAGATCTGTCGATAAGACAACAGCTTCCGCCGGGGCGTCATATTCTCGATAAAATGGATCTCGACCGTGAGGGGAATGTATGGGTGGCCAGTTATATGCCACATACGTTTATTTTATCATCTGAACAGCAGCGGAAAGAGGTTGCTACGATACCGGATCTTAATCGCCTGATGTTGATGCAGGCAGATTTGCGTATACTGCCTCATAACATCATAGCAGAAGGCCATGATCTGTGGCTGTGGCAGGGGCGTCTCGGGCTGGTCAACTATAATCCGGCGTTCGGTATGCAGCAATGTAGCGGAGTCGGGGCACCCGGACATCTTAGCCGAATGGAGAAATGCCGTTTGCAGAGTGGAGTCTGGCTGGCGCAGGGAAACGGGCTCTACCGTGCCTGGCGGGAAGGCAGGGATTTGCATTTGGAACAGGTGACTCGGATGCCTTGGGGCGAAAACATCTATTCGATCTGGGATTCCGGTGACGGCGATTTGTGGATCGGCACCTCTCATGGCATATTCCGTTACAGCCGTCGGAACGGCCGGACGGAACAAATCGGGCAAACAGATTCCGAAGTGCTTTTCCTGGTGACGGATGCTGACGGCCGTCCGCACGGACTTACGGCGGACATGATGCCGGCGTATTCAGCATTGGGGCGTGACGCTGACGGTACTTTGTGGTGGGGAGATAATCAGGGATATATCTACAGGCAGGACCCTCAGGACTCCATTCCGCGGATGGCTTATTGTGCTGCGGCGGGAGAGACCGTAAACCGGATCTGTTGTGACAGCCTCGGCCATGTCTGGGCCTTGACTGACCAGAGTGTCAGCGAATGTAATCCCCGTACGCTGGCGCAGCGCATCCTGAGTGCGACCGACGAACGCCTGGGGATAGATTTTTTCCGCAGTATCTGTACCGTAGGTGACAGTGTATATATTGGGTCGGCCGGCAATGTCCTCCGCCTGGCTTCTTCGGATGATCTTAACAGGGCATCTGTGGCCTCTTCACCGGTCATCAGCACGTTGTTGTGTGACAGCCTGATGAAGCTTCCATGTCAGGAGGTCATGGAGATACCTTATTCTACAAAGGTGGTGGAGATTCGCATGACAACGCTTGACATACTCTATGCCGGACACATCCGGTTTGCCTATCGCATCCGTGAACTGAGTGACGAGTGGATAACCTTGCCTATCAGACAGAACACGCTCAGACTGTTGTTGCCGTCTGCCGGACGGTATACGCTTGAGGCCAAGGCGACAGACCGTTATGGCGTATGGAGCAATCCCGAAAAGTTGCTCGTTATCCATAAATTGCCGGCATGGTGGCAGACCAGACTGGCTTATACCATATACGTTCTGTTGGGTTTGGCCTGTATCGGTCTGGCAGTTGGTCTTTTCCTGACCAGACAGAAAAGGAAACATGAACAACGCATGCAGGAAAAACTGACCGAACTGAAATTCAGGTTTTTTACAAACATCAGTCATGAACTGCGTACACCGCTTTCGCTGATTATCACTCCGCTGGACAGTATGATCAGCAAGGGGGGAAATGACGCGCTTAAACCTATTCTGCGTCAGGCCGAGCATTTGTTGGACATGATAAATCGTCTGCTTGATTTCCGTAAGATGGAGACTGGTAATGACCGGTTACAGCTTCGTACGGGAAATCTGACTGAATTCTTGCGTATGGAAGCTGATTCTTTCCGGCCTTTGGCTGAAAGCAGGCAAGTCAGCATGAGTCTGGATGTACCGGATACGGATATTTATTATACTTTTGACCACAGCAAGATGCATCATATCCTGTCCAATCTGATCAGTAATGCCATCAAATACAACCGTGAAGGAGGAACGGTCAGCCTGACTCTCTGTATGGCAGATGACCAGGCTGTAAGTTTGTCCGTGCGTGATACGGGCATCGGTATTCCCCGTGCGGATCAGGCCCATATTTTCGACCGCTTTTATCAGGCGGCCAACCATACTCAAAACACCGGTACGGGAATAGGGCTGAACATGACTTTCGAACTGGTGCGTCTTCATGGTGGTGAGCTTACGGTAGAGAGTGTCGAGAATGAAGGGAGCAGGTTTACGGTTACATTGCCGGTTCAGACCACTTCCGGTGATGAAAGACTCATGGATGAGGCAACACCTGTGGCCGCTACAGCAGGCGGGGCGTCCATACTGTTGGTTGAGGATAATGCCGAGTTTCGCGAATTCCTTGCTGGTGAACTGGCTAATATGGGGTATAGGGTATTGAAAGCTGGTGACGGTTTCGAGGCACTGAAGCAATTGGAGAATAATCCCGATACGGATATGATCGTGAGTGACATCATGATGCCCCGAATGAGCGGGGTGGAGTTGTGCCGTAAGTTGAAAACAGATATAAAGACGAGCCATATTCCCATCATTTTGCTTACTGCGCGGAGTGGCAATGAAAATATGCTGCAAGGCTATGATGCAGGAGCCGATCTTTATTTGACCAAACCGTTTAATATAGCCATATTGCAGAACCGTATCCGGCATTTGTTGTCACAGGGTGAAAAAAGACGTCAGGTCTTTCTGCAGAGTGTGGAACTGAAAAGCGAGGAACTGGCTGACAACGATCTCGACAGACAGTTTATAGCCCGTGCCGTAGAACTGGTAGAAGCCAATATGACCAATACGGATTACAGTGTCGAGGCTTTTGCGGGTGATCTGCATACCGACCGCACCAATCTTTATCGTAAATTACAGATGCTGACCGGACAGAAACCTTCGGAATTTATCCGGACTATCCGGCTCAAGCATGCGGCTCAGCTCCTGCGGACCAGTAATTACAGTATTTCGGAAATAGCGGACTTGTGCGGATTCTCAACACCCAGTTATTTCACTCATTCATTTAAAAAGATGTTTGGCAAGACACCGGGCGAGTATCAGAAGGACGGAAAATGACAAATACCGGATACAGAGGGTATTTACAACATAAGCGTAAGGCATTTCAACATATTTGCAAGCCCGGTTTCAGTTTTTGATCTAATTTTGCATCAGGAAACAATCATTGATCAAACCTTTAAATGTAATTTAGATGAAAAAATTATCAAAACTGATTTTGATGTGTGGCGGTATGGCCTTCTGTTCTTTTCAGGGCATGGCGCAGCGGGTGGATTGGTATTGCAGTACCGAAGGTAACATGTGGAAGACTTCTACGGTGAAAATGGGTAAGTCTTCCGGTACTCCGGACGTGGCAGTCAATAAGTCTGAAACGGGGGAGCAGAGTGTGGTGTTCAAGGCTTGGGGAGCTACATTTAATGAGCTCGACTGGGATGCGCTGGGCGTGCTCACGCGTGACGAGCAGGATGAAATTCTCCGGCGGGTTTTCTCTCCGGAAGGTGAATTAGGCATATCCCGTGGCCGTATTTCCATTGGTGCAAACGATTATGCCCGCTCCTGGTACAGCTGTGACGAAATGGATGGTGACTTGGAATTAAGATATTTCAACATAGAACGCGACAAGCAGACCATCATACCTTTTATCCGTGCGGCGCAGAAGTATAATCCGGGCCTGACTTTTTGGGTCTCACCGTGGTGTCCGCCCAGTTGGATGAAAATCAATAATGATTATCCGGTGTTGAGCAGCCGTTTCAACAAGATGTCTCCGCAGCTGGATTATCTTTTGTATGGTAATGTAGGTGGCAAGATCGATCCGGATGAAATGAAGCTTACAGGAGAACGCAAGGGAAAATTCCCGCGTCAACTGGCTACAACGGATTATTTCATACAGGATCCCCGTTATTTGCAGGCTTATGCCAATTATTTCTGCAAATTCATTACCGCTTATGCCGAACAGGGTATTCCCATCGATATGGTGATTTATCAGAATGAGGCTTACAGCTATACGCCGTATCCGGGCTGTGCGTGGACCGCGGAAGGTACCATCCGGTTTAACCGTGATTATCTGGGTCCGACACTTAAACGTGAGCATCCGGAGGTGAAACTTTATTTGGGTACATTCAATACCAACCGTGTGGATCATGTGCAGAAAGTGGCTTCTGATGAGAAACTTCAGGAATATGTCAGCGGTATGGCCTTCCAGTGGGAAGGACGCGAGGCGCTTCCCGTATTGCGTAAGGAGCATCCGGAATGGAATTATATGTGTTCTGAAAGCGAATGTGGCTGGGGAAGTTTCGACTGGAAAGCCGGTGAGCATACTTTTGAGCTGATCAATCATTATCTGGGTAATGGCTGTAATGAATATACATTCTGGAATTTTATTCTGAAAGATAACGGTGAAAGCCCATGGGGATGGAAACAGAATGCCCTTATCCGGGTCAACAGCCAGACTCGTGAGTTCACTTATACACCAGAGTACTATGCGGTGAAACATTATGCCAATTTCATCCGTTCGGGAGCCAAAATGGTGGGTTACAAAGGGGCAGGAAAAGAGCAGAAACCAGTTTTGGTTTACCTGACTCCGGAGCATAAATACATTGTGATTGCCGGTAATTTCACTGACCAGCCTCAGGAACTGTCAGTCAGTCTGGACGGCAAATCATTGACCGCACAACTGCCGGCCCATTCTTACAATACCTTCCAGGTACGTTGATTCCGGCAGATAATGTTTTAGAAATAAAGATGCGGTAAACTGCTTGTTCAAGTAAGGGTGCCGCACCTTTTTCTTTTGATACTGTCGGCAGGACTATTAAGACGTATGATATTCTGCAAAAAAGCAAAAAGACCTGTTTGTCAGTCTGTTTTTTTGTATTTGCAACATATACGACAGTCTTTTCAACATTTTGGCAAGGCGATGGCGGCCATCTGTCATAACTTTGCGTCAAAGAGAATTTTTTAACCCTTATAATACTATATTGTATGAGAAAAACTTTATTCACTATTTTAGTCCTGTCGGGGCAGATCTGCATGCAGGCGCAGAACATGAAAGCCTTGCAGATCTCCACGACTGAAAACGACATCTGGCACGTTTATCCGGCCAGTGTGGTTGAGGATGACAACAACCCCTTGCGGGTGAAGTTCACGAGTACGGACGTGAACTGTACGTTCCGCAGCTTCGGAACTTGTTTCAATGAACTCGACTGGTATGCCTTGCAGCTGCTTCCAAAGGAAGAGCAGGACAAGTTCTTCCACAATGTATTTGATCCGGAAGGTGATCTGCGTTTCACTCTGGGTCGTATCCCGATGGGTGCGAGTGACTATGCCGCCCCTGAAAATTTCTATACCGAACTTTATCATGAGCGGGATGAAGGCATCGATATATGGAATGCTTGGTACAGTCCTGATGAAATGCCTAAGGGAGAGCAGGACCTCAACATGGAACATTTCACTTTGGAACGCGACCGTAAAGCCATCATTCCGTTTATCAAGCGGGCCATGGAGGAGAATCCTGATATGAAGTTCTGGTGTTCTCCCTGGAGTCCTCCTACATGGATGAAGAAAAGCGAGCATTACAGTAACCGTGCCGGCTATGGCAATGGGTTGGACGTGACTTATCCGCGTTATACCACCCAGTTCAAGATGGAAGATCCCATATTGAAAGCGCATGCCATGTATTTCAGCCGTTTCATTACCGAATACGGCAAGGAAGGCATCCCCATTATCGGCTGCTGTTACCAGAACGAAGCCTATACGGTGAACTATTACCCCAATACTTCTTGGAGTGCCGAGGATGCCGGACGTTTCAATGCTGATTATCTGATTCCGTATCTCAATGAGCATAATCCCGGTGTTAAAGTATGGTTGGGTACCCTGAATACAGCTGATATCAATAATATTGAAACCATATTGAATACCGTGAGTACGGCCGAAGGTTATCAGGGCAAACGCCTTTCCGAGATGGTGGCCGGAGCCGGATTCCAGTGGGAAGGACGTGATGCCATTGCCACTATCCGAAAAGATTATCCCGGACTGGAAATGGTGCAGACGGAAAGTGAATGCGGCGGCGGTACGTTCGACTGGCCGGCGGGTGTGCACACATTCGAACTTATCCATCATTATCTGAACAACGGTTGCGTGGACTATACCAACTGGAATTCTATCCTAGGCGGAAACGGACGCGGCCCCTTCATGAACTGGTGGCAGAATGCTCTTGTCCATATCAATGAAAAGCTGCCCCGTGCCAATGGAACCTGTACGGCTTATTATACGCCCGAATATTATGCTTACAAGCACTACAGCCATTTTATCAGTCAGGGAACAAAGATCCTGAATAAATCCGTAGCCAAGGAACTGCTGCTTGTTGCACAGCGTCCTGACGGTCTTTATGTGGCCGTGGTCGGTAATGAAGCAGCTCAGGAACGTTCTCTGAAACTGGATATTGACGGTCATTGCATCAATGTGAATGTACCGGCACGTTCCATGAATACATTCCTGGTCGGCACGGAAGCACAGATCAATACGCTGGCTACTGAGGAAGGACTGAAAGAAGGTGAAGAGGAATATCCGTCCGACAACAGTCACAGTGTATTTATTGATCCTGCACAGAAATATTATCTTTATAATGTGAAGGAAGGCAAGTATCTTAATGCCGGAGGACGCTATGGCACACGTCCGGTATTGGATGAAACCGGATGTGAATATGTCCTGGAATACAGTGATACCGGTGATGACTATTATCTGGCTACACCTTATGGCACGCGTACTTATTTCGGTTATCAGGAAGTAGGAAGCGGTCTTGGTCTGGAACAGAAATATTTTATGGACAATACGACCGCCAAGGAACGTCTGACTTTCTATCCTACCAATGAAGAAAATGTCTATGCCATCGGTATATACGGACATTATCTGACTTATAAGACTTCATTGTCCATTGGCGAACTGAATGAAGGTGAGGTCGGTTACGGACAGGAGATAAAGGAAGGTGACAATGTGAACGAAATAGACGGTTGCCTTTGGAAACTGGTGACAGCAGAAGAGCGTTGGGCTGAGGCCAGGGAAGCTACGGCAGAAAATCCGGCAGATGTGACTTTTGCCTGCATCAAGAATCCCGATTTCAACCGCCTGCATAATGGAGATGACTTGTGGAACAAGATTCCGGCCACTTCCGGAGTAAGTACGGATCCTTACCGTGAGTATATTGGTGAATTCAGCGGTTGCGAAAATCTGGATGCCTACATTGATTTGACCCATCTTCCAGCCGGTGTATACGAATTCTCTTTGACCGGATTCTATCGTGGTGCGGAAAATGCTGCCGGTGCGAGTGTGGCAGACGAAAATACATCCGTGTCTGTTTATGCAAAGGGTGATGACGGTGAGCCTGTAAGCAGTTTCTTGCCTGCTTGGGCTGCAGGACGTCATGAAGGAAAGATCGGACAGGGGAAGGAACTGGAAGTGGCAGATGCCAAGGGATGGTATGTGCCCGCTGACGGAGTTTCTGCCGTTTATTATTTCAATCAGGGATGTTATTCCCGTACTGCGGTGCGTACGACAGTCAAAGACGGAAAGTTAAGAGTCGGAATCTGCGCATCATCTTCCGAAGGTCAGGATTGGGTAGCCTTTGATAACTTGCGCATCAAGTATTATCCTTATGCTGATGATGCGACCATGAACATGGAGTATCTGGAGAAACTGAATACCAGAATAGAGGAAGCCAAAGCCTTGTTGGACGGCACTTCCAATCCTGCGGGCAAGGAAGATCTGTCAGCAGCAATCACTGCAGCGCAGAAGGTATATAATGACCAGCCGGCCTGGACAGTAAGCCAACAGGCTGTTTTTGATCTGGAAGACGCAGTTGAGGCTTTCAATAAAGCACAGGAGTCTGGTAGCGTTGTGGATGCTATCAAGGAACACAAGGGTGATGCTTCTTTTCTGTTGCCGAAAATCACGGCTTGGACCATACAAGGCAGCAATGTCGTACGTAATGAAGTGACTGATGAGAACTGGGATGGTCTGTCAGACAGTCCGGCCGGACTGATCAAAGTGACAGGCGGTACAGCCACAACCCGTCTTTCCGGAATGCCCGCCGGTACTTACCGCATGGTAGCGGCCGTACGCGGTCCTAAAAACAACCGGATACTGACTTCTGTCAATAATCAGGACGAAACAGCCGTGATCCTTCCGGGATGGAATCTGGATGAAGTCGGTACAGCTCCTATCATCAACACCAACGGGGTGCAGATGACGGCAGCAGCCGGTGATGCCGGTTATAATTCCGGTTATAATTGCAAGGGATGGTGTTGGGCAGTAGCAGAGGGGACTCTCGAAAAGGCCGGTGACCTGGTTTTGACTATTGCTTCCAATGCTGGAGAAGGACAAGTCAGCAACGTGTATCTGTATTACATGGACAGTGATCAGGTCGTGACCTTCAAGGATGGAGAAAAATTGGCCAATAAGGATAAGACTGTGACAGTTGATCTCAGTGTCGGGAACCCGAATACCGTCGTAGAAAGTGAGGAACCCGTCATTACCGCTGCCGGTATAGTCCTGAACAATAACCTGGTCGGAGACCGTATGGCTAGTCTGGTCCTTTTTGATGGTTATGCATACCAGCCGGTAAAGGCTATTGCCGACAGTGTGGTTTTTCATACCGATCTGGCAGCTGACAATTGGACAGGTCTGTGTCTGCCGTTTGTTCCTGAAGAAAATGTTGTATTCTATCAGCCTTCTTCTATCGACGGGACAGAAATGGTCTTGGCAGAAGTCGGTCAGAATATCGTGCCGGATATGCCTTATCTGGTGAAGACAGATGTTTCATTGTCTTGTCTGACTGCTCATGACGCCGAATTGCAAAGTGGTGTGTCATTAATCAATCCGGCTTCTTCTGTGGCGACTCTGACTGGTACGTACGACACGCAGGCTGTAGCGGAAGGTGAAAGAAACTATGTACTTCAAGATAACCGTCTTGTGGCTGCAGGACAGTCTGCCAGCGTTTCACCTTTCCGTTCTTGGCTTACTTTGAATCAGGATTCGGAAGTCGAGGCTTTTGATATCAAGATAGGTAATCCCGATGGTATTGTTGAGATTGAGCAGTCGGGATCAGAAAATGAATCACCCGTTTATGATCTTTCCGGTCGTAAAGTACCCTCTTCATCAGTCCGTAGCGGTATTTATATTCAGAACGGAAAGAAAACGTGGCGTCACGAATAAGGTGTTAGTTTGATAGCAGGTAACGGTCCAATATAGTTATCTTTTTGACAGACAGTTCCGGAGAGTCATTTCAGAGATTCCGGAACTGTCTTTTTATCTGTTGCTAAAATCTTATTGTTATTTTCTTCTGAAGTGTTTTTGATGCTGAAAATTTTGTTCAGTTCTCCTCTTCCTGTGTTTCGGTTTTCCAGTCGCAGATGGTTCCTGTTTGAGATGAAAATGCTGCTCCGATTTTGAATATTTTCCGCTTGTCTGTTTGGTATTCCGTAGCGTATCCCTTTTCTTCAATCTGTTTCAGGGCATCCTCTGCCGTACCGTCGAGCTTGAACTCGAAGATATAGACGAATTGTGGTGTTTCAACGACACAGTCCACGCGTCCCTGGCTTTGCACCTTTTCGGCATAAACGGTGTAGACACTGACCAGCCTCATGATGAGGTAAAAGGTGTACTGGAAATAGCGTTCGCGTTCCGGTTCGTCATCTTTTCTTCGCATGGTATAGGGTATGCTGGAGAGGAAGGAAGTAAACAGTTCTCTCAAGGTATCCGTTTCTCCTTTCCTTAGGGTGATGACCAGTTTGCGTATCCATCCTGCTGTTTCCTCTTTAGGTTGCAGGTAGGCCCCGGCTACCATGGTGAGAAATCCGCTTTTGACTTCATTGTTGGGGAAATCCAGCAGGAAGGTGTTGAATTCCCTGTCGTAGTCCTTGATTGTGAGGTATCCGCTCTGATAGATCATGGGTAAGGGACGTTCAGTATCAGCCTTGTAGTCGATGAACTCCTCCAGACCATAGTATTTTCCGGTCAGTTCGTTCATGTTCTCGTTGAAATGGGCGAGCAGACGGATGAGGTAGGTGGGTGTGCCGGAACTGAACCAATAATTCCTGATGCTTTGTTTATTGAAAGCATTGAGCAGACTGAACGGTGTATAGACATCTGTCATTTTCTCACTGAAATGGTATCCGTCGTATTGTTTTTTCAGCATCTGTTTCATTTCCTCAACAGTGCAGTGGTAGTTTTGTGCCATGGAAGTGATGGGTTCAGTGAAATACCGTTCAATTTCCTGCTGCGTGATGCCACACAGTGTTTCATACCGTGCATCCATGCTGATGTCGTCCGGCTGGTTGAACCCGCTGAAGACGCTGACCTGTGAGAATTTGGTCACCCCTGTGAGCAGCACGAACTGCAGGTGGCTGTCAGCCCCTTTGAAGACGGAATAGAACGCTTTGAGGATATTGCGGTGCCGGTCCTCGAGTGTGGAATTGAGGTCGAGTACGTCAAGAATGGGCTTGTCGTATTCGTCCACGAGGACAACGGCGCGCCGGCCGGTCTGTTTGTGGACAGCTTCAAGTATATCACGGAAACGTAGACCGATTCCCAGTTCCTTATTGGCTTGTATATGATATTGTTTTTCCCATTTTTCCACATAGTCTTCCAACACTATTTCCAACACGCCTTCCTGAGTAAAGTCCGATCCGTTGAAGTCTACATGGAAAACCGGATAGGTGTTCCATTCGGTTTCCAGTTTTTCAATGTCCAGTCCCCTGAAGAGTTCCTTCCGTCCCAGGTAATAGTTTTCCAAAGTGGAGACCAGAAGACTTTTTCCGAATCTTCTTGGTCGGCTCAGGAAATAGATATTGCCTTCGTGGGTCAGTTTATATATCAATGCGGTTTTGTCCACATAGACGAAACCGTCTTCAATGATTTTTTCAAAACTTTGTATTCCAATAGGGTATTTCATGATGTCAGAGCATTAACGGTGATTTATTCGGAATAGTGAAGTCTATCTCAAATTTTCCTCTTTTTACAAAGATAGTGCAAACCGAGAGAAACTCAAAGTGAAAATCTGGTTTTCAAACTTTGTTTGGCGAAGTGCAGCCAGTTTTTATTAAGAGACAATACAAACCTTGAGTAACTTAAGGTAAAAATCTTGTGTTCTTTGGTACAGTCTATGTTATCAACGGATTATTCAGATAGAGGAAAAATGAAGGGTAAGACATAAGGAAATAAAGTGAGGCCAAGTTTTCCTGATTTATTTTCAGTAAAGGCATATCTGCTCATTTGTTTTTCTTATATTTGCTGAAAGAAGACAGGCTACTTGTTAAAAGGAAATATAAAGTAATTAAAAGATTAAGGTTCAATATTATTCTAGCTTAGATATGATTAGATGTATATTCTTGATGTGTTTTTTAGTATGTGGCAGTTGGTATACCAAAGCCCAATCGGAGATCAATGGGGTCAGAATTGAAGCCGGTACTCACAATATAGTCGTTTTCTTGAACGGCAGTCCGGTTGCAGGACCAGCTTCTTCCTGTTTTATTGCCAATCTGAGATCCGGGTATTATCGGGTAGAGGTCTATGATGTGGATCATTTGCAAAAACATCAAAGATGGGAGCGCGGGAAGAAAATATACAATAAGGACATTTACTATGATGGAAAGTCTTGTAAGAATATAGAACTGTATGACGGGATCTCTACGGATGTCAGCCGACCGCCATTCGGACATATAAACGGTGACCGCAAGGCGTTTGCAATGTCGCCCGGGTTGTTTGAACGCTTTTATAAGGATGTCAAGTCAGAATCTTTTGATGACGGCAAGCTGAAGCTGATTGAACTGGCTTTGGCTAAATCATGGTTTTCTTCCGAACAGTGTTGCCGTTTGTCCGAACTTTTAAGTTTTGACGACAACAAGGTGAAGTTTATAAAATTGGTTTATCCCAAGGTGGTTGATCAGGAAGGATTCTTCCAGGTGATTAATACCTTGACGTTTTCAGCCAATAAGCAGATAGTTTATGATTATATTTTAGAACGAAAATAGATCTGGTTCGCATGTATGAAAAAAATCCCCTCCCGGCGGTTAGCATCGGGAGGGGATTTTTTTAGGGTGAAATATGTTCTGTCTTATTTCTTTATATTGGCTTTTTCCAGATTATATCCATATTTCTTATCCGCCATCTTGAGCAGGAATGCTACGATTAATGACAGAACAGCTATACCGGTAAACAGGCACATCGGCAGAGTATAGTCATACAGCGTGACTGTTTTGCCGTCTACAATCTGCTGATCAATAATACAATAGTTTTCGAGTACGAAACCGATGAGGGCCGGAATACCCCAAAGTCCGATATTCTGGATAAAGAAGATAAGGGCGTATGCCGTTCCTAACTGTTTGACCGGGAAAATTTTGGCTACGGACGGCCACATGGCAGACGGTACCAGTGAGAATGCAATACCCAAAATGATCATCAGGATGATGGCAATCCATGAGGCATGTATGGAAGGAATGGCATAAACAAAGTGGACAAAGATCAGCATGGCTGCACCTAGTATCATGATTGAGGCGGCTTTACCGCGTTTGTCGATCATGCCGCCGAATACCGGTGTCAGGAACAGAGCTCCCAATGCGGGAAGTCCGGCGAATGTACCGGCAATATCTTCCGGCACATTGTATTTGGTAACCATAAGTTCCGTCGCGAATTTCTGGAATGGGAATACGCAGGAATAAAACAGCACGCAAAGCAGGGCGATCAGCCAGAATCCAGGGTTGCTTACTACGGCAACAACATCCTTGAATGAGAACTTGTCTTCTTCCGCAGTAGACGTATCAATGGTAACCTGACTGTCGAGTTTGCGGTCCATGAATGTAAAGCAGAGGAAAGAAACCAGACCGGCAACCAGAAGAATCAGACCAATGAAAAGCGGTGTGTCGAGCTGCCACTGTTTGGCAATAGGGATAGCTACGGCATAGGCAGCCTGTGAGCCTACGCGGGCCAAAGCGACCTGAACACCCATGGCCAAAGCCATTTCCTTGCCGTGAAACCATTTGGCAATGATCTTGGTTACGGTAATACCGGCTACTTCGGCACCGACACCGAAAACGGCATAACCGGCAGATGCAAGGAACACATCCAGTTTATAACCCCATATCAGTTCGGCTGTTCCTCCGAAGCGGGTAATTGCGATATATTCTGCCAGGGTACCGCCCACCATCAGAATGGTAGCCAGCATACCTGTGAATCTGATTCCGAATTTGTCGAGAATAAGTCCTCCCCAGATAAGCATCAGCAGGAAGACGTTCAGAAAACTGTAGGCTCCGGTAAAGAAGCCGAATTCACCGCTGGTCCAGTTAAGGTCGCTTTCAAGCATACTCTTGAGCGGCGCCATGATGTCGTTGACGTAGTAGGCAGCCATCATTGTGAAGGCAATGATGAGAAGGGCTGACCAGCGTGCCCATGCCTTGTCGTTCAGTTTGAGATTTGATGTATTGTTCATAACGGATTATTTTTTATTTATTTTTTCAACCATCTGTCGAGCCAGCGGAAGAACGTACGTTGCCACAGAACACCGTTCTGAGGTTTCAGAACCCAGTGGTTTTCGTCCGGGTAGAGCAGTAATTCTGCCGGAATGCCGCGCAGAATAGCAGCGTTGAACGCGGACTGTCCCTGTGAACTGAGGATGCGGTAGTCCTTTTCGCCATGAATGCAGAGAATAGGGGTGTCCCAGCGGTCGACATAAAGGTGCGGGCTGGTGGTATAAGGATTGCATGCCTGACCGTCATTGGACTGCATGCCGTTATCCAGGTTGGCTGTAATACCCATGCGCCAGGGGGCAGCTCCCAGATCCCAGTTGGGGAACCACATCTCTTCCGTTTCGAGATATTGCTGTTGCGTATTGAAAATGCCATCATGGGCGATGAAGCATTTGAAACGTTTCTCATGATGTCCGGCAAGATAATAGACGCTGTAGCCTCCGAAGCTGGCACCGATACATCCCAGACGGTCCTTGTCCACATAAGGTTCCTTGCAGATATCATCGATGGCACTCAGATAATCTTTCATGCACTGGCCGCTGTAGTCGCCGCTGATGGCTTCAAGCCATTCCATACCGAATCCCGGCAAGCCACGGCGGTTGGGAGCAATGATGATATAATCGTTGGCTGCCATGATCTGCAGATTCCATCTGTAGCTCCAGAACTGGCTGACAGGGCTTTGCGGGCCACCTTCGCAATAGAGAAGGGTAGGATATTTTTTCTGTGGATCGAAATGAGGCGGATAAACAACCCAGCAGAGTTCTTTCTTGCCGTCTGTAGTTTCAACCCAGCGTTCCTTGACTTCACCCATTTTCAGTTTGGACAGATAGTAACTGTTTTCCTGAGTGAGAGCCTGCACGTCAGCTGTGTCCTTTCCGTTGAGAGTCAGACTGTAGATGTCCGCCGGTGCGCTCAGGCTGTGGCGGGTTGCAATCAGGTTCTTGCCACATGTTGCTACACTTGTGTAGTCGTAATCCCCGCCGGTCAGTTGCTTGACTTTTCCTTTCAGATCAGTTGCATATACGCTGCTGCGGGCATGCCATACACCTACGAAATAAAGGTTGCGGCTGTTTTCATTCCAGCAGAAACCATCCACGCCGGACTCGAAACTTTCGGTGACGTACTTCTTCTTGCCTGTCTTGATTTCATAGACGCAGAGCCGGTTCCGGTCACTCTCATAGCCATTGCGTGCCATGCTCAGCCAGGCCACATATTTTCCGTCCGGAGAGAACTGAGGCTGAGTGTCATAGCCTACGTTCATGTCGCCTTCCTGATGATTGACGGCCTGATTCTCCATAGATCGGGTCGGATCGATTTCCGGTTCTTTATAGTCTGCCGGTTTGCACAGGTTGGTTGTTTTTCCGGTTTCAGTGTCGTAGCAGTAAATATCACTGTCTGTACTCAGTGCATAAGCCAGACCTGTTTTCTTGCGACTGCTGTAGACAATTTTCTTGCTGTCCGGGCTCCAGCCGAACTGTTCGCTCCCGCCGAAAGGCAGCATCGGGCATTCATAAGGCTCACCTTCCAGGATATCCTTGCCGTTTCCGATGTGTCCGTCTTTGAATGTGGCGACAAACAGATGTGGTATGGTTGTGACATAATGATCCCAGTGTTTGTAGTTGTAGTCTTTGATGACCATACCGGTAGCCTCAGGCAGGTCGTCGTATTTCTTTTCGATGGCGGTATAGTCGTCAACCTGGTGTACCAGAATAACCTGACTGTTGTCGGGCGAGAAGGCATAGCCTTCTACGTCCTTCTCCGAAGAACTGAGCTGGCGGCGTTCCTGTCCGTTGAGGTCCATTTCCCAGATCTGTTGCTTGCCTGAAGCATCAGACAGGAAGAAAATCCTACTGCCGTCTGCGCTGAACGAAGGATCAGATTCATTAAAAGCGGTGTTGGTCAGTTGCGTCTGTCCGGATCCGTCGCTTTTCATTTTGCAGATGACGGTGTGGCTCTTGTTTTGTTGTACGCTATAGTAGCTTACCGTATATACAACAAGTCCGCCGTCCGGTGAGACACAATATGAACCGATGCGTCCCATTCCCCAAAGAATCTCCGGAGTCAGTCTGTCGCCTGTAATGACAGTCTGATTCTTTCCGATAATGGCCGGGGATTCCTGAGTTGCAGAGGTCAGACTCGTAGCGCCGACAGCGACTAGTGTAGAAATCATTTTGATCAGATTCATGTAGTTGGTGTATAAAAAATAAGTCATTCCGAAGTCCTTGCAGAACTTCGGAATGACTGGATTAAGGATAAGTTATTTGTTTTTCTGTGATTGCTGGCGTCTCTTCTGTTCTTCCAGAATGGCTTGCTGCTGTTTCTGCAATGCTTCCAGGCGGGCAGCCATTCCTGACATCTTCTTGTTAGGGTTGGCTTTGTTGGCCTGGTAGTTTGCTTCCAGTCTGGCCAGCAGTTTCTTGTCATCGGTTGTCTTGCGCAGGAACCACATGATAAGGATACTGATCAGTCCGGAAAGGAAATAATAGTAGTTCAGTCCGGATGAATAGTTATTGAACATAAAGAAGAAAGCCACAGGCATGATGTACATCATGTATTGCATCATTTTCATTTGCTGTGCCTGTTCGCCAGTCATGGAATTCTGTTGCTGGCGCATGCTGATCCATGTATTGATAATGTTGGTGATGCAGAACAGCAGACAGAAAATACTGATGTGGTCGCCTATCAGCCAAAGCGACTTGTCCCAGCGGATAATGTCATCGTAAGCTGAAAGGTCGCTGGCCCACAGGAAACTCTCTCCACGCAGTTCGATGGCGTTAGGCACAAAGTTGAACAGGGCAATCCAGATAGGCATCTGGATAAGCATCGGCAGGCAGCCGCCCATCGGGCTTACGCCATACTGGCTGTAGAGCTGCATGATTTCCTGCTGTTTCTTCATGGCGTCTTCCTGCTTTGGGTATTTGGCGCTGATCTCGTCTATTTTGGGTTTCAGTACCCTCATCTTGGCAGATGAGAGATATGACTTGCGCGTCGTAGGATAGACCAGCAGCTTGACCAGAATAGTCAGCAGGAGCAGGACGATACCCATGGACAGGCCCATGCTGCTGAGCCAGTCGAAGATGTAGATGATGAAGAAACGGTTGATCCATTTGAACAACGGCCATCCCAGATAGACGAGTTCCTCCAGTTCGAGATCCTTGTCGCTGGCGCTCAGGTCATTGGTGTTCTGAAGCAGATGGTAGTTATTGGGTGCAAAAAGCAATTGCAACCTGGTCGGTTCCTGACCTTTCGGATCAAAGAACGTTTTCATCTCTGCATCATACTGCTTGAGGTAACCGCTTTGCTGTGAGAGCGGTTTGCTGCTCAGGCTGGCATCGGTGAAATCCTGATGCGCAATCATGACGCAGCTGAAGAACTGATTCTTGAATGCCACCCAGTCGAGAGGTTCCTTGATATTTTCGGATTCCTCACTGGTTTCACTCAGATAGTCAGTACCTTCATCTTTAATCTTGTAGGTCAGAGATGAATAACGGCTTTCGAAGTCGTAACCTTTCTCCTGCTGTCTGGCCATTTCGCTCCATTCCACGTCAAGAGTCTTGAGTGAAGGGGCAAAAATATTGGCCATACCGGAAGCCTGAATAGTCAGGTCCACCATGTAAGACTCAGGACGGAGAGCATATTTGAAATCCAGACACCCGCCCTCGGCGGTCTGTAAGCGCATACATACGGATGTGTCTGTCACGTCAACGGGAGTAAAGAAGAAATCTTCGGAGTCGATGTTCTCGTTTTTGCCCGCCAGCATGAATTTCATCCTGGCATCAGTCTGGTCAAAGAGAGTGACCGGTCCGCCCTGCTGGTTCTTGTATTCTTTCAGTTCCGCCTTGGTTACGGTTCCTCCGTGTGAATTAAAGGTAAGACGTACCACCTTGTTTTCCAGCACGACCTCCTGGTTAGTACCCTGACGGTGTGCATGGAAAAGTGAAGTCGTATCAAGTGCAGCCTGTGCTTTCTTGAGAATCTCGGCGTCTTCCTGTGCTTTGGCCGCAGCTTCCGCTTTTTGTCTTTCTACGTTTGCAATAGAATCCTGTTTAAGCTGTGCCTGTATTTCGGCCTCGTCCGGCCGGCTGAAATAGCTGAATCCGATCAGCACGGCTGCAATCAGAATAAATCCTGTAAGCGTATTTTTATCCATTTTCTTGTTCGTTTAATGCTTGGTCTTCAATATTGGGCTTGTTGGCGATGGCAGCCTTGACAAATGACAGGAACAATGGATGTGGCTTTAATACGGTACTGCTGTATTCCGGATGGAACTGCGTGCCGATATACCACTTCAATGAAGGAATTTCCACTATTTCCACGAGATTGCTGTCGGGATTTGTTCCTACACACTGCATGCCTGCCTTTTCGAATTCTTCCGTGAAATGACTGTTGAATTCGTAACGGTGGCGGTGTCGCTCTAAAATGATCCTGTTCTGATAAGCCTCATACGTCTTGCTGTCTTCGCGGAGTTCGCATTCGTATGCGCCCAGTCGCATCGTACCGCCCATCTGTGTGATGTTTTTCTGTTCCTCCATGATGTCGATCACGTTGTGAGGTGTCTTTTCGTCCATTTCGCGGCTGTTGGCATCGGCATATCCCAATACGTTGCGGGCAAATTCCACTACCATCATCTGCATGCCCAGACAGATACCGAATGTCGGAATGTCATGTGTGCGGGTATATTCCGCAGCAAGGATCTTGCCTTCGATACCGCGTTGGCCGAATCCCGGACAGATGACCACGCCTGCCATGCCCTGGAGCTGTGCGGCGATATTCTCTCTTGTGAGCTTTTCGCTGTTGATAAAGTGAGTCTTGACTTTATGGTCGTTGTATGTTCCGGCATGAGCCAGCGATTCGAGGATACTCTTGTAGGCATCCTGAAGGTCATATTTGCCGACCAGGGCGATGTGAACCACTTCTGTAGCCTTGTTGCGTCTTTCAAGGAACGACCGCCATGGGCCGAGTTGCGGTGTTTCGCCTACCGGCATATTCATCTTGCGGAGGATAATGGCATCAAGGCCTTGTGCCTGCATGCTGACCGGTACTTCATAGATGGAAGGCATATCCAGGCTCTGTATGACGGCGTCCTCGTCTACATTACAGAAGTGGGCCACTTTTTTCTTCAGTCCGGCATTCAGTTCGTGTTCCGTACGCAAGACGAGGATGTCCGGCTGGATGCCCAGGCTTTGAAGCTGTTTGACAGAAGTCTGTGTCGGCTTGGTCTTCAGTTCCTTGGCTGCTGCCAGATAGGGCACATAAGTCAGATGGAGGTTGATGGCATCCTTGCCGAGTTCCCAACGCAGCTGGCGGATGGCTTCCAGGAAAGGCAATGATTCGATGTCTCCTACCGTACCGCCGATTTCCGTAATGACGAAATCAAATTTGTATTTCTTGCCCATCAGTTTGATGTTGCGCTTGATTTCGTCCGTGATATGAGGAACAACCTGAATGGTCTTGCCGAGGTAGTCACCACGGCGCTCTTTTTCGATCACGCTCTGGTAGATGCGGCCCGTCGTGATGTTGTTGGCACGGGTGGTCTGGATGCCTGTAAACCGCTCGTAATGACCGAGGTCGAGGTCAGTTTCCTGTCCGTCCACTGTAACATAACATTCTCCGTGCTCGTAGGGGTTGAGCGTACCCGGATCGATGTTGATGTAAGGATCAAATTTTTGGATAGTAATATTATATCCTCTGGCCTGTAACAACTTGCCTATTGAAGACGATATAATGCCTTTACCTAATGATGAGGCGACTCCGCCTGTTACGAAGATATACTTAGTTTCTCCCACGATGTTGTAATTTTTTTGGATTAAACCTTAATTTCAATCGGCAAATTTACAAAAAAACTTTGAGTTGGTGAGGCTTTTCCCCTAAAAATGATATATCTTTGTGACTTCAAGGCGAAAGATATGGCGATCAGAATCTTTTCTATAGTAATATTGTTGTTCGGAATACAGGCGTCTGGCCTTGTCCGGGCCGCTACCGGGTGCAGGACAGACACGGTGGCGATGCGGGCTATAGTGAACCGTTATGCCGGTATGTTGGGTGGGTTGCACAGAAAAGTGAAGGTGGCAGATGATGATACGACAGCCTTTCATCTCAATCCTTATTATTATCGTCTTTTTGTCCGTCCGGCTCTTTATCGCTCACCATTGCGTCAGACTTTTGGCGTCAACTGGGAACCTGCCTTGCCCGGCAGGCAGCAGGATACTTTGCCTCTTCTGAATGATAAGGACAGTGTCAAGGCCGGACTTGAAGAGCAAAACCGCCTGTTGATGCGGATGTATATCAATTCTCCCGCATTGATACAGACTACGGAGCAGAATCTGAAAGAAGCCGGCGAACTGAAAAATGAAGTGATGCCTGAAGTACCACACGAAGTGGTTTTGGCTGAAAAAGAACGCGATATTGATCTGGCGCCCGATTTGGGTGACTTGCAGATAAAGGTGCGGCGTCCGAATTTCTGGTCATGGCAAGGCGATTATTCCCTGCAGTTTACGCAGTCATATTTCTCGGAGAACTGGTATCAGGGAGGAGAAAACAACTATACCATGCTTGCACTCGTGACGATGAATGCCAAGTATGACAATAAGGATAAGGTACAATGGGAAAACAAGCTGGAAATGCGTCTGGGTTTTCAAACCTCCAAAAGTGACGAGATCCACAAGTTCAAGACCAATGATGACCTTTTGCGTTTTACGACGAAAATAGGATACAAGGCAGCCAAGCGATGGTATTACACCCTGCAGGTTCAGGCTTATACGCAATTCTATCCCAGCTATAAAGCCAATAGTGAAGAAGTGTCGTCCGATTTCATGTCGCCGTATAATATGTCGGTCTCTCTCGGTATGGACTACAAGTTGGAGCTGAAGCGTTTCAGAGGCTCAGCCGTGCTGACTCCCGTGTCTTATAACTTCAGATATGTGGGCCGAAAGGCCTTGTATACCAATTTCGGTTTGAAGGAAAACCGGAATACCTATAATTATTTCGGTCCGAGTATTACGGTCAACTATCAGTGGGATATTTACAAGAATATCCGTTGGGATGCCCGTGCCTATTGGTTCAGTAATCTGGAAATGACCACGATCGAATGGGAAAATACGTTTACTTTTACGTTGACCAAGTATCTTACAACCAAATTGTTCGTCTATCCGCGTATAGACGACAGCTCTCCCAATTACAGAAGCGAGGACAAGGGGTCTTATTTCATGTTCAAGGAATGGTTCAGTCTGGGACTGAACTATTCGTTCTAGCTGTTCCTTAAAGAAAGGTTGATCTGTTCAATATAATTCAGGATTTCCTCCCGGCCTAATCCGGTTTCGGAAGAAGTGATGAAGTAGGGAGGGAGTTCTTCCCATTGTTCCTTCAGTTTTCTCAGATATGATGAGATGTTGGCCTGCAGTTTCGTCTTGTTGAGTTTGTCTCCTTTCGTGAAGACGATGCTGAAGGGAATACCGTTTTCTCCCAGGAAGTCCAGAAACGCAAGGTCTATTTTCTGAGGCTCCAGTCTGGAGTCAATCAACAGGAAGAGGTTGGTCATCTGTTCGCGATGAAGGATATATGATTTGATCATGCGAGCCAGTTTCTCCATTTCTGTTTTTCCGCGCTGGGCATAGCCATATCCCGGTAGGTCTACCAGATACCATTCCTTGTTGATCAGAAAATGGTTGATAAGCAGAGTTTTTCCCGGTGTGGCAGAAGTTTTGGCCAGTTTGCCATGGCGGGTCAGCATGTTGATAAGGCTGGATTTGCCGACATTGGACCGTCCGATAAAAGCGTATTCGGGGCGGTTGTCTGAAGGGCACAAGTCTAGTTTGGAATTACTGATAATGAATTCTGCTGTTTTGATTTCCATGATTGAATAATATGTTATTTTTGCAGGCAAATATACATTATTTATCTGACTTTTGGTTATCTTTGCATGAATTTAGTGCTTTATTAGTACTTTAATTGAGATAGAATGAATCAACAATATCCCTCGGCTTTGTTGGAGAAGGCCGTGAATGAGTTTGCCAAACTGCCCGGTATAGGGTCCAAAACGGCGATGCGGCTGGTGCTGCATCTTTTGCGTCAGGACACGGGTGCGGTGGACAGTTTTGGCAGTGCGATAGTGCGTCTGAAACACGAAGTGAAATACTGCAAGGTATGCCACAATATATCGGATACGGAAATTTGTGAGCTTTGTGAGAATCCGCAGCGCGACCATGCTACAGTCTGTGTGGTGGAGAATATCCAGGATGTGATGGCTATAGAGAACACCAGCCAGTATAGAGGCGTATATCATGTGTTGGGCGGAGTCATTTCACCGATGGACGGTGTCGGACCGGCCGACTTGCAGATAGAATCATTGGTGAACCGGGTGAAGGAAGGCGGGATATCGGAAATTGTCCTGGCTTTGAGCCCGACCATGGAAGGGGATACGACAAGCTTTTATATTTTCAGAAAGTTGGCTGATTCGGACGTGAAAATCAGCATTATCGCACGAGGAATAGCCCAGAACGACGAGTTGCAGTATACAGATGAAGTGACATTGGGACGGTCGATTGTGAACCGTGTGCCGTTTAATGGAAAATTATAATATCGAGATGACGGAAAATCAGACAGACAGAATAGTAAAGACTTTGAAGATGGAATATGCCGTATGCCTGGCTCTCTTGTTGGCTGTAGTGGCCATATATGAACTGGGCGGGATAGAGATGGGTGGACTTCTTGAAAATGAACGTCTGGCTTTCTGGATGGAAAATATCGGCATTATTCTCATGATTGCCCTTTTGCCTTATGCATTGAAGAAGTTCAGTGCTGTGGTGAGTAAGATAAATAAGGAGATGCCGTGTGAAAAGCGGTTGGATATCTATTTGCGGATGAGCCGGCTCCGGTTGGGAATCTTGTGGCTGGTGTGCTGTTACAATATCGTGTTGTATTATGAGACACTTAACAGTATCGGCGCATTTTGTGCTTTGGCGGCTTTCTTGTCCATGTTCTTTTGTGTTCCTGGAAAACGCAAAGTGGGTGATGAGTTGCACATGAATGCCGATGAGGTGGCCTGACAGATAAAATAACACTATGAAAATAACATTTATAATACCTCCTGTACTGAATGGCGGACAACCGGCGGAACGCTCCTCGGGTTGTACCCGGGTGGTTTATGCCACGCCTAATATTTACGAGCTGACTGTAGCGGCTCTTCTGGAACGTGAAGGATACAAGGATATTCATTATGAGGATTTCGTATACAATCAGCGTTCACCGGAGGAGTTCCGGATCTTTCTGCAACAGGATCGTAGTGCTGTCTATTGTATGTGGACGGTCAATCTGTCCATAGAAAATGATATAATGGTGGCTGATCTTATCCATCAGATCATGCCAGAGGCTTACGTTCTGATGATGGGACCGGGGCCGACTTATTATACGGAGAAATGTCTTGCTCATGAGCGGACCATTGTGGTGCGGGGCGAGCCGGATATGGCCGTATGCGAGTTGGTCAATGCCTTGCGCGATTCGGCAGACTGGCATGCGGTAGACGGTATTTCGTATGTGCAGGATGGTATGCCTGTACATAACAGGATGCATGCACTGGTCAGGAATCTGGACGAGATCCCTTTTCCGGCCAGGCATTTCGTAGATCATCAGGTTTATCATAATCCCAAACTGAAGACGACACCTTATACGACAGCACTGACTTCCAGAAGTTGTCCTTTCAAGTGTATATATTGTGTGCCCAGTTCGCTTACTTTTGCCCGGGAAATCGAAAACCGGAAGGTCAACGGCAAGAAACCTTTCGTTTCGTTCCGTTCGGTAGAGAATGTCGAGGAAGAAATGAAAATGCTGGCTTCTCAGGGTTATAAGGCCATAGGCTTTATGGACGACAACTTTATCTGGACGGAAAAACGGACGCTGGCAATCTGTGAGGTGATGAAGAAGTACGGACTGAAATGGGGATGTCAGGCTCGTGTGGATGCCATTACCGAGAATATAGCCAAGGCTTTGGGCGAGTCCGGCTGTCTGTATGTAGATCTGGGGGTAGAGTCGTTTAATGACGAGATCCTGAAATTTATCCGCAAGGGCATAACGCAGAAGCAGATCTATGAATCCATTGGGTTGCTGAAAAAATACAAGGTGCCGGTTAAATTGAATATTCTGATCGGTACCAGTCCTCTGGAAACTAAAGAAACGCTGAAAGATACCCTGCGTCGAGCCAAGGCATTACATGTGGATCAGATCATGTTTAATATCGTTTCACCGTTTCCCGGAACGGAATTTTATACGATGGCTAAGGAAAACGGATGGATAGAGACCGGAGACTATATTCCTACGGATGTACAGCGTAACTCCATATTGAGTTACCCTCATCTTTCTGCCAGGGAGATGGAACGCATCTTGTTTAGGAATAATCTGTCTTATTTCTTCTCTCCCTATTTTATATTTAGTCAGTTGAGGAGGTTTACAAGTTGGAAGGAGTTCTTCTATGCCTTGAAAGTGTTGAAAGTAAAATTGTTCGGATAGAGATGGTGAGTGTGTCGATTGTGATCATAACGTGGAACGGAAAGTTTCATTTGCAGAAATGTCTGTCTTCTTTGGCCGGTTATTCCAAACGTCCGGGAGTGGAAGTCATACTTGTGGATAACGGCTCATCAGACGGGACTGTGGATTGGGTGAAGAAGACATGGCCTGATGTCCGTTTGGTTGCGCTGGAAGAAAATAAGGGCGTGGCTTATGCGCGGAATCGCGGACTTGAACTGGCAACAGGAGACTATCTGCTTATTCTGGACAATGATACGGTGGTGACCGAAGCGACCTTGGACGGCATGGTGCAATATATGGAGGAGCATCCCCGGGTGGGACTTTGCGGTTGCAGGCTTGTGGATGCCGACGGTAAGGTACAGGAAAGCTGCAAGAAATTTCCCGGAATGACGGAGAAAATAGCCAATTTGCTCTATGGCAGCCGTTACCGTTATGCGTACGGCAAGAAGAGAATGTCCGAACCCTTCGAACCGGAATATCTTATTGGTGCCTGTCAGTTGATACGCCGGAAAGCCTTTGAGGATGCCGGTTATCTGGATGAACGTATCTTTATCGGTCCCGAGGACGCAGATTTCTGTTTAAGGATACATGCCAAAGGCTGGGCTTTGCGGTATTTGCCTCAGTTTACCATCATGCATTATTGCCAGCGTCTCACCAACAGGCATATCTTTTCACCTTTGGGCAGAAAGCACATATCAGCTTTGTTTTATTTATATTGGAAATACAAACGACTAATATAATGAATTATCTGAGCAACGAACAGATCCGTTTGCGGGCGGTGGAACCCGAAGATCTGGATTTTATGTATGCAGTGGAAAATGATCCCCGTCATTGGATGGTCAGTGGGGTTACCGAACCTTACTCACGCTATACGTTGCGGCAATATATAGAAACGACTCAGAATGATCTTTATATGGATCGCCAGTTGCGGTTGGTGATCGTCAGTCGTCAGGGTGGGAGTCCGATCGGGGCTGTTGATCTCAGTGATTATGATCCCTATCATCAGCGTGCGGCAGTCGGCATTGTCGTGGAGGCTTCCAGCAGGTGCCAGTCATACGGTACGCAGGCGCTTACATTGCTCTGTGAGTACAGCTTCGGCTATTTGCATCTTCACCAATTGTATGCTTATGTCGCAGCCGATAATATAGCGAGCCTGTCTCTGTTCCGGAAATGTGGTTTCGAATGTTCAGGTGAATTGAAAGATTGGTTAAGAACGTCCGCCCAAACCTATCAGACGGTATATATTCTACAAAAAATAACACCTTATTGAATGATTTTTTATTTAAAATTTGGAGAATCCAAATAAAAGCCCTATCTTTGCACCCGCAATCAGGAAACAACCTGATGAAAGAAAAAGGACTGGTGCGTTAGTTCAGTTGGTTAGAATACATGCCTGTCACGCATGGGGTCACGGGTTCGAGTCCCGTACGCACCGCGATAAACATTGAAAATCAATGCTTTACAAATTAAGCACCCGATTTTACACTCAAGAATGTAAAGTCGGGTGTTTTTCATTAAGAAGCAAAAAGAAAGGGGCTTAACTTACTTGAGTTTGCCCCTTATCTTGATTTTGGCATTAACAGTTCCGCTCGGTATTGATGATTTGTCTAACCCTATCTTTATTCAACTTGCGACAAGTCATTTATTAATACTTGCTCTAATTGTGGTGCTAATGGGGTTACTATTGTGCTATCTATATTCCACTCAACTTGGGAGGCTAATTTTGACTTCAAAGTTTTTTTGTACAGTTTCATTTCGTCTTTTGTAATATACTCATGTTCCAAAACATACAGTTCATCAATGATTTCAATCATCTGTTCTTTAATGTCTTTTTTGTGACTAAAGAACAACTTTCTATAGTTCTTTCTGTTTATCAAATCCATATAAGACTGATATTCCGGGTTATAGATATAATTCTCTGTCTGGTAATAGTTTTCGAGACGAGTAGTGTAACCGAAAAGTGTTTTGGGAGTCTTTTTTTTAGTTGCAAGTACATCGTATTCCACTCGTAAAACTCTTTGTATTGTATCTATCCTTATTGCGCCTCCAACCACTTCATTTAATCGAAGTCGGCTATCTATGCTATCAGTAGTAAATTTCCAACCTTCTTTTTTCAACCTTTCCATTAGAGTGAGATCATCCAAACTGGGTGTGTAAATGTATTTATCTACAAGAGTATTTGCTCTTTCCTTGTCCATATCTATCAATGAATCGTTTTGGAAGTTACGAATCTTGATTGCAAATCTTTCCGCATCTTTATGTTTTGTGTCAATAAAGAAATCCAAATATCCATCCCTGAAATATTTCATACAGGAATCATTCAATTGATAACTTCTGAAGTAAGTCTTGAGATGAATATATTCTCTATTCTTCGCCGTAACTGTTACTGCGTTCAACTGATACTCAATGGGGTTTAGATAAATAGGGATATCCTCCTTAAATAGAGATGATTTAACACTTTTAGGCTTATAGGCAATATGCTGAATAGTAACAACTTCATCGTTCAAGTCTTGAGGTAATGTACCATCTATATCCGTCGTACCTATGACTGCCCCTTTGCTATTTAGAATCTGTGCGTATGATATACGTTGACCGGTCGTTTTGTCAAGCAAGACAGCTTGCCCCGAAACGTTAAGACTCACAAATAGTAATAAGAGTAAAATTGCAAAGCCTCGACATTCATACTTAATAATTGTCCGTAAGAAATCATTGCACATGATTCTTACTTTTACTTTTTTAATGCCCATCGCTGTGTCATTTTGTTCTTTAATATTCAGTTTTTCTTCTTTTGACATACAAATCGTAGATTTTATTCATTTGGGAAATGCCTGTCTGTGATTCTTTATTTACTTAGGCGGCACAAAAATAGGAATAAAAAAGGAGCAACCAACATTTTTTGATTACTCCTTCTGTTCGATACGAGTGAATTAATGTTAATAATCTAAATCCACCTCCTTTTCTCGGTTCATTAGGTGCTTTCCGGAAGCTATGCCCTAACTTGCCAAACTGTTCTTTGAACCATTCACCAATCGGCTGTTTGTTTATGGTCAGAACCAGTTTGCCGTCATCGGTCGGATTCCTTTCTACCTTGAAAACGTCATTTTTGATGTCAAACTTCCGTCTGTGTTCTTCGGAATAAATCCTGCCGTTGCATCTGATAGTCTCTTTCTTTGTCAGGAGGCTCTCTATCATTTCTTTGGTAAAGCCGATGGCAGCGCACAACTTTTCCATTCTCAGCATCTCCTTGAGCATCGGAAACCACTTGAATGCCTTTTCATGTAGGGTATTCAACCGTGATATTTCCTTGTCTTTGGCTTCTGGACAGTTTTCGTATTTTATGGAAGTCTGGATTCGAATTCAGAATTGGCAGATACCCTGAAAAAAGTATTGTCAAACAGAAAATTACCTGATTTAGGGTATTGCGTCGAGGTGGCTGTCTCCTTATCTTTGTCGTGTCATAATAAATCAGAAACATTAATACGAAAACGATGAAGATCAGTAAAATTACAGGAAGAGAAATTTTGGATTCCAGAGGAAACCCGACTGTAGAAGTGGAAGTTGTTCTGGAATCAGGTGTTATGGGGCGTGCTTCTGTCCCTTCAGGTGCGTCAACCGGAGAACACGAAGCGCTGGAATTGCGTGATGGTGATGCCTTACGGTATAATGGTAAGGGGGTTACCCAAGCCGTGGAGCATATTAATACGATCATAGCTCCACAGTTGCTGGGATGGTCCGTTCTGGAGCAAAGGGCGATTGACCGGAAAATGATTGAGTTGGATGGTACGTCAGCTAAATCACGTCTTGGAGCCAATGCGATTTTAGGGGTGTCATTGGCTGTAGCTCATGCAGCGGCTGCTTATCTGAATATTCCGCTTTACCGTTATATCGGCGGTTCGAATACTTATGTCATGCCCGTACCTATGATGAATATTATAAATGGCGGTTCACATTCCGATGCACCTGTAGCCTTTCAGGAATTTATGATCAGGCCGGTAGGTGCACCCACATTCCGTGAGGGGCTGCGTATGGGGGCAGAAGTGTTTCATGCCTTGAAGAAAGTACTTCACAGTAGAGGATTGAGCACGGCTGTCGGTGACGAAGGCGGTTTTGCTCCCGCTTTGAACGGTACGGAGGATGCTCTGAAGTCCATACTTGAAGCTATTCGTCTGGCGGGATACGAACCGGGACAGGATATAACGATCGGTATGGATTGTGCTTCTTCCGAATTCTATAAGGACGGTCTTTATGATTATACGGTTTTTGAAGGGGAAAAGGGAGAAAGGCGTACTTCCGACCAGCAGGTAGACTTTCTTGAGCAACTTATAGAAAAATATCCTGTTGACTCCATTGAAGACGGTATGAGTGAGAATGATTGGGAAGGCTGGAAGAAACTCACAGAGAGGATTGGCCATCGTTGTCAGCTTGTCGGTGATGACCTGTTTGTGACCAATGTGGATTTTCTTTCAAAAGGTATCACCTTGGGTTGTGCTAATGCCATTCTGATTAAGGTCAATCAGATTGGAACCTTGAGTGAAACCCTTGATGCGATAGAAATGGCTCACAGGCATGGGTATGCCACGGTGACTTCGCATCGCTCAGGTGAAACCGAAGATACCACTATTGCCGATATTGCGGTGGCTACAAACAGCGGTCAGATTAAAACAGGTTCGATGAGTCGTTCTGACCGGATGGCTAAATACAATCAGTTGTTGCGTATAGAAGAAGAGCTTGGTCCGTTGGCAGTATACGGTTATCGCCGTATCAAATAAAAAAAAGTTCTGTATCTGTAGGCTTGTCCATAACAGATACAGAACCAATATATTAAGGTCTGATTCCTATGCCCGTCCGAATCATGGCTTCAGAAGATTAATAAGGAAAATGATGAATGTATGATAAAAAAATGCCGATAAATTTGGTTTTTACAGAAATAAGTCATACCTTTGCACCCGCAATCAGGAAACAACCTGATGAAAGAAAAAGACTGGTGCGTTAGTTCAGTTGGTTAGAATACATGCCTGTCACGCATGGGGTCACGGGTTCGAGTCCCGTACGCACCGCTGAAGCTTACTGATATGTAGAGCCTGAAACAAGAACAAGGGTTGTCTCAAAACAATTTTGAGACAACCCTTGTTCTTGTTTGCTTATGAATGAGAATCATTCTTAATGGTTGTGGCTGAAATAGTGCCTTGGTGTTATTTTTGTAAAGATTATTGAATTTGTCCCATGGTTTTACCCTGTTTTGGTTTTTTGTTCGGATAAAGACAGTGATAAATCAGGATTCTAAACCCCGTCTTTCTCCGAAATGGCCTGCTCCCAAGGAGTGATTTCCGAAAAAATGGCTCACCTCTTCATTTTATGTTTCAACAATCTGATAATTAATGTGTTATGGGTGAATATCTGTCCTTCACCTTTCTTTATGGTTCTTACATTCTTAAAAGTGTTAATTTGTAAATATACATAAATTCATATTTTTTCAAGACTTCGGCATCTTTTGAAAAAAGTAAGCTTTACTTTCCAAAAAGTA
>ERZ791680.761-NODE-761-length-30436-cov-7.088114_pt1 | contig 30436 bp, 22 predicted proteins | sample MGYA00510051_ERZ791680 | MGnify/ENA primary metagenome ERZ791680 (study PRJEB30046, sample SAMN00715238) | human gut metagenome | study: EMG produced TPA metagenomics assembly of the A metagenome-wide association study of gut microbiota in type 2...
GCGAGAGCGTGTCTTGAATGTTTTTGTTGATTTTGAACAATTGAAAGAAGAGTAGATGAGTTTCGCAAACGCCTAGATATAGAAGGTTAAAAAAGGAGAAGAACTATGGATCAAATCGAAAAGTATATTGAGGAACTAATGGAAAAAAGTACACCGGATCGTCCCATCTGGAACATCGAAAAAATCATGCAGGGGTTAAAATCCACATGGAATTACATTGATGGATGTATGATCAAAGCAATCCTGGAAATGTATGCGATCACGAAAGAGGATAAGTATCTGAAATTTGCAGACGATTTTATTGACTGCAAAGTGAATGCAGATGGGACAATTGAGGGGTACGATGTCGATGAACTAAATATTGATAATGTGAATGCGGGAAAAACACTGTTTGAGCTTTTTGATCTGACAGGCAAAGAAAAATACAGAAAGGCAATTGATCTTGTTTACAGTCAGGTGGCGCAGATGCCACGTACAAAAGAAGGAAACTTCTGGCACAAAAATATTTATCCGGATCAGGTCTGGCTGGATGGGCTGTATATGTGTCAGCCGTTTTATATGGAATATGAGACTCGTTTTCATGACAAAAAAAATTATGACGATATTTTCCGGCAATTTTTTAACGTTGAAAAAAATATGAGGGATCCGAAGACCGGATTATACTATCATGCGTATGATTCATCCAGAGCAATGTTCTGGTGCGACAGAGTCACCGGGTTGAGTCAGAACTTTTGGCTGCGCGCACTGGGCTGGTTTTCCATGGCACTGCTTGATACACTGGACAAAGCAGATGCATCGGCTGCAGGAGAATCTTACGAAAAATTAAAACAAATATTTGTCGAACTCATGGATGCTATGTTAAAATATCAGGATGAGAGCGGTATGTGGTATCAGGTCGTGAATTTCGGCGGTATGGACAAAAACTACCTCGAAACAAGTGGAAGCTCTATTATGGCATATGCACTTTTAAAAGGTGTCCGTCTTGGATTTTTGTCGGAAAGCTATCGCGCATACGGTGAGAAGGCTTTTCATGGAATCTGTGATAACTATCTTTCCACGGATGAAAATGGAAACCTCCATTTGGGCGGAATCTGTCTCGTGGCAGGCTTAGGCGGCGCAAACAGACGGCCGGGAACCTATGATTATTATATGTCAGAGCCGGTTGTCAAAGATGACGCCAAAGGTGTCGGACCATTTTTGCTTGCCTATACAGAGATGCTCCGCCTGAAAAAATAGCACGCCATTTTGAACAATGTCACTGAAAAACTGCTCATTCGATAAATCAATATGAAGGAAGTAAAGTAGAATGAAACGTTATTTTGATTTTGACATGAATGATTATAAAGACAAAAAATGTAATTTTCATTCGCACACGGTGCGCTGCCAGCATGCAGTGGGAGAAGAGCGGGAATATGTCGAGGAGGCAATAAAGGAAGGCTTTGAGGTGATCGGCTTTTCTGACCATTCCCCTTATTTATTCAAAAATGGATATGTCTCAAGAATCCGCATGACAATGTCCCAGTTGGAGGACTACGTAAAAACCATTGAGGCCTTGAAAAAAGAATATCGGGAGGATATCACGATTTTCCTCGCACTGGAAATGGAATATTTTCCGGGGATTTTTGAGCCGACAATTGAAGAAATTAGACAGTATCCAATGGATTATCTGCTTTTGGCACAGCATTTTTTCTATGAAAATGAAAGTTTTATCAGTGTAAGGCAAAACTGGACGGATGAAATGCATCTGAAAAGCTATGTAGATCTGCTGACAAATGCACTGGATACCGGATATTTTAATATGGTGGCACACCCGGATATCGTAAACTTCACCGGAGATGAAGCATTGTATACAAAGTACATGAAAAAGCTTGCAGACAGATTAAAAGACGAGCAGATTCCAATTGAAATTAATGTGAATGGTTTCCGGGAGTTGTGCAATTATCCAGATCGCAGGTTTGTGAAACTTGGTGTGGAAAATGGAAATGAATTTATTATAGGTGTAGACGCACACAATCCGGATGAGTATCATGATCTTGATTCTTACAAGGGATGTATCAAAATGGCAGAAGATTTCGGAGGAAAGGTATTTTGGAAATAAAAAAATCGTAGGGGTTGTACCCCTGCGATTTTTTAATCCGAAACCAGCGTCAGCCCTGAAATATCCGGATGGATAGTCAGGGAGTAGTTTGTGTAGTACACGACAAATCCCGGCGCGGCCCCGTTTGGTTTCTTGACATTTTTTTTCTGTAAATAATCAATCTCCACTTTCTCATCTTCGCGTCCCTTGGAGTAATATCCGGCAAGCATTCCGGCTTCCTCAAAAACGCGGTCCGGCAATTCTTCATTGTTAGATTTTACGATGACGTGGGAACCAGGCATTCCTTTTGCATGGAACCACCAGTCGTTTCCGGTTGCAAACTTGAAAGTGAGTTCATCGTTCTGGTAATTATTTTTTCCAACATAAATATCATAGCCATCGGAGGAGCGGTAGTGGAACGGCTTGCTCTTGATTCTGGCTTTTTTATCGGTCTTTTTGCGCTTAATATAGCCAAACTCGATCAGCTCCTCTTTGATCTGTACGAGATCGTCTTCCGTCAGGGCAATGTCTAAAGCCGTGGAGATACTTTCGAGATGTTCAATCTCTGTTTTTGTCTCTTCCGTCAGCTTGGTGAGTGCCTCATAAGTACGTTTTAATTTGTTATATCTGTCAAAATATTTCTGCGCATTTCCCTTGGCATCTAACTGTGAGTCGAGCGGAATGGTGATCATCTCGTTGGTGTAATAGTTCAGTGCCTCTAGCTTTTTCGCACCTTCCTCTAAACCATAGCCGTAGGTGTGGATCAGCTCACCGTATACTTTATATTTATCCCGTTTTTCCGTGTCTTTCAGCTGTTTTTCCTGCAATTGGTATTTCTTGCGGTTACGGTCTAGAGCAGTGGAAACGATTTTTCTCAGATCAACGGATTTCTGCCGGATTCTGGTATACACATTTTTGGAAGCATAATATTCCTCCAGAACCTGTGAGATGGAATCAAAATTTTTCGCTTCATAGTCCGAAAACTGTGTGAGCTCGATGCAGGAAAAATCAATCGGTTCTTTTCCCCTGAAAATGATGTTCGGTCTGTAGGTATGATTTTTTACATCATCTGCAATCCATGTGAGATTGTTAAATAAATGCTTTTTGCCGTCGTCATCCAGCGAGTCAACCGACATATCTCCGTCAATGGAACTGCGGTGGCAGATTTCGGAGGCAAGCAGAGGACTTAAGCCTGTAAAAGAAGAGTAGAGCGCCTTTGTGATGGAGGTCGGTTTCTTCATAACCATATCCATAAAGGCTTCTTCCGTAACTTCGAGCGGGTTTAAACGGTCATCCTGTGTGGCAGGAATGCAGTAGTCGCGCCCCGGAAGCACTTCACGCAGGGAACTCATCATCGATGAGATATGTTTGATGCTGTCAATAATTTTTCCATCACTGTTACAGAAAATGATATTGCTGTGTTTCCCCATCAGCTCTACAATCAGCGTTTTCTGGCAGAGATCGCCCATTTCATCCAGATGTTCAATATCGAAGTGAATGATACGTTCCATATGCGGCTGGTAAATCTTTATGATCCTTCCATTTGCAATATGCTTGCGCAACACCATACAGAAGTTTGGTGCGGTCATAGGGCTTGGTTTATTCTGGTCCGTCAGATATAGAAAAGGCAGGGATGCGCTTGCGGACATGGCAAGGCGGAACTGCCCGTTACTTCCTTTGCAGGTGAAGAGCAGTTCGTCATTTTCCGGCTGCGCGATCTTGCTGATCTTGGCATTTAAAATTGTCTGGTTTAATTCATATACGATATTGGAAATCACAAATCCATCAAGAGCCATTTTGTGCACCTCTTATTCTAAAAAAATTTGCCTGGAATTACCGGGCACATGGTTCATTATAACGGATTCTACGAAATCTGCATAGATGCAATATATAATTTCAAAAGCCGGATTGCATAATCACGCTGTTGCTTGGAGCAGCGTGAAAGAATATGGATCACTGCAAGTTCATCATTTTCCTGCCGTCTTGCCTCTTCGTCAGTCTGTTCCCCGAACATCATATAATCAAGGCTCATGTCGAGACACTCGGAAATCGCAAGCATTGTTTCGGTGGACATTCCACAGGTGCCGCGCTCAATATCCGAACAGTATTTCGGTGCACGGTCTATTCTCTCTGCAACCTCGTCCTGTGAAAACCCTAACTGGATTCTCTTTTTTCGAATACGGTCGCCAACGGCCAAACGGTCATACGCTTCTCTTTTTCGGTTCATAAAAACGCCCCTTTCTCTTTTGTTTCTTATTGTGTGTGATTCTCTGTATCATATTCTTGCGAAAAAAACGTAGAAATAAAACACAATGGAAACGTAATTTAATAGTGAGTTTAAAAGGTATGTGAAGGATACGTTTAAAATGTGATATTGAACAAAAAATAAGAAAGATATGTCAGAAAACTGTAAGTTTCTTCTGTTGACATAATCAACGGACATGTGTATGATAGAAAATGTTTAAAACACGAAAATAAAATATGTTTATAACGCATAAGGGTAAAGTTATGAAAAACAAAAGAAATCAGAAAAATATAATATGGAAGATACTGCTTATCATTTTCAGTATCGTTCTTATCATATGTCTCATAATCATTGGAATCCAAAAATATCAGCAGAAAAAGCAGCAGGAGTATTACGAAGCCTTATTGGAAAATGAGAGCACCCAGACTCAGGCGACTGAGGGGGTGCCGGAGCCGGAAACGGAAGAAGCACCGGACATTTTAAAAAGCCTTGGAATTGAAATCCCGGAAAAAGACATTGATTTCGCAGCATTAAAAGAAGAGAACAGCGATGTGTATGCCTGGATTTATGTGCCGGGAACTAATGTTGATTACCCGGTGTTACAGCACCCGACGGATGATGCCTATTATCTGGAACATAATATGGACGGCTCAAAAGGGCTTCCGGGCTGCATTTACACGGAAAGCGTGAACACGAAAGATTTTACGGATCCGAACACTGTTTTATACGGTCACAACATGAAAAACGGAAGCATGTTTGCTTCTTTGCATAATTTTGAAGACCGGCAGGTGTTTGAGGAAAACCCTTACTTCTATATCTATACGGAAGACAAAACCTATGTGTATGAAATTTTTGCCGCTTACAAATACAATGCAATCCATCTGATCTACAACTTTGATCTTGCTAATCCGGAGATTTTCCAGAATTACCTCGACCAGATTTTTGAGGTACGTGATATGAGTGCGAACATCAGACGGGATGTTACGGTCAATGCAGACAACCGCATTGTCACATTGTCGACCTGCGTTTCCGGTGAGAAAAACATGCGTTATCTTGTACAGGGAGTTTTACTGAATGAATAAACAAAAAAGTACAGAACAGACAAAAAAACAACAGAAAACATGGATGAAAGTTTTAAAAATCGTGGGAATTGTACTGTTATGCCTGATTCTTTTTGCACTTATCGCATTTGGAGTGTTAAGGGCACTTGGAAAAAGTGGAATCAAAAAAAATATTTCCGGTGAAGCACCGGTGTTGGAATCTACGGAATCAACCGAAGAGGGCTGGCAGGACGGCTGGGTCCGCTATAATGGTCAGATCTATGCCTACAATGAAGATATCATGACATTTCTCGTCATGGGTGTTGACAATGACGATGTTGTAAAAAAGGCAAAAGACGGTCTGAGCGGCGGACAGGCTGACGCAATGTTTCTGGCAGTCATGAATCCGCATGATAAATCTGTTTCCATTATTGCGGTCAACCGCAATGCGATGGCGCTTGTGGATGTCTATGATGAGGATGGCGTTTACATGGGACAGTATACCAAGCAGATCACTTTGCAGCACGGTTATGGTGACGGCATGGAATTAAGCTGTGAGCGCAGTGTGGCGGCGGTGTCGAGACTTTTTTACAATCTTCCGATCAGCGGTTATGCGGCAATCAACATGGGAGCAATCCCGGCTTTAAACGATGCAGTTGGCGGCGTACAGGTGACGGTTTTAGATGATGTCATATACCCGGAATACGATATGGATCTCCATCAGGGGGATGAAGTGACGCTGACCGGACATCAGGCTTACTGGTATGTGCGCGGAAGAAATGAAAATGTGTTTAACAGCTCTTCCCTGCGTTTAGAGCGCCAGAAACAATTCCTGACCACTTTTATTGCACAGGCAAAAAACAAGGCGGTCACAAATCCGTCCATTGCGGTGGATTTATACAACACCATATCCAAATACATGGTGACAGACATTGACATTACGAAATTTACATACCTCGCTTCTGAGGCTTTGGGATACAACTTTGATATCGACCATTTGTACACTATGCAGGGTGAGACACTGATGGGAGATAAATATGAGGAATTTTATGTCGATGACGATGCGCTGTATCAGCTCATCATTGATGTGTTCTACGAACCGGTAGAATCAGAGGATATTAAGTAAGGTAATTCCTTATTTAATATAGAAACCACATGGAATACGTGAGGAAAGGAGGAAAACAAGTTATGAAGAAAAAAATCGCAGTCGTACTTACAGCATTAATGGTTATGGCTATGGGAACAACAGCTTTCGCTGCAACAAGCCCAACAACCAAAACATCTGAGACAACTACAACAGAGGCTACTGCTTACGCTAACGTTACAGTAGCAGAAGGCGGCATCGTGATCGATGGCGTGGCTTCCACAGCAGCTCCAACTGTAAAAGCTGTTACAACAGCTCAGGTTGAAGCAGCTCAGACACAGGCAGTTGCAAGCGTAGCTCCTACAGCTAAAGTTTTACAGATGATCGATGTAACACTTCCTGTTTCTTTCGAGAAAGCACAGTTGACATTCTCTGTTAACGGTGTGACAGCAGGACAGAAAATCGCTGTTTTACATCAGAAACATGACGGAAGCTGGGAAGTTATCAACCCGGATTCAGTTGGAAACGGAACTGTAACAGCTACATTTACATCTCTTTCTCCAATCGCATTTGTTGCATACAATGCATCAGCTCAGACAGGAGAAACAACACCTGTTTTACCAATTATTGTGCTTATCTGTGCAGCAGGTATCGCAGTATGCGGAGCAAAAGTTAAATTTAACAACTAATTTTATGAATCTTAAGATTTATAAAAAGAAAAGAATGAACATGTGGTAGTTCCTGCAAAAGCAGGAATAACAGGCGGTCTGTGTCATGCAGACCGCCGGAAAAAGAACTGACAGGATGAAGTAAAATGAAGCATGCATTAATAATCACAACCATCAGCGGATTTGTACCGCAATTTGAAATGAATGATGTGAGAATCTTACAGGAGAATGGTTATACGGTTCATTATGCATCCGATTTTGAAAATCCGATTTACAATATCGATCAAACCCAGTTGAAAAGAGACGGACTGATTTTACATCATATCGATATCAGAAAAAGTCCGTTTCAGATCACAAAAAATACAAAAGCATTTTTACAGTTAAAACAGATCATCAGAAAAGAACAGATCAGTCTGGTACACTGCCACAATCCAATGGGTGGCGTGGTGGGAAGGCTTGCCGCAAAAGCTTCCGGAAGAGAACCATATGTAGTTTACACAGCGCATGGGTTTCATTTTTACGAGGGGGCTCCAAAGAAAAACTGGCTGCTCTACTATACGGCAGAGAGGTTTCTGGCAGCATTTACCGACCGGATCATTACAATCAACAGAGAAGATTATGAGAGAGCAAACCGCTTTCGTTTAAAAGAGCATGGATGCGTGGAACAGATTCCGGGCGTCGGTGTGAATATAGAGAAGTTCCGGAAAAAACCGGAACTGAGAGAAATAAAAAGAAAAGAACTGGACATCCCGCCAAATGGATTTCACATCGTTTCGGTGGGAGAGCTTGTGGAAAATAAAAATCATGCAGTCGTGATCGAGGCAGTAGCACGGTTACATGATGAAAACATTTATTACAGTATCTGTGGCAAAGGTCCTTACAGGGAAACATTGGAGCATCTGATCCAAAAACATCATCTGGAAAAACAGGTCAGACTGTTAGGCTATCGCAATGATGTGCAGGATGTTCTGCAGAGTGCAGACTGCTTTGCATTTCCATCTAAGAGAGAGGGACTTGGGATTGCAGCCATCGAGGCGCTGGCATGTGAAGTCCCGGTGATCGCATCGGATAACCGTGGAAGCAGGGAGTACATGCGCCATACAGAAAACGGCATTGTCTGTCAGGCAGATAAAGTGGCAGATTTCATGCATGCGATCTGCCGCATGAGACAGTCCGGTCAGCTACGCAGGGAAATGGGAGAACGTGGGAGAAGGACAGCAGAAAGATTCAGTATAGAGGCAACAGATAAAATAATGCGCCGTGTCTATCAGGAGATCAGCGTGACGCAGGAAAGAAAGCGATAAGCATATGGGGGCAGAGTTTGAAAAACAAGTCTCTGTGATCATGGGAGTTTACAACCAGTGGAACAGAGAGGCACTGCAAAAGGCAGTAAAGTCCATATTGAACCAGACACTCACGGATTTCGAATTCATCATTTACGATGATGGTTCTGATCCGGAGGTGGCAGGTTATATCAGAGAATTAGAAAAGCTTGACGAGAGGATTGTCCTGATTGGAAAAGAGGAGAATCACGGTCTGGCTTTTTCCTTAAATATGTGCATTGGCGCTGCAAGAGGAAAATACATTGCCCGCATGGATGCAGACGATATCGCACTGCCGGAGCGTCTGCAGGTGCAGTATGATTTTATGGAGCAGCACAAAGAGTATTCGTGGTGTGGCTGCAATACGAGACTGTTTGACGAAAACGGTGTGTGGGGAGAACGTAAAATGCCGGAACTTCCGTCCGATAAAGACTATCTGCCGTTTTCTCCCTTCATACATCCAACAGTCATGTACCGCAGAAAACTATTTGAAAAAAACGAGGGCTATCATGTTTCCCCGGAAACATTGCGCTGTGAAGATTATGAGATATTCATGCGTCTGCATCAGCTCGGTTATCAGGGGTACAACATTCAGCAATATCTGTTTGCGTACCGGGAGGACAAGCAGTCTTTTCAGAAACGCAGATTTCACTTCCGGATCAACGAGGCAAAACTGCGCTACCGGAATTTTAAAGCCATGCATCTGCTGTTTCCGCTGGGCTGGCTCTATGTGATCCGTCCGGTTGTGGGCGGTCTGATCCCACCGGGAATCGTTGCGTTATTAAAACGCGGTGAGACATGGTGGAAAACTCAAAAAGAACAGATGCCCGAAAATGCAAGCTTGGAGTATAGCAGTTATGAATCTGACCGACCGCAGAGAACAGAGACTACAATCTTATAAGAAAATCCAATCCGAGAAAGAGATCTATAAGTGCGTGCTTGCACCGACACTTTATGAGTTTGTGCTGTGGGTTTTGCAGGAGGCATTACAAAGTGGAACAAAAAGGCTTTACTTTCTGGCAAGGGACGGTTATCAGATGTATCTTGCCGCACGGCAGCTCTGTAAACAATATGATCTGGACATCGAGTGCAGATATCTCAAAGTGTCGAGATATGCGGTGCGTGTGCCGGAATATCATCTTCTCGGGGAACGCTGTCTGGAACGCATCTGTGTCGGAGGAATCGATGTGACCTTTGAAAAAATCATGCAGCGTGCGGCACTGACAGACAAAGAGGCAGAGGAGATCGCAGCGCTTGCCGGGTACACGGAAAATTACAGAAAAGTCATCAATTATCACGAGGTCATGCAGTTGAAAGACCGTTTAAAAAAGATACCGCTCTTATTTCATTATATAGACAGCCATTCGAAGGAAGCTTATGGGACGGCAATCGGCTATCTCACACAGGAAGGACTGCTGGAACAGATTCCTTATGCATTGGTGGACAGCGGCTGGATCGGTACGATCCAGCAGAGCATTGAACATCTGCTCAGGCAGAGACAGCCGGACAGAAAGCTCGAAGGATACTATTTTGGCTTGTATGAGATCCCGGAAGGGGAGGGAAGGGAAAACTATCACAGTTTTTACTTCACGCCGTGGGGTGAGATCAAAAGAAAAGTGCATTTCAGCAACAGCCTGTTTGAGGCAGTGTTTTCTGCACCGGAGGGCATGACATTATCCTACAGGACAGTGGGCGGGAAAGACAAAATCATCTATGTTCCGGTGACAGACAGCAGGGAGAACCTGAACCGGGAACGGATCAGCCGGTATATCTGCTGGCTGGAAGAGTTTCTGCAGGAGAAAAAGCAATCCTTGAAGCAGGCGGACAGCGGGTATGTGGAGGAACTTCTATCCCCCTTTATGGGAAACCCGACACAGTTTGAGGCAGAGGCATACGGAAGCCTGCTTTTCTCGGATGATGTGAGAGAGGATAATAATCAGAAAGTGTCTGCAGATTTTTCAGAGCAGGAGATCAAAAACCATCATTTGCTCAACCGTCTGCTCATCATGACAGGCATCCGGAAAAAGGTACTCCATGAGAGTGCGTGGATCGAGGGCAGCATCGCAACGTGCGGAACACTGAATGAGAGAGGCAGAGTGAGAAACCGTTTGCATGCCGTTTTCTATAAATACATCATTTATATCCGCAAATGGATAAAACAAAATCTGATTCATGGCAGGTAAATTACAGCCTGAATCAGATTATCAGATTGCAGAAGAAATTGACCGCAAAGTCTAGAAGATAAAGCTCAAAAGAAAATAGAGAAGAAAAAACAGACAGGAAATTACAGTCGTGAGAAAGAATAAGGAAGAACTGAAACAATATTACTTTGTCATCAAACAGCTTGTAGACAGAGAGATTAAAAGAAAATATGCGAGATCTTTTCTCGGTGTGATCTGGAGTGTGTTAAATCCACTGATGACCATGGCAGTTATGTCCATGATTTTCAGCACGATTTTTAAACGTACGATTGAAAACTATCCAATCTACTATCTGACCGGAACGATTTTCTGGCAGCTCTTTTCCGGTGCAACGAACTCTGCAATGACGGCGCTCGTCGATAACCGGACGCTGCTGTTGAAAGTAAAATTGCCAAAACAAACATTTGTTCTGGCAAGGATCTATACCGCGTTGACAAACTTTGGCTACACCTGTATTGCCTATGTGCTCATGCTCGTGGTGTTTCAGATCAAAATCAGTCCGACGCTGTTACTGTTTCCGATCGACGTATTTTTCTGCCTGCTGTTCTCCATGGGAATCGGGTACGTACTCTCGATCCTATACGTGTTTTTTGCGGACATCAAATACCTGTATTCGATCGTCCTGACACTCTGGATGTACATGTCGGCGATCTTTTATCCGTATGAGAGCACAACGCTGATGATGCAGAAAGTCATCGGAAACAATCCGGTGTTTGTCTACATTGCATTTGCGAGGGACTGCGTCATGTATCAGAAATGGCCGGAGACGGATCTATGGATCAAAATGATCTTGTGGGGCATTGCAAGTTTTCTGATCGGTTATTACGTGTTCTCGAAAAAAGAAAACAATGTGATGCAGAAAATATAATGGTTAGATACAGAAGAAAAAATCCGTGAAGGAACAGTACAAGGAAAAAGCAGAGATTGGAGTGAAGATACAAAAGTGAGATTAAAAATCTGGGAAAAATGGAAAAGGATAATACTCCTGGGCACATTCTTTGTGTTGGCAATAGGAATACCGTGGGAAATCCGTGCGGAAAATGCAACTGTCACGTTCGGCTCTAATTACTATACGGCAACCGACAATGAGACATTTCCGATCGGCGTATACCTGAACGGGGATTCGAGGATCGGAACCTATGAGGTCAAAATATCCTACGATAACAGGCGTCTGGAGTACACCGGAGGTGGTGATTCCGAGGAAAACGGAGTTATCACGTTAAGTGGAACCGGAGTCAATGCGCAGGTCAAATACATGTTAAAGTTCCAGACACGAAGCGGTGGAACGGCAGATATAAAAATAGAGAGTGCAGTGATCCACACTGCCGGAGAGAATGCAGAAGAGTTTGATGTGGCAACTCTGGCATCAACCTATGTCACGATTTCCGGTGAAGATACGGTTGGGGATGCTCCACAGGAGGAAAGTCAGGAGACGGAAACTGAAGAAGAGAATCCGGTTTCGGATATTCCGACAGTGATGGAAGTGCCAGTGGAAGAGCAGACCTACTATCTGGTGGATCTCTCCCAGTACACGCCGGAGAACATTGATTTCCAGTATGATACCGGAACCATCACCTATCAGGGAACAGAAGTAGCTGCATATCTGTCAGCAAATGGAGATATCAGTTTTGTGTATCTGGCGGACAGTCAAAAAAACCTTTACCTGTACGCTTACAGCAGTGAAAAAGATAAACTGTATCCCTGCAATTCCATCACAGTCAACGGAGAAAAATATTACTTCATGTCTCCGTATGTGTGCAGTGAGTGGCCACAGGAACTGACACTTGACATCATCCAGAGCGAATCCATCGTCTATGCGATAGATATGGAAGGTCAGACCGGATTTTATAAGATCACGACCGGAAATAAGCTGGAAACCTGGAATCCGAATGAAGGGCAGGAGAACTTTCAGAATCAGATGAAAATATTGATCATCATTCTGGCTGTGACATTAGTGATCATGTTTCTTGCAATTCTTCTGGTTATCCATATGGATAAAAATAAACAGAGGCAGGATGGTACATCTGTATCCGGGAAAACAAACAATCGGATTAAAACAAGAAAAAACAAATTAAAACAAGGAGAATCCGAAACTTCCTCTGACACAAATGCGGCAGATGATTTTGAGATAGAAGATCTGGCACTGGATATCTCCGAGGAGGAGATCCGCGCATGGCGGGCGGAACTGGAACAGTCTGACGGAGATGATAATTCACCCGATAAAAAGAATTCTGATGGACAAAATGCTGCTGAAAAGTATTCCAATACGGCTGTGCCGGAGGAACGTGCAGGAGAGGAGCCTGTCATTGCTGTGAAGGATGTCACAATGCAGTTTCGGATTGCAATGAACAATGTCTCCGGTATCAAAGAGTATGTGATCCAGCTTTTGAAAAAACAGATCAGTTACCGGGAACTGCTTGCGTTAGATCATGTGTCGTTCAATGTATACAAGGGCGAAGTGGTAGGAATTATCGGAACCAACGGTTCTGGTAAAAGTACTCTTCTTAAAATTGTGTCCGGAGCTTTAAAACCGAGCAGCGGCGAAGTGCAGTGCGACCGCCGGAAAGTGCAGCTGCTGACACTTGGAACCGGCTTTGATGTGGAACTGACCGCCAAGGAAAATGTGTACTTAAATGGTGCTATCATCGGTTATTCCAAAGAATTTATTGATTCCAAATATGACGAGATCGTCAAGTTCGCGGAACTCGAAGGTTTTATGGAAGAGAAAGTAAAAAACTTTTCCTCCGGTATGGTCAGCCGTCTTGGCTTTGCAATCGCAACAATCGGCGAAACCGCAGAGATCCTCATTTTAGATGAGGTGCTTTCGGTCGGGGATGAATTTTTCCAAAAAAAGAGTTTGAAGAGAGTGAAACAAATGATACATGGCGGAAGTACTGTTTTATTGGTTTCACATAGTATGCCTACAATTAGAGAGAATTGCACAAAAGTTGTTTGGATAGAAAAGGGAAAATTAAAAATGATTGGTGAGCCTAAAGTGATTTGCGAGGCTTATAGAAAGATGAGTGAAAGAGGTATAAATTAATGATTAAATTGCAGAATATTATATTTCCATCAACAAAAAATTGTACAGAAGAAAGTTTATATTTTAGAAGAATTGGGGCAGTAGAATATTCATTGGCAGATTCTTATATAAGATTGAAAAAAAATGCAATTATAAATTTAGACACATATTTCAATGGCTTTTCTGTTGGAAAGTGGCTTAAGTATACAAAAATAAATAATGTAAAAGTGCATCTTGAGATCCAAGGAAAAGCAAGAATAACATTATTATATAAAGAAAGAACAGCTTCAGGTGTGATGGAGAAGTGTATATGTGAAACTTATTTTGATTCAGAAGAACAAGGAGATTATTTTGAGGAAGAATATAAAACAGTACTTGAAAAAGGTATGTATTGTGTGAGCATTTTATCACAATCAAAGAACACTAGATTTTATGGTGGATATTATTATACGACAGAATGTGAAGCAAAGGATATTGGACTTGCAATTAATATATGTACATTTAAAAGAGAAAAACATGTATATAAGAATGTAAAAATGCTTGAAGATGAATTTTTATTAAATCAAAAGTCTGAATTGAGAGAAAGATTGTATGTTAATATTTCTGATAATGCAAAAACACTCGACAAAAAGCAGTTTACGAGTAATCACATCAACGTGTTTGAAAACAAGAATCTAGGTGGTGCTGGTGGTTTTACAAGATGTCTGATAGAAAGCAAAAAATCACAAGAAAGTTGTAAATTGACGCATGTTTTATTGATGGACGATGATGTCATAATGCAACCAGAATCTATATATAGAACATATAGAGTGTTATCTTTGTTAAAAGATGAATATAAAGATGCATTTATAGGTGGGGCTATGCTTAGAACTGATCTTCAATGGTTTCAGACAGAAGCAGGAGGAACATGGAATGCAGGGCAGTTAGTGAGCCATAAGCAGGGACTGGATTTAAGAAATCTGGATGCTTGTCTTTATAATGAAGTTGAAGAAAAATGTGATTTTAATGCATGGTGGTATTGCACCATGCCAATTGATATAGTGACAGATGTGAACCTTCCACTGCCGATTTTTATCAGGGGTGATGATGTAGAGTTCGGTTTAAGAAATATGAAACATCTAATTTTGATGAATGGAATTTGTGTATGGCATGAGCCATTTGAAAATAAATATAGTTCATCTATGTATTACTATATATTCAGAAACCGTTTGATTGATAATGCTGTACGTGGAATAGAGTATTCTAAAGAACGGTTTATGGCGGATTTTAAGGAACAGTATTTTAGAGAAATATTTACATTAAGATATAAAAATGCACAGCTTCTTCTAAATGGTGCGTTGGATTTTCTTAAAGGACCAGAATGGTTAATGAAGCAGGATGGAGAAGAACTTAATATGTCTGTTATGCAAGCGGGATATAAGTTTTCTGATTTAAATGAACTGACAATTCCATTTAACTATCCTCAATATGAGCAGATGCTGAGTTTTGTTGAAGAACCTAAGGAACAGAAGAAGAGAAAGATGACTCTGAATGGCCTTTTTGGAAAACATGATAAGGCAGTATGTGTTCCAGTGCAAAATCCTCATATTGCATACTTCTATAAAGCTTATGGTGCAGTGAATTATGATGCAGTGAGTGGAAGAGGATTTGAAACATATTTTGATAAGAAAGAAGAGATTGCATTATTAAAGGCATATTTTAAATTGCAAAAAGATGTTAATAAAAAATATGATTCTGCGAAAGAAAAATATAGAAATGCAAAAAATATATTAAATGGTATAGAATTTTGGGTAAATTATTTGGGTATTAAATAAGATAATTGATTGTGAATAGGGAGTGCGTTATATATGATAAGTAATGTTTCAAGTATTATGGTAGAAGAATGCACTGGGTGTAGGTGTTGTGTAAATGTATGCCCACAAAAGGCTATTACAATGCAGGAAAATAATGAGTATTTTTACATGCCGGTTGTAAATGATGAGTTGTGCAATAATTGTGGGCTATGTTTAAAAAGGTGTCCTTCAAAATGTAGCGAGACCAATGATAATAGTATACCAATACCGATTGCGGCTAGATGTTCTGATGAATTAAGAAAAAAAAGTTCGTCTGGAGGGATGTTTGGAATCTTTGCGGACTGGATTATAAATAATAATGGGTATGTGTGTGGAGCTGTGTTTGATGAAAAACTTAGACTTCATCATATAGTATCAAATTCAGTTGATGATGTTGAAAAAATGAAAGGATCAAAATATTTGCAAAGTAACACAGAATATGTGTATAGGCAGATAAAAGAATTGTTGAGGGGGGAAAATAAAGTCCTTTTTGTGGGTACACCATGCCAAGTTGTTGCATTATATAGTTACCTTGGTAGCAGAGAAGATAACAATCTATATACGATTGATTTAGTATGTCATGGTGTTCCATCACAGCATAGTTTTGATGATTACATAAATGAAAATCATTATAAGAAAATAGAAAAATTTGAATTTCGAAGTAAGGTAAATGGTTGGAGGGCTGATTGTGTAAATGTTAGCTATGCGGATGGAACTGTTTATGAGGGAAATATGCACTTTGATCTATTGAAGCCAATGGATACATATGAATTAGGTTTCCAAAAAAATATAATATTAAGAAAATCGTGTGGCAATTGTAAGTTTTGCGAGTTCCCTAGAGTAGGGGATGTTACATTAGGAGACTTTTGGGGAATTAATAAAATTGACTCATCACAAAATGATGGAAAAGGCACATCTCTTGTCTTTATAAATAATGTACATGGAAAAGATTTGTTCATGAGTGTGGAAGAAAATGTTAATTATAAAGAATTTGATATACCAATTAGTTTTATACAAAATAGGCTAAAAGCGTATTATCCACAACATGTTCAAAGAGAAAGATATTTTAGCTTGAGAAGAACAGGACATTCATTCAACGAAGCAATTAACTATGTATATAATAAAAAATATGATATTGGCATAGTTGGAATTTATACAGTTGATAATTTCGGAGGGGCATTAACTTATTATGCGCTATATCATACTATTGAGGATCTTGGGTATTCAGCGCTGATGATTGAAAGACCGAAAGAGTCAAATCATAAGCCGGGGTCAACAAAGCTATATACGGAAGACCCATATCCGGAATATGCGAAAGCAAAAATATATGATAAAAAAGAGCAGATGACAGAATTGAATGATTGTTGTGATACATTTTTAGTGGGATCTGATCAATTGTTTAACAACTTTCTTTATAATCAATTTGGAAAATGGGTTACACTTGATTGGGTTGAGGATAATAAACGAAAAATTGCATACGCTGCATCGTTTGGACATGATTTCATATGGCATCCAGAGGAAACAAGAGCAGAGATGTCATATTTTATGAAGAAATTTGATGCATTTTCAGTTAGAGAGGAAAGTGGTATCGAAATTTGCAATAAAGACTTTGGAATTGATGCAGAATGGGTTTTGGATCCTGTTTTTTTATGCGAAAAAAAATATTATGATGAGTTAGTGGAAAAATCAGGATATGCATTTCCAGAACAATTTATAGGAGCGTATATACTAGATTTAAGTAAAGATCGTCAGAATATTATAGAAGAAGTTTCAAACAAATTAAAATTGTCATATTCTATATTTTCAGAAATGAATTGGAAGGATTTGCCAAGGAATGGTTGGACTCTAGAAATTGAAGATAGTAAATTTATAAATGATAGAATAAGAAATATTGCCAAGTGTAATTTCTTTATTGCAGATTCATTTCATGGAATTTGTATAGCGATTATATATAGGAAAAATTTCATAGCAATATTAAATGAAAAGAGAGGGGCAAGTAGATTTAAAACAATACTGGGAAAATTGGGATTAATGAATCGAGTAGTAAAAGATTATAGTGCTTTGTTAGATAATAAAGATATTTTTAATCCGATCGACTATGATGAAGTTTATAAAAAACTAAATAAAGAAAAACTAAGATGTAGGAATTGGTTATTAAATTCGTTAAAAACACAACAAAAAAAGTCATATTCAGATTATCACTATATTAAAAAATATTCTGATGAGCAAAAAAAAGAAATTGCACAACTTAAAACAGAAAACAAAAAATTAGAAATGCAATTAAGTACGTTGTATAGAGCTTTTGAATTATATATAAATGAGGGCTCTAATCAATGTAGAAGAAGTGTTTTAGACATAATGCAGTTGTCAAATGAAAGTAATATATATCAATATTTAAAAAAAGTGCGACAATGCAAGAGTGAGTATCTTATGATTGTAACAGTGAGAGATAATGTTGGTTTTTATATGAATGAAGAATTGCAATGCTTATTGAATGACATAGGATGTGATTTGGATTGGTGTAATATACCAAAACACACAAGCTACGTTTATATAGAAGACAAGGGGCATGTTCTTTTTCATGAAAGTAATTATGACAGAGAAACAGTGTGCAATATGCAAATTGAAAAAATGAATTTATATGCAGAAAGTAGACTGTATTTACAAGGAAACCGAACTAAAATTATAATAAATGGAATAGACTATGCAGTAAATGAAAGGGGAATAAATATAGTAATATATGATAAGGAAAATGGTAAATTGATCGATTCAGTTTGCTTTGATACGCATGCTCAGAATTTTAAAAGTTATCGGAGAGGAGACGTATAAAAATTGGATTCATCACATTATAAAATATTAGCATTTGACAAAGTTTGTAAGGTATGCATAAATCATCTGAACAATAGAAAAGTTGCTATTTTGGGTGATTCATATGAATTAAGAAAGTTGATGAAAGATAAATATGATATAGAAATAAATACAATTTTGACTTCTGATGCCAAAAATATTGAAAAGTACCCACAAAAATATAAGTTGATTGATGATTTGACTAATAAATCATTAGAATATTATATTATAATTCCATTTCTTAATTATGATGATAATATCAAGAAGAAACTTCAAAATATGGGGTATATGGAATATCGTGATTTTATATTTAGAAATCACGAGGCAAAAGTTCTTGGCCCAGAAAAGATAGATTACTGTGATGAGTATGGAAATAGCATTCATACAAATGGCGGAATTAGAGTGTTTTTAAATGAGAGGGCATGTGGAAATAATGTAAATATAGTAAGCTATATTGCAGATGGAAAAATATATCTTAGCGGAGAAAATGCATCTATTGACGTTCGTGAGAAGTGTTTATTAACAGGTAGCACATTTAGAATGTTTTCACAATCTATTATTGTAATAGAACGAAACACTAGTTCAGGGGGGGCATTCAGAATAGATTGCCATGCTGGATGCAATGTGTATATAAGTGAGGACTGCATGTTTAGTTCTGATGTTGTAATAATTTCAGGTGATGGGCATAGTATTTTTGATGTTGAATCTGGTGAAAGGAAAAATTCAATTTATCCCCATGATAATAGAAACGAGATATATCTTGGGAAACATGTGTGGGTTGGCTATAGGAGCATGATACTTTATAATACCAATATAGGTGATTCCAGCATTATTGGAGCTGGTAGTATTGTTAAGGGTAAATTCCCAAACAATTGTATTTTGGCAGGAAATCCATCAAAGATAATAAAGAAAAACATTACATGGTCACGAAATCCGTACGCATCGAATATTGAAGAATGTGGAAAAAATTTTATTAATTATACTATAGATAGTTTTAGTGAACTGTAAGTATTTATAATAAGTTCAGTAAACAGAAAAGTAAGTAATGCTATGTAAGGTGGTTAGAAATATGAAATACGATTATTTAGTAGTAGGCGCAGGACTTTATGGAGCAGTTTTTGCACATGAAGCAAAGAAGGCAGGAAAGTCAGTTCTGGTAATTGATAAGAGACCGAATATTGCAGGAAATGTTTATACGGAGGCAGTGGAAGGCATTCAGGTACATAAGTATGGAGCTCATATTTTTCATACAAATAATAGAAAGGTATGGGAGTATGTAAATCAGTTTGCAGAATTTAATCGTTTTACAAATTCTCCGGTTGCAAATTATAATGGGGAGTTATATTCACTTCCTTTTAATATGTATACTTTTAATAAAATGTGGGGTGTAGTAACACCGGAACAGGCAGCAGCTAAGATTGAGGAGCAGAAAAAAGCAGCCGGTATTGTAGAGCCAAAAAATCTTGAGGAACAGGCAATATCACTTGTCGGACAGGATATTTATGAAAAATTAATTAAAGGATATACAGAAAAACAGTGGGGACGTCCATGTAAGGAACTTCCGGCATTTATTATTAAGAGATTGCCGGTACGTTTGACATTTGATAATAATTATTTTAATGCACTATTTCAGGGAATCCCAATTGGCGGATATACAAAGATGGTTGCGAATATGCTGGAAGGCATAGAGGTAAAATTGAATGAGGACTATCTTGTATCAAAGGATAAGTGGGATGCCATGGCAGATAAGATTGTATATACTGGTGCAATAGATTCCTACTTTGGCTATAAACTTGGAACGTTGGAGTATCGCTCAGTTCGATTTGAGACAGAATTGCTTGATATTCCGAATTTTCAGGGCAATGCAGCAGTGAACTATACAGATGCAGAGACACCTTGGACCAGAATTATAGAACACAAATGGTTTGAATTTGGTAAGGATGCAGATGGTCAGGATTTGCCAAAGACAGTAATTTCCAAGGAATTTTCATCAGAGTGGAAACCGGGTGATGAGCCATATTATCCGGTAAATGATGAGAAAAATGGAAGGCTATATGAAGATTATAGGAAGCTTGCAGATCAGGAAACGAAGGTTATTTTTGGTGGTCGACTTGGTGAATATAAATACTATGATATGGATGCTGTTATTGCCTCTGCACTGGATATGTGTGAGCGTGAGCTGATATAAGATTAAATAGCATATGTGTTTTAGAGGAGAAAATGTGAAAAATATAAATATTGCTGTAAACATTTGTACATATCACAGAAATGATTTTGTGGAGCATAATATTTCTAAATTGTTACAGTCTAAATTTTTTGATTTGACTGACAGAGATTATTATGGCAAACTGCATATTTTCGTGATAGATAATGGCTGTGAATTGGAATGTCATGATGGGGATTTTTTGCATGTGTTTCACAACAAAAATACGGGCGGTTCAGGTGGCTTTCAGAGAGGAATAGAGGAGATACGCAACAGCAATATTGATTTTTCACATGTTATTTTCATGGATGATGATGTGAAGTTTGAGTTGGATGCTTTTTATATTCTGTATGATTTTCTGGTAAGCGTGCCTGAACAGTATGAACTTAATCCGGTGGCTGGTCGGATGTTCTGTCTGGATAAGCCAGATATTCAGTATACTGCTGCGGAAATATGGAATTATGGTGACTTAAAACACGTTGAATATATGAGGAAGATTACACCAGATGATTATTGTTATGGAAATGTGGTCTATGATTCTGGGGCTGATTATGGAGGATGGTGGTTTTGCTGTTTCCCAATGAGCTTTGTGAGGGAAAATGATGTTTTACCTTTTTTCATACATTGTGATGATGTAGAGTATGGACTTCGGTGTGGCAGAACTCCCATTATCATTGAGGGTGTGCACGTGTGGCATGAGACATTTGATAAACGACAGACACCGATTATGCTTTATTATGATACAAGAAATCCGTTGTTTGTTAATGCCATTCATTTTCCATGGCTGGATTCACAGGCTGTCTTGAATAAGTGGCATGAGACGATTACTTCTTATCATGTAGCAGGTGATTTTGTTTCAGAATATTATGTAATTCGTGGTATGCTTGACTTTTTAAAAGGATTGAAATGGTTGAAGCATGTTGATTCTGAAAGGTATCACAGAAGATTACTTAATGTGAAAGGTAATAAGTGGAAAAATGCTATTTCATGGAGAGTTGCGGAAAAATGGTTTAAAGTGAAGTGTAGGAAGGTAGGAACCAAAAGCCACAGAAGCTAAAATTTAGTGACATAAAATAAGATATAAATTAGAAGTTGATTTGAAAGATAAGGCTAAACGGAACAAATAATGACTGGAAAGACTTGGCGGATGCGTATAGCGATTTACAGGAGGAAAATGCCACATTAAAACAGGATAACTCTACATTAAAACAGCAAAATGAGCAATACTTCAGTGATTATACAGAGAAAAGGGAATTAAATGAATTTCTTAAATCACAGGTAAGCGGAAGTCCTGATTTATTGTTTGAATCGTTGGGATTGTCTATAGATGGTAAGAAAATTCCAGTTGATACTAATAACTCTATAGTAAACATCAATGGCAGAGAGTACTGGAGCCGTGAGATTGCAATAAAGCTTTTGCCAGAGACGGAGTCCTATTCTAAAGAGGATGGGAACATTAATGTTGGAAGGGTATTGGCAGATAAGACAAACTTGTTTGGATTATATGTAAACAGTAAAAATAGTGGAGTGTTAGATAACGGAGTAGTAAAGGAATCGTTTAATAATTCTCATGCTAATGCTTTTATTAATAATGGGCATAATAGCGATATCACGTTTGTTTTGGATGGAAAATATAGCAAACTTAAAATATCAGCGGTTATACGAGAAGGTTGTAGAGATTCCCTCACAGCTTCATTTACAATAAAAATAGATGATGGGAACAGAAGAATTTAAAAATCTCTTTCGGATCCGCAATGGTGTAGAAACAGTTCCATCCTTATTGCAAAGAAAAAATCATGCTGACAGGATGCCAGTACGGGACTGACTGAAATACAAGGGAAAAATACCTAATATCTATTCCAAAACGATTGTGTAAAATTTTCAAGGTACTATATGTTGGAAGTCAGCGAGTTTTAAAAACTCTTTTGACAATAACACCATATTGCAATGAAAAATATCGAAGTGGATATAAGGAAAATCAGTATGAATTGAAAGGCATATATCGTCAAAGAATGGATCAATTTTTTGTGTATAACGATAAAAGAAATTGTGAAAGAGTTTATGAAAAAATCTGTGAGATGATGAAGTTATAGTTAAGAGAAAATGATGTTAATTCTTAGGATGAGCAAATGAATGCAAGGGAGAAAAGTATATGAAGAACGATATTTCTAAGAGTATATGTAAGGCATTAATATTTACTGTTTTACCTTTTGCAATTCCACTAATTTTTGAAATAATACCGAATACTTTTATTAATAACGCAGGCAAGATAATAATTGTATTGCTATTATTTGCAATTGATACATATTTTGTGTTCAAGATCACAGTGCGTGACTGTAAAGAATTGAATGATGCAAAAAATATAATTGATACGAATAAAAGGTTTTATATTTCAAGAAAAGTATTGGATAGAATAGCCAATTGCGAAAAAATAAAGGGCGAGTTTATAAAAGATGAAACCAATAAGCTGCATTATAATTATAAGGAAAATATATTACTATATAATCCACATAGATATTTAGAAAGAGTATGTGATGAACTAAAAACATTGGTTTCTGATATTACACATATTGATTTAGAGTATGTATCCGTATCTTTTATATACAAGTATCCTAAGCATTCTAAAAAAAATGTGACCGAAAGCGAATCTGAAAAATGGAATGGATGGAAATGGATTACAGGAAAGGATTCGACAGCGAGTTTTGATTTGAAAGAACTTGTTAATAGAAAAGATTCATATTATCATTATTTGGTAGCAAATGATAAGACGGCATCATTTGAAAATGATAAAGTTAAGTTGATTAATCAGCAACGTTATTATGTTAGTGAAAAAGATGGAAGACATAAAAAATATGGTTCGATTTCAGCACATAAAATGTCATTTAAACATAATAATTATACGTTTTGTACAGGTTATTTAATTATATCCACATATGGAAAGAAGTTTTATGATTATTATGATGAAAATGAATTTAGATCAGAGGCAGAATTCGAAGAAATATTATTTGAACAGATTATTCCATCATTTCGAAAATTGATAGAAACAGAGCTTGGATTATTATATTTGCGTCATAATGAAAGAGAAAAAATATTAAAACATCATAAAAAATAGCAGATAGTGTCAGTTTATTCAGCAAAGGTAATGTAGTGCTTAATTCTGATAATATTGAGATTGTGGTTAAAAAACTTACTGTACATGGAACAAAAGTGAGATTGCTAGGTTTCTTAAAAAGTGTATTTTTTCAGTTTTATAAAGGTTCATTTGAGCTTTATGCTGTAGAAAATGGAATACAGGGCAGTCCAATTCATGTTTCCCCTAGTACACACAATTATTATTTGTCGCACGGGCCGATACAAAGATTTTGGAAATTTGAATATGAGTGTGATGCGAGAGAGGTTCAGAATTTATGGTTCAAAGTTAAATTTGATACAGCGGAGCTTAAGACAAGCTATTATTTTATGCCACTTATTCCAATTCATGCGGAGTTGATGGAATATATCAAAGATCGAGTGAAAAATCATATATCATGAAAATCAATGGTATTTTTCAGAAGTTGAAGAGAAAAAGCCAGAGAAAGAAATCTGGCTGTATTACGATTGCTTTGGAGTTGCGATAGATAATGGATTGAAACAATTTTGTCATGACATAACAATGAGCGATGGTGTTGATCGACATTATGTGCTTACGGATAAAAAACAAAATAAGTTTATTCCACCAAAAGCAAATACCGTAATATTTGGCTCTAAAAAGCATGTGGAACTTTTATTACATGCTTTAAAGGTCATTACGGCTTTTATTGAAAATAATAATGTATTTCCATTTCCTGAAAAAGAATATAGCCGATATGCGAATCAAATGCAGTTTGAGACGATATATTTGCAGCATGGGGTTTTACATATTGATATGCCGTGGAAGTATTCTCCTGAAAAAATAATTGCGGATAAGATAGTTGTTGCATGTGATGTAGATTATCGGATTTTTCGTTAGAATGGCTTTGCAAAAACTGATTTATGGAAAGTTGGACTGCCAAGATTTGATGAATTGCATAAAGCAAATAAATCTGATAAACAAAGAATTCTATATGCACCATCATGGCGAAGCTATCTGGTCGGTGAAAATGTAAACGGTGACTGGAAAGCATTAGATAAGAAATTCCTTTCTTCAAGATATTATATGGAAACCAAAGCTTTTCTGGAAAGTGATGTGTTATACAAAATGCTGGAAAAACAGGAATGTGGATTTCATGACTAAAATAGATGAAGAAGAGATTGCTAAAATAAGTGATGAGATTATTAATAAGATTGAGAAGTTCTTTATGACGGGAAAAGGAATGTTGTACGATGTGCATTTCTGGAAAAATGACATATGTAATGCAACAGAATTGATATATCAAAAGATGACAGATCAGCCCTGCAAGCATTAGCTTAGCAGGGCTGATCTGTCATTTTACCAATGTAATTCCAGTTGCTACGCCTTTCTGAATGCATTCTTCCTGCCATTCTTCAAATGCTCTGCACATGTCAATCGAACCTCCTTCCGAATCGGATTGTAACGCATGGTTAGTAAATTATTTTTACATAAGATCGAATGGTAACTATCCATCTTACGAGGTACAATATACTGTAAAAGGTGAATATAAAAAATGATTTACGATTTTAAAGTTATATTTATTACTCGATAATAACGTTTTCTTATGAGTTAAGAGATATTAATTTTATATTTAGAGAAAAATATGGTATTTGCAAAAATAAAAATATTAGAGGTACAGTATATATGATGAAAACATTATTGGAATTGATGGATGATGAGTTGAAAAAAATGGAAATATCTGAAATAAAAGGTTTTTCGTCTGTGAAGGAATTTATTACTAGTGACTCAAAATGTAAAGAGTTTATGAAAATATTACTGAAGGATGATATTGATATACCAGATGAAGGGAGTAAAATATATTTTATTTCGAAAGGTAGAGCTAGTCACAGTATTATTAATTATTTATTAGGTAGATGTTTGATACCTTTTGGGGGGATTTATAATAAAATAAAATTTATTTTCTCGGAGAATGACATTTCAGAAAAAGAAATTGAAAAATTATGGCTATTGACTGCTTTATATCATGATATAGGATATTTGCAGAAAGATATAGCTAATAGAAATTTGGATTATCAAAAGAAGTTTTCTTTTTATTTGTATAGTGATAATACTGATATGAATATAATAAATAACTTTTCTACTATATATCCACATAACATGGCATATTCTTATGAACAGATATTGGAATATGATACATACGATAGGAACAGAAGAAAAGAGACAGAGGAAAAAGAGTTGTCGGTTGTTTATACAAAAGAAGAAAAAGAAAAATGTATGAGAAGAAATGCTGAGCGTTTAAATCATGGAATTTATGGTGGTGCATATCTTTTTAATAGGCTTATGAAAAAACCATTACATATGAGAAAAGAACAACTGTATATAAAGGCGGTTTGTATGTGTATTGCACAGCATAATATTTTTAAATCAACTTCGGACGAAATAGATCAGAAGCTAGATGAATATTTGTCTCTTGAAAAATTAAAACATAACAGTGATTTTAAAATAAATGAGGAGTATCCACTTTTACTTTTTCTGTCATTGGTTGATACGATTGAATGTGTAAAAAAATTTAGTAAAAGTTGTAATAGTGCAAGTTTTTTACAAACGGAAACGGTTCTTTCAAATGTGCAAGCTGAAATAACAAAGGAAAAGATTGAATTAGATTTTTCTAGTTTATTAGAGCGGATTAATGAAAGGAAGATGCTGAAGAAGGAAATATTACTTGATACATATAAAGATTATTTTGAGAATAACATAAAAAGTTTAGGTAATTGGACAATTTATAAGCCTTACATAAAGGAAGGGAAAACGTCTGTTAAAGTGGAGATTAAATGCTAGATGGAAGAAAAAATGTTGGCAGATTGAAGGAAAATCTTTTATGACGTATAGATTAAAAAATCAAAAAATAATGCTGCATTTTATGAGATTAGTGATAAAAGAGAAATAAAGCCACTAACACATTATGAAGAATACATGATTTGGTGGAAAAAATCCATTGATAAATTTATTAATTTTATGGATGAATATTTGTCATTAACCAATATAGTTGTTAATGTTCCATGTTTTAATGATCAAATTCTTTATTCAAATGGGAAAATAGAAAAATATAAAGAAGATAATGTACAAAGATATAATGAAATATACCATGAGATGGTAGACTATTTTAGTATGAGGGGGAACAAGAGTTCGAATATTGGATTTAAAGCGAAAGTATTATATAGATCCAGAATACATATTTGGGGGAGCCATGGATTGTACATTATCATAATAATTATTATAAGGACCATATGAACTGTCGTACAAGCTAAATAAGATATAGTAGATGTCATTATGGACAATAATATTGTTGTCTACAGAGGACTGGCATATTTTAGCATTGAAAAGAACCTTAAGGCGCTTGTCTTAAGGTTCTTCTTACAGCTAACAGTCGATTTGCTTGTCTATATATTTACAGACATAATAGGAAATGATGTTGGCTATTACAGTGATAAAAAGTGATTGTATCATATATGTAGCCCCCTTTTAGAAAAAGTGTAAAAAAATTTTTATAGGACAAAGTATAGATTGATTTGTAAGAAACTGCTAATCAAAATATAATTATATTTTTTTGAAAAAATTGGATTGTTTTCTCAATTTTCCTGTCAGTAAATCTAGTGCGGATGATCGATTTTTCAGACTGACAATCTGTCATACAGAGAGAACAAAAAAATGCGGTAAACGTAGCAAGTATGTAGAACTGTTTTGATGCGTATGTGGTCATGCAGAATATTAATTCCCCAAAAGGAAGTTTATGGCACTGCTTGCGGAGTACATAACAATATTTTGACGGAGTTATTTTTGCAAAATAAATAAAATTTTTTTTGAAAAGATTTTATAAAAATAGGATGGTAATTTAAATAAAAAACAACAGGAGGAAAAATAAATGCGAAAAAGTAGAGGATGTGAATTAATACATGATTTTTCAATAGGGGAAATTTTAGATGCCTTGGAAGAATTTGTTAAAGGAAAACCGTTTTTTACTATTGATATTGATATGAAAGGAAGTGGAAAATATGTTTATATTCCAACACACAAACAAAATAGATTGGATTGCTTGAGACTTGTGTTTGGATTGTTGGTTTACAATAAGGATATTGACGGCATGTTTGATGATGAAAAAAGGGATCATTTTGATATCTGGATATCAGAATCAACAGATACAAAATTGAGACAACATGTAACGAAAATTAGTCCAGCATTTAGGACGGTGATTGCTGATTTGGATAAAGATGATTTAACATGTAAAATAATAGATGTATTAAATAAATATTTTGAAAATAGCAATAGATATTATCGTTTACGTGAATTTTGTAAAATAATATCTAATCGTGGTATTTTGCAGCCATACAATACAGTGTCAACGTATCATAATTTTTTGAATAAATATCCAGATAATGTGGAATTGCCAGGCACATATGATGACTTTATCAATGATGCAGCAGAAGTATTGTCCGAAACTTTAATGTTTTCTTTTAATATTGATAATATACTTCGTGATGAAAAAAGTAGCTATCGAGCTACAAAATTTATTTGCAACAAGTCAAGCGATGATTGTAATTACGATCCACATAGAGAGATGAGTTTTATAGAATGTCAAAATGAATTGACACATTCAACAGCAGTGAAATTTTGTTTAATATCTGAAGAAAAAAGAGAGAAGGAAAATAAAAAAACATATTATTCGCTCGAAAGAGCATTGGCTTTTTTGAAGGGACATGCATGTGTGATCTTAAATATTGATATTGATGAAAGTACCGATGATACATTAAATATATATGTGAGGGAATTTTATAATTATCAATGTATACTTGAATTTTGTGATGATGATATCTTGCAAATACCTGCTTGTATAAAGCTTGTAGAAGATAATAAACAAGATTTTATTAAAAAGTTAAGTTGGAAAAAATATGATTATGATATTGTTGAAATGTGTAAAGTTGGATTGTTAAAACAACAAAAGTGGAGAGCATTAGCGTATTTTGATGTATATGAAGATACGAAAGACATTATTTGCTTTTGTGATACGAAAAGACGAATTGATGGAAATGTAGAATTGGGAATAGCAGTTTGTCGAAAAGATCGCAGAAATCAAGATTTAGTCAGTAGCTTGATTTTTTATCATATGTTATATAATTATGGCTCAAGAATATATGGAGGAACTGCTGAAGCAAATGAGCCGATGAATCGAGTGTTTAAGAGATGTGGATTTAAGGAGCATATGAATTATGATCATGATAAAAAACTACAATCTATTCGTGTTCGTGAACGTTTTACATCTGAGAAACCGCCAGAAAGTGACGATAAATTAATAAATAGTATTTATTATCAGAGACACTCTTTGCAGGAAGATGTAGTTAATAAATTAATTATTAAAAAGAAAGAAGCACAAAAAAATCATTAAAATGAAAAATACATCAAAAGCTTAAGGAAAAACCATCAAAACAGGATATATTGCAAATCAGCACTGCCTTCATAAATGAGGGCAGTGCTGATTTGTATTTTTCCGTATTAATCCGTAGTGCTCATTTCGGCAAGCTGTTTTTGGAGCTGCCTAATGAGTTTGTCTTTTTCAGCGAGAGCATTGTCTTTTTCAGCAATGACATTGTCTTTTTCGGCAAGGGCATTATCTTTTTCAGAAAGCGCAGCTTCCTGTTCAGCAAGTTTTCGCTCCAAACACATATAATTCTCACGGGCGCGGCATTTTTCTCTTGTAATCTCATCCGCATTCGATTCATAGAGAGATTGAGAAGCAGAAGCAATAAAATCATTATTTTGAGCATGCATTTTAATTTCCTCCCATGTAGTTGCGGTAAAGAGGCGTGCCCAGTAATCAATCCGGTTGGCACGGTCTTCATCAGTTGCAGAATCTATTTGCTTTAAGTTTACCACACGAAGAATAAATTTGTCACTATGGGCTGCGTGAGTTTTTTCATTTAATAATTTATAACTCGCATAAAACTCCGGTTTATCATCTGGAGTTGGATTGAAATTCAAAAAGCCGATATGGATTGCAGGCTTGACATTATCATAGAGCTGACCATGCGATAGCTGGTCGAATGCACGGCAGAGATAGCTCAAAGATCGTTCCCGCCAGTTGAGCATGTATGCCATCTGCATTTCAAGGTTAATGATGGCAGAATCATTCATAAGGACTTTGATGTCTAGAATAAATTCTTTGTCCTTAACCGTTTCATTAAGTAAAATGGGATTTTGGATTTCAACCGAAATGATTTTCTCTGGTGTAAGAGACAAGAGAGAACAGATAAGTCCCTTTAAAACATAATTGTTTTTCTCAAGGATAAGTCGGAACATGTAATCATTTGTCATGCCATAAGGAATGTGTCCGGTTGCATTTAAATAAGATAAAGATGAAGTTTCTTTTGTTGGATTCATTTAATACCTCATGATAATAATAGGGTGTGCAGAGGGGAAATACACGAAAATGAGATTAGTTACAATATTGATAATCAAGGCATTCATATAGAAAAATAATAATATATCACGCAACCATTATAGTGTAACGAGAAAAAATACGCAAGATGCTTTTGGTATTTTGTAAGAAGATTTTAAACTAAGAAGGAGTGAATTGGAATGCCATGATTCACTTTTTCTGATCTGGATGAGATATCAAAATCTGTCATTTTTCTATGGATGTATTCATTGGTATAGTGAAATTGAGAAATGCATGTTTTGACTTTTTATTGCTCATATTCTGTTTCAATGTTATAATGCAGATGGGTTAGGGAGAGAAGAAAGGAATCAATG
>ERZ791680.762-NODE-762-length-30373-cov-3.053533_pt1 | contig 30373 bp, 22 predicted proteins | sample MGYA00510051_ERZ791680 | MGnify/ENA primary metagenome ERZ791680 (study PRJEB30046, sample SAMN00715238) | human gut metagenome | study: EMG produced TPA metagenomics assembly of the A metagenome-wide association study of gut microbiota in type 2...
GAAAAAGGTTATATTTACAAGGGATCCCGTATCATCAACTGGTGCCCGGTCTGCCAGACTTCCATTTCGGATGCCGAGGTAGAGCATGAGGAGCAGGACGGCTTTTTCTGGCACATCAATTACCCGATCGTCGGCGAAGAGGGACGTTTCGTCGAGATCGCAACCACCCGTCCGGAGACGCTGTTAGGCGATACTGCGGTAGCTGTCAACCCGGAGGATGAGCGCTACAAGGATATCGTAGGCAAGATGTTAAAACTGCCGCTGACCGACCGAGAGATTCCAGTCATCGCGGATGAGTATGTAGATAAAGAGTTCGGTACCGGCTGCGTAAAGATCACACCGGCACATGACCCGAACGACTTTGAGGTTGGAAAACGCCACAACCTGGAAGAGATCTGCATCATGAATGACGATGCAACCATCAGCGTACCGGGCAAATATCAGGGCATGGACCGCTACGAGGCGAGAAAAGCCATGGTAGAGGATCTGAAGGAAATGGGACTTTTAGTCAAAGTCGTTCCGCATTCCCACAACGTAGGTACTCACGACCGCTGCGGCACAACCGTAGAGCCGATGGTAAAACCACAGTGGTTTGTCAAGATGGAAGAGATGGCGAAACCGGCGGTAGAGGCACTTAAATCCGGCAGACTTAAATTCGTTCCGGAGAGCTTCGGAAAGACCTATCTGCACTGGCTTGAGGGCATCCGTGACTGGTGTATTTCCCGTCAGCTCTGGTGGGGACACAGAATTCCGGCTTATTACTGTGATGAGTGCGGTGAGATGGTAGTGGCAAGAGAAATGCCTGAGAAATGCCCGAAATGCGGATGCACACATATGCATCAGGATGAGGACACTCTGGATACCTGGTTCAGTTCCGCACTTTGGCCGTTTTCCACACTTGGATGGCCGGACAAGACACCGGAGCTTGAGTACTTCTATCCTACAGATGTTCTGGTAACCGGATATGATATCATCTTCTTCTGGGTTATCCGTATGGTATTCTCCGCACTGGAGCAGACCGGTGAGACACCGTTCCACCATGTTCTGATCCACGGACTGGTACGTGATTCCCAGGGACGTAAGATGAGTAAATCTCTTGGAAACGGTATCGATCCTCTGGAAGTTATCGACAAATACGGCGCAGATGCCCTTCGTCTTACACTGATGACAGGTAACGCACCTGGAAATGATATGCGTTTCTATTGGGAACGTGTAGAATCCAGCCGTAACTTTGCAAATAAGATCTGGAATGCTTCCCGTTTCATTATGATGAACCTGGAGGGCAAGACAGTAACAGAGCCGGGAGACCTGAACGCACTGTGCAACGAGGATAAATGGATCCTTTCCAGACTGAACACAGTGATTCGTGATGTTACTGAGAATATGGATAAATATGAGCTTGGAATTGCCGTACAGAAGGTCTATGATTTCCTGTGGGATGAGCTCTGTGACTGGTATATCGAGATGGCAAAGGTAAGACTGTGGAAGGCAGAGGAAAACCCGGCAGCAGCAAACGATGCACTGTGGACACTTCGCACTGCGCTGACACAGGGACTGAAGCTTCTTCATCCGTTCATGCCGTTTATCACAGAGGAGATCTACTGCACACTGCTTCCGGATGAAGAGTCCATCATGATCTCTGACTGGCCGGTATACAGAGACGAGATGAATTTTGCAGATGCTGAGAAAGCAGTTTCAAGCTTCCAGGAGGTTGTACGTGGAATCCGTAATACCAGAAACGAGATGAACGTACCGCAGAACAGAAAGACCAATATCTACATCGTAGGCAAAGATGCAGAGTGCTGTGCCCATTTTGAGTCCTGCAAGAAGTCCTTTACAAACCTTGCGTTTGCAAAAGAGATCCACGTACAGCAGGATAAGAACGGAATCGGTGAGGATGCGGTATCCATCGTTGTGGCAGACGGTGTGGTATATCTGCCGCTGGAGGATCTGATCGACCGTGAAAAAGAGATCGAACGTCTTACAAAGGAGCAGGAGCGTCTGGGCAAAGAGATCGCACGATGCGAGGGAATGTTAAACAATCCGAACTTTGTAAACAAAGCGCCTGCAGCCAAGGTTGAGGCGGAGAAGGAGAAACTTGAGAAATACAAAGAGATGAAAGAGAAAGTGAACCTGCAGTTGAAACAGATGGTGAAATAACGAAGGAGCGTTTTCATGAAGTGGTGTAACTTTTTCAATAAGATTTCGCTGATACTTCAGGCTCTGGGCTGTGCAGTCCTGTACTTTGTGATCGAGGCCATATGCAGGCACTCGTTCACAGAGGCGTGGACCTACATGACCACAAAGCCGCTTGTATTTGCTTATAATGCAGCGTTTATCTTTACGACGATGCTGATTGTTTATCTCTTCCGAAAGAGAATTTTCTGGCGTATATTTGTGGGCAGCTTGTGGCTGTTTCTGGGAATAGTAAACGGTGTGCTTCTTCTCAACCGTGTCACACCGTTTACAGGACCGGATGTGAAGAATCTGACAGATGGACTCAGTATTGCAAAAAAATATCTGACCCATACCCAGATGACCATAGGTGCAGTTCTTCTGGGAATTGCGGTTCTGATCCTTCTGATCATCCTGATAAGGTCGCCGAAGTACAGAGGCAAGCTGAAATATAAGGTAAATATTCCGCTGGTCCTGGTCGGGGTTCTTGCATTTGGAGGAATCACACAGCTTGCTCTGGAAAAAAGAGTTCTTTCCAATTATTTTGGAAACATTGCCATAGCTTATGAGGATTACGGATATCCCTACTGTCTGGCAACGACGATCTTTAATACCGGAATCAGTGCCCCGAGAGATTATTCCAAAAGCGAGATCAAAAGAATCGAGAAGTCGGAAGAAAATCTTCCGGAAACGAAAGAAGGCAGTCATCCGAATATTCTGTTTTTGCAGCTGGAGTCCTTTTTTGATCCTACGCTGGTAAATTATCTGGAGCTGTCAGAAGATCCTATCCCGAATTTCAGAAAGCTGATGAAGGAGTATTCCTCCGGATATTATAAGGTACCTTCCGTAGGAGCCGGAACCGCAAATACCGAGTTTGAGTCCATTACCGGAATGAGCCTTCATTATTTTGGACCAGGAGAGTATCCTTACAAGAGTATCCTTAAGGAAACTACCTGTGAGAGCGCACCGTATGTTCTGAAGAATCTGGGCTATACTGCTCATGCAGTACATAACAATGAGGCGAATTTCTACGGAAGAAGAAGTATTTTTCCGAATCTGGGATTTGATACCTTCACTTCGGCAGAGTACATGAAGGATGAAAACCAGAAGAACCCGTTGGGCTGGACAAAGGACAGTGTCCTCACCGATGAGATCGTCAAGTGTCTGGATTCCACAGAAGGACCTGATTATGTATATACTATTTCCGTACAGGGACATGGAGATTATCCTTCAGAACCGGTACTGGAAAATCCGGAGATCACAGTTTCCGGGGCACCTACTGACGAGCTGAACAATAAGTGGGAGTATTATGTAAATCAGATCCACGAGATGGATAATTTTGTTAAGGAGCTTACTGATAAGCTGGAAGATTATCCGGAGGATGTGGTGCTTGTCATGTATGGTGATCATCTTCCAACCATGGGACTGACCGTGGAGGATGTGGAGAATAAATATCTGTTCCAGACAGAGTATGTGATGTGGGATAATTTCGGACTTAAGAAAAAGAAAGAAAATCTTGCGGCATACCAGATGGCAGCAGAGGTTATGGATCGTGTAGGAATCCATGAGGGAAATGTTTTCAAGTATCACCAGGCAAGAAGAAACACCAAAAATTATCAGGTGGATCTGGAGACCCTGCAGTACGATCTTCTCTACGGAAAACAGTATACATATGACGGAGAGAATCCTTTTGAGCGGACAAAGATGCGTATGGGAATCTATGATACCACACTGGATTCGATTCAGGTTGTGTCTGAGATGGATCACACCTATTATATCCAGGGGACAAACTTTACGCCGTCCAGCCAGGTGAAGATCAACGGAGAATGGTACGATACGGTTTATGTGAATCCTACCAAGCTGATCATTACCGGAAAGGAACTGGATGATTTTGACCGGCTCTCGGTAGTGCAGCGAAGCAACAGTTCCACCAGAAAGGCCATGACAAAGAGCCATGACCGGGCAGTTTATGCACTGCTTGCTGACAGCAAGTGGAAGCTTGACAGTGAAAAGAGCAGTTCTGATACAGGGCTAACGGAGGAAACGGATATAGCGTCAGAAACGGGATCCACAGAAGATTCCGGTGAAGAAAACAGTACAGACAACCGGTAAATGGCATAGAAAAGATACTCCGATACAAAAAATGTCGGATAAAATATTACGATTAGGACTGGACATCTTCCACCACTATTATATAATGGTATCGTAACGAACAGGAGGGGAGAAGCTTTTCTCCCCAAAAGTTCTTTACGAATACATTATAGATAAGTGATGGTTTTTTTTATGAATTACGAAGAAGCAGTTGCGTATATTGAAGATATACCGAGATTTACTACTAAGAACAGCCTGGACCATACCAGAGAATGCTTAAGAAGACTTGGAAATCCGCAGGAGAAATTCCGTGTGATCCATGTGGCAGGAACCAACGGAAAGGGAAGTACCTGTGCTTTTATCACAGCGGTCCTTCGGGAAGCAGGATATTCCTGCGGACTTTTTACATCTCCTCATCTGGTGGAGATCAACGAGCGTTTTCAGATCAACGAGGAAGTGATCGATGACGATACCTTCCTTCGTGCTTTTGAAAAAGTTAAAATGCTTTCCGATGAGCTGGTTGCGGAGGGAAGCTATCATCCCACCTATTTCGAGACACTCCTTCTGATGGGAATGGTGATCTTTGCAGAAGCCGGCGTGGATTATGTAACACTGGAGACCGGTCTTGGCGGACGTCTGGATGCAACCACTGCTGTGGAGAATCCGGCAGCCTGTGTGATCACATCCATCAGCCTCGATCATATGCAGTATCTTGGAAATACAGTTTCCGAGATCGCAGGAGAGAAGGCAGGGATCATGGTGCCGGGTGTTCCGGTGATCTACGATGGAAATGATCCGGATGCGGCCGGAGTGATGCGTGAGCATGCAGAGAAACTGGGATGTCCATATTATGAGCTGAAACGGGAAGATACAGAAATCCATAAGATCACAAAGGACGGAATCAGGTTTTCTCTTAAGGACGAGACATATGGCGATACCGTATTTGATATACCGTTTATCGCCCGTTATCAGGTTATGAATGCAGCTCTTGCGGTGAAAACCATTCAGGTACTGGAAGATCAGATCCCGGTATCTCTGGAGGCGCTGAAGGCCGGTATGGCAAAAACACGCTGGCAGGGAAGGATGGAAACGGTTCTTCCGGGTGTGATCGTGGATGGCGCACATAACGAAGACGGTGTTGAGAAGTTTGTAGAGACAGCAGAACATTTCCAGAAGGAATTTCCTCTGACTCTGCTGTTTTCCGCAGTGGATGACAAGGACTATACGGATATGATCCGCACGATCTGTACCAGGATCCGTTTCCGACATGTGATCGTCACACAGGTAGGCGGATACCGTAAAGTTCCGGTAGAAGAGCTTGCGGAGATCTTCCGTGAAGACGGAGTACCGGAAGTGGAAGCAATAGAGGATGTTCCAGCAGCTTTTGAACGGGCAGTAAAGGAAAAAGGCGAGGATGGAATGCTGTTCTGTGTAGGATCCCTTTATCTGGTCGGTGAGATCAAGGCTGTGATCAGGAGGAAAAAATTATGATCGATTACGAAGAGGAACTGAAGAAATTTGAACCATGTCTGGATGTGGCAGATGTAGAAGGTGCCATTTATGACCGGGAGATCACAGATATCATGGATGTACTCCAGGAGATGCTGCGTGAGGTCAAGAGCAACAGACGTGTAAGATAAGGAGAAGTGAATGAACTGCATAAACTGTGGAGCGTTCCTGACAGATACAGATCTGGATTATTGTCCGCACTGTGGAGCCAATGTACTGATTCAGAAGAAGGTGGATTACCTTTCCAAGCTTTATTATAACCAGGGGCTGGAAAAAGCCAGCATCCGGGATCTGTCCGGGGCGATCAGCTGTCTGAAGCAGAGTCTTGCCTATGACAAACGGAATATCCGTGCAAGAAATCTTCTTGGTCTTGTATATTTTGAGACCGGTGAGGTGGTTGCCGCACTGAGTGAGTGGGTCATCAGCAAGAATATCCAGAAGAACCGAAATCTGGCTTCAGAATATATTGCCAGGCTTCAGGCAAATCAGAACAAACTGGAAACGATCAACGAAAGCATCAAGAAATATAACAATGCCCTCGCCATGTGCAGGGAAGGCCATGAGGATATGGCGGCCATCCGCCTGAAAAAGATCCTGTCCCAGAATCCCAAGCTGATCAAGGGGTATCATCTTCTTGCTCTGATCCAGATGAAGAATCAGGAGTGGAATAAGGCAAGAAGAACCCTGAAAAAAGCAGCCAGGATCGACAAGACCAATACCACCACACTTCGTTTCCTGCGTGAAGTTGACGAGCAGACGGGTGTTACCACAAAGATGGAAAAACGGCGTAAGGGCTTGTTTGGAAATGAAAAAAATGAGAATGATAATATTTCAGGAGAAATCGTTGTAAGGCAGTCATCTTATAAAGAAAGATCAAAGATATCACTTTTCTTTACCACGGTACTTGGATTTGCGGCAGGGGCGGCAGCATTCTGGCTCCTTGTACTGCCGGCTGTGAAACAGGATATTTACAGGCAGGCCAATCAGCAGATCATACAGTACAGTGATTCTCTTTCCAGCCAGAGCGTGGAGCTTACCAAAGCTCAGGGAGAAGCTGCCCAGTCCAGTGATACGGCAGATGCAGTTGCCAGGCAGGCAGAGGAAGAGAAGAAACGCAGTCAGAGCTATGAGGCTTTGTTTAATGCATATACTGCCATGCAGCAGGATGATCTGGATACAGCGGCGCTGGAACTCCAGAAGGTATATGTGGATACACTGTCAGATTCTGCAAAGGGGATTTACAGTACTATCAGCGGAAAGACCGGTGTAAGCGGGACCGAGAGCGGAGCTTCTGACGGAACGTCCGGTGATGACAGCAGCACAGATGGAACAGCTGGAGTTGATGCCGCAGCTTCGGATGGAGAAGATACACAGAGCTCTGACGGAGATACCGGAGAAGACAGCAGCTACAGTGACGGAGGATATGGGGATTCCTCTTACGATGGAGGTTATACAGAATAAAAAATATCATAATTCATACAGAGGAGAAACCTCGGATAAGGGGAATGTGTGTTGGCACATTCCTCTTTTTTTACCCTTTGGTCATTAAAAATGGAATAAAAAATCAAAAATGGGGGAATGATAGAATGACATCAGGTTTTGAAAAATCCGGAACCGTGCTGACTGTACATCTTCCGGCGGAACTGGATCATCCGGCTTCTGATGAGATCCGGAGAGATTCAGACCGGATTATTGGACATAACTATATAAAAAATATGATTTTTGATTTCTCAGAGACCGTTTTTATGGACAGCTCCGGGATCGGTCTGCTGATGGGTAGGTACCGGGCACTTGGCATGAGGGGGAAATGTGTGCAGGTTATCAATGTGAACAGTCATATTGCAAAGCTTCTGCGGCTATCCGGAGTGGGAAAATATATTGAAATCTGTGGAATTAAAAAATCGGCAGGTGAACAGGAGGGTGTTTATGATGGAAAACACAAATGAAATGACGATCATTTTTGACAGCAGACCGGTAAATGAAGCACTGGCAAGAGTTGCTGTGGCTTCATTCTGTACACAGCTGAATCCTACGCTGGAGGAAATTTCGGATCTGAAGACCGCAGTATCGGAGGCAGTGACCAATTGTATCATACACGGGTATGAAGGGGAGATACATAAGATCCGGGTAGAATGTCGTCTCCGGGGGCAGGAACTTCAGGTAGATGTGACAGATCACGGAGCCGGGATCCCGGATATCAAAAAAGCCATGGAGCCTCTGTTTACCACAAAGGCGGATAAAGACCGCTCCGGTATGGGGTTTACATTCATGGAGGCGTTTATGGATGAGGTAGAGGTACAGTCGGAGCCGGGCAAGGGAACCCTGGTATCAATGAAGAAATTCATCGGCAGGTGACGGCGATGGATGAGACCATGAAATTAATCAATATGGCTCATCGGGCGTGCACACCAGGGGGATAAAGCGGCAAGAGATCTTTTGTTTGAGGAAAATACAGGACTGATATACAGTGTGGCAAAGCGTTTTCTGGGACGTGGGGTGGAGATGGAGGATCTGTTCCAGATCGGCAGCATCGGACTTCTGAAAGCAGTGGATAAGTTTGACATGTCCTATGATGTGAAATTTTCTACATACGCCGTACCCATGATTCTGGGGGAGATTAAAAGATTTCTCAGAGATGACGGGACGGTGAAGGTGAGCCGCAGCCTGAAGGAGCTTGCATGGCGGGCGAAGCGCTTACAGGAAGCGGCGATGCAGGAGGAAAGCAGAGAATTATCCCTACAGGAGCTTGCAGAACGATTAGAGGTAGAAAAAGAGGAGCTGGTTTTGGCATTGGAATCTACAAAGGATGTAGAGAGCCTGTATGCCTCTGTGGACGGAAACGAAGGCACCTTGCAGCTGATTGATAAGCTCGCAGACAACACAGAAAGCGAGAAAATGATGGAGCGGCTTTCTTTGATGGAGGCCTTGGAGCATCTGGATGCGAAGCAGCGACAAATCATTATTCTGCGATATTTTCAGGATCGCACGCAGGCGGATGTTGCGAGGTACATCGGCATTTCTCAGGTACAGGTTTCGCGCATTGAAAAACGGGTACTTTCCGAACTCAGAAAGCATTTACAGGAAAAGGACTAGGAAAAAGAGAGAGCATAAAATAGAAAGCATAAAAAATAGAAAACAGTGGTTTGTTTTTCTCTGACAAAGCCACTGTTTTTCTGATGTTTTAATGAATTTTTCTGCCGCATTTCGGGCAATAGGCGTATTCCTGCGAAAGCAGATAGCCGCAGTCGGGGCAATGTATTTCCTGCGCTTGTCCCATGCCTGCGATGGTTAAGTCCTCCTCGCGGAGAGTGACGCTTTCGCCATGCTCGATTGCCTTGCCCAGTTCTGCATCAATGGCATAAATAGTATGGCAGCAGTTGGAAACGGCATAATACTGCTTGCCCCACTTAAACAAAGGAATGAAAAAGAAGCTGAAGCAGGTATAGGTCATAAAAACGGAAATACTGCACAAACGTCCGCATTTTTTGCAGACTATCGTCTGCCGAAAGTGTTCAAATTCCTTTTTGCCCTGAAAAATACCGCCGATAAAAAACATAAAATCACATCCAATCGTAAGAATTTATTTTACAACTCTTGGCTAACATGATAAAATGATTTTAAATAAAATGCAACTATTTTCCTAAGGAGGGGAGTATATGAAAATTTCTCGTTTGGTTGTAAGCGCAGTTTCTTTGGCTGTTTCCGCAGCCATGCTGACACTGAGTATCATTGATTTAATTCGCAGCGATGAATATTGATTTTTGCATAAGAATTGAGAAACAGGAGAAACTGTTAACAGTGATTCCGAAAAAAAGACTTGGCGGGAGAAACACAGCACTTGCATGGTTTTCTTTCGCCATAAATTTTATTTATGATTTATCCAAGGAAATATTATGTATTTTTTCGGGAAATAGGCAATTTTTTCTATTTTTTTATTGTGCAAAATATTTTTTGTGCTATACTATAGGTAATAGGACGTTTGAAATAACACGATGCAAAAAATGTCCCACGCAAGAAATCATATTTGTTAGGAGGAATTTTTTATGGCTAAGGTTGGTATCAATGGTTTTGGCAGAATCGGTCGCCTGTTTTTCCGTGCGGCTTTGGAACGCGGCGATGTAGAAGATATCGTTGCGGTAAACGATCCCTTTATTGATGTAGATTACATGATTTATATGCTGAAATATGACTCTGCACATGGTCGTTTCAACGGCAAGCTGGAGGATAAGGACGGCAAGCTGGTTGTAAACGGACATGAGGTAACGGTTTTCAACGTAATGGATCCGAAGGAAATTCCCTGGAAGGATGCAGGTGTTGAGTACGTTCTGGAATCCACAGGGCTGTTTACCACAATGGAAAAGGCGGCACAGCATTTTGAAGGCGGCGCAAAGAAGGTTATTATTTCCGCACCCTCCGCTGATGCACCTATGTTCGTTATGGGGGTAAACCACGAAACTTATACAAAGGATATGAATATTGTTTCCAACGCATCCTGCACGACAAACTGTCTGGCACCTCTGGCGAAGGTAATCAATGATAACTTCGGCATTGTAGAGGGTCTGATGACAACCGTACACTCTATCACAGCAACACAGAAAACCGTTGACGGCCCTTCCAGAAAGGACTGGAGAGGCGGACGTGCAGCGGCCACCAATATCATTCCTTCCAGTACAGGCGCGGCAAAGGCAGTAGGAAAGGTTATCCCTGCGCTGGCAGGCAAGCTGACAGGTATGTCCTTCCGTGTGCCTACGGTTGATGTATCTGTTGTAGACCTGACCTGTCGCTTGGAAAAGACTGCAACCTATGAGGAAATCAAGGATGCGGTAAAGAGAGCATGTGCAAACGAAATGAAGGGCATTATGGATTATACCGAGGATGATGTGGTTTCCACAGACTTCCTGACAGACCCTCATACCTCTATTTTCGATGCAAAGGCAGGCATTGCCCTGAATGACCACTTTGTAAAGCTGGTTTGCTGGTATGATAATGAATGGGGCTATTCCAATAAGGTTCTGGATTTGATTCAGCACATGGAAAAGGTAGATAATCAGTAAGCACTACGTAAAAAATGGTATAGAAAAGCAGATAGCCTTGGGTGTAACAGCCTGAGGCTTTTGTTTTGCAATTCATATAAAAAAAGTCAAGCGGAAAACAGGACAAAAAATGTCCCACTTTTTTGTCTACAATCACGAAAGGGACATAAAACGTCCCACGAAAATAGATACATTGTCTAAATCATATCCCATTCCTTTCTGTATTTCCTGTATAGACTTCTGAAAAATAAAAAAAATACAAAATTCTGAGTTTTTTTTCACTCTGATGTGGTAAAATGAACTGGTAAAAGTTACTGGTCATTCCTATTTTTATATATGAGAGGGGAAGAATCTAATGGCAATTAAAGTTGGCATCAATGGTTTTGGTCGTATCGGCAGAGTTGTATTCAGAGTTCTGATGCAGCGTCAGGATGAATTTGAACTTTGCGGTATTAACCTGAGAAATGCAGAACTGGATTATATGGCATATCAGTTGAAATATGACTCTATCTTCGGTCGCTTTGAAGGCGATATCGAAATCGGCGAGGACTGCCTGATTGTAAACGGTCAGAAAATCCACGTTTTCAGTGAAAGCGATGCTTCTCTGATTGAGTGGGCAAACTGTGGTGCAGAATACATCATCGAATCCACAGGTGCGTTCAATACAATGGAAAAGGCTTCTCTGCACAAAATCGGCGGCGCTAAGAAGGTTATCCTGACAGCACCCGCTAAGGATGAGGTTACACCTACCTTTGTTGTTGGCGTAAACCACCAGACATACAGAAAGGACATGGATATCGTTTCCAATGCATCCTGTACAACAAACTGCCTGGCACCTCTGGTTAAAATCGTAAATGACGCGTTCGGTATCGAACAGGGTCTGATGAGCACTATTCACTCCGCAACTGCAAAACAGAAGGCTGTTGACGCGCGTGCAGGACGTGACTGGAGACCCGGTCGTTCCGTATTCAACAACATCATTCCTTCCACAACAGGCGCTGCAAAGGCAGTAGGTCGTGTAATTCCCGAACTGAAGGGCAAAATGACAGGTATGTCCTTCCGCGTACCTACAAATGATGTATCTGTTGTTGACCTGACAGCAAGACTGAAAACTCCTGCTACATACGAACAGATTTGTGAAAAGGTAAAAGAAGCATCTGAAACCTACATGAAGGGTATCGTAAGATACACAGAGGATGAGGTTGTTTCCTCCGATATGTTGGGTGAATCCAATACCTGTATCTTCGACGCAAAAGCAGGTATCATTCTGGATGATAACTTTGTAAAACTGATTGCTTGGTACGATAACGAATGGGGTTACTCCAATAAGGTTGTTGACCTGATTGCACACATGTACGAAGTAGACCACAGATAATCAAAAAAGAAAACACAAAAAAGCCTTGGTTCTGAAAGATGAGCCAAGGCTTTTTATATTCATTTGTAAATTCTGATAAGTAAATCAAGGGGTATCTACCATGCGGTAGCCGATGCCGACCTCAGTAAAGATATATTCGGGGGAGGCAGGGTTTTTCTCCAGCTTTCTACGGATATTCGCCATATTTACGCGCAGAATCTGGTTATCCTTTACAGCATAAGGCCCCCAGAGCTCCGTGATGATGTAATCGTATGTAAGCACGCGTCCGGCGCTTTTTGCCAGTAAGGAAACGATTTTAAATTCAATCTGCGTCAAATGAACATCCTTGCCATCTACAGTGATTTTACGCTTATCGAAATCAATCGTCAGCCCCTTGGTAGAGAATACATCATTATTTACTGCACCGCCGCTGTTTTTTGCACTGTGACGCAAGGCGGTACGGATACGCGCCAGCAGCTCAGATGTGCCGAAGGGCTTGGAAATATAATCATCTGCGCCCAAATCCAAGGCTTCTACCTTATCGGATTCCTCTCCGCGAGCAGAAACGACGATAACAGGAACGGCAGACCATTCTCTGATTTTTTTCAGAATTTCAATCCCATCCATATCCGGCAAGCCCAAATCCAGAAGAATCAAATCGGGGCAATGGGAGGGTATCATGGAAAGTGCCTGTCCTGCTGTTTTTGCAAGCAGAGGCGCATAGGCATTTGCCTTCAGCGTGGTTGCAATGAAGTTGCTGATGGCATCCTCATCTTCGATAATCATGATTTTAATTTTATTGGGCATAATCAGATTCTCCTTTCATTGGCAGAACAAAGGTGAAGCTTGCGCCGCCGTTCAAATTATTTTTTGCAAAAATTTTACCGTCATGGGCAAGAATAATCGATTTACAGATAGATAGACCAATGCCGATTCCTCTGGAAGAATCACTTGAGCCATGCTGGGTTTTTCCGTCAAAAATATCAGGGATACGGGAGGGATCAATTCCCTTGCCGTTGTCTGATATGGTAAAGACTGCGCCGCTTTTTTTTCTGGATACCTTTACACCAATCGGCGCGGTACTGCCGGAATGGCGAATGGCATTTTCCATCAGATTGATGAGTACCTGTTCGATCAGGGTGGCATCCATGGGAACAATCAGCATTTCCTCCGGAACAGAAACATTTACAACGGAATCGGGAAAACGCTTGCGAATCCGACCGACAGCCTCACCTACAATTTCTTCTATGATTTCATCCTGCTTTTTCAGATTGGTTGTGCCGCCTGTAATTTTCGTAACAGAAAGCAGATTTTCTACCATGTGAATCAACCATTCTGCATCATGCTGGATATCCATTAGCATTCTTCTGGAATCCTCAGAGGCAATCTGTGTGCCGTTTTCCAAAAGGGTGGTTGCGGCACCTATGATGCCCGTTAGGGGTGTGCGCAAATCATGCGAAACTGCACGCAAAAGGTTGCTCCGCATTTTTTCCTTTTCTGTTTCCAGAAGGATTTCCTGCGCTTTTTTTCGTGCCTGCTGTCTTTGCAGTGCCAGAATAGTCTGCGAAATCATGACGTTGATGAAACTGAAGGTATCGTCAATCAGAAGCTTGGTTTCATCAAAAAGAAAACCGACCACGCCATAAATTTTATCCTCCGTGATGATAGGGAAGTAGGTTCCCTTACAGTTCTGCGTACCGTCTTCGATTTCCGCGCCGACGGGATTCTGCGTATCATAGGCTCTCTGTGCAACCTGCTTTTCCAGAAAGCTATACAGAATCCGTTCATCCTCATCTCTCAGGGTACAGATAGACTGCTTGAGAGGCTTTAACGGTTGATCTACATAGAGAATGACGCTGCACTGGTTTGTTTCAGAAAAATATTTTGCGGAAATATCAATAATCGTGTCCACATCGCTGGCAGAAAGAATTGCCTTACTCATTTCCGTCAGCGTTTCCGCACGCTTTTTGCCTGCCGCGGAAAGCAATGCCGCCATTTTTACCTTTGCCGTAACAAAGCTGGTCAGAATCGACATCAGAAGCATTATGGAAAAGGTGATGGGGTATCCTGTAATGGAAAAATTCAGGGCAAAATAGGGGAAGGTAAAGAAGAAATTTACCCCGATAACGCCGCCGATTGAAGCAATGACACCCCAGAAATAGCCGCTGGTCATATAGGAAATTAAAGCGACCGCCAGCATATATACGCCGAAGATATTTTCATTTAAAACCTCTGCACCGTTTAAGCAGAGCGCAAGGCAGGTTGCCACCAGATAGACCGCAGCAGTGCGGATGAAATCCTGAAACAATGCAGCTGCATTGAAATTATTTAAGGTTCGTTTGATTCTTTTTTTCATAAATTCTACTCCAGTTTTTCATATATTTTCAAATAAAATTCTGAACTTAGTTTTTCCTTCCTATTATACAACATTTTTTCAAGAAAAGGAATTGAGAAGTAATATTTATTTGGAAATGGTTTCCATGCTATATCAAAAAGTGTTGGAAAAGAAGGGAATTACGCATTGCAAAGCGGAAATGCCTTTGTTATAATAAAAAAAATATACCTTGACGATAGAAGAAGGAGAAATTTGCAAATGAAAAAACCTTTTGTTACATTAGAACAGGCGAAGAAAATCATCGAAACATACCCTACACCCTTCCATATTTACGATGAAAAGGGTATCCGCGAAAATGCGAGGAAGGTAAATGCCGCATTTTCCTGGAATAAAGGGTTCAGAGAATATTTTGCGGTAAAGGCAACCCCCACACCTGCTATCCTGCAGATTTTGAAGGAGGAGGGCTGTGGTGCGGACTGCTCCTCTTACACAGAGCTGCTGTTGGCGGATGCCGTTGGGCAAAAGGGCGAGGATATTATGTTTTCCTCCAACGTAACCCCGGCGGAGGATTTCATCAAGGCGGCAGAGCTGGGCGCAATCATCAACTTTGATGATATTACACATATTCCGTTTTTTGAAAAGCTTGCAAAAATTCCTGAAACGGTTTCTTGCCGTTATAACCCCGGCGGTGTATTTCAGGTAAGCAACAGCATTATGGACAACCCCGGTGATGCGAAATACGGCATGACAAAGGAACAGATGAAGGAAGCCTTCAAGCTGTTGAAGGGAAAGGGTGCAAAGCACTTTGGAATTCACGCCTTTCTGGCAAGCAATACAAAATCCAATGATTATTACCCTATGCTGGCGAAGATTATTTTTGAACTGGCTGTGGAGCTGAAAAACGAGCTGGATATTCATATTGCATTTATCAATCTTTCCGGTGGGGTCGGCGTTCCTTACGAACCTGATGAATTTGAATGTGACATCATGGCAATCGGCGAAGGGGTAAGAAGGGTATACGAAGAAGTTCTGACACCGGCAGGCATGGGCGATGTTGCCATCTTTACTGAAATGGGACGCTTTATGCTGGCTCCCTACGGCGCACTGATTGCAACTGCCATCCATGAAAAGCATACCTATAAGGAATACATCGGGCTGGATGCCTGCGCGGCAAACCTGATGCGTCCTGCTATGTATGGTTCCTATCACCATATTACTGTTCTGGGGAAGGAAACCGCACCCTGCGACCATAAATATGACGTAACAGGCGGTCTGTGCGAAAATAACGATAAATTTGCAATCGACCGTATGCTGCCGAAAATTGATATGGGCGATATTCTCTATATCCACGATACCGGCGCACATGGTCATGCAATGGGCTATAACTATAACGGTAAGCTGCGCTCCGCAGAGCTGCTTCTGAAGGAGGACGGCAGTGTGGAAATGATTCGCAGAGCCGAAACACCTGCCGATTATTTCGCAACATTGGATTTTACAGGCTTATTGAAATAAACTAAAAAAACACAACAAAGGAAAAGGCGAGTGAGAAACAATTTATTTCTTGCTCGCCTTTTTTGCTATGCTTTATATAATTTTATTTCAAATGTGTATGCATATATTCTTCGCGGATATCCTGCGGAACAAGACTGCCGCCTGTTGCCCAAGGGATATGTGTTGCGTTCGCCATCTTATCCTCCAGACCCATTTTCTTGATATAAACCTGTACCTTTTCATCCTTCAGCATGATAGGGCCCCAGAAGGATGCACAAGCAGAGGGTTCAATAAAGATATCCTCTGTTGCAACCAGATCACGCATCAGGTCATAAATATGATAGTCCTCCAAAGACATTTCGCCGGAAAGCAGATGCTCCATCACGCCGCCGACAAAGCCGGAAGGACGGCCAACTGCCAGACCGTCTGCATGGGTCAGACCGGAAAGACCGAAATCTTTTACGCAGACTTTGTTTTGCAGACCGGATGCCATGCCGACCAACATGCAGGGTGCCTGTGTAGGTTCGGTAAAGAATACATGCACATTATCTCCGAAAAGCTTTTTAAAGCCGAAAGCAACACCACCGGGTGCGCCGCCAACGCCGCAGGGAATATAAACGAACAGAGGATGCTCTGCATCCACAATGATATTCTTTTCTGCAAACTGCTTTACGATACGCTTTGCCGCTACCGCATAGCCAAGGAACAGCGTTACGGAGTTTTCATCATCAACGAAGTAGCTATTGGGATCGGCATCGGAATTTTTACGCCCAACCTCAACTGCTTTGCTGTAGTCATCCGCATATTCCACAACCTCGGCACCTCTCTGGCGAAGCAGGTCTTTCTTCCACTGCTTTGCATCTGCGGACATATGTACGATTACATGGAAGCCCAGAGCCGCACTCATGATACCGATAGACATACCCAGATTGCCTGTGGAGCCAACCTGAATTTTGAATTTGCTGAAAAATTCTTTGAATTCATCAGAAGCGAATACGCTGTAGTCATCGTCCTTCCTGAGCATACCATGTTCCAGAGCCAAATCCTCTGCATGCTTCAGCACCTCATAGATACCGCCGCGAGCCTTTACGGAGCCGGAGATTGCCAGATGGCTGTCCTGCTTTAAGAACATTTTGCCGGGGATTTTTGTGTCATAATGCTCCTCCAGCTTTTTCTGCATATTGGGAATATAGGTCAGAGGAGATTCAATCAACCCATTTGTGGGGATGGTTTCGGGAAATTTCTTCATTAAGAAAGGTGCAAAACGCGCCAGTCTTGCCTCTGCATCATCAATATCCGCCATTGTGATATTGATTTTTGCCATTGCATCCTCAGTTTTTTCCAGATTTTCGTTAATCCATACAACTTCCTTGCCTTTTGCAACTTCCTTCAGCAGATCAGCATTTTTGCATTTTTCTAAAAGTTCTTGATTCATACAAAAACCTCCTTAAAATATAGAGATATTTATTTTGCCCCTTTATTTTAGCACAGCAGAGAACACGCCGCAAGGGGAATGTATCTATCATAGAACAAGAGAAGAGAAACAAAAAGGATTGACAGAAAAAGTCATAGCTTGTAGAATAAAAGAACAGATGAAAAGTTTTTATACAACTGAATAAGGAGGGTTTTTATGGAAAGAGTAAGGCAATTTTTTTCTGCAATCCTGGCAGGTATGCTGATTGGCATGGGGGGAACCGTGTTCCTTTCGCAGTCAAATCCGGTAGTCGGCAGCTTTTTATTCGCCATCGGTTTATTTACCATTGTGGTGTTTCAGCTGCATCTGTTTACCGGGAAGGTTGGCTACACGCCCTTCAACAAGCCTGTGTATCTCATTGAGCTGGTGGTCACTTGGTTGGGGAACCTTGTTGGCACATGGATTACAGCAACAATGGTACGAAACAGCCGTATTTATGAGGGAATGGCTGAACGGGTTGCGGGCATGGCTGAAGTGAAGCTGTCAGATGATTTCACAAGTATTTTTCTGCTTGCGGTCTTCTGCGGCATGCTGATGTTTATTGCGGTGGATTGCTTTCGCAATGTGCAGGGCTCAACCCTGCGGTTTATTGGTGTTTTCGTTCCCGTTATGGTATTTATCCTGAGCGGCTTCGAGCACGTTATCGCGAATATGTTCTATTTCAGCTTATCCGGAACATGGAGCGCACATTGCTTTGTTGCCGTTCTGGTGATGACATTGGGGAATGCCGTCGGCGGAATGCTGATTCCGATTTATTTAAAGGTATTTAAACAAAGATGATGAAAAATGAGGGAGGTATCACACCTTCCTCATTTTTTTGGAGATAAAAACAGAGGTGGAACTATGAAAGATTTGAAAGAAATTGTTGAACCGTTGATTCGGTGGTTTCGGGAAAATAAAAGAGATTTGCCATGGCGACAAACAAAAGACCCATACGCTGTATGGGTTTCGGAAATTATGCTCCAGCAGACGAGAGTTGAGACGGTCAAGCCGTATTATATACGCTTTTTGCAGACCCTGCCGACTGTAAAGGATTTAGCGAATGCGGATGAGGAAGTGATTCTCAAGCTTTGGGAAGGTCTGGGGTATTACAGCCGTGTCCGCAATATGCAGAAGGCGGCGATACAGATTATGGAAGATTTCGGCGGCATATTTCCTGCAAATCAAAAGGATTTGCTTTCGCTCAAGGGCATCGGGCCTTATACGGCAGGAGCGGTCGGCTCGATTGCGTTTGGTCTGCCGATTCCTGCGGTAGATGGGAATGTTCTGCGTGTAATGTCGCGCATTACAGCAGATGCATCGGATATTTCCTTACAAATAACAAAAAAGGAATGGGAAAGCCGTCTTGCTGAAATCATGCCGCAGGAGTGTGCTGGGGATTTGAATCAGGCATTGATGGAGCTTGGCGCAATGGTTTGTCTGCCGAACGGCGCGCCGAAGTGCGGCGTATGTCCTGTTCGGGCGAGCTGCATGGCATATTGCAAAAATCAGACAGCAGTGTATCCCGTAAAGGCGGAGAAAAAGCCGCGCACATTAGAATATCTGAACGTATTTTTCTGCGTAGATGGGGAGAAAATTGCGATTGGCAAACGCCCGAAAAATGGCTTGCTTTCGGGACTTTGGGAGCTGCCGAACGGACAGAGAGACATCGCGCCGCCTGTTACATTGCAGGAAATGGGCATTTTAGAGGCTGAGCTGCTTCCTATGAAGGGGCAAAAGCATATTTTTACGCATGTGGAATGGCACATGGACTGCTATTTCGTAAGGGTAACAAAAAAAACAGAATCCGATTTGCTTTGGCTGACAAGAGAAGAAGCTGAAGCACAGTATGCACTGCCTTCTGCCTTCAAAAAAATATGGGCGGAAGGGTTGAAACAGATGGAATAGGTCTGTATTTTCGTCACAGTGTACAAAAAAAATATAAAATTTACTGTTAAATAATAATAATTATCGGTTGTTTTTTATGCTTTTGCGCGTTATAATAAAAAAGAATAAGACATAGAGGAAAGATAGGATAAGGAGAGTGCGAATTTATGACAGCTGTCAGAATTGCGAAAGCGGAAGATAAAAAAGCGTTTTATGATCTTTGGAAAATCTGCTTTGGTGACAGCAATGCCTTTTGCGATTGGTTTTTCATAAACCGCTTTGCACCTGATTATTCTGTTGTTCTGGAAACGGAGGGCAAAATTGTCAGCTGTATGCAGGCGTTTCCGTATACGCTTTGGATACGCGGAAGGGAAATTCCGGGAGCGATGCTCTGTGGTGTTTCTACCCATCCGGATTATAGAAAAAAGGGCTACATGGGGCAGATTTTCACCTATGAAATGAAGCTTCTGCGCGAAAAGGGTTGTCTGGTTGCACCACACACACCTGCGGTTTTGCAGAGCTATTTTCCCTTCGGGCATTTTCCTGTTGCGGATGCAGCGTATCTGACCTGCGACGGTATGTGTGCAACAAAAGGAAATGTAACGCTTACTCCGGTTACAGAATTGGATTCGTTATTTCCGCTTTATACAGCATTTGCTAAAAAATACAGCGGCATGGTTTTGCGCACCAAAGAGGATTTCCTGCGTAAAGCGGCAGATTATGCTGCGGACGGAGGGAAATGTGCTGCATATATTAGAAATAACGAGATAAAGGGCTATGCTTTTTATTATAAGACAGAAACGGAGCTAACCTGCGTGGAAGCGGTTGCTGATGAGAAGTGCTATCCCATGCTAATGGAAGGGCTGCGCAAGGAAGCAGATGGTCTGGTATTTTATGCAAAGCTGCCGCCTGAGATGAAACTTCCCTTTGCAAAAACCGAGAGGAAGCAGAAGGGCGTGATGGGACTTTGCAATGCGTCTGCACTGCTGCAGGCGTTGCAGCTTGAGCTGCCGTATGCATTCCGCCTGACGGATGCTGTCATTTCTGAAAATAATGGTGTATTTAATTTTCAAGGGGAGTCTTCCGCGGAAACTCCTGTTTTTGAAATTTCCGCAGGGCACCTGTTACAGGTTCTGGTGGGATATCATTCCTTTGCTGAAATAAGAAGTGAATTGAAAATTTTCGATGAAGAAAAATACAAGGAATTGGATGCTTTTCTTCCGAAACAAAAGTGTTATATTATAGATGAATATTAAAAATGGAGGCAGGCCTTATGCCAAGATGTTTGGAATGTGAAAAAAATAAGACAATAGAAGAAACAAAAAACAATGCAGCAGAAACCGCTGAACTGATGTTCAAGCCCTTCGCATTAGAGGACAAAGCGCTGATTGATTCCTACACAAAGCCTTGGAATCTACAGTGCTCCGATCTTTCCTTTGCAAATCTCTTTATCTGGGGCGCAGATGGGAAAATGGAATATGCAGAGAAAAATAATGTGCTGTATATCAAGCTGGAATTTAAGGGAGTTCCCGTATTCCTCTGGGCACCTATCCCCAAATACGGCGTAGAAGTAGATTATCGCAAGGCAGTTTACGAGGGGATTGATTATATGAAAAAGCGCGGCGTGGAGCCGACCTATCGTTCCGTCTGGACTATGTTTAAGGATAAAATGCTGACGGCATGCCCTGAATTATTCTCCATGCCAACCGATATTGCATGGGATTATGTATATACCAGAGAAAGCCTCGCAACATTGAAAGGGAAAAAGCTGCACGGCAAACGAAATCATATCAATAAATTTCTGTCGAAATATCCTGATTATGAATACAGAAGGCTTGACAAAAGCATGATTGCAGACTGCATAGCGTTATATGACCATTGGATGGATGAGAAAACAGGCGAGGATGCGCAGGAAATGGCGGACGAAAGACGCTCTGTTGAATTGGCATTACAGAATATGGATGCGCTGGGACTGACAGGCGGTACGATTTATATTGACGGAAAGCTGTGCGCTTTTACGATTGGTGAGCGCCTGCATCCGCAGATGCAGCTGATTCATATTGAAAAAGGGGATACAGAGTATGACGGTATCTTCCCGATTATCAATCAGCAGTATGTTTTGCATGAATGTGAGGATGTGGAACTGATTAACAGAGAAGAGGACATGGGCATTGAAGGGATGCGTAAGGCGAAACGTTCCTACAACCCTGTAAAAATGATTGAAAAATATCTTATCAGCACTAGAGATTTGCGTGAAGAAAAGGGTATCTGGGGCAAAGAGGAAGCATAAGAAGCAGAATAAAATGAGTCGGAGTTGAAATATACTTCGGCTTTTTTATATTCCGAAGAAAAGTCAAATTTTTTATATTTTTTTTCAAATTGGTGTTGACAAATGCAGACTTCTAATTTATAATAATTATCAGATAACAATAATTTATCAATTTAAATAGAAAACAATAAAAGAGAGATTTCAAGGAGGAAAAAGTTATGAAAAAATTTGTATGTTCCGTATGTGGTTATGTTCATGTTGGCGATTCCGCTCCCGCAGAATGTCCTATTTGCCATGCTGGCGCAGATAAGTTCGTAGAACAGAAGGACGGCGAAATGGAATGGGCTGCTGAACACGTTGTAGGCGTTGCACAGGGCGCAAGCGAAGATATCATGGCTGACCTGAGAGCAAACTTTGAAGGTGAATGTACTGAGGTTGGTATGTATCTGGCAATGGCAAGAGTGGCACACAGAGAAGGCTATCCTGAAATCGGTCTGTACTGGGAAAAGGCTGCTTTTGAAGAAGCTGAACATGCTGCAAAATTTGCAGAGCTGCTGGGTGAAGTAGTAACAGATTCCACAAAGAAGAATCTGGAACTGAGAATTGACGCTGAAAACGGCGCAACAGCAGGTAAATTTGACCTGGCTAAGAGAGCAAAGGCTGCAAATCTGGATGCAATTCATGACACAGTACATGAAATGGCGCGTGACGAAGCAAGACACGGCAAAGCATTCCTGGGTCTGTATAACAGATACTTCAAATAATCAGAATACAAAAATTCAGAGGACGGGAGAAATCCCGTCCTTTTTGTGGTATAATACCCACGGATTTGTCCGTGGGTTAGCCGCTTACAGCGTCTATCCGCTGTTTTCACAGCAAATTCTACAATTCGCAGGCAGAACCTGCTCATACCATGCCTTGCGGAAGAAAATATCTGCTTCGCAGCTGTTCTCTTCCCCTGCAAACATGGTACAATAAAAGCAAAATCAAGGAGGTGCTTTATGGCAGAATTCAAGCAAAATGAGATTTATTTTGGGTTTCGGTTACAGAAAATCGAAGAAATCAACGATATTCACAGCACAGCGTATCTTTTTTCTCATGAAAAGAGCGGTGCGCGCTTATTATATCTGAAAAATGCGGATCACAATAAGGTTTTTAATGTGGCATTCAAAACGCCGCCTGAAAATGATTGTGGCACGCCGCATATTCTGGAACATTCCGTGCTTTGCGGTTCGCGAAAGTATGAGGCGAAGGACCCCTTTAATGAACTGGCGAAGGGGTCTCTGAACACCTTCCTCAATGCCATGACCTATGCGGATAAGACGATGTATCCTGTTGCAAGCTGTAATGAAAAGGATTTTCATAATCTGATGGATGTGTATCTGGATGCGGTTTTCTTTCCGAAGATTTATGAGAAAAAAGAGATTTTCCAACAAGAGGGCTGGCGTTATCTTCTGAATGAAGAGAAAAACACACTAGATGTAACGGGTGTTGTTTATAACGAAATGAAGGGTGCGCTTTCTGATCCGGAAAGTCTGCTGAGTGGTGCAATTTCCCGCTCAATTTTCGGTAAAACCACCTATGGCTATGAATCCGGTGGGCTGCCTGCTGACATTCCCGATCTGACCTATGAAAGCTTTTTCAATTTCCACCGGAAGTATTATCATCCTTCCAATGCGTATTTCTATCTTTACGGAGATATGGAACCGATGGCATGCTTGCAGCATATCAGTGAGGACTATCTGGATGGCTTTGAAAAAAGTGATGCCTTGCCCGTGATTACGGAAACGGAGTGTGTGCAGAAGGGAAAGCTGCTGCATGAAACCTACCCTGCGGCGGAGGAGGGCGAAGAGGGCGGTTCCTTCCTTGCCTACAGCATAAAGGCGGGCAAATGCACAGACCCTGAGCGTGTGATGGCATTGCAGATTCTTTCCTATATTCTGCTGGAAACGAATGCGTCTCCCTTAAAAACAGCTCTGTTGGATGCAGGCATTTGTCAGGAAACAGAGGGATGGTTTGATTCCTCAACCTATGAAATGGTATTCAGTATCATTGCAAAAAATGCGGATGTGAAACAGGCGGATGCCTTTATCAGAATCATTGATGCAGAATGGAAGCGTTTGGCTGCAGAAGGTCTGCCTGCGGATTTAGTCAAGGGGGCTTTACGAAAATTTGATTTCCTGCTGCGTGAGGAGGACTACGGCTCTACGCCGAAGGGACTGATTTATGCAACCAGATTGATGAAGCGTTGGCTGCATGGCGATGACCCCTGTGATAGCCTACGGCTGTTATCTGTGATTGAGCGGCTGAAAAAGGACGAGGGATACTTTGAACGGTTGCTGACAGAGGTTTTTCTGCATAATGAAGAAAAAACGTATCTTGTTTTTACTCCAGAAAAGGGAAAGGCGCAGAAGGATGCGCAGGCCTTTGCAGAAAAGATAGCTGAACGAAGATCTGCTATGACCGACGCTGACCTTGCGGAAATCAAAGAGGATGCTGAAAAACTGGAGCAATTCCAGACGAAGGCAGATACACCTGAAATTCTGGCGCAGATTCCATTACTGGAAATTTCTGAGATTGACAAAAAGCCGCAGCCTGCGCCGTATAATGCGGATACAGCCGCAAAATTTCTGCATGTGCCGCTGGAAAGCAACGGGATTCTGTATCTTAAGCTGATGTTTGATATCTCTGCCATGCCACAGGAATTGTTACCGTATACAGGGCTTCTGACAGAACTTCTTGGCAAACTGGATACGGAAAAATATTCCTTCCAGACACTGGCAACCGTGAAAAACCAGATTTTCGGTGATTTTTCTTTGCATAACAATACCTATAATAGCCACGCGTCGGATTATCGCGCTTTTGTGACCGTAAAGGAAAAGCTGCTCAAAGAGGATTTGGATGCTGCGATTGCCATGACAGAGGAAATTCTTTTCCATACAAAATATGATGTAGTAGAAAGTATGAAAAAAATCGTGAAATCCGCGAAAATCAAAGGGGAAAATGAACTGCTGAATCAGTCCCATTATTTTGCAATTTTCTACGGCGGCAGCAATCTCTTTCCGGCGCTGCGGATTGAGGATATCACAAGCGGCATCCGCTATTATCGATTCCTCTGCGAGATAGATGCACAGTTGGAGCAGGATGCAGCACCTGTCATTGCGAAGCTGAAAAAAACGGCAGATCTTCTCTTTACACAGCGGAATCTGGAGGTTGCTCTGGGCTGTGAGGAGAGTGAAAGGGCGGTTGTACAGACAAAAATCGACACCTTCCGTCAGAAATTACCTGCGAAGGAACAAAAGCATTTTGTATACAATTTTGATTTGAAACCCGAAAGGGCAGCCTTCGCCAATGCAGGCGGCGTGTTATACAACACAACCTCCTTTGATTATCAGAAGAACGGATTGGCATATCATGGGAAGTATCAGGTATTGAAAACCATTATCAATCTGGAATATCTCTGGAATCAGGTGCGCGTACAAGGCGGCGCGTATGGCTGTGGCTGTCAGTTTATGCGGAGCGGTTTCAGTTATTTTTATTCCTACAGAGACCCCAGACTGACGGAAACCTATGATATTTTCAAGGGACTTGCGCAGCAAATCGAACATTTTGATGCGGATAAACGGGAAATGATAAAATATATCCTTGGGACAATTAACACGCTGGATCAGCCGAAAACGAATATGGAGCAGCTGAATCATGCCATCGGCAGATTTTATAAACAGCTGACGGATGCGGATTTTCTGCAGGAACGCACTGAAATCCTACAGACAACCGCTGCGGATATTCGTGACTGCGCAGATTTGCTGCGGTGTGTCGATTGCGAAAACGTATGCAGCATCGGTAAGGAACAGAAAATCAAGGAAAACGAAAATCAGTTTACAAGAATAGAATCTTTAATTTAAAACTAAAAACTGATTTGAAACAAAAGAAATGAAATAGGAAGAAAGTGTCTGTGAAATATTTTTTGCAGACACTTTTTGCTATAGCAAAAATATGATAATCTGTAAGAAGTGGCTTGATATTCATGGAAAAGGGGAAATCTGTATTTATTCGCAAAACGATACTTTTACGAAAATATTGATATTATTTGAGACTTGACAGCTGCTATAGCAATATTTTATTTACATAATAAAATTATGGTTAATCTTATTTCTTTGCAATAAAAAAACAGGATGATACCATTTTTTTGATATCACCCTGTTTGTTCCTTATTTCTTATAAGTAGTTTCTGGGATTTACATACGCGCCATTTTTCAATACGGAGAAATGACAATGATTCCCTGTAGACCAACCGGTACTGCCGCATTTTGCTACGGTCTGACCGCGGCTGACAACCTGTCCTACTCTTGCAACCAGAGAGGAATTGTGTCCGTACAATGTACTCAATCCACCACCATGGTCGATGATAATGGTATTCCCATACCCATTCATCCAGCCGGAATATGTAACCTTACCCGCCTCTGCCGCAACAATCGCTGTACCATAAGGTGCAGGAATATCCAGACCGCTGTGGGATTCTGTTCTACCGGTAATCGGGCTGGTACGAGTGACAAAGCCGCTGCTGACAGTGGTACGCCCGGGAACAGGCCAACCCAGAGAGCCGTTTCCGGTATAATATACCTTAGAGCTGCCGCCGCTGCTCTTGCTCTGTTGCTGCTGCTTCGCAATCTGGTTCAAAACGGCTTTATCCGCCTTTTCATTTGCTGCAACCATCTGTTCATATTTCGAGAGATCGTTCTGATAGGATGCAACCAAGGCTTTCTTTTCGTTTACAATTTCCTGCTGCTCGGCAAGCTTTTCTTTTTGCAGCTTAACAACCTCTTCCTGCTCAGCCTTATTCTTTTCAATCTCTTTTTTCTTTTTCTCAATCGTTCTTTGGGTTTCTTCCAGTTCCTCCAGAATTTCCTTATCGTAGCCCATGATATCGTTTACATATTGCATACGAAGGAACAAATCAGAAAAGCTCTGTGCATCAAAAAGGATTTCCAGATAGCCGCTGGAGCCCTTCTGTTGCAGGAAACGCATACGGCTGCCCAGTAATGCAAACTGCGCATCTCGTTTTTCCGTTGCCTCCTGCAAAGCTTTTTCGGCTTCTTCCAACTGCTTTGTCAGAATATTCAAATCTTCTGTTGCTTCATCCAGTTCTGCCTGAATGCTGGTCAAAACCTTATCCATTGCTTCCATTTCCTGTTCGGCGGAAAGCTTTTTATTTTTGATATTTGCAATTTCCTGTTTTGCTTTTTTTGTACTGGATGCCAGATTTTGGCGTTTTTGCTGTAATTGTGAAATCGAAGCTGCATCTGCCTGATACGTTGGAACGGCGCACGCCGAAACTGCCGCAACCAAGACAGCACAGACGAATTTTTTAAATTTTTTCATATTATAACCTCATATTTTCAATCTTTATCTTCTTATTATAAGGATTTATCTGAAATATTTCAACGAAAATTCATATTTTTAAAAAATTTTTAACATTTCTGCAGTTATTTCCTCTGCATTCCGCGCAAAATCTGTGCCCTCTTTACAGATGCAAACAGCGTATTTCTCGTTGATTTTCGGATATTCCTTGAAATATAAGGTCTTATCCTCCCATTCCAAAATGTCTGTCAGGGTTCCGTTTTTGATAAAAGAAATTTCCTGCAAGGGCAAGCGAAGTCCCCTGCCATCCCATTTAATAAGGCTTTCCTTTCTTGCCCAAAGTCGATAAAACAGCTGTGTTTGTTCCGGCTGCGTAAATTTTGTCAGAAAAGATGTTTCGTCCTTCGACAAGATTTTTTCGGTTTTTTCGGGAAGCTTCTCTTTTATCTGCTGTAAATCCGCACCGATATTCCTGTTACTGTAAGCACAAAGCGCATACGTTCCCGAATGAGACAGGTTGAACTGAAAATCAATTCCCTTCAAATATGGCTTTCCCAAGGGTGTTTTTTTGATTTTCTCTAGCTGCTCTGTATAATTGCATTTCTGCAAAGCAAAAAACAACAGCACACCTGCACCCAAAGAAAGTCTTGCCGCCTTCGGATTTTTCAGCTTTTCCATATACATCCTACGTTCTGCGGAAAGCAGTGTTTTCCCTTTTTCATATAACAGAACATCCTCAAAAACAGATACATCCATATACAAAATACCATTCATGCTCTGCCCCTTTCCATAGGCACAAAAAGCAGAGTCTTTCGACCCTGCTTTTCTTTTGTGCTTCAATTATTTTACAATCAAGTTGATGATTTTGCCGGGAACATAAATTTCCTTCACAACTGTCTTGCCTTCCAATCTGGATGCCAGTGCTTCTTTTGCCTGTGCAATCGCTTCTTCCTTGGAGACATTTATTGCAACCTGCATTTTACCTCTCAGCTTGCCGCCAATCTGCAATGCGATTTCTACACTGTCCTGAACCAGCTTGCTTTCGTCAGCTTCGGGCCAGCCTGCTTCGAATACTGTATTTTCATGACCCAGTTCGTGCCACATTTCTTCTGCAATATGGGGTGCGAAGGGAGCGAGCATAACAGTCAATGTTTCCAGAGTGGACTTGGACAGACCGCCCTCCTTTTTCGTTACATCCATCAGTTTATTTGTGGATTCCATGAAGGTGGAAACGATAGTATTCATTGCCAGAGATTCCACACGCTTTGTAACATCTGCAATCATCTTGTTTACGATATATTCTTCATCCTTGGAAGGAGCCTTATCAGAAGCTTTATTTGCATAAACCATCTTCCATACTCTGTTCAGGAAACGGAATACACCGTCGATACCGCTGTCATCCCAGTCGCAGTCCAGTTCGGGAGGACCTACGAACAGTTCATACATTCTCAGAGAGTCGCAGCCGTATTTTTCAACCAGTTCATCGGGGGAAACAACGTTACCCAGAGATTTGGACATCTTGCTGCCGTTCTTTGTAATCATACCCTGATTGAACAGCTTTGTGAAGGGCTCATCGAAGGGTACTGCACCAATATCATACAGGAATTTTGTATAGAAACGTGCGTACAGCAGATGCAGAACCGCATGTTCGATACCGCCGACATACAGATCTACGGGTGCCCATTTCTTCAGTGCATCCATGCTTGCCAGCTCCTTATCGTTATGAACGTCTGTATAACGCAGGAAATACCAGCTGGAGCCTGCCCACTGAGGCATTGTGTTTGTTTCACGCTTTGCAGGTCTGCCACAGACAGGGCATGTTGTGTTTACCCATTCATCGATATGCGCCAGAGGAGATTCGCCTGTTTCTGTGGGCTGATAGGATTCTACATCGGGCAGCAGTACGGGCAGCTGATCCTCAGGAACAGGAACGGTGCCGCAGTGTTCGCAGTGGATAAGAGGAATGGGTTCGCCCCAGTATCTCTGTCTGGAGAATACCCAGTCACGCAGTTTGTAGTTGGTTGTCTTTCTGCCCCAACCTTTTTCCTCCATCAGGTGAGGAATCTTCTTCTTTGCATCGAATGCCTTCATGCCGTTCCAGTCGCCGGAGTTTACAATGATACCGTCACCTGTGTAAGCTTCCGTCAGAGGCTTTCCTTCATCCTCGCCTTCGGGCAGGATAACAGGGATGATGGGCAGTTTGAATTTTGTCGCAAAATCAAAGTCACGTTCATCATGCGCAGGTACACACATTACTGCACCGGTACCATAATCAGCCAGTACATAGTCAGCAACCCAGATAGGGATTTCCTTGCCGTTTACGGGGTTCACGCAGTAGGAGCCTGTAAATACGCCTGTTTTTTCTTTATTTGTCATACGGTCAACGGCAGATTTTGTAGATGCTTCGTAGCAGTATTTTTCTACGGCATCCTTCTGCTCTGCGGTTGTCAATGCAGCCAGACCTTCATATTCGGGAGCCAGCACCATAAAGGTACAGCCGTGCAGTGTATCCGGTCTTGTGGTGTAAACAGTGATTTTATCATCAGAGCCTGTCAGCTTGAAATCAACCTCAGCACCATAGGATTTGCCAATCCAGTCGGTCTGCATTTTCTTTACCTTATCAGACCAATCCAGCTTATTCAAATCCTCCAACAGTCTGTCTGCGTATGCTGTGATTTTCAGCATCCACTGACGCAGGTTTTTCTTTGTTACAACAGTACCGCAGCGTTCATGCACACCACCGGCAGCCTCTTCGTTTGCCAATACGCATTTACATTTGGGACACCAGTTCAAAGGCATTTCCTTTTCATAAGCCAGACCCTTTTTGAACATCTGCACAAAAATCCACTGTGTCCATTTATAATATTTGGGGTCTGTGGTATCTACTTCCTTATCCCAGTCATAGATTGCAGAAATTTCATGCAGCTGTCTTTTTGCGTTTTTAATATTCGCATCTGTGGAAACTCTGGGGTGTGTATTCGTTTTGATTGCATAGTTTTCTGCGGGCAGACCGAAAGCGTCCCAGCCCATGGGATGCAATACCTGATAGCCCTGCAGCACCTTATAACGGCTGACAACGTCGGAAAGCACATACCCTCTCCAGTGACCTACATGCAGACCAGAACCGGAAGGATAAGGGAACATATCCAGACAATAAAATTTGGGCTTTACAGCATCCTCCTTGTTGATGGGATTTTTTTCCCATTCTGCACGCCATTTTTTTTCAATCGTTCTGAAATCATAGCGACTCTCCATAGTAAATTCCTCCTTAAAAAACAGTGTTTTTTGATTTTTCTTGTTTGTGAAACCTAAAAATCCCTTCGTCTCAGTTAGAGACGAAGGGATACTCCGTGTTACCACTCTAGTTTGCCTGCCGAAAAAGCAAGCACGCTCAAAACCGATAACGGTGGCTGCC
>ERZ791680.763-NODE-763-length-30340-cov-4.085125_pt1 | contig 30340 bp, 24 predicted proteins | sample MGYA00510051_ERZ791680 | MGnify/ENA primary metagenome ERZ791680 (study PRJEB30046, sample SAMN00715238) | human gut metagenome | study: EMG produced TPA metagenomics assembly of the A metagenome-wide association study of gut microbiota in type 2...
TGGAGGCTGTTCTGGGCGACCAGGTGGTCACCGGGGTGCAGCTGTCCGACGGGCAGGAGGTTGCCCTGTCCGGTGTGTTCGTGGCGCTGGGCGTGGCGGGCAGTACCGCACTTGCCCGAAAGCTGGGCGCTGCCGTAGAGGGCAGCCGCATTGTGGTGGACGATAAGATGCAGACCACCGTGCCCGGCCTGTACGCCGCCGGGGACTGCACCGGCGGGCTGTTACAGGTGGCAAAGGCGGTCTACGAGGGCGCACTGGCGGGTACGGAAGCCGCCAAGGCGCTGCGAAAGGGGTGAACCGTATGGCCGAAACATCTCCGCACGCACAGTGTCTGGCCGGTGCGTTTCCGTTCTGGGAGCAGCTGACCCCGGAAGAGCAGGAGCGGCTGTGCCGCTTTACCCGCCCGGTGCACTACGCCAAAGGCGCCCGGGTGCACAGCCCACTGGAAAGCTGTGTGGGCATCCTTTTACTGCGCAGCGGGCAGCTGCGCTCCTATCTGCTGTCCGAGGACGGCAGGGACGTGACGCTGTACCGCCTGTTCGGTGGGGAGGGGGGCATCCTGTCTGCCTCCTGCGTGATGGACGCGGTGAACATCGACCTTTACATCGACGCGGAGGAGGACACCGAAGCGCTGTGCATCAGCGCGGGCATCTTCCGGCAGCTGATGCAGGAAAACGTCTATGTGCGCTGCTACGCCTACCAGATGACGGCAGAGCGCTTTTCCGATACCATGTGGACGATGCAGCAGATTCTGTTCATGAGCGCCGACCGGCGGCTGGCGATCTTTTTGACCGACGAGCTTGCCAAGACCGGCGGCGACGATATCCGCCTGACCCAGGACCAGATGGCGAAGTACATGGGTTCTGCCCGCGAGGTGGTGAGCCGTCTGCTGAAATACTTCGCCGGTGAGGGCATCGTGAAGCTCTATCGTGGCGGCGTGACCGTGACGGATAAAGACCGTCTGATGAAGATAGCACACGGAGAATAAAACAGAAAAGGGACGCTGCGCATATACACAGCGTCCCTTTTATCGTGCGGAATTACCCTTTGCACCCCTGCTCTTCCCAGTCGCCGAAGTCAGAGACGTCGGCGATTTTAGTCGGGTCGAACTTGCCGTTTTCGTCCTTGGGGGCGACGGCGGGGCCGGCTTCCACAGGGTTCGGGTTCGGAGCCTCGGGGTCACAGACCGGGCGCTCTTCGCTCAGGTCGGGCAGGGTCACAGGCTCTGCGGCCTCAGCGGGCGCTGCCTCCGTCTCAGGGGCGGCGGGCTCCTCAGCGGGAGCGGTCTCTTCTGCCGGTGCGGCGGCTTCGGCCTCTGCCTTGGCCTCACCCTCGGCGTATGCCTCGGCGGTCTTGGCGGCCTCTGCGTCGTCCTTTTCGGCTTCCTCGGGGAACTCGATGGATTCGATGATGGGTGCGGCCTTCTCGTTCAGGAGCTTGTCCATGATGACGATAGCGGCACCGGTGGCCGCCACAGCGGCGGCAGTACCCAGAATGCGGAAGATTGCTTTCATGCCATGACCTCCTTGGTTGTGTTGTAGTTAGGAGAAGGTGACAACATCGTTCAGCGGCTTCTCGGCAGGCTCCACCGACAGTGCGGTGAGCACCGGGCCTTTGCCGCGGTAGATGTTATGGAACTTATAGCCGACCTTTGCGGTCACTTTGACCCATGCCCGCTGCTCGAGGGCCTTGTAGCCGTCGTAGCTGCAGGGGAAGCCCACGAACTGGATGTCCTGTACGCAGCAGGTCATGGCGAACCGGCCCGGCACAAAACTGTTCTTGCCGGCACGGTTGGTCTGGCAGACCTGTGCGAGGAACTTGACGGTCTTGCCCGTGTACTTCTGGGGCTCGTCCTGGCAGTCCATATACCAGATGCCGTAATCGTCGTCCGGGATGTCGATGACCGGGGCATTGATGTCGAAGGGCAGCGGGTCGGGGATGTCGTCGTAAGCCACGCTGCCGTCCTTGAACTCGTAGGCGATGTCGCACTTGCGGGATGCCTGACGCACCAGCTTGTGCAGCTCCTGACGGGCGGCGTCGTTGTTGACGGCCTCGGCGCGGTTGAAGACGATGAGTTCACTGCGGGCGATCTTGTCCAGCATCAGCGCACGCATGGAGTTGTCGCGGGCGTAGGTCAGCGCGGTGGTGCCGTCGGCGGTGGCGATGCACTGGTAGACGATCCAGTTTTCGGGCAGATTGTTTGCCAGGTCCTGCAGCATCCACATACCGTTATACTCGATGACCACACGGCCTGCGTCGGCCTCCTTGGCCAGCTTTGCGAGGTTCTGGGGGTTCAGCTCAGCCTTGTCCTCGAGGTTGTAGAGCGTCACGCCGGGGAAGGCGAACTTCTTCTCATTGTACTCTTCTTCGCCCTCCTCGCAGACCAGCAGAAGGGTCTTGTCGCCGGAGTCGAAGTTGGGGTCTTCAAAAGTCTCCTGAATGAACTTGGTCTTGCCGCTCTCGAGGAAGCCCACAAACAGGTAAACCGGGATCTCATTTGCCATAATCTTTTATCCTTTCAGGGTCGATCAGCAGCCGAACAGTGCGGCGATGCCCTTTTCATCCAGCTTGGAGCCGATGACCACCAGTTTGCCGCCGACGTCTGCACCGCGTGCGCGGACTTCCCACTCGCCGGGAACGTAGTCGAACTCCAGCCAGCCGTCTGCGCCGCCGTCCACGATGCCCTTGGAGCGGAGGATCATGCCGTAGTTGCCGGTGTCCAGCTCGGTGAGGGCGTGCTCAATGTCAGCCTTGGAGAACTTCTTGGCCGTCTCGACGCCCCAGCTGGTGAAGACCTCATCGGCGTCGTGGTCATGATGATGGTGATGATGGCCGCAGCAGCAATGCTCATCATGGTCATCATCGTGGTCGTGGTGGTGATGATGTTCGTGCTCGTCTTCATCATCGTCATCATGGTCATGGTGATGGCCGCAGCAGCAATGCTCATCATGCTCATCATCGTGGTCGTGGTGATGATGGTGTTCGTGCTCTTCTTCCTCGTCCTCGTGGGCGTGCTCCTCGTTGGCCTTGGCAGCCATAGCGATCAGCTCAGCCTTGAAGTCGTCCTTGGTGGACATGGCCTTCAGGATCTGCTCACCGGTCAGGGCGTCCCAGGCAGTGGTGACGATGGTGGCGGTGGGGTTCTTCTCACGCAGCATGGCCACAGCGGCGGCGATCTTTTCCTCGGTGGCGTTCTGGGTGCGGCTCAGGATGATGCAGCTTGCGTGGCTGATCTGGTCGTCGTAGAACTCACCGAAGTTCTTCATATACATCTTGACCTTGTTGACGTCGGCCACGGTAACGAAGCTGCTCAGCTGAACATCCAGATGCTCGGCCACGCCCTCGACAGCGCGGGTCACGTCGGACAGCTTGCCGACGCCGGAGGGCTCGATAACGATGCGGTCGGGGTGGTACTGCTCCACCACCTGCTGCAGAGCGGCGCGGAAATCGCCCACCAGAGAGCAGCAGATGCAGCCGGCGTTCAGCTCATTGATCTGGATGCCGGACTCCTTCAAAAAGCCGCCGTCGATGCCGATCTCGCCGAACTCGTTCTCGATGAGCACGACCTTCTGGCCTGCAAAGGACTCTTTGATGAGCTTCTTGATAAGGGTGGTCTTACCGGCGCCAAGGAAGCCGGAGAAAATATCGATCTTGGTCATAGTCTGAAATGCCTCTTTCTTTTATGCAGGCCTGTCTGGCCTTACAAGCAGTCCGGGCCGCTGAGTGCTGACCCGGAAAAATTCCTACACTCCTATTATAACAAGGTTGTCAATGGCAAACCGGCCTTTTTGATGAGAAATTTGTAACATTTTTTGCAATTTGCTTGCGTTTTCGGGCGGCAGGACCAAAATGATACCTGCGAATTGCATTCTGCGCCCCGGAATGATACAATAAGGTACAGCAAACCATCGCCGCCGGACGTTTTTCCGGCAGAATAAAGAAAGAAGGCTTTTTGACATGAGCATGAATACCGTTCCCGAGCGTCTGGCCGCCCTGCGCGAGGCCATGAAGGCAAACGGTGTGGACGTCTACCTCATCCCGGTGGGAGACCCGCACGCCAGCGAGTATATGCCCGACCACTACACTGCCCTGACCTACTTCTCCGGCTTCCACGGCGAGAACTCCAACTTCGTCGTCACCATGACCGAGAGCGCTGTCTGGGCCGATGGCCGTTACTTCGTGCAGGCGGAAAAGGAGATCGCCGGCACGGAGATCCGGCTGATGCGGATGGGCGAGCCGGGCGTGCCGACCGCCGAGCAGTACTGCGGCAAAGTCCTGCCCGAGGGCGGCAAGTTGGGCCTCTGCGGCCTGACTGCTTCCTGCGGTCTGGTGCGCAGCCTGCAGAAAGAACTGGACGCCAAGAAAGGCACCATCAAGCTGCTGAACCTCGAGGACGAGCTGTGGACGGAGGGCCGTCCCGCCCTGCCCGCTACCCCGGCATGGCTCCTGCCGAAAGAGTACGCAGGCTTCTCCCCTGCCGAGAAGCTGGGTCAGCTGCGTGCGAAGCTCTCTGAGCTGGGCTGCACCGCACAGCTGGTGGGCAAGCTGGACAATCTGGCATGGCTGCTCAATCTGCGTGCGATGGACATTCAATGCACCCCTTATGCAATGGCTTACTGCTATGTGACCCCCGAGAAGGCGACGCTCTTCATCAACACCGCCCGCGTCAGCGCCGAGGCTGCTGCGGAGCTGAAGGAGAACGGCGTGGAGCTGGCTGAGTACGACGATGTGCTTACCTTCCTCGCCGCCCAGACCGAAGAGCAGACCGTTCTGGCCGACCCCGTTTCCGTCAACTACGCTGTTTACCAGACCCTGCAGGCCAACCCGGCTCTGACCGTCAAGGACGAGGCCGACCCCCTGCTGCCCATGAAGGGCGTCAAGAACGAAGTCGAGCTGGCTCACACCCGCGAAGCTCACATCCGCGACGGCGTGGCTATGGTGCGCTTCCAGATCGAGCTGGAGAACCGTCTGGCTGCTGGCGAAGAGCTGACTGAGCTGACCATCGACGAGATCCTCCACAAGTACCGCAGCGCACAGGACAAGTTCCTGACTGAGAGCTTCGGCACCATTGCAGCTTACGGCCCCAACGCCGCCATGATGCACTATCACGCCACCGAGGAAGACCACGCAAAGCTCGAGAAGAAGGGCTTTTTGCTGGTGGACAGCGGCGCGACCTATATGGACGGCACCACCGACATCACCCGCACCTACCCGCTGGGTGAGCTGACCGAGGACGAGCGCCTGTTCTACACCTGGACTTTACAGTGCCACATCGACATCGCCCGGGCTGTCTGGCTGGACTACTGCGACGGCCATATGCTGGACACCATCGCCCGTGAGCCGCTGTGGCGCCACCTCATCAACTACCGCTGCGGCACCGGCCACAGCGTCAGCCACGTGGGCAACGTCCACGAAGGCCCCCACGCCCTGAACGGCCGCAACACCACCGTTTTCAAGCCGGGCATGATCGTCACCGACGAGCCGGGCGTCTATGAGGGCGGCGTCGTTGGCATCCGCATCGAGAATGAGCTGGAGTGCTACCACAAAGCATCCAACCAGTACGGCGAGTTCCTGGCATTCCGACCCATCATGTTCGTGCCGATCGCCACCTCCCCCATCGTCCCGGGCGTTCTGAGCCGCGACGAGCTGGATTGGCTGAACGCCTACCACCGCGAGGTCTTCGAGAAGCTGGCTCCCCGCCTGACCGAGGACGAGCGCGACTGGCTGGCTAAGAAGTGTGCCGCCATCGGGGCGTAAATAAAAAAGCGGGAGGCCCCGCAGGGGCCTCCCGCTTTTCTTTAGGATGAGATCTCTGCCTTGTGCTCTTTCCAGTAGGCTTTCGCCTCGTCGATGACCTTCTTGAAGGGGCCGGAGGGGTAAGTGCTCTCGGCAATGTCGATGAGGAATTTGTAGAGCTGGGGCCGCACCTGCTCATACATCCCAAGCCGGGTGTAGAGGTCCTTGTAGTAGTGGAACACCTGGATCTTGTTCTGCACGAGGGTGGCGGGGTTGATCTGGGTGTGGCAGATGCTCTGAGGGTTCTGGACGTAGTAGTAGCCGGGCTGCGGGATGGACGCAAAGACTTCGGCGTACTGGATATACTGCATGTTGAACACGAGGTCTTCGGCCCAGCGCATCTCGCTGGTAAAGCGGATGTCGTGCCGGGTGAGGATGTCGCGGCGGTAGAGCTTGTTCCAGAGCACGCTGTAAAAGTAAGAGGCGGGCTTATCCATCAGGCGGCGGGCGAAGGTGTCCTTGTCGTAGACGCCCTCGGGCAGGAAACCGTATTCCCGGTTCTCCGGCGGGCGTGCAACATGCATGACGCCGAGGTCGTCCTGGATCTTTTCCAGCACCTGTTCCGGCTTCGACGCCCCGGCGGGGATGACCATGGTGTAGGGCGAGATGACGAGGTCGGCACCGGTCTTCTCTGCCGTCTCCACCAGCCGGGCCGTGTAGTCCGGGGCGATGTAGTCATCGCTGTCCACGAACTGGACGTACTTGCCGCCGGCAAGCTTCAGGCCGAGGTTCCGGGTGTCGGACACGCCGGAGTTTGCCTTGTCCACCAGCAGGATGCGGCTGTCCTTTTTGCGGAACTCCTCGCAGACGGGCAGGCTCTTATCTTTGGAGCCGTCGTTGATGACGATGAGTTCGAGGTTCTTGTACTCCTGCCCGCAGATGCTTTCGAGGCAGCGGCTCAGGTGGCTCTGGGCATTGTACACAGGGACGATGATGCTGACGAGAGGCATTTCCATAGCAGTTTCTCCTTCTGTTTTTTATAGCAATGATACTCCCGCCGGGCCCAAAAAGCAAGCGCCGGCGGCAGGCCCGAAAGGGGGCTTCGGAATGATATTTCATATCGCGGTGTGCAGCCCGGACAGCGTCCTCCGCAGCCGGGTGGAGCGGCAGTGTCTCGACTATTATGCCCGGCGGGACGACGCCTGCATCATCGAGCAGCTGGACAGCCCGGAGGCCCTGCTGGCCCGGGACGACGCCGGGGAGCGGTACGAGCTGTACCTCATTGAGCTGCCGTCCACGGCAGCCGCCGCGTCGCTGCGGGCAGCGGCTGCACTCCGCAGCCGGGGGCGGCGCAGCCCGCTGGCTTTTCTGGCCCACACGCCCGCCCACGCCTACAGTGCCTACCGGGTGGACGCCATGCAGTATTTATTGCTGCCTGTTCCGCCGGAACAGCTGGACGCTCTGCTGGCCCGGGCCACCGAGCCGGAGTACGGCCCGGCCATCCCGGTAGCCACGGCGTCGGGTCTGCGGGTGCTGCCCTTCGCGGACATCGAATACCTCGAGTGTACCCACCATGTGGTGCATTTCCATCTCGCCAGCGGCGAGGATGTGCCGTCCCTGTCTGTCCGGGTGCCGTTCGCACAGGTGGCACAGCCGCTTTTGGCGGATGAGCGCTTCGTCCAGCTCCACCGCTCCTATGTGGTCAATCTGGCGGCGGTGTCCCAGCTGGCAGCGGGTGAGTTCTGGATGCAGAGCGGCGCACGGGTCCCTGTCCCCCGCGGGCGGGAGCCTGCAGCCCGCACGGCGCTGAAAGATTATCTGGAAAAGCAGTTCCGATAAAGCAATGGGGAGACCCTTCCGGGCCTCCCCATTGCTTTATAATTTTGTCCAGTCCAGCTGCGTCCAATCCGTTATGTACTGGTCGGCGAGGCGCTGCAATTCGGGCTTATCGGCAGCGCTGGTCTCATCCTCGATGTCGATGAGGTAAAAGCCGCACTGCCTGGCCGTACGGGTGGCGTAGACAGCGTCCTCGCAGACGACGGCGTCGGCGGGGTCCGCCCAGCCGCTCGAGGACTTCGTGGAACACCTCGGGGTGGGCCTTGCTCTTCGCGCCCTGTGCGGTGTAGAAGAACTCGAAATAGTCTGCGACGCCCAGCCGGGTGAGCACCTCTTCGCACTGCTCTGCCCAGGTGTTGGAGCAGATGCACATCCGCACACCCTCGGCTTTCAGCCGGGCCAGCATCTCCCGGACGCCGGGCTTCAGCTCAACTTTTTTGTACAGGTCCCGGATGACCTGCCGCATGGCAGGCTCGTAGTCCCGGAGGGTCAGGGGCAGATCGTAGGTGCGGATGAGATATTCCGCGCCCTCCACCATCCCCATGCTCAGCAGAACATCGTGGATGCCGGGTCTTGCGGTGCGGCCATAGCGGCGCAGCAGCTCCAGCGGTGCGCCCTGCCACACCACGGTCATGCTGTCGGTGAGGGTGCCGTCCATGTCGAAAATCCATTGCTTGCGGTGCATCTGTCGTCCTCCTGAATCGTTCTGGCAAGGTGAATTTATTATAGCACATTTTTTGTTACAAAAACAGAGAGAAATCTCCCGGGAAATATGCTATAATCTAGGCAAAACCGGAACACATCAAAGGAGGCAGAAAACATGGCGCAGAACAACACCCCCGTAAAGGCGCTGGTGCTGGCGGGCGGGGGCGCCCGCGGCAGCTATCAGGTGGGCGTCTGGCGGGCGCTGACCGAGCTGGGCTGGCGGCCCCAAATCATTACGGGTACCAGCGTCGGCAGCCTGAACGGCGCCATGTTCGCCCTCGACCTCTACGAGACGGCCCGGGACATGTGGCTGACCATCCGCAGCCAGGATGTGATGGAGCTGCCCGCCGAGGATGCGCCGCTTTCTGAGCTGCACGCATTCCTCAAAGACGCTGTGACTCAGGGCGGCATGGACGTCACGCCGCTGGAAGCGATCGTCGAGCGGGTGCTGGACGAAGATAAACTCCGCAAAAGCCCCATCCGGCTGGGCCTTGTGACCGTGGAGCAGAAGACCCTCAAGGCCCGGGAGCTTCCGCTGGAAGACATCCCCGAGGGGAAGGTGAAAGACTACCTGCTGGCCTCTGCAGCCTGCTTCCCCGCCCTGCGGGCCCACACCATCGACGGAGTGTCTTACCTCGACGGCGGCTACCGGGACAATATGCCCACCGCGCTGGCCCAGAAGATGGGCGCAGAAGAGCTGGTCTGTGTAGACCTGGAGGGGGTGGGCATCACCCGCCCCAACCGCACCGGCCTGCCCACCACCCTCATCCGAAGCTACTGGGAGCTGGGCGACATCCTCCACTTCGAGCCCGCCACTGCCCGGAGGAACATCGAGCTGGGCTACCACGATACATTGCGGGCCTTCGGGCGGCTGCGGGGCTGCGCCTACGCTGTGGACAGCGGGGCTGAGAGCAGCGCGGATGCCGCCGCATTCCATGCGGCCTTCGAGGCCGTCCAGAAGGACGTGCGGGAAAAGCACCCCTCCACCCTGACGGCAGACGCTGCTCTCCTGCTGGCAAAACTCTCAGATGCAGAGCTTGCCCCGCTGGAAGCCGTGGCTGAGGACGTGGGCGTAGACCCCGCCCCCTACTACACCACCCGTACTTTGGGAGAAGCTTTCCTTGCAAAATGCGACTTCGAGCGCCTCAGGAGCTTCGAGCCGCTGTTCAAGGGCGAAGCAGGCCCGGCGCAGGCCGCACGGGCCGCTCTGCTGCCCAACACCTTTTTGCAGGCACTGGTCTGCCGGGCGCTGACCGGCAGAGTGCCGCCGGAGGAGATGGAAACATGAAGGTATATAAGGGCTTTACCGCATCGCCCGGCCTCGTGCTGGGCCAGGTCAGCCGGCTGGACCGCCCGCCGCTGGTGTTCGGCGAGGGGCCTTTCCACCCCGAACAGGAAAAGCAGGCGCTGGAAGACGCCATCAAGGTCGCTCAGCAGGAGCTGGACGAGATGGCAGGCCGCGCCGCGCCCTCGGAGCAGGCCATCTTCCTGTTCCAGAGCATGATGCTGGAAGACGAGGGCTTCATGAATGAGGTGGCTTTCCAGATAAAGGCCGGCGTCGGTGCCGCCGAGGCGATGGACCGTGTGGGCCGCCGCTACGCCGCCCAGCTGGCCGCCATGAAGGACAATGCTTACATGCAGCTGCGGAGCGTGGACATCCTCGACGTGACCCAGCGCATCACCAACATCCTCTGCCACCGGATCCGCAGCTGGCTGGCCCTCGACCACCCGGTCATCCTTGCGTCTGACCTGCTCATGCCCACCGATCTGTTCAGCGTCCCGGCGGGCCGCATCCTCGGCCTCATCACCGCCGAGGGCAGCGGCCAGAGCCATGCGGCCATCATCGCCCGCTCGCTGAACATCCCGGGCATCACCCAGGTGGGCGAAGATTTCCTGAAAGACTGCGACGGCCGCGAGGTCATCCTGAACGCCACCGAGGGTGAGTGCATCCTTGACCCGGATGCCGCCGCCCGGCAGAGAGCCATCACCTGCATCTGCGAGATGCAGCGCCAGAACGAGGAGCTGAACGCCCAGCTTGAGCTGCCCAACCGCACCCGGGACGGCGAAGAATTCGAGCTTCTGGCCAACTGCTTCGGCCCCGAGGACGTGGGGACCGCGATGGAGTCCGGCGCGTCCGGCGTGGGCCTGCTGCGCAGCAGCTACATGATGATGCCCGGCCATGCCATGGACGAGCAGGAGCAGTATCTGTTCTACACCTCCTGCCTCGCCGCCGCCAGGGGCAGGATAGTGACGGTGCGCACCTTCGACTTCGGTGCCGACCGCACCATGGCCGACGCCTATCAGGGCGTCCAGTCCTCCAAGCTGGGCCTGCGAGGCATCCGCAGCAGTCTGCGCAATCTGCCCCAGATGGCAGTACAGATCTGCGCCCTCATGCGTGCCGCCGCAAAAGGCCCGCTGCGGGTCATGTTCCCCATGGTGACAGACATCGAGGACTGGGATTCCGCCATGCAGGTGGTAGACCACTGCCGCCGCAAGCTCACCGAGCGGGGCGTGGAGTTCGAGCCGGATGTCCCCTTCGGCGTCATGCTCAGCGTACCCGCCGCCTGCCTGACGGCAGAGGACTTCACGGCTCACGGCTGCCGGTTCTTCGTCATCGGAACCAACGATCTGACCCAGTACACCCACGCGGTGAGCCGGGAACTGGCCATTGCCGAGCACTACTACCGTCCCGCCAGTCCGGCCATGAAAAAGCTCATCGCCATGGTGGTGGACGCCGCTAGGAAAGCGGATATCCCCGTCACCATCTGCGGCCTCGCCGTCGGCAATGCCGTCAACGCGACCCAGTATCTCCACCTCGGACTGCGCAGCTTCTCCATGAGCCCGCAGAATCTGCTGGCCATCAAAAAGGCCCTGCGGGATGCAGATGCAAGATAAAGAGAAACGGCGTCCCACCTCGGCGGGACGCCGTTTCTGATGTCAGAACTTACTCGAGGTTCCCCGTCAGGGTCATGACGGCGGAGACGACGGCCAGCGGGGCCGTCTCACAGCGGAGGATGCGGGGGCCGAGGCCGACGGCCTTTGCGCCGGCTTTTGCGGCCATCTCAGCTTCCTCGGCGGCGAAGCCGCCCTCTGCGCCGGTGATGATGGCGATCTTCAGCTTTTCGCCATCGGCGGGCTTTGCCTGGGCCAGCAGCTGACGCAGGGGTGCGCCGCCGCACTCGTAGCAGAAGAGCGCGAGGTCATACTGGTCGAGGCTGCGGCAGACAGCCCCGAAGTTGGGCAGCGGAAGGGCCACATCCGGCAGGATGCCCCGGCCGCACTGCTTGGCGGCTTCAAAGGCGATGCGGTTGTAGCGCTCGTTTTTCTGCTCTTCCTTCTTGGGCGCGGCCACGCAGTAGCGGCTGAAAAACGGGATGAAGTGGTCACAGCCCAGTTCGACGCCGTGGCGGATGACCTGCTCCAGCTTGTCCTGCTTGGGGTAGCCCACCAGCAGGGTGACGTCTACGGTGGGCTCTGCGGCACTGGGATAGCCCGGCTCCACGCTGAACTCCACCGTCTCGTCGCCGAAACCGGTGATGGTGGCAGTATACTCGACGGCGCTGCCGTCGCAGAGGATGACGGTGTCCCCCAGTTTGCCCCGCATCACGCGGGAGAGATGGTGGGCGTCGGCCCCCCGCAGCACGGCGGTGCCGTCGGAAATTTCAGTGGTAAAGTAACGGTGCGGCATATTTTTTGATCCTTTACATCTTAGGCTCCCCTATTAGGGGAGCTGGCAGTGCGAAGCACTGACTGAGAGGTTGGCCTTACGCTTTTTTGCAGACGATGCACTCCCAGCCGCGCTTCTCCTTCACTTCCAGCACAGCGAGGCCAGCGGCTTCCAGCGCAGCGATGACCTCATCCTTCCGGCTGTCGATGATGCCGCTGGCGATGAAGACGGCGTCGTCGGCCATCAGGCCGGGGACGGCGGGGGCCAGCGACATGATGGCGTTGGCCACGATGTTGGCCGTGATGATGTCGTACTTGCCGCTGGCCTTGTCGGACAGATCGCCCACGAGGACGGTCAGCTTGTCGGCTACGCCGTTGAGGGCGGCGTTCTCGCCGGCGGTGCGGACGGCCACGGGGTCGATGTCCACGCCCTCAGCCACGGCTGCGCCCAGCTTGAGGGCTGCGATGGCGAGGATACCGCTGCCGGTGCCGATGTCCAGCACCCGCTCGCCGCCCTTGACCCGCTCGTCCAGCACTTCGAGGCAGAGGTTGGTGGTCTCATGGCCGCCGGTGCCGAAAGCAAGGCCCGGGTCGAGGATGAGCTTGACGCGGTCGGTGTCGTAGTCCTGCCAGGACGGCACGATGGCGAGGCGCTGGCCCACGTCCATCGGGTGGTAATACTTGCGCCAGCCGTTCTGCCAGTCCTCCTGCTCCACGCCCTCGGTCTCGGAGGTGTAGGGGATGCCTGCGGCCTCCATCCGGGCTGCGATGAGGGCCAGCGTCTCCACCGGCGAAGCGCCCGGCTCGAGGTACATGTGGATGATGACAGTGTCCCGGGGCTTGTCCAGCAGCTCCTGCTCGATGAGGTCCACGTGGGCGATCTGCTCCACCTGTTCCTCGATGTCGCTGTAGTCTTCGATATAAATGCCGCCCTCCGCGATCATGGTGGCCACGGCCTCGGCGGCCTCGGCGTCGGCTTTGGATACGGTCAGGCGAATATCAGTCCATTCCATAAGGATGCTCCTTCCGTGTATTGGGGATATACTGCCTTTATAGTACCCGATTCCGGCCCGGGATGCAAGCTCTCGGGCCGAAAGATACCCGAAAAGGCTTTCTTTTTTCCCGGCAGTATGTTAATATGGTGTCGTACCCGGACTGGGCCAGGGCGGCTTCCTGCCGGAAGCGCCCGCCGCATCGTTCCCCAAAGGAGGAATTATCGTATGTTTTTGGGAATGGATATTTACAGCTGGATCGCCGCTATCGTCATCGCGCTCATCGTCACATTCCTTCCGATCACGCTGCCGTTCAAGATCGTTCTCGCCATGGTGGCCATGGCCTGCTTCTACTTTGGACGCAAGTATTATCACAACCATAAGAACGGCGGGGCCGAGACGCCCAGCATGAGCTCTGCCGAGAGCGAGGCACTGGCCTCCGGCATCCTGAAAGCCCTCGGCGGCAAGGATAATATCGTCAAGGTGGACTACTGCGCCACCCGCCTCCGCTTTGAGGTACACAGCTACGCCTCCGTGGATGAGGCCGCTGCCAAGGCCGCAGGCGCAGAGGGCGTCATCCGCCCGGCCAAGAACGCCTGCCAGGTGGTCATCAAGGGCGATGTGCAGGCTGTGTACGATGCCCTGCGCAAGCAGCTGTAAAAAGCAAAGATTGAGCACCGCCGGGAACGGGCCGCTGCGCCCGGCCCGGCGGTATTTTTATCAGAAAGGAATTTTGATATGAAGCCCCAGACCTTTACGTGGAAGAAACTCACCGCCGACGAGCTGACGCGGGTGTATCTGGACGAGATGCGCCGCGACTTCCCGCCCAGCGAGCTGAAACCCCTGAGCATGATACTGAACAGTGAAGCCGTCGGCATGGCCCACACCTGGGGCGTGTTCGAGGGGGAGACGCTGGTGTCCTATCTGCTGATGGTGCGGCCTATGGGCTGTGAAGTGAGCCAACTGGACTATTTCTCCGTCCTGCCCGTCTACCGCAGCACCGGCATTGGCGCACGTCTGCTGGCCGCTCTGCCCGCCCACGAGGAGGGCGCAAAGGCTATCCTCATTGAGGCCGAGTGTCCCGAGAAGGCCGACGACGAGGCCATGGCCGTCCGGCGTCTGGGCTTTTATGCCCGCTGCGGGGCCGTTGACACCGGCTGGACGGAGCATCTTTTCGACGCATGGTTCCGGGTGCTGGTCCTGCCTGCCGAGGGGGAGACACTGGATGCGGAGACGGCCAACAAAGAGCTGGCCGACTGCTACAGCCGGGTGATGGGCGCGGACAAGTGGCGCAGATATGTCCAGCTCTACCGCCCGGACGGCACGGAAGAGAAATTCTGATTCGATAATAGGGTCTGAAAGGCTGCTTTACGTTCTGTGAAGCAGCCTTTTTTGCACCCTCCGCTGGGCGGGATGCACAAACGAAAGTGCAGATTTTTGACAGTTTGACCGGGAATGTAAAATCGAGTGTCCTATTTTCCACACCGGCTTTACCAGAGGATGACAGCAGCGCAAAAACACCGCACAAAGCTTTACCTGCATTTTGCGCCGCCATGGTCGCAGCTGGATGGGCGGTGCGCTACAATAAAGGCGTCCCAAGAGAGACACAACAAGGAAAAGGAAAACAGCCCGGCCAGAACAAAAGGGCCGACCCAGTTGAAGGAGATATTATTATGAAAAAGATCACTCGTCGTTCGTTCCTGTCCATCTGCGGCGCTGCTGCCGCTGCTGCTGCCCTGACCGCCTGCGGCGGTGCAGCTTCTTCCACTGCTGCCTCTTCTGCCGCCGCATCCAGCACCGCAGTTTCCGCTTCTTCTACGGCTGCGCTGTCCGGCAATGTCGCCACCGGCGGTTCTACCTCTATGAAGAACGTCATCGCCGCCCTGACCGAGGGCTTCGCTGAGATTGAGCCGGATGTCACCATCAGCTATGACCCCACCGGTTCCGGCGCAGGCATCACCGGCGCTACCGATAAGACTCTGGACATCGGCCTTTCTTCCCGCGCCCTGAAGGCTGACGAGACCGGCGTCACCGGCACGATCGTAGCTCTGGACGGCATCGCCATCATCGTCAACAAGGACAGCAAGGTCGAGGACCTGACCGTTGACCAGCTCAAGCAGATGTTCACCGGCGAGATCACCAACTGGTCCGAGGTCGGCGGCGACGACGGCGAGATCGTTTTGGTGGGCCGCGAGGCTGGCTCCGGCACCCGCGATGGCTTCGAGAGCATCGTGGATGTCAAGGATTCCTGCAAGTACGCGCAGGAGCTGACCGCTACCGGCGCTGTCATCAGCGCTGTGGAGGCCAATCCTCTGGCCATTGGTTACGCTTCCCTGTCTGCTGTCGGCGACACTGTCAAGGCTGTGACCGTCGGCGGCGTGGAGTGCAGCGAGGAGACCGTCAAGGACGGCAGCTATGAGGTGCAGCGTCCCTTCGTGTTCGTCACCAACGACTCCGTCACCCTCTCCGCTCAGGCTCAGGCGTTCTTCGACTTTGCTGCCAGCACCGACGCTGCCGACCTCATCCGCACCGCAGGCGCTGTGCCGGTGAACGAGTAACTTTGTGAGGGATCCCTCAGGTGTTTTTATGAAAAAATTCGAGCTGCCCCGCACCCCGGCCCAATGGCTGGAAGCTGTCATGAACGCCATCTTTTTCCTCTGCGGCATCCTCGCTGTGGGCTGCGTGGCTGTCATTACCATCTATATGTTCCTGTCAGGCCTGCCCGCCATCGGAAAGATCGGCCCGCTGAAATTCCTCTTCGGCACCGAGTGGGCCTCCACGGCGTCCGAGCCGAAGTACGGCATCCTGCCCTTCGTGCTTTCGAGTATTTATGGCACCCTGGGCGCGTCCCTCATCGGCGTGCCGGTGGGTCTGCTGACAGCAGTGTTCCTCTCGAAAGCGGCAGCTCCCGGCGTGCGCAATGTGGTCGTCACGGCGGTGGAGCTGCTGAGCGGCGTCCCCAGCGTGGTGTTCGGTCTGCTGGGCATGCAGGTGCTGGTGCCTGCGGTGGCGAAGGTGTTTGGAAAGGCGTCGGGCGCCTGCCTGCTGTCGGCCATCGTGGTGCTGTCCATCATGATACTGCCCAGCATCGTGTCGGTGTCGGTGACGGCCCTCAACGCCGTGCCGCCCGAGTATGAGCAGGGCAGTCTGGCACTGGGTGCGACCGATACGGAAACGTGGTTCAAGATCAGCATCCCGGCGGCCAGGAGCGGCATTGTAGCCGGTATCGTTCTGGGCATTGGCCGCGCCATCGGCGAGGCAATGGCCGTCATGATGGTGGCAGGCAACAGCCCCAATATGCCGGACAGTCTCTTCCGCAGCGTCACCTTCCTGACCACGGCCATCGCCAAGGAGATGAGCTACGCCAGCGGCCTGCAGAAGCAGGCGCTGTTCAGCATCGCGCTGGTGCTGTTCGTCTTCATCATGGTCATCAATGTGCTGCTCAACGCTGTGCTGAAGGGAGGAAACAAGGATGAAAAGTGACTTCTCCCCCTCCCGTCGCGCGTGGAACGTCATCATGACCGCGCTGGTCTGGGCGGCGGCAGTGCTGGTCATCGCCCTCACGGTGGGCGTCATCGGGCTGGTGCTGGTGCGGGGCATCCCCCACATCAGCTGGGAATTCCTTTCCACCACCGCCAGCGTCCTGAAAGGCACTGACGGCATCCTGCCCGCTATCCTCAACACGTTATATGTCATCCTGCTCACCCTGCTCATCGTCCTTCCGCTGGGCGTGGGCGCGGCAGTTTACCTCACGGAGTACGCCTCCAACCGGAAGCTCATTGAGGTCATCGAGTTCACGAATGAGACGCTGGCGGGCATCCCCAGCATCATCTACGGCCTCGTGGGTATGCTGGTCTTCGCCCAGACCATGGGCTTCAAGACCTGCCTGCTCTCCGGCAGCCTGACGCTGGTGGTCATGAACCTGCCCACCATCATCCGTACCACGCAGGAGTCCCTCAAAACGGTGCCGCAGGGCTACCGGGAGGGCGCTCTGGGCCTCGGCGCGGGCAAGTGGCACATCATCCGTACCATCGTGCTGCCCTGCAGCATCGACGGCATCGTCACCGGCTGCATCCTGGCCGTGGGCCGTATCGTGGGTGAGAGCGCGGCCCTGCTCTTCACCGCCGGTGCGGCGGAAGTTATTGCAGGCAGCATCGCCAAGGCTTACACATCCAACGGCGCGACCCTCTCCGTCCTGCTCTATCTGCGGGCCTTCGAGGACGGCGACTTCGCCTCCGCCTGGGGCATCGGCGCAGTGCTGCTGGTCCTGGTGCTTCTCATCGACCTCGCAGCCCGTCTGGCAAAAACAAAGCTCAAACAGAAACAGTAAACCTCTCCGTCATCGCTGACGCGATGCCACCTCCCCTGTCGAGGGGAGGCCTTGGCATATCGGAAAAGTCAGCCTCTTCGCCAGAGGCTCCCCTACAAGGGGAGCTGGCGGGCGCAAGCCCGACTGAGAGGTTGGATGAAGGAGCAGTCAACCAATAAAGGAGTCTGTATGGCATCAATTATTACGGCCCATGACCTGAACCTCTGGTACAGCGACTTCAAGGCCCTCAAGGGCATCTCGCTGGACGTGGGCGAACGGGAGATCACTGCCCTCATCGGCCCCTCGGGCTGCGGCAAATCCACCTTCCTCAAGACCCTGAACCGGATGAACGACCTTGTGCCGAACGTCCGCATCGAGGGCGACGTCCGGCTTCGGGGCGAGGATATTTTCTCAAAGGAGATGCAGCTGACCGACCTGCGCCGCCGCGTGGGCATGGTCTTCCAGAAGGCGAACCCCTTCCCCATGAGCATCTACGACAATATTACTTACGGCCCCAAGCTCCACGGCGTCCGCAATAAGGCGGAGCTGGATGAGCTGGTGGAAAGCTCCCTGCGGGGCGCTGCCCTCTGGGACGAGGTGAAAGACCGCCTGAAAAAGAGCGCGCTGGGCCTCTCCGGCGGCCAGCAGCAGCGCCTGTGCATCGCCCGTGCTCTGGCTGTCAAGCCCGAAGTCCTGCTGATGGACGAACCCACCAGCGCCCTCGATCCCGGCTCCACCATGAAGGTAGAAGAGCTGATGAGCGAGCTGAAAAAGAACTACACCGTCGTCATCGTCACCCACAACATGCAGCAGGCGGCCCGTATCAGCGACCGCACGGCCTTCTTCCTGCTGGGTGAGCTGGTGGAGTGCGGCCCCACGAGCGAAATTTTCAGCACCCCGAAGGATAAGCGCACCGAGGACTATATCTCGGGCCGTTTCGGTTAAAAAGGAGGGTTTGCGATATGAGCACACGCACACAGTACGAAGCCGACCTCGCGGCCCTGAAGGAATCGCTGGCCAAGATGAGCCAGCTCTCTGCCGACGCGGTGGAAGATGCGCTGGAAGCTCTCTGCACGGCGGACGCCGAGGAAGCAAAGGGCATCGTCAAGGGCGACACCGAGGTCAACCGGATGGAGCGGGACATCGAGCACCGCTGCATGACCCTGCTGCTGCGTCAGCAGCCGGTGGCAAGTGATCTGCGCTTTATCTCTGCTGCCATGAAAGTGGTGACAGACGTGGAGCGCATCGGTGACCACGCCGCCGACATCGCGGAGATCGTCCCCCATCTGGCCGGCGTCCGCAAGGCGGGCGACCCCGCCGTGAGCAGGAGCATTGAGATGGGCCGCAAAGCCCACAAGATGCTGCAGGACGCCATGAGCGCCTTTGCGGCAGAAGATGAGGCGGCGGCAAAAGCCGTCATCGACGCCGACGACGCGGTGGACTACGACTTCAACACCATCAAGCGGATGCTGGCGGCGGAGATCGCCGCCGACCCCGGCAAAGTGGACGCCGCGCTGGATGTGCTGATGGTCATCAAGTACCTCGAGCGCATCGGCGACCACGCCGTGAACATCGCCGAGTGGGTGGAGTTTCTGCGCACGGGCCGGTATCACCACGAGAAGATGTTCTGAGTTCTGTTTTCCTCTTTTTCTTTTCCTGAAAAGCTGCTGCCCGAGGCGGGCGGCAGCTTTTGTTTGTTTCTCCGAAATTTTGCGACGCATTTGAGCAAAACAGAGAAAGATTTGGAAATCATTGACAAAAAGCGCCGGGGGGGGGGTAAGATAAAAGTTAAGAATCAGAGAGGAGAAAGTGATATGCGGTCGAAAAATAAGATCACTCATAAGATGATGGCTGTGCTGGCCGCAGCCCTGATAGCGGCGATGCTTCTGACAAGCTGCGGCGGTGGAGGCGGCGGAGGAGGCGGAAGCACGGGCGGTGGCTCGTCTACCGTGGAGCCGACCCCGACACCCACTCCGACGCCTACACCGGGTCCCGACCCCATTCCGACGCCGGACCCTGCGCCGACGCCGGACCCTGCGCCGACGCCAGATCCTGATCCGGAGCCCGACCCAACGCCAACCCCCGACCCGGATCCTACGCCTACTCCCACTCCTGACCCCAATCCGGTGCCGGAACCGACTCCGACTCCTGACCCGGATCCCACGCCAGACCCGACTCCGACTCCTGATCCTGACCCCGCACCAGACCCTACGCCAGCGCCCGACCCGGAACCGGACGAAGACGGATTGATAACGCTGGTGGATAAGACGGGCGTATTCTGGCGTGTGCAGCCGACCGGTAAGACGACAGGCACGATCATCGGCTATAACAAAAACAAGATGGGAACGGGCGGAAAGGCTCTTCCTCAAATTATAAACTTCCCAGAAAAACTTGGAAAATATACCATCACAGCAATCGGCGATGGAAGACGAATCCTTTTTGAAAATGACGAAACGGTAAAGGAAATCGTCGTTCCGGCCAGTGTGGAAAAAATCGATGAAATGTCCTTTGCGGGAATGCTGGCACTGAAAAAAGCGACGATAAAAGGCCCGTCTAAACTGGGCAAGTCTTTGTTTGATGGTTGTCAGGCTTTGGAAGAAGTAAAGCTGAATGACAATATCACAAAGATACCGGATTTTGCGTTCGGAGGCTGTAGTAGCCTGCAAAAGCTCACCCTGCCGTCTAAACTCAAAACGATCGGAACATATGCATTCTACGGAGCGTTTCAGGATGCCCAAAAGCATCCGACTCTTGAGCTTCCGCAGACGGTGACGAGTGTGGGGCAATATGCCTTTAGGAACACTGATTTTGAAGAGATCGTTGTGCCGTCCGGACTCCGGAAAATCGAAACCGGAGCATTCGATGCAAATGGGCTGAAGCGCGTCAAACTGCCCGAAGGTGTAGAAGAAGTGGAGGAAGGTGCATTTGGAAGTACGACAACAGGCTCGATCTATCTGCCGAAAAGCATAAAACGAGTTGGAAACGATGCATTCGGAAAATATGCGTCGTGCTATGTTTACTATGCCGGAAGTGAGGCGGATTGGAAAAAAGTCCCCGTCGAAGGTGGTGGGCAGGACGGAAGCCATGCATGGGAGGAGTCATGGATCTTTTATGATGTGACCCCGGAACAGTATGAATCCGTTTGGAACGTGTCTCATACGAACGAGATCATCTGGGAATTCGGAAAAAACTCAACGGGAATGTCGGTGGGCGGCTATGATAAAGCCGGACAGACGCCTGCGGGAGATGTGGTATTCCCGGATACGATCCAAATCGTGAGCGGCACGTTCCCTGTGACGCAGATCAGCGGATATGCACTGAAAGACTGCACGGAAGTGAAGAGCGCCGTTGTCCCGGATGGAGTGACCACCATCGGAGAGAGTGCATTCAGCGGATGCACGAGTCTGACGAAGGTATCTCTGCCAGAAAGTGTGACCTCAATCCGAAACAATGCATTTTATGGCTGTACAAGCCTGCCAAGCATTTCTCTGCCGAAGGATATTGATGGAATCGGGAACGGCGTATTCCGAAACTGCACATCACTCACCAGTATTTCTCTGCCAAAGGGTGTGACTGTTGTCGGCGATAATGTCTTTAACGGATGTAAGAGGTTGTTTAGTGTTTCCCTGTCAAGCTCGTTGGAGTCAATCGGTAAGCAGGCATTCTATGGATGCGGAGCACTCCAGAATATCATGCTGCCGGAAGGTCTGCGGACGATTGGAGAAAGTGCATTTGAGGAGAGCGGACTCCGGAAAGTGTGACACAAATTGGGGATGCTGCTTTCTACAGGTGCGGCCAGTTGAAAACAGCAACCATCAAGGGTAACAGCAATTTTCCACGAGGCTCACAGATAAGAAGAGGTGTGTTCTGCTACTGTGGGAATCTGGAAGAAGTCAAACTGAATGACGATATTCAGGAACTGCCGGACTTGATGTTCTGCTACTGCTACAAGCTGAAAAAAATCAACCTGCCGTATAAATTGAAGAATATAGGCGGTGTAGTATTTCGGGGATATATAGGAGAAGAGCTGAGACTGCCAGATACTGTAACGAATGTCGGCGTGAAGGCCTTCTGTTATATAAAAACGAAAAAGGTGGCGCTTTCCCAAGGAATGACGTCAATCGTCAATGAGACCTTCTATCATGCGGACCAGATGAAAGCCATTTATATCCCGAGGTCTGTAAAAAACATAGGACGAAGCGCATTTGATGAATGCGACGGGCTGCAGGACATCTACTACAGCGGCAGTGAAGCCGATTGGGCCAACATGAAGGTCGAATCCACCGGAAACGAAGCGCTGACCAAAGCGACCATCCACTACAACGCAAGCGTCAGCGACCTTGGCCTGACCGAGGAATTCAGCCTTCTCTCCCTGCTGGGCCTCTGATGTGCGTCGAAACCCCGTCTGAAAAATTTTGGAGTTTTTTCTTGTCTTATGCAATTTCTGGCCCGGATGCGCCGTATTATAAGCAGAAGCCTCCCAACAGAGGGACGCTTATGAGACCTGAGCGCGGCCCGGCTCCGACATCCCCCCTGTCCCCGGCTGCGCCGCAACGGAGGATACCTATGAGCATCAAGAAATTCCCGCTGGAAGCCTACGGCGCGGCCGTCAGCCGCGAAGAGCTGGTGCAGGCGGCTTTGGATGAGATCACCAAGAATTACCGTGAGGCCAGCCTCTCCAATGTGGCCCGCAGTTACGGCGTCTCTCTGGCCTATGTCAGCGAGTGCGTCCGGGCGCAGACAGGCCGTACTTATAAGGAATTGCTCCAGAAGCACCGGATGGAGACTGCCGCCCGCCTGCTGCGCCGCAGCGACTGGAACATCCAGCAGATCATCACCTACGTCGGCTACGAGAACACCAGCTATTTCTACCGCCTGTTCCACGAGCGGTACGGCCAGAGCCCCCGTGAGTACCGCCAGAGCCGAGCGGCCCGCACCCGCACACCGGCCTGACCTTTGAACACACTGCGAAAAAAGACGTCCCGTGTCTGCGGGACGTCTTTTGATGTCTTAAGATGGAAAAACGATGCAGAGTGTGTTACAATAAAAGCCAGACCTGAAAAAATGCGGGAGTGCGCCGCGGCGCACGGAAAGAGAAGGTGGAAACGGAATGTTTCGTGGAGCACGGCGCTCTGATTTGGAGCAAATTTTAGAGATCTATGCCCATGCCCGGAAAGCAATGGCAGATTCGGGCAACCCGACCCAGTGGGGTGACAGCTATCCGCCGCAGGAGATGCTGGAAGAAGACATCGACTCCAACCGGCTGTTCGTCTATACGGTGAACGGCCGTCTCGAGGCGGTGTTTGCCTTCATCCTCGGGCCGGACCCCACCTACGCGAAAATCGAAGACGGCCAGTGGCTCAACGATGAGGTGCCTTACGGCACCATTCACCGGCTGGCCTCGGCAGGTGACCGCAGGGGCGTGGCGTCTGAGGTCATCGCATGGTGCCTCGAGCACTGCGAGAGCCTGCGGGCCGACACCCACGCCGACAACAAGATCATGCAGCATCTTCTCGAGAAGAACGGTTTTGCCCGCTGCGGCATCATCCATGTGGAAGACGGCACGCCCCGCGTCGCCTATCAGAAGCTGTCGGCCACCGTACACATGAAGGAAGAATAAGGAGGGACTGGCATGAAGATCACACAGGTAAAGCTGGGCCGTATCTCGACCCCGCTCCGCGTCCCCTTCAAGACAGCGCTGCGCACCGTGAGCAGCGTGGAGGACGTCATCGTTGAGCTGCACACCGACACCGGCGCGGTGGGCTACGGTGAGGCACCTCCTACCGGCGTCATCACCGGCGACACCACCGGTGCCATCATCGGCGCCATCCGCGACCACATCGCTCCGGCCATCCTGGGCCGCGGCCTCGACGAGTTCGAGGATCTGACCGCCGCCGTGCAGAAGGCCCTCGTCCACAATACCAGCGCCAAGGCTGCCGTGGATATGGCCCTGTGGGACCTGCTGGGCCAGAAGTACAGCGCCCCGGTCTACCGGATGCTGGGCGGCGCGCGCAGCAATATCGTGACGGACATCACCATCAGCGTCAACCCGCCCGAGGAGATGGCCCGGGACGCCCGCACCGCCATCCAGCGCGGCTATGACTGCCTGAAGGTCAAGGTGGGCATCGACCCGGAGCTGGACGTGGCCCGTCTGGCCGCCGTCCGCGAGGCCGTGGGAAAGGACGTCAAGCTCCGCATCGACGCCAATCAGGCGTGGAATGCAAAGCAGGCTGTCCGCATCCTCGACCAGATGCAGGAGAAGGGCCTGGACATCGAGTTCGTCGAGCAGCCTGTCCCTGCGGCTGACCTCGAGGGGATGCAGTACGTCACCCGCCACGCCAGCGTGCCGGTACTGGCCGATGAGAGCGTGTTCAGCCCGGCGGATGCCCTGCGCATCATGCAGACCGGCGCAGCCGACTTTGTGAACATCAAGCTGATGAAGTGCGGCGGCATCACCAACGCCCTCCGCATTGCCTCGGCGGCGGAGGTCTACGGCGTGGAGTGCATGATCGGCTGTATGCTGGAAGCCAAGATCTCGGTCAACGCAGCCGTGGAGCTGGCCTGCGCCAAGAAGATCATCACCAAAGTGGACCTGGACGGCCCGGTGCTCTGCAGCGAGGACCACATCCTCGGCGGCGCGGTCTTCGACGAGAAGAATATCACCGTCTCGGATGCACCCGGCATGGGCATCCAGGGTTTCGTCCCCGGCAAAGTGACCTATCTGGACGACTGAAAAATCAGAGAAAATAAATAAGAATGACTACCCCCCGGCAGACAAACTCTGCCGGGGGATTTTTCTGCCCTAAGCGGTGAAATATTTTAGCTATGTATTTCTGTGGCGCACACATAAGGCGGCGCAGAGGAAGGCCGAAAACGAAAAAATCTGCCGAAGCAGCCCGAAGAATCCGCAGAAAACCTTTGACTTTTCTGCCGTGTGTGCTATAATAACAACTGTCTTCGGGTAAGAGACAGGAAAAGTGTGCGTCGAGGACGCACAAATACAGAGGAGTGTTTTATATGATGAATGGTGCAAAAGCCATTATGAAGAAGTACAATGAGGTCAGCCTCATCCTTCGCATCGTCGTCGGTCTGGTCATCGGCGCGGTGCTGGCGCTTGCGGTGCCGGGTGCAGGCTGGGTCGGCGAGCTGGGCAGCCTGTTCGTCGGCGCACTGAAGGGCATCGCTCCGGTGCTGGTGTTCGTCATCGTGGCGAGCGCACTGGCACAGGGCAGCTCCAAGCTGGACCGCCGCTTCGGTACGGTCATCTGGCTGTACATGCTCACCACCTTCCTTGCGGCTGCTATCGCTTCGATCACCAGCTTCATGTTCCCTGTGTCGGTCGTTCTGGCAGACGCTGCCCAGTCGGACGTGGTGCCGCAGGGTCTGGGCGAGGTGCTGAGCACCCTGCTCACCAACTTCGTCGCCAACCCTGTCAGCTCTCTGATGAGCGGCAACTACATCGGCATCCTGTTCTGGGCCTGCATGTTCGGCCTTGCCATGAAGAACATCGGCTCTGACACCACCAAGAAGTTCCTCGCCGACACTGCCGACGCTGTGTCTCAGGTGGTGCGCTGGATCATCAATCTGGCTCCCTTCGGTATCATGGGTCTGGTGTACACCAACGTGGCCGGTAACGGTCTGGCCATCTTTACCCAGTACGGCAAGCTGCTGGCCCTGCTGGTGGGTACCATGCTCTTCATGGCGCTCATCGTTTCGCCCTTTATCATGTTCATCTATCTGCGCTGCAACCCGTATCCGCTGGTGTTCCGCTGCCTGAAGGAGTCCGGCCTGACCGCTTTCTTCACCCGCAGCTCTGCGGCCAACATCCCCGTCAACATGGCCCTGTGCGAGAAGCTGGGCCTCGATAAGGATATGTATTCCGTCTCCATCCCTCTGGGCGCTACCATCAATATGGATGGTGCGGCTATCACCATCACCATCATGACGCTGGCTGCGGCCAACACGCTGGGCATCCCCGTGACCCTGCCTGCTGCCATCGTCCTGAGCGCCATGTCCGCTCTGGGTGCCTGCGGCGCTTCCGGCGTGGCCGGCGGCTCTCTGCTGCTCATCCCCATGGCCTGCTCCCTGTTTGGCATCTCCAACGATGTAGCCATGCAGATGGTCGGTGTCGGCTTCATCATCGGCGTGATCCAGGACTCTGTGGAGACTGCGCTGAACTCTGCCGGCGACGTGGAGTTCGCCGCGACCGCCGAGTATCATCAGTGGCTCAAGCAGGGCAAGCCCCTGCCGGACTTCCTGAAGTAATTGCCTTCCTTCTTTCTTCGTGTATGTTCATAACGCAGAGCGAAAGCCCTGAAAAAAGACCAGCATTGCATCCGCAACGCTGGTCTTTTTTGCGTGTGTAAGGGATCAGAAGAAGAACCCGAAAATCAGGCGAAGCTTAGAACGGGAAAAGGTCCTTGACCTTGTTCCATACCGCTTTCAGGCCGGAGCCGGAAGCGGAGAAAACGCCGTTGGTCGTCAGCTGGATATCGCTGAAGGTGACATTTGCATTGCGTGCCACATAGAAGCCGACATAGATGTAATCGGAATCAATGGCGGTCAGTGCGTAGTCGAAGCCTGTGGAAGCCGTCTCGTTGTCGCCGTAGATCAGAGTGAAACCGTCTGCCGTGCCGATGAGCTTCAGGTCAACGGTGTCGCCTGCACCGTACTTGACAGTCGCAGCCGGGCCGTCGTACAACTCACCGCTCTTGCGGCCGAAGCAGTTGATCGCACCCTGATTCCGGGTGCCGACGGCGACATAATCGCCGATGGGGTCGGAGATGCTGGTATCAACATACATCTCATCACGGGCCATCAGGCCGAAGGAGACCTGATTGTTTTTTGCCAGTGAGTTGACGGTGGCCTTTGCGGTCAGAGTGAAGTTGGTGCCTGCAGGCAGCTTGACGTAGTACATCATCAGGCCGTCCACCGTGGACGCGATCTTACCGCGGTTGTTGGTGACGCCGAGGGTGATGTTTTGGCCGTCAACTGTTGCGGTGAAATCGCCGCCGGAGATTTTATCATTGCCGCCGACATTGCCGAAGACGGAACCATTCCAGACGGTGCCGTTGGCGTCGGTAAAGGCCGGCCAGAGCGTGCTGTTCTCGGTGGGAGAGACATAGCTGGAAGGAACGTAATCCGGGTTTGCGGCATCGCCGTAGAACTGCTTGTAGGTGGGCTTTTCCTTGTGTTTGCTGTACGCGCCCAGCGGCGTGTCGATGGTGAGCTGGTCGATGAGCCATGCGTTCAGCTTTGCACCATAGCTGTTGGTGTGGGTCAAGTCAAGACCGGTGGGAACCAGATTGCCCTTTTTGCCTTCTTTTGCGCCGGTAAAGCTGTGGGTGTACTGAGCCTTTTTGCCCATCGTGATGTTCTCGTTGATGGTGGCATCGGTCAGATCCACGCAGATGAGGTGCAGCTCGCTGCACATATCACGGATGGCCTGTGCGTAATAGCCGCCCTCATAGACGGTGTCGCCAATGGTGACGGTCTGGGTCTTGTGGCCGGAAGCACTGTCGTAGCTGGCCTTGGTGTTCTCGTTCGTCAGGCGCGCAATAGGCGTGCAGACGACCGGGATGACACCGCGCTCCAGAGCAGGCTGGATGTAGTTGACATAGAGGCTGTTGGCAAAGGAGCCTTCGGTTTTGTAGTCGCCGTTGGGGTTGGTGTAGCGGGCAGGCTCGGTCTTTTCGTCATTGGGGCCGAAGCCGATGATGAGGAACTTGTCGCCGGAAGCGTCGCCCAGAGCCGGAACGGTATCGGAACCGTTCATCAGGGTATTGTAGCTGCTCATGCCGGTAAAGTCCTTGCTGGACGCACCGGAGACAGCCAGATTGTAGACATCTGCGTTGAAGTAGTTCGCAATCTCCTCACCGTAGCCTTCACGCGGCAGATAATAGCTGTCGTCGAAAGCGGAAACGGTGGAGTCGCCGACGACCCAGATGGTCGCCTTGGCCGCCTCGGGCTGACCCCATGCGGAACCGCGTGCGCCTGCATCGGTGGCGGCCAGACCCTCAGCGGTCAGCAGGAGCAGGCCGTGCATATTGATGCTGCCGTCTGCGTTCCGGGTCGGAGCAACGGAGGTGTCGAGGCTCTCAAACCAGCTCTCCTTCACCGTGACGGTGTTGGTGGATTTGTTGTGGCTGGTCTGGGTTTCGGAATCCCAGTAGAAGTTGTTCGGGCCGTAGACAGCGGTGCTGCTCTGGCTCTGGAGGGCCAGCTGCTCCTTGCCGTCGGTACCCTTGCGGAAGGAGATGACACCGTCGGCGGCATAGTCGGTCACAGCGGACTTGTTGCCGGTGTAGAGCGCGACATTATAGCCCTCGTTGTTGTAGGAAGTGGAGCTGTAGACCTTGACGTCCGGGCAGGAGTTGGAGTCGATGCCCTTGGCGGCGTTGTCGTAGGAGATGGAGTTGAGGAGCTTGTGGTTGCCGGGCAGATTGGTGCCGCCCATCTTGAAGCCGTTGCCGTTGCCTGCCGCGATGGTGACAGCAACATTGCTGAAGCTCAGGTTGCCGTCGTCGTCACAGGTGACGGTCGGGAACTGGAGCGACTGCTTCTTGACCGGCTCTGCAGCCAGCATCAGATAACCGTTCTTGTAGGCGACGCAGTTCTGGATGGTGACCGCGCCGATGGAACCGGTTGCAGCCTTTGCGAAGAGATCCCAGCCGTCATCGGCGTTGTAAGCAGCGATGCAGCCGTCGAAGACGTTGCCCTCGCCGGTGGTCAGTTTGGCGGCAAAGCCGTCGGCGTCTTCCATCGCGCGGTCTGCGTTGTTCATGGAGGTGCAGTTCTTGATGGTGTTGTGGCTGGGCCACAGAGCCTTGTTATCAGTGGACAGGCCGGAGACCTGCAGGCCGGTGTTGCCGTTGTTGTAGAAATTCATCTGCTCGAGGACGCAGTAGCTGCCGGCCAGCTGCATACCCTTCGCGCCGTCTGCGGTGTTGGTGATGTTGATCTTGCTGATGTTCCAGTAATTGCCCCAGACACTGAAACCAGTGCCGACGCCGCCGAAGTCCAGCGTTGCGTACTTGCCGTCAGCAGTCGTCATGGTGATGGGAGCTTCTGCGGTGCCGTCGCGGCCGCGCTCGACTTTCAGCTCACCGGTCAGATGGTAGGTGCCGCTTTCCAGCTGGATGGTCTGGCCTGCTGCGGCGTAGTTCAGCGCGGTCTGAATGTCAACTGCGTCTTCCGCACGGGTGCCATTGTTAGCTGCGCTGCCGTCCGGGGTGACGACGATGATGCCGTTCGCGCCCAGAGTACGGAGCGAAACCTTCTTCTCGATAGCAGCGGAATCGTAGCTGCTCAGCTTTTCGTACGCGCTGATAGCGTAGTTTTTGTCCGGGGTGAACTTGACCTTAAAGGTGGTATCGCCGGTCACGGCGTAGCTCTTGGAGAAGGGCTCACCTGCCTTGATGTCCACATTTTTGTCCACGACCACACCGTTTGCGGAGACGGTCGCTTTGCCGTCGGCGTTGGCCTTGAACACCAGTTCATAGCTGTCACCGGTGCAGGTGGCAGGGCTGGTGATCTGGTAAACGGGGGCAACATAGCTGGTAGGCTGGAGCGTCCACTCGGAAGCGTTCCACGTGCTCGTGGTGTAGGTGATGTTGGAGAAGGTCACGTTCATGCCGCGCGCCGCCGCAAAGCCCAGATAAGCTTTGTTGGCTTCCTGCACGGTCATGGGGTCGTCCAGCTCTGCGTACTTGGAGACGCTGGAAGCGGTGCTGTCCTTCGCCGAGATGTACAAGGTCGAAGAGCCGACGACGTCGCCGGTCGAGCCGTCGGCGTTGATGGCGTACTGGGTGGCGACGTAGCTGTTGCTGGTCTTGGCAAGGCTCACACGGTAGGTGTCGCCCTGCTTGATGGCCTGCGAGCTGAACGCCGCACGATTCGACTTGACGTCGTTGGAAGCAGCCGTCTCGTTGGAGATGATGCCGGTGTAGCTGCGGACGCCCACAGCGTCTTTGATCTCAACACCGTCCAGAGGGAGCTTGGTGCCGACGACAGAAATTTGATTCGAGAAATAGCTGCCGGAGCCGCTGATGCTGTCGCGCACCATGAGGGCAAATCCCTCCTGACCGTCCGGAGCCGGGTTCACATAATCGATGGTGACATCGGCCTGCAGATAGAAGTTCTGGGTGGTCGGGTCGATGGTGGTGTAGTAGAAGGACAGGCCGTCTGCCGGGGAGTCCGCGACGAACTTGCCGCCCTTCTTGTCGATGGTGCCATCATCTTTGATGGTGCAGGAGTTGAGGGTGACCTTGCCGTTGATGTCCGCGCCATCTGCGATGGTGTTGACTCCTGCTGCAGTGGAGGTGCCGAAGGCTTTGAACTGCCAGTCGCCCGATGCGGAGGAAGACCCCTCCGCAAACGCGGCCAGCGGTGTCATGCCCAGAAGCATCGCGCCTGCCAGCAGTCCGGCCACGGTGCGCCGGATGCTTTGCTTTGCGTTTCTCATAGAAACTCTCCTTTTCCTGCCGCCCTGCCGGAAAGCGAAATCTCCCCGTTGCGGTTGCGACACAATGTTGTATTCCAGTTTACATGATTCCTGCAACTTTACAAGATTTAATTGAAGATCGCGGGCAATTTCGGCGTTTGAAATAAACTTTTTAGGATTTTTTTGGAAGAAACGCCGAAATACGTCAGGGAGAAAGCAAACGAAAAACCTCTCCGTCATGGTTTCGCAATGCCACCTCTCCTACGGAGGAGAGGCTTTGACAGAGAGAAAAACTTTCTCTTTTTGCCAGAGGCTCCCCCTATCAGAGGAACTGGCGAGCGTAAGCTCGACTGAGAGGCTTGATGACAGCAATTCAACTTTTTAATGCAACAGCAACAGCGTTGAATTGCATATCGAAAAGATGTTGTTTGGATGCTGCACCAATTTCTTGACTTGCGATAAAGGCAGCGAGAACCTGTTACTCCAGCACCTTGGCTTTCTGCAGAGCGGTGATGATGAGGGGGATGAGCACCAGCTGTGCGATGATGCCCGGCACAGCGGTGAAGAGCGCACCGGACAGGAAGGCCGAGAACGGGAAGCTCGAGCCGGACAGGCCCGCCAGCACGAAGCGGACCGCGCCCCAGACGAGGCGGG
>ERZ791680.773-NODE-773-length-29879-cov-4.725221_pt1 | contig 29879 bp, 26 predicted proteins | sample MGYA00510051_ERZ791680 | MGnify/ENA primary metagenome ERZ791680 (study PRJEB30046, sample SAMN00715238) | human gut metagenome | study: EMG produced TPA metagenomics assembly of the A metagenome-wide association study of gut microbiota in type 2...
TATTAGAGTGTTTTTGGCAGATGATCATATGATGGTCAGAGAAGGTTTAAAACAGTTATTGGAATTGAGTGATAAGATAGAGGTTATAGGAGAAGCAGGAGATGGATATGAATGTCTTAATCTTGTAAATAAGACTAATCCGGATGTGGTATTATTGGATATTAATATGCCTAATCTTGACGGTTTAAAGGTTCTTCAGATAATGAGAGAACAGAAGATGAAGAACAAAGTTATTTTCCTTACAATACATAAAGAGATAGATTATCTTGTGCAGGCTATGGATTATGGTTGTGATGGATATATTTTAAAGGATTCAGATTCAGCAACGCTTGTTGAAGCAATTGAAATAGTATATTCAGGACAGACGTATATTGAGCCATCATTGACTAATCTTTTAAATGCTAATCTTGCAGAGAGAGATGTTATGAAAGATAAGATTAATGAACTCACAAAAAGAGAAGTGGAAGTATTAAAGCTTCTTGCAAATGGAATGTTTAATAAGGAAATTGCTGCCACGCTTAATATTAGTGAGAGAACAGTTAAGAACCATGTATCTAATATATTTAAAAAGATTATGGTATCTGACAGAACACAGGCAGCAGTATTTGCCATAAAAAATAATCTTGTAAAAATAAAATGAGTAATATAATAGTTATTAATTTTATATGTATGAAATAATTTTATTAATCAAATACAGGTATTAAGGATATGTAAGGATATGATTACAGCTTACATATCCTTTTTATTTATTGGCTAATAATGATATTATTTTCTCACACGGCTAATTTGATTCTGAACAGAACATGAAATACATGTTCAGCGAGGATTGCGGAGCCGCTGATATAATAAATGTTTCACGTGAAACATTATATTTAAGTAATGTTAATTGCAAAATTACATTTAGAAACAACAAAATATTAATTTGATGTAGATAACATAATTAAATAATGTTATAATGTTTTCGTTGTAAAAAATGTTTCACGTGAAACATTTAAGTGATATTTAGGGCATAAGAAAAACTGCCTATGCGAATTTCTTTTGCCTTTTTGTAACAAAAACTGCTCAGGAATGGGAATTAGTGTGAAAAATAATGATGATACTATTATTTTTCATAAATTCATGTATGAATTGACTATTTGTGCTGCAGGCATTACAAATAGCCTTTATCGCAGAACTGATTTAATATTTGACCTGCGATTGTTCCAGCAATAAAAAAGCCTGCGGAATGAGGATTATTATGGGAAAAATTATATCAATTGCAAATCAGAAAGGTGGAGTCGGAAAGACAACGACAACTATTAATTTATCGGCATGTCTTGCAGAGGCCGGAAAGAAAGTACTTGTTATAGATATGGATCCACAGGGAAATACAACTAGTGGTCTGGGTATAGAGAAAGATGAGGCAGAAAATACTATTTACGAAGTAATATTAAGGACGGTTGATATAAAAGATGCTATTATTAAAGATATATTTGATAATCTTGATATAATTCCATCCAATGTTAATCTTGCCGGTGCAGAGATTGATTTAATAGATGTTGAAGAAAGAGAATATATTTTAAAGTATAGTCTGGCAGAAGTTAAAAATAATTATGATTTTATAATATTAGATTGTCCACCATCGCTTAGTATGCTTACTGTAAATGCGATGACTGCTTCAAACACAGTACTTGTGCCGATACAGTGTGAGTATTATGCACTTGAAGGACTTACACAGCTTATGCATACAATTAATCTTGTGAAGAAAAAACTTAATCCAAAGCTTGAATTAGAGGGTGTTGTATTTACTATGTTTGATTCAAGAACCAATCTGTCATTACAGGTTGTGGAAAATGTTAAAGATAATCTTCAGGAAAAGATATATAAGACAATTATTCCAAGGAATATACGGCTTGCGGAAGCACCAAGTCATGGTCTTCCAATAAATATATATGATAAGCGTTCAAGTGGAGCAGAAAGCTACAGAATGTTGGCACAGGAAGTTATAAAAAGAGGATAGTGTAAAAATAAGCTTGACAGCTTATTTTTACACGACTATTTGTTCTGCTTAGGAACAAATAGCCCATGATGGCAGAAGAAAAATTGCCTGCGCGAATTTTTCTTCGCCTCTTCGCAACAAAAGTTGCTCAGAAATGAAGATAGTGTAAAAATAATATAAAGGGAGTGACAAAGAAGTGTCGGAAATCAAAAGCAGTAAGACATCTAAAGGACTCGGAAGAGGACTTGGCAAAAAGGGACTCGGAAAAGGCATTGGAGCATTAATTCCAGAAGATGATGATGTTAAGGTTAAGGAAGTAATAAAAGAGGTTATTGTAAAAGAACCGGCAGATACTAAGATAAGAATATCTCTTATTGAACCCAATAAAGAGCAGCCAAGAAAAGCATTTGATGAAGATGCATTAATAGAGCTTGCAGAATCTATAAAACAGTATGGGATACTACAGCCATTACTTGTTCAAAAAAAAGGGGATTTTTACGAAATAATTGCAGGTGAGAGAAGGTGGAGAGCCGCTAAGCTGGCAGGTCTTAAAGAGGTTCCTGTAATTATAAAGGATTATACAACGCAGGAAGTAATGGAGATTGCCTTAATAGAAAATATACAAAGAGAGGACTTAAATCCAATTGAAGAAGCAAGGGCATATCAGCGACTTATATCTGATTATAGATTAAAGCAGGATGAGGTTGCCGAAAGAGTTGCAAAGTCAAGAGCAGCGATAACCAATTCATTAAGACTTTTAAAGCTTGATGAAAGAGTCCAGAATATGGTTATGGAAGGCAAGTTAAGTAATGGTCATGCAAGGACAATTATAGGAATAGAAGACCCTGATAAACAGTATGAAGTCGCTTTGAAAATATTTGATGAAAAGTTAAGTGTAAGAGAAACTGAACGCTTAATGAAAGCATTATCAAAGCCGGAAAAAGAAACAAAGTTAAAGCCGGCAAATGATTTTGTATATAGGGATATTGAAGATAAAATAAAAAAAATAATGGGTACAAAGGTAGTTATAAAAAATAAAAATAACAATAAGGGTAAAATCGAGATAGATTATTATTCCCAGGAGGAGCTTGAACGTATATATGATATGTTAAAGCGCCTTGAGAAGTGATATTTTTAAAAATAAAATACAAATAAGAGAGGTAATGCAATGAACATTGATTTTTTTGGCTATTTTAGTGTGCCGGCATTGTATATTATGCTGGGTTTGTGTGGTATATCACTATTGTCAATAATACTTGCAATTGTTGCCATCTGCAAGCTGGCCGGAATGAAGAAAAAATATAAAAAATTCATGGAAGGCTCGGAAGGTGAATCAATAGAAGCATTGATTAAGCAGAATCTTGATGATTATAATGAACTTAGAAAGATAGCAGATAATAATTACGAGTCAATTAAAGATATTTATGATAAAATGCAGCATGCATTTCAGAAGATTGGTCTTATTAAATATGATGCCTTCCATGAAATGGGTGGAAAGTTAAGTTTTTCATTATGTATGCTTAATAAACTTAATAATGGTTATCTTGTAAATGTAATGCATAGTAATACAGGATGCTTTGCATATGCCAAAGAGATAATTGATGGAAAGTCATTTACAGAATTAGGTGATGAAGAACAGAAAGCATTAGAACAGGCAATTGCCGGAAGCTACGGCGATGTTGACTTAAGCAGCGAAATTAATGAGATGATGAATTAATAAATTAACAAAATACTGGAAAATATATTAAAAATGGTGCATAATAAATAAAGTGTGAATATAAAACACGATATCTTAAGCACGATATCAGGAGGAAAGAAAATGTTAGATTTAAAATTTGTAAGAGAGAATCCGGAAGTAGTAAAACAGAACATAAAAAATAAGTTTCAGGATAAGAAACTTCCACTTGTTGATGAAGTTATAGAGCTTGATGCACAGGCAAGAGCTACACAGACAGAAGCTGATGAATTAAGATCAAGCCGAAATAAATTATCTAAGCAGATTGGTGCATTAATGGCACAGGGTAAGAAGGAAGAAGCAGAAGATGTCAAGGCACAGGTAAGTGCTAACGCTGATAAATTAAAGGAGCTTGAAGCAAAGGAATCAGAGCTTAATGCAAAGGTTACAGAGATAATGATGAAGATTCCTAATATTATTGACCCAAGTGTACCAATTGGTAAGGATGACAGCGAGAATGTTGAAATAGAAAAGTTTGGTGAACCGGTTGTACCTGATTATGAAATCCCATATCATACAGATATTATGGCTAAGTTTAACGGAATTGACCTTGATGCAGCAGGTAAGGTTGCAGGAAATGGTTTCTATTACCTCATGGGAGATATTGCAAGACTTCATTCAGCAGTTATTGCATATGCAAGAGATTTTATGATTGACAGAGGATTCACATACTGTATTCCTCCATATATGATAAGAAGCAGTGTTGTTACAGGTGTTATGAGTTTTGAAGAAATGGATTCAATGATGTACAAGATTGAAGGTGAAGACCTTTATCTTATCGGTACAAGTGAACATTCAATGATTGGTAAATTTATTGATACAATTACTCCTGAATCAGAACTTCCTAAGACACTTACAAGCTATTCACCTTGCTTCAGAAAAGAAAAAGGTGCTCATGGTATAGAAGAACGTGGTGTATATAGAATACATCAGTTTGAGAAGCAGGAGATGATAGTAGTATGTAAGCCAGAAGAGAGTAAGATGTGGTTTGATAAATTATGGAAGAATACAGTAGATTTATTCCGTTCACTCGATATTCCTGTAAGAACACTTGAATGTTGTTCAGGAGACCTTGCGGATCTAAAGGTAAGATCACTTGATGTAGAGGCATGGTCACCACGTCAGAAGAAGTACTTTGAAGTAGGTTCATGTTCTAACTTAGGAGATGCACAGGCAAGACGTCTTAAGATAAGAGTACAGAATGATAAGAAAGAAAAATATTTTGCACATACTCTTAATAATACTGTTGTTGCACCACCTAGAATGTTAATTGCATTCCTTGAAAATAACCTTCAGGCTGATGGCAGTGTAAGAATACCTGAAGCACTCCGTCCATATATGGGGGGACATGATAAACTTCAGTAATTATTAAAATATAATTGCAGACAAAGCACAAAGAATATAGGCGTTTATGCCGTTTCTTTGTGCTTTTTTATTTGTGGATTCTGATGTTTTCATAGAGTAAAAATTAAGTTTGTCCAACTATACTAAAAAAATGCTTCTTGAACTGTCGTTCAAGAAGCATCTCTCACTTTCAGATTGGTCAATCATTATTTATTAAGTTTTATAATGGCAGGTGTATGCTCATAACCATATGATTGTCCTGTAAGGCTTCCGACAGGATTAAAGAATAATACCATATTATCCATTCTGTCTGAATCAACTATAAAGCCGACATGATATTCAATCTCGGCACCGGCAGGGATTGTATACCTTTGAGCATAGTAATTACGGTTATTATCATATGTGTCAGGTGATTCATCATACATTGTAGGATAATCACAATATAATGAGTATCCTTCAGGGTCTATATCTGCCTTAGATGAAGCATAATAAGATGCGTATGGAATAGTATCATCAGCACCGAGGCAGCATATCTGTGGTTCAATTTTAATCTCTGATATATCAGTATCAGAGGTATTTTTAACTTTCATGGTAACATATACAAATCTGGCATTAACGGTCTTTGTATCTGTAACCTTACTGATAGTATTAGAGCCGTCTCCCTTTTCAATCGTCTGCTTTTCATAAGATAATTTGCCATTTTCATCAGTAATTCTTTTAATAGTATCAAGCTGGAAGCCAAATCCGGCTTCGTCAATTTCTGCAACAGAATCCATTGTCTTATAACCCTCAACAGTGTATTCAAGGGAAGAATCATTATAAGCTGAAAGACTGTCAAATGAGAAAGGCTGACCTATATCAAAGAAATTATTTTCATTAACAAGAGTTTTTTTGGCAGAATAATCTCTTGATTGTGTTGAAGTAGCTGATATCGTACCGGTATTATATCTTGAACCCTTCATGGCAACAGATTTGTCACATTGTGTAAGAGTTATACTATTGGCAATATCAATTAAATCATTTTCATCAATATTAACCTGTGCAAATATTTCTACAGCATAGCCGTATTCCTTAAAATAAATAATCATATCTTTATTATAAGAAGTAACATCAAGAGCATTTTTATAGAAAATAGTTGCATCATTGCCATCGCCGACAACAATATTTTTAGTACCAATTGCATTATTTTTAGTTATAACCTGATTTTCATTGATAACCATAAGACCAATTGTGATATTGTGGCTTTCGGTATAATCATCAGCAAGTGCATATTTAAAAAGACCATTATCAGGAGAGGAACTGTTAGAGCTTAGTTCGTATCCATCCATCATATATCCAATATCCATACGGACAAAGGTATGGTACAACTCTGGGTCGTAGTGTGATGAAGAAGTATCATCTGCCACATAAGTAACATCGGTGTTTTCTGGTGTAGTACTAGAGGCATCAGTAGGACCGGAAAATGCTACCTGATATTCATAATTATTAGTCTGCTTAGTTGAAATATTATAGTCTGTCATAATCTGTCTGGCGGCAAGGGCAGAACCCGGAATTGCAATAATTACAAAGCCTGCGGCAGCGGCTGCAATAAATTTCTTGTTGTGTATTCTTTTTACTTTATCCTTTTTATCGATGGACTCTAAAAGTGCGGCTTTTTTATTAAGATATTCTTCTGAAAACGTATGTTGTTCATTGTTATTCATAAATTCTTCAAGCTCAAGCTGTTTACCTAAGCTGTGCATAGAATTGTGATTTTTCTTTTTCATAAGTTGGACCTCCTTTATCAATAATATGGTCATATAAATATTTTTTGGCACGTTCATATCTTTTTCTGATTGTTGCAGTATCAAGACCTGTAATATCTGCAATTTCCCTTGTAGAAAGCTCCATATAACAACGCATGCGGATGACTTCTTTATAAATGTCAGGCATGTCCTTTGCGGCTTCGGCAAGAATTGTACAGTTATTAATCTCTGTAAGCTTTTTATCAATAACGTCATGTGGGTCTGCGATATCGTCCTTATCGTTAAAATCATAAAGCCATGCTTCACGCTGGTTTTTATGATATCTATTGATAGCATTGTTTTTTACAATCTTTAAAACAAGTGCTTTAGTACGGGCATCATCAGGGTCTTTTATTTTATCAAGATAATCAGTAAGCTTAACAAATGAGTCGTGTACTATATCCTCTGCCTGGGCTTTATTGTGTAATATGGAATAAGCTAATGCATACATTTTATTTTCATATATGACATAGAGCTTTTCTAATTTCTGTCTGTTGGATAACTTAATTTTAATTGTAATCATCTCCCCTCTGAAGTGATACTGTAATTATTATATCTGTACTGACGATTATCTATATAATATACTAACTTGTTGTTATAATTCAAATTAACTTATCGGACTATTTAATAAAATAAGATTTATTACAAATATCATTATTTTTTAATTTTATTTAAAATAAACTTAATTTGATGCAATGTATAAAATAATATAAAAATGCTTAGGCAAAATGTGATACTTTGTATGCCGGATTAATTTTTATATTTCGTATAATAATTGAGTAAGTAATATATCATAAATCAGATATTGTGTTACACGGTAAAATAATTGCAGTTTTTGAACGTTCTATAATATATAACAAATAAAATAAAAAAAACGTGACATAAAAATTTAATTTTTTATAAAGTCATATATTAGAATTATATAAAAGGATGTATATAAAAGGAATGTATATAAAAGGGATATATATATAAGTGATGTATATAAAAGGGATGTATATAAAAGGGATGTATATAAAAGGGATGTATATAAAAAGGATATATTATGTTGGGAAAGATAATGATATATAAGTTTATCAGGCATATAAACCTATAATAGATTGATATATTATAAGACAGAAATAGCATAGTTTGACATTATCTAGTAATAGAAATGTGATAATGTTTAAAATATTGCACAAATATGTATCTGTTCATTTATTGTTATAATAGAAGGGAAGAGAACGCAGATTAAATTTTGCCAGTCTCTTCCCTTTTTAAATAAATTGTTATTTTAATAAAGTATTATTCAGTTATAGAATGAAACTTAAAGATATTACTGGAACTCAACAATGTCAATCCATTTTTCAAGAAGTTCTTTTTCAGCAGGATCATTCTTAGTAAGTCTTGCAGCCGCTACAATAGGCACCCAGCTTGTAACATAGTCTTTTTTAGTATTAGTCTTATTGCAGAAGGTCTGCATATATTTTTCAGCAATGGAGTCGTCTACAAGCTTAAGGAGAAGATAAGTATTGGCTACATCAGCACTGGCATTACCCTGTGTTGCATGAACCCAGTCAACGGCTGTTATATCAGTAATATTGCCATTGTTATCAGTCTTGACAATGACATTATCAGGACAATAATCACCATGGCACAGCTTAGTATGCTTTGGCATAGATTCAAGTCGTGTAGATAATTCAAAAATAGTAGAGCTGTCAATTGTACCTTTAAGTGAGTCAATCTGTCTTTTTAATTTATCCTTTAATTTTAATAATAAAGGATTGCTCTTCTTTTCAAAATCAATCTGATAATCGACAAATGCATTGATATATTCATCTGTCTTTTCAGGATGAGACTTAAGTAATTCAGTAAGAGTCACACCCTCCTTATATTCACTTGTTATAATCCATTTGCCATCTTCAACAGATACGCTGATAAGCTTTGGAATATTAACTCCGGCATCCTCTACCCTTGCTGTATTAAGTGCTTCGTATAATACATCTGATTTGCTATAATCAGTGTCAAAGACCTTCATTGCTTTACCGTTCTCAATATAAACGGATTTCTTATTATTATTTGCAATACATTCTTTCATGAAATACCCCTTTCTTATTATAAATAAATTATTAAACTGCTCCGGTACAATGTATGGATGTATATCGCAGACTAAGATATACATCCACGGGGATTGCAGAGCCACTGGTAGATAATATCTGTGTTAAATATAAATAACATGTTATTTGTCAAATTCTACAGGCTTTCCATAATATGCCTTAAGATACATTGCCTTAATCTCACTCATAAGAGGATATCTTGGGTTAGCACCTGTACACTGGTCATCAAATGCATTTTCAACCATTTCATCCAATGTGGCAAGGAAATCTTTTTCTTCAACGCCGTAATCCTTAATGGTAGGCTTGATACCTACAGCATTCTTTAAGTCTTCAATAGCCTGTAAGAAATTCTCGAATATCTCATCGTCATCTTTGCCTGTAATGCCTACGAACTTAGCACATTCAACATAACGTTCCTTGCAATGAGGATATTGATACTGAGGGAATGTGCCCATCTTGGCAGGAACCTCAGCAGCATTAAATCGCATAACATCTGTTAAGAAAAGTGCGTTGGCAATACCATGCTGTATATGATGGAAAGCACCTAACTTATGAGCCATTGAATGACACACTCCGAGGAAAGCATTTGCAAATGCCATACCTGCCATAGTAGAGGCAGCAGCCATCTGTTCACGGGCTTTAGCATCATGTGGTCCATTATTATATGCAGCAGGCAGATATTCAAATATATTCTTCATTGCCTTAAGCGCAAGACCATCTGTGTAATCTGTAGCCATAACAGAAGCATAAGCTTCAAGTGCATGTGAAAGTGCATCAATACCTGATGAAGCTGTAAGTCCCTTTGGCTGGTTCATCATAAGATCGGCATCTACAATAGCCATCTTAGGAAGAAGTTCATAATCGGCAAGAGGATATTTAATTCCTGAATTCTGATCGGTAATAACTGCAAATGGTGTAACCTCAGAACCTGTACCTGATGATGTAGGAATAGCTATAAAGTAAGCCTTCTCACCCATCTTAGGGAATGTATATATACGTTTCCTGATATCCATGAAACGCATTGCCATATCCATAAAGTCTACTTCAGGATGTTCATACATTACCCACATAATCTTAGCGGCATCCATAGCAGAACCACCACCGATAGCTATAATGCAGTCAGGTTCAAAAAGTTTCATCTGCTTAGAACCCTCGGTTGCTGATTTTAATGTAGGGTCTGGCTCTACATCATAGAAGGTTGTATGCATTATTCCAAGTTCGTCTAATTTATCAGTAACACACTTGGTATAGCCGTTCTTATATAAGAACTGGTCTGTTACGATAAATACTTTCTTCTTATGCATTACTCTGCCAAGCTCATCGAGAGCAACAGGAAGACAGCCTTTCTTAAAGTATACCTTTTCAGGGGCTCGGAACCACAACATATTTTCTCTCCTTTCAGCAACAGTTTTAATATTAATAAGATGCTTAACACCTACATTTTCTGATACGGAATTACCGCCCCATGAGCCGCAGCCAAGTGTAAGTGAAGGAGTCATCTTAAAGTTGTATAAATCGCCGATACCACCCTGTGAAGAAGGAGTGTTAATAAGGATTCGGCATGTCTTCATAGCTTCACGGAATATGGCAATCTTATCCTGATTAGGTTCAATATTAATATAGAGAGAAGAAGTATGACCATATCCACCATCGGCAATTAAATGAGATGCTTTATCCACAGCATCCTCGAAGTTATCTGCTTTATACATGGCAAGAACCGGTGATAACTTCTCATGTGCAAATTCCTCTGAAAGGTCAACGCTTGTTACTTCACCTATAAGAATCTTAGTGGTTTCAGGAACGGTAATACCTGATAATTTACCGATATTATAAGCACTCTGACCAACAATCTTTGCATTTAATGAACCATTTATTAAAATAGTCTTTCTGACTTTATCTAACTCTGACTTAGTAAGGAAATGACAGCCTCTTTTTGTAAATTCTTCTTTAACAGCCTTGTATACTTTCTTATCAACAATAACTGACTGCTCAGAGGCACATATCATACCATTATCAAATGTCTTAGAATGTATAATAGAATTAACTGCAAGTATTACATCTGCTGATTCATCAATGATGGCCGGAGTATTGCCGGCACCTACACCAAGAGCCGGTTTGCCTGATGAGTAAGCGGCTTTAACCATGCCAGGACCACCTGTTGCAAGGATAATATCAGCTTCTTTCATAAGAGTGTTAGTAAGTTCAAGTGATGGAACATCAATCCAGCCTATAATTCCAGCAGGTGCACCGGCTGCAACAGCAGCATTAAGAACAACCTTTGCGGCATCTATAGTACATTTTTTAGCACGAGGATGCGGACTGATAATAATACCGTTACGTGTCTTAAGACTTATTAATGTCTTAAATATTGCTGTAGATGTAGGATTGGTAGTAGGAATAACAGCAGCAACAACGCCGATAGGCTCAGCGATTTTAGTAATACCAAATGCCTTATCTTCTTCAATAACTCCACAGGTCTTAGTATCACGGTAAGCATTGTAGATGTATTCAGAAGCATAATGGTTCTTTATAACTTTATCTTCAACAATACCCATGCCGGTCTCTTCTACGGCATCCTTTGCAAGGCTTATTCTTGCCTTATTAGCTGCAAGTGCGGCAGCAGTAAATATTTTGTCTACCTGCTCCTGTGAATAAGTTGAGAATATTTTTACTGCCTCTCTTACCTGATTAATTCTTTTTTCAAGAGATTCTACAGAATCAACAGTAAATTCAAGTTCAGCATTATTTTCAGTCATATAAATCCTCCATTCCGCCGCAAGTGCGGCAATATAACTCTTGATTGATAAATTATTAACAAACATCTACAGTATATATTATGATTAATCTGTTGTCAATAGATTGATAAAAAATTAACGAATGTTTAAGCTGATTTAATATCCTATTTAATATATTGCGGTTATACACAATTAATTATCAATTATATATGCGATGTGAAATTATATATGAAACTTATTTAATATTTGAAAATATAATGTGAATGTGGTATGTTATAGATATAATTTATTATGTGTGGGTAATCTCAGTTTGACAGTAGTAATGGAGAGTGGAATTGTTATGAAAGAAGTTTTTGTTGATGATTTAAAAGGAACAGAGATACTTGCTGTGCCTGTAATAACAGAGTCCAATGTTGTGCTTATACAATCAGATACTATTTTAAAGCAGGAATACATAGATAAGTTAAAGGAACATAATCAGCTTCTTGTATATGTTAAAGACGATATTGCTAATACAACTGCTGATGGTACAAGACATATATTTAATATAGACGAGACGATTAACAGGACACAGGAGATAGTCGGAAAGGTTCTTGACAGGCATATATATAAGAGAAACAGTGACCTTAGTATAATAGGAGAGGCTGCCGAGGAGATTATTGACAGTGTTATATCTGACCCGGATGTTATTAACAGCATGACGGAAATAAGAAATATAAGTACAGATCTGTATACTCATTGTATTAATGTGTGTTCGCTTTCTACTGTTATGGCTTTAAAGCTTAAGATGACAAAGAAGCAGGTTAAGAATATTGCAATGGGAGCTATATTGCATGATATTGGTCTTAAGTATATACAGGCACCGTATATTGATGTTAGTGAGGATGAATTATCTCCGAAGGATGAGCTGGAATATAAGAAACATACGATATACGGGTACAGCTCTATACAGGATGAGAACTGGATTTCTGATATATCTAAGGAAATTATACTTCTTCACCATGAGAATATTGATGGAACAGGATTTCCATTCCAGCATAATGGCTCTAAGATTAAGATGGAGATACGAATTGTTTCTGTATGTGATGAATTTGATTCATTGATAAGCGGAATTGGAAATAAGCAGCTTAAGATGTATCAGGCAATCGAATATATGAAAGTACATGCTGAACGGGAATATGATGGTGCTATTGTAAAGAAGCTGCTTGAATCTGTTGCTGTTTATCCGGTAGGGATGCAGGTGCTTACTAATGAGAATGAAGTCGGTGAAGTTATAAGACAGAATAAGGATGTAGCAGACAGACCGGTTATGAAGATGGTACGACATTCAGATGGAAGTACGTATACTGAATATGTGGAAAAGGACCTTTTGAAGTACCTTACTGTATTTATTATAGATATATTATAGTGATAAGTATTATACATGATTGAAGACAAATATCAGATGATATCAAATATCAGATGATATAATGCAGTTTTCATATGAGATATGTCAAAGATACAAAGTCATTATAAAACACATGGAAACTGACAAAGCACGATACAGATATTAATGCGGCGAAGAACATAATGGCAGAGGGGTTACGACAAAATAGCCTAAGAAGTCCAATATAGGGCAGGAACTGCCAGAATTAACGCCTGTGGAGATAGTAGGTTGCGAGGTCTATGAAGCAGGAAGCCCATTGGCTTTAGACAATGGGTAGTTCACAATAGCATTATGTCAGGTTTTGTCTAAAAATATAAAGAATTATATATTTACATTAAGATAACGAAAGTGTACAATAGACCGGTGTGCGAATATCATAGGCGGCTGTAAGCCGGTATCAGGAATTGAGGTAGTTATGAATATATATTTACAGGCGCTTGGTTTTAGTAATATGGACTCTGAGGGTGAGGCGAAGTTCATTAAGGCTGGAATCAGGGGTTGCACAGAGGAGGGATTTGTATTATCTAATAATGCATTACAAAGAGGGGTAATAGTATTAAGAATAAGTAGGTCTTGCGGATTATATATTTTTGGACGGTATGAGAACGGCAGTTTTATATATGAATATTATTTTCCATTTGTTATTGGAAATACAATAACAGATTATGATGAGCTTACAGTGGAAAGACATCTTGATAAAGAATCATATGCGGTAGTATGTGATGAAAAAAAGACCGGAGTGACTATTATATTTTATCTTCAGAATGTTATGGATTACCTGGAATATATAACAGGTTTAAAGCAATCTGATAAGAATAACGATTATGGTAATAATATATTTAATCCGGACAGGAAAAATACAATATCAAAGAAGCCGCTTGAGAACAGGAGAGTATCGCTTACGGCATTGTCATTAGGTGGGATGATACTTTTTCCGCTTAAGAAAGATATGTATAATAAGGAGAAGCAGCTTGAAGAAGAAAAAAAGAGAATTAATCTTATAGCTGCAGCCAAAAAAGGGGATGAGAGCGCTATAGAAAGTCTTACAATAGACGATATAGATACATATACAAAGCTTTCTGACAGAGTACAGCACGAAGACATATTTACTATAGTAGATTCGACTTTCATGCCATGTGGTGTTGAGTGTGACCAGTATTCTGTTGTAGGAGAGATTCTGTCAGTGTCATTGGAACATAATGAATTTACAGGCGAGGATATTTATATTATGAATCTGGAATGTAATAATATAGTGTTTACGATGGCAGTAAGTAAAAACAGTGTTATGGGACAACCTGCAGAAGGCAGGAGATTTAAGGGACAGATATGGCTGCAGGGAAATGTTAAGTTCCAGTAGTTGATTGGTGTTTATAGGAACTTATGGTGTATTTTTTGAGACATAATGTGAATTACAATACTAAAGGTTCTTATGATATAATTTATAGGAGAAAATGGAGGAAAATATGAAGCACAAATTAAGAGGAATTGGAGTGCAGTTAGTTATCAGCTTTGTTATTGCAATAATGATACCTACACTGATTCTTGCGTTTGAGGCAATTAATACTACAAAGACAACGCAGGAGAGCAACATTAATATTACAAGTGGACAGACGCTTACAGAAACACAGAAAGGTTTCAGGAATTACCTTAAGAATTTAAGTCAGCCGGTGGATCTTGTAACGAGAAAAGACGAGGTTAAGCATCTTGAGGATAAGGGTGATTTTGATAATAATGTAACAACGATCCAGGATGCACTTATAGCATCAGTTAAGGTAACAGATGGAGCAGTAAGGGCATATTATTCTACTGCCAAGGGTTATTTGATATCAGGCTGGACAGAGCCTAATCCTGATACAGGCAAGGTCGGTAATAAGAAAGATTTTGCGGAAAATGTTAATAATACCAGTCAGGACTGGTATAAATCATGTCAGGGACTTACATCAAGAGATGGAATTTTCTCATATTATACTAAGCCATATACAGATACTAAGACTGGCAATAAGATTATAACTGTTTCACAGGATATTAAGATTAATAATGTCAATTATGGTGTTGTTGCTATGGATATTAACTTCAGTGAGATAGAGGAATATGTTAATAACATAGGTCTTCTTAATACAGGTTATGTTCTTCTTGTAGATGAAAATGGTGATATTCTTGTAGATAATAATGATGACAAGTCATTTTCAGGTTCTGTAAGCAGTGCTAAGTTCTGGAGTGACTTTAAAGCATTATCAGATGATAAGAAGAATGTGGTGAGTACATATACAGAAAGAATTGATGGAACACCGGTAACAGTATCAGTTGTAAGGGATGAAGTTACAGGCTGGTCGCTTGTTGGTATAGTTGGCAACAGTGAGATTACTAATGTTACTGATAAAATAACAAATGCAACGCTGGCTTCTGCTGTTGTAGCATTTATTATCGGTATCATTATAGCTTTAGTTGTTTCAATTATATTTACTAAGGAAATCAAGAGAATTAATACAGTTATGCATGCTGTATCTAAGGGAGATTTCTCTAAGAGAATTGAAGTTAAGAAAAAGGACGAATTTGGCTTGCTTGAGACAAGCTTCAATGAGATGGTTGATAATGTTGCAGGGCTTATTAAGAATGTAGAAGAACGTTCAAGTGTTATTATTAAGGCATCAGGTAATATATCAGATATTTCAAAGACAACAACAGAGACAACTAATCAGGTATCAGAAGCCATCCAGAGCGTATCAATCGGTGCAGCAGGACAGGCAGAGAGTACTAATAAGGCAAGTGATGAGGTTGAAAAGCTTGCGCAGAAGCTGCATGAGACAAGAACATATGTTGGTGATATTAATAATAAATCAGCACAGACACAGAAGCTTAGTAATGAAGGTATTAATATAGTTGATAACCTTATTGGAAAGGGACAGAAGTCAATTGACAATTCTAAGCTTTCTAAGAATGTTGTCAATGAGATGATTAGTAGTATTGATAAGATTAATTTTATATCGAATGCTATTACAGAGATTACAGAAGAAACTAATATGCTCTCTTTGAATGCAAGTATTGAGGCAGCAAGAGCCGGTGAGAGCGGAAGAGGCTTTGCAGTTGTTGCTGACCAGATAAGAAAGCTTGCTGAACAGTCACAGCAGTCTACAGATGAGATTATTAAGATTGTAAGTGAGATATCTGATAAGTCTACATTAGTTGAAAAGACACTTGATGAATCTGATGAGATTATTATGGAGCAGAATAAGTCAATTCAGGATGCTAAAGAATTATTTAATAATATTTCTGAATCTATTGATGAACTTACTCAGGGACTTCATAATATTGAAAATCTTAATGCACAGATGGATGACAGCAGAGTTGAAGTTGTTAAGAGAATGGAAGAGGTTGCTACAATTTCAACAGAGACAGCAGCAGCATCAGAAGAGGTTACAGCATCTGCCGAAGAGGTTAATGCTACAATGCAGAACTTAAACCAGTGTACAGTAGAGCTTGATGAGATTGCTATGTCACTTAAGGAAGCAATTGAGAAGTTTACATTATAGTTAAGAATTGTATTGAAGCCTGTGGAGATAGTAGGTTGCGAGGTCTATGAAGCAGGAAGCCCACTGGCTTTAGACAATGGGTAGTTCACATATTATAATATGAAAGAATAATACAGGAGCAAAGTGATATTTTGTTGCTTAAGTTAATGTATTAACTGTTAATGTATTAACTGTTAATGAATGAACAGATAGTGATAACCAGAGAGAGTTATTGCTATCTGTTTTTGTTTATGTAAATTGGATAAATGTAGTTTTTTGGCGTATTTAGTTATATTTAAAACTAGCTGCACTGGTGTGGAAGCAGACTTTTCACTTTGGAATAAAAAAGGGACAAATGTGGTTATGGCATAAAAAATGATTAATGGAGTCATACGGCAAAAAAATGATTAATGTGGTTATTGACCGATTTTATTATATATGATAATATTATAATGTTGATGTTATATGGATGTTTTGTATAATATGTTTCCTTAGTTAAATGGATATAACAATAGCCTCCTAAGCTGTAGTTGCGGGTTCGATTCCCGCAGGGAACACTCTATTTTAGCGGTAATGAAAGAAAAATCATTGCCGCTTTTTTCATACAATTTTATCAATTTCGATGGCAAATTTGTCAGCGAAAAGTGAGTGAAAAATGGATTTTGTCAGCGAAAATGAAATCTTGTCATCAGGATTTATTTTTAAGATTGTCACCCGGAGAGATAAGGCACAATGTAGGATAAGATTTGGGGGGTAAATCAGAGTAAAAATAACACAATTTTCTTGCCTGGTATAAGGCCTGTCGGAAGAGTCCGTTCAGATTAGATAATAACAATCTATTCTGGACGGGCTTTTTTACGTTCAGGGAAAGGAAGTTGCCTATGGCAGAAAAAACAGAATTATTGGAAGAAGATGAAAAAGTAGTTGAGATTGAGCTGGAAAGATTGAGAGGATTTGAAAATCATCCGTTCAAAGTCAGAGCAGACAGCCAGATGATTGAATTACAGGAGAGTATCAGAAAGTATGGTATCTTAAATCCTTTAATAGTAAGACCGAAGAAAGATGGATGCTATGAAATTATATCCGGGCACAGAAGAAAATTTGCTGCTGAGAAAATAGGATATACGTGAAAATATAATTATTCAGCTTTTGGAAAAATGGAGTGAAGAACAGGGACAGACAATATAGGAAGAAAAAGATGTTTCAGAAGTGTAGAAATTGCACTTCTGAAACAGGAAGGAGTATCGAATGGACGATAGAATAAAGCTGTCCTATTTCTATGGAAAGGAAGCGGAGCAGTATTCATTTTATAAAATACCAAAGCTGTTATTTACGGATGATTATTTCAAAAAAATATCAGTGGAGGCGAAAGTGCTGTATGGACTGATGCTGGATAGGATGTCATTGTCAGTGAAAAATCAATGGATGGACGAGGAAGGGCGCACCTACATATATTATTCGTTAGAGGATATCATGGATGCTCTGGGGTGTAGCAATAAAAAAGCTATATCAATAATGAAAGAGTTGGATATGGATGCAGGGATAGACCTTATAGAAAAGAAGCGTCATGGACAGGGAAAACCGACAATGATTTATCTGAAACAGTTTATGATTCAGGATGTTCAGAAGTGTAGAAATTACATTTCTGAGGAAAAATCGGTCATTTCAGAAGTGAAGAATTTACACATCTTGAAGTGTAGAAATGCCACATCTAGAAGTGAAGAAAATACATGTCTAGAAGTGAAAAATATTCACACTAATAAGAATAATATAAATAATACTGAGTTGAGTAATACTGAATCTAATCTTATCTTATCAGAGAATGATAGGATGCTATATGAAATGGATGCATATTTGGAGCTGATCAGAGAGAATATTGAACTGGATATATTGAGAGAGCGTCATCATTATGATCAGGACCTGCTTGAAGGTATATTTGATCTTATTCTAGAAACAGTGCTTTGCAAAAATGAGAGTATCATTATTGCATCCAATAAATATCCGGCGGAGCTGGTGAGAAGTAAGTTCCTGAAACTGAACAGTTCACACATAGAATATGCGATTGACTGTTTCAAGGGTAATACGACAAAGGTTCGCAATATCACGAAATATCTGCTTACCACATTGTTTAATGCACCAAGTACAATCAGCGGTTACTATCAGGCAGCGGTTAACTATGATTATCCCCAATATGCAGTAGTTGACAAATAATGACTTGACGTGTAGTCAATGCGTGCGTATAATATGAATTACAAACACACGCATTGACTACATGAAAGGAGCCATTATGGATAACAAGATAATTACAGCAGATGGAGTAAATATTGATGTAGATAAGCACGAAGATGAAAAGACAAAGGAGCGCAGACTAATGGCATATGCTTTCAAAATGGTTCGTGCGGAATCAGGAATGAATAGAAAAGAATTTGCAGAGTGGCTTGGAATTCCTTACAGAACAATGCAGGAGTGGGAACTGGGAAGAAGGGCTATGCCACAATATGTACTGGATCTTATAACTTATAAGGTCAGAAATGAAAAGGAAAAAGGAAATATTTAACTACAGAGATTTTGAAGGGAGAAACTGATATGTTCGTATTAAAGATATTTTGAAAAATCATGGCGATACCTATGATAATCATAATGACTATATTATTTTATACAATATTTGTGTTTTTAAGAATTTATAACTTGGCTGCAATAGTCTTTAATCTGGCATTTATGTTATGTGCAGTTATAGCATTGTGTTTACAACAGTGGCATAATTTCGGTATCGCAGTGGGGATACTTGTAATCAGCTATATGGTGCTTGGCGCATGGGATGTTATAGCAGGAATAATAGCAGCAATAAAAAAATATTTTATTGGGGTTCTTTTCGCATAAGAAATAAACATACGTAAAAAACTAATAAATTTACATATAGAACTAATAAAATACTAATATTCAGCCTCTTTTTTTCAATTTAAGGGTGTGATAATATTATCATAGACAAATGAGACATATGCTATACTATGTAAAGAAACTTACAAATCGGAATTTGTCGTTTTATTAATTTACATATATGCCTTTTACATTAAAAAGTGTTATTTTAGTTCCGCAACCGTTCGCAACCAAAGAAATATCGTGATAGTTGGTGGTAGCAACCATGAAATTTCGCTATCATGAAGTCACGAAAGGAGGTAATTAAGTGAAATATGATTTTTTAGGAGTTATTGTTTTTGGTATTGTACTGCTAATCGGGGTGGCGGTGATAGCGGCATTTATCACTGTGGGAATTTTCCTCATAAGAGCATTGAGTAGATATGTTAAATCAGGCAATGTCAGAAAAGAAAAGTCCAGCATCAAGAAATCTCTCGGTGAGGTTTTGAAGCAGCATCGTGAAGAGTGTAAGATGACGCAGGAGTTTGTTGCAGAATCTATCGGCGTAAGCAGGCAGGCTGTCTCTAAATGGGAGACCGGAGCATCTGACCCAAGCACTTCCAATCTGCTTACACTTGCAAAATTGTTCAACACTACGGCAGAAGAACTATTACGTGAAGTACAATAAGCGTGTAAAACGGATGTAAGACAACTGATTCGCTATAAAGGAAAGGTCTATCAGATATGAAGAATAAAAAGACAAGAAGATTTAAGATAAGATATATCGTTTTTGGATTATTAGGTGTTATGGCTTTAGCGGCACTTGTATTTATGCGTTTTGGAGGTTTTGGCACAGGAGAAAATGTGAATCCAGAAGAGTTTTTAGCTTATGCTGAACCCGTTGAAAATATAACTGTGCCTGAAAGTGCAAAAATAATTGCATTGGGAGAAGCTACTCACGGAAATGCAGAATTTCAGCAGTTGAAGCTGGAAGTGTTCAAGCTGATGGTAAAAAATAATGGTGTTAGGGCGTTTGCCCTTGAAGGTGACTACGGCGGTTGCGAGCAGGTAAACCGATATATACACGGCGGTGAGGGGACAGCACAGGAAGCAGCCGCAGCGATTGGATTTTCCATTTATAGAACGGAAGAGATGGCAGAACTTATCTCCTATATGCGCCAGTACAATGAAAGTGCATTGGAAGGCGAAGACCTTCGCTTTTACGGTTTTGATATGCAGAGGCTTTCTTACAGCATGAGGTTTTTGAAAGAATCCTGCAAAGAACTGGAAGTGGACACAACAAACTTGCAGAAACTTGTGGAAGGTGAAAACTGGAGCAGTGAATGCGATTTATCTACTCGAACTGAAACCCTTACACAAGTGAAGAAAGAATTGGAAAGCAAGAACGGTTCGGAAAATGCAATTCACTTTGTAGATATTTTAATGCAGCATTCCGAGCTTCAAACTCTGACAAATGATGATGGTGCTACATTAAGAGATCAATTTATGGCAGAAAATGTACAGTGGATTTTACAGCAGGAGCAGCGAAATGGGCATGAAAAAATCTTTGTGACAGGTCACAACAGCCATGTCGCAAAATGGGGCAGTTTTGACTCGATGGGTAAACTTCTTTCCAAGGACGCAGCAAACGGTTACTATGTCATTGGTACCGATTTTTATAAAACCCATTGCAATATGCCGACCCGTTCGCCTGAAAAGCGTACAATTCAGGTGTTTTATTCCCATGACCCTTTAGCAAAGGCGGCAAAACTGGCGGGATTTGATATTTGTTGGTTGGATTTTACTAAAGTCCCGGAAAATTCTGAACTGGGTAGGCAGGCTTCTGAATACACCTATATGGGAACACTTGGAGAAAGCTACTCAATCATTATGCGACTTCTTCCTCCAAGTTATCGAATGTTTCAACCTCCTGCGGAGCTTTATGATAGTATGATATTTGTAACGGATGCGAACCCTACAAAAATATTAGAAGAATAACGTATGCAAAACTTCCTGTTTTTGAAACTGGAAAATCGGAAGCTGAGGAGATAGACTATTGAGAACATATGAGAATAAAGACGAGCTTAAAAACGAGATAAATAAAAGCTTTGCAAAGTATATTTCAGAATTTAATGATATTCCGGAGCATTTAAAAGATAAGAGAATTGATGAGGTCGATCGAACTCCGGCAGAAAATCTTGCTTATCAGGTTGGCTGGACAACTCTTGTTATTAAATGGGAATCAGACGAAAGAAAGGGTATTCCTGTCAAAACTCCTTCGGATAATTTTAAGTGGAATCAGCTTGGCGAATTATATCAATGGTTCACAGATACATATGCTCAGCTGTCACTGCAAGAAGTGAAAAACAGATTGAATGAGAATATCAACTCTATTTATGTAATGATTGATTCTCTGAGTGAGGAAGAATTATTTAAACCACATATGAGAAAATGGGCTGACGAAGCAACTAAAACAGCTGTCTGGGAAGTATACAAATTCATACATGTTAATACAGTTGCTCCGTTCGGAACCTTTAGAACCAAGATTAGAAAATGGAAAAAGATTGCACTATAACTTCAAGTTTGCCAACTTTCCCTTTGAGAAAGAAGTGCTGAAAAAAGCCGGGAAAAAGGATATAATCACCATCAGTATAGAGGAGGAATAGACCATGGAAGAGAGAAAACTGACCTGTATTGGCTGCCCCATGGGATGTCAGCTTCAGGTCATAATAAAGGATGGGATAGTGGAAAAAGTTACGGGAAATACCTGTAAAAGAGGAGCAGATTATGGAAAGAAAGAGGTGACCGATCCAACCAGGATCGTGACCAGCACGGTACGTGTCCAGGGAGGAACACTTCCTGTGGTATCCGTAAAAACCCGGGGCGATATACCAAAGAGTTCTGTGATGGATTGCGTTTTGGCAGAGTCCTATGTAAAATAATCGGACAAGGATGAAAAGAAAAAGGAGATTCTTATGGGAACAAATGAAAAAAAAATGACCACTGGATCACCTGGAAAACTGATCATTACTTTTGCCATACCACTGATGCTTGGAAATATCTTACAGCAGTTTTATACGATGGCAGATACCATGATCGTCGGACAGGTGGTAGGGGTTGAAGCACTGGCGGCAGTAGGCGCCGGAGACTGGCTGGTATGGCTGGTGTTCGGTATCATGACAGGTATCACACAGGGTTTTTCTATTCTGGTAGCTCAGTTTTATGGAGCAAGGGAAAAAGAAAATCTGAAATGCGCGGTGGCGAAAAGCTATATCATGACAGCACTGCTTTCTGTGATTGTACTTGCGGTAAGTGAAGGGGCAGTTTATCATGTTCTTTTGTTTTTACAGACACCGGATAATGTCATTGACCTGACAATGCTATATCTTCGGCTGATCTTTGCCGGAATTCCGATCATAGCGGCTTATAATATATTTGCAGCGATTCTTCGAGCACTGGGTAACAGCAGATCTCCACTGATAGCAATGACCATAGCAGCGTTGATCAATGTGGGACTGGACCTGTTATTTGTGGCAGTTTTTGGCTGGGGTGTAGCCGGAGCAGCAGTGGCGACAGTCATCGCACAGGGATTTTCAGCCCTGTACTGTCTGATGGTGTTACGGAAAATTCCGGATATCCGACTGGAAAAACAGGACTTCTATAGACAGCCGGCAATGAGTCTGCGGCTTTTGAAAGTGGCGACTCCTCTTGCAATCCAGAATGTGATCATCTCTGTAGGGGGGCTTACAGTACAGTATGTAGTCAATGGATTTGGATTCCTGTTTGTGGCTGGATTTACAGCATCAAACAAATTATATGGAGTTTTAGAGATGGCTGCCGTTTCATACGGATATGCAATTACAACCTATGTAGGCCAGAATCTTGGTGCAAAGAAATATCAGAGAATCCGGAAAGGTGTGCATAGCGGAACTTATATGGCATTGCTTACTTCTGTTGTGATCTCAGGTGTGATGGTGTTATTCGGACGCAATATATTGTCACTGTTTGTATCCGGCGAACCGGAACAGATCCGACAGGTGTTAGACATTGCATATAAATATTTGTTTATTATGGCAATTTTTCTATGGGTACTGTATCTGCTGTATGTATATCGTTCGGCGATTCAGGGTCTGGGTAATACCCTGATTCCCCTCGCCAGTGGCATTGCAGAATTTGTGATGCGTGTCAGTGTTGCATTATTGTTACCAAAACTGATCGGTGAAGACGGAATTTTTTATGCGGAAATTTGTGCCTGGACCAGCGCAGCTGTTTTATTATTTATAAGTTATATGATTATTATACGAAAATACAAAGATTCATCGGATTCATCGGAACTCCCGGCAAAAGGCTTATAAAGATGCGCTGGCAGTGGTAAAATATATTTCATAGGATGAATGCGAAGAAAAACTTCTTGCAAATCAGCAGGTAATTAAGACGCCGATTGTCAGAAATGGTAAGCAGGCTACAGTGGGATATGAACCAACGGTTTGGAAAAGTTGGTCATAAGATTATGAACAGATTAAAAGTATTTTGGCACAGTTTGCTTTTGTTTATTGGAAGATGTGGATAGATTTTGAAATATACAAAATGTAAAATATGATAATCTGATGCGATTAATTAGTGCTATTGCAAGGGATAATCAGAATACTATGGGGGTAGAAGATGAAAATTTACGTAGATGCATCTGCAAGGTGTGATGGAGACGGTTCCGAATTTAGGCCTTTTAAAAGAATTAATGAAGCGGCAAAGATTGCGGTTGCAGGAGATGAAGTCTTAGTAAAGCCGGGTATTTACAGAGAGTATGTAAATCCCGTAAACAGTGGAACAAAAGAAGCGCCTATTGTTTATAGGTCGGTGGAACCCTTAAAAGCAATTATTTCCGGTGCGGAAGAAGTTGACGCTTGGAAACTTTATAAAGGTGATGTGTGGGTGACCAGAATCAATAATGGCGTGTTTAATGATTATAACCCATATACAACACCGGTTTATGGGGATTGGTATTTTGCCAAGGATGAAAAACATACAGGCTGTGTTTATCTGAATGACAAGGCAATGTACGAAGTGGATTCTATAGAAGCTTGTGAAAAAGCGGAAGTATATAAGCCGTCGTGGGAACAAGAGTGGAGCGTTTATAAATGGTATGCCTATGTGGAAGGTGATGAAACCGTTATATACGCTAATTTTAGAGGAAAAGATCCGCGAAAAGAAAAGGTAGAGATTAATGTGCGAAGAGAATGTTTTATGCCAAAGAAAGAGCATGTTGATTTCATTACCTTAAGTGGCTTCTTTGTAGAAAAGGCAGCTACTACATGGGCACCTCCGGCAGCGTTCCAGGATGGTATGATAAGCCCACACTGGTCATATGGCTGGATAATCGAAGACTGTGAAATTACAAACAGTAAATGTTGCGGTATTTCTCTTGGAAAATATTACGATGATGAGAATGACCATTATTTTACAAGAAAGCATATAAAAAGTCCTACACAGATGGAGAGAGATGCTGTGTGCCGCGGACAGTATCATGGTTGGCTGAAGGAAGAGATTGGCTCTCATACTGTAAGAAGATGCAATATTCATGATTGTCAGCAGACCGGAATTGTAGGAAGAATGGGCTGTGTTTTCTCAACTATCGAAGATAATCATATTCATCATATTAACAATATGATGGAGCTGGGGGGGGCAGAAATCTCAGGAATTAAACTTCATGCGGCAATTGATGTGTTGATTAGAAGAAATCATATTCATCATAACACCATGGGTATTTGGCTTGACTGGGAAGCGCAGGGAGCTCGAATTACACAAAATCTGTTACATGATAATGATGTTCCGGAAGGTTCTATTAAGTTAGAAGGCGGTATGGAAAGCCAGGATATCTTTATCGAAGTAGGTCATGGACCGACTTTGATTGATAATAATATTTTGTTGTCTAGATATGGTCTCCGTCTTGCAACAGAAGGTGTGGCGGTTGTACATAATCTTATTCTTGGTTCCACCACAGTGGTTGGAGCCGGAACAGATTGGGAAGTGGATGGAAGAAGTCAGCGTCGTTACACACCATATCACATCAGACATAGGACGGAAGTTGCTGGGATGATGACCATTCTTCATGGTGATAATAGATTCTATAACAATATATTTGTACAGTATTATCCGGTTGATAATAATGAATCAAAGGAATCTCCGTATTATCAGGTTGTAGGCAATCATGTGTGGGATGAATACCCGACATATGATGAATGGATTGCTAGATTTGATATGGATGTAGAGAAACCGGATATGGATAAGCTGGCGGTGCCGCATTTTGATCATCTGCCAATCTGGGCAAATGGTAATGCATACCTTATGGGTGCTAAAGCATGGAAAAAAGAAACAGATAAGTTTGTAGATGCCGATACGGAAGTTACAGTAGAGCTTGTGGAAAAAGATGGATTCTATGAGCTGGAAACAAATATCTACGAAATACTCGGAGATTATTCTAATGGTATTATAACAAGTGACATTTTGGGTAAAGCTTTTGAGCCGGAACAGCGTTTTGAGGAAAGAGACGAATCGGATATTATCTTTAATGTGGATTTTTATGGAAATCACAGAGGAGTATCTACTATTCCAGGACCTTTGGCGAAGTAATGACTATAAAGATTTGAAAAAATTAGAGTCCTATATTGATTATTAAAAATGAAGTACCCGCTTTCATTAGCAAAATAATAGTCTAATGAAAGAGGGTATATTTGTGATTAAAAGAATTTATAAGGATTTTATCATTGCATTTTTAAATTCTCGCGGTGAAATACCTTTTACTTTTTTGAAGGAGCGGTTAAAGGAAGAAACACTGTTAAATCCACATTCAAAAGCAATATCGATATATTTCTTGTTTTCAGTCATAAACATGGATTTTGCCAATCGGATTCTTTCTTTAGAGAATTTCAAAGGGATGATATAAATAAAGTTGCAGATATATGGTTGGATACAAATATAAAGGCACATAATTTTATCCCCGCCGAATACTGGAAAAGCAATTTCAGATCAGTAAAAGAAGCGTTGTTACTAGCAGAGGTTTATGTGTATGAGTATGATACAGAAATACAGGGTTTTATAGGGTTAAATGATGAATATGTTGAGGGCATTTTTGTTTCTGGTGAAATGCAATCGCAGGGTATAGGTAAAATTCTGCTGAATTATGCAAAGGATAAAAGGAATAAGTTGCACTTGAACGTATACCAAAAGAACGCACGGGCAATATCTTTTTATAAGAGAGAAGGATTTGAGATTCAGCATAGTGGCTTAGATGAGGCTACCGGAGAAAAAGATTATGTAATGACATGGCAATACAAATAGAAATTCCAGCTTGTAGAATTAAGAAAATCGAAATTTTACGAAGTATTGTAGTAATATATATTTGTGGAACGGGAGGTGTATTCATGAAGAACATTGATATACATGGTATGACCAATATGGAACTTATTCGTGGAGGAATCGCCGAATGGTACTGGGCAACGGACTATATTCACGGCGATCTCTATGAGGCAGAAGAACTATTCCGACAGGGACACCTTGTGCGGAGCAACCGTTTGTATCTTATCCATTACCCAGACGGCATGATTTATGAGCCTGTGCATTCTGCAGACGGACAATATCTTGGCACACCAGTGTATGATGGCAGTTCTGTTGTGCTACTGGTAGTGAGCTTTACAGAGAGTGTTATCCGCATCATGAGGTTCTTGCATCAACAAGTGGAAGTACAGGAAGTAGCGCGGCTACCGTTATCTGCAGTGAAGGACTGCTACAATCTGATGCTTCATACATCACCGTTATCGCTGACTCGACAGCCAAATGACGGTACATTCGAGATTATCTGGCCAGAACATGTACGATTCGCAATCAATGATAGAGAAGCGCTTAATTTCCGTGATGGAGACAAACTTTACTTCAATGTTTGGTATGAAGACCCAGACTATCGTGAAGAAACGGTGGTGCGTTCTCTGCATGACGGCACGATTCTGGAAAGGTTTCCGGGGGATATTCGTATTATGCCGAACGGGGAAAGATGGCTTATAAAATAGTTTTTGACGAAAAATTATTGTCATGTCTAAAAATTAGTATTTGCAGAATTGATAGAGAAGAAACATATAAAACAATAAATATGGTCAAAAAATCATCGACATCCGACCTACAGCACGTTATAATATAGTTAATCTAATAAGAAAACCAAGTGATCATTGTTACGAAGCTGAATCGTAATGGTGGCTAACTGAGTGAACTCGATGGAACGGAATGGTTATATCCTCCGGGTGCTCCGAGCACCGGACGAGCACCGAAAGGTGCTTTACAGAGATGAAAACAGGTTTGCTTATTTTGACAGGGAGTAACAGAATAGTTAGGAAAACCAAGGATTTCCTTGACTTAGGTTGACTAATCATTGTATGTATTTACAGTGGTATCTCGAGCTCCTAAACACTAGTTGTGGGTTCGATTCCCGCTGGGAACATCGGTTCGAAGCAGTAATGATTGAAAAAGTCATTGCTGCTTTTTTTGTTATAGAACCAAATAGATGAATGAAATTCATTTGACAAGTGCATAATATGTAGTATAATAATGAAATATAAAATTTCAAATATGTGAGGTAAAGCGTATGTTATATGACTATATATTAAAAAATTACGAAAAAGATGAGCCAATCTTTTTGTCAGAGCTTCCAGGAGATTCCAGAGACTACGTTCGTCAGGAAATGAAAAAGCTTGTAGATGACGGAAAATTAGAGCGTTTATTTAATGGAGTCTATTATTTATCGTATACAACAATCCTGGGGACTAAAGGGAAGATGTCAATAGACAAATATGTGGATAAAAAATTTATTAAGTCCAATGGCAGAGTGACTGGATATATTACCGGAATTCAGCTTGCAAATATGTATGGATTTACGACTCAAACACCGGCCTGCATAGAGGTGTGTTCAAATGAAGCAACTACAAAACAGAGAAAACTTTGCATTGATGGTAGAAATCTGATTGTTTATAAACCTATTACCGAAATAACAAAGGAAAATCAGACAGCTCTGCAGTTCTTAGATCTGATGACCACCATCGATAAATACAGTGAGATTTCAGGTAATTTATTGAGAATGAAACTAAAAGAATTTGTAAATATCCTAAATGTGGATTTTTCTATTGTAAAAAGATACATTGCGTTATTCCCGGATCGGGTGTACCGGAATATTTATCAAGGAGGACTGATGGGTGAGCTGGTATAGCGAATATAGGAATGAATGGAAAGAAATCATAGAGGCAGTGGCTCGCGAATGTAAAAGAGCTGAACTTATGGTTGAGAAGGATACGGTGCAATCAATGTTTCTATTGGAACTATCGAAGATTAATCTTCCGTTTGTGTTCAAAGGTGGAACCTCTTTGTCAAAAGCATATAATCTGATAGATCGGTTTTCTGAAGATATTGATCTGTCGATGAATCGAAAACCGACGCAGACTGAGAGAAAGGCATCAAAAGAGCATATTGTAGAAATTGCAAAATCATTAGGGATGGAGCTTACAAATCCAGATCAAATTAAATCAAGATATGATTACAATATGTATGTATTTAGCTATGATTCTCTTTTCTCAGAGAAACCAATGGAAATTATAGTGGAGACCAGCTACTATCAGACAGTATACCCTGCTGAAAAACATGAAGTTGGAAGTTTTGTGGGAAAATTCTGTAAAGATAATGGGATATCACTTCCAATTCCGTTTGAAGCAGCGACAGTTATTATGAATGTACAGTCATTGGAGCGAACATTCATTGATAAGATATTTGCAATCTGTGATTACCGCATCCAGAATATGCAGGATAGAGATTCGCGCCATTTATATGATATCTGTAAATTACTTCCGGTAATAAAAATGGATTTGAAACTGGACGAGCTAATTGATACTGTTAGAAAAGATAGAATGCATTCAAAGAACAATCCGTCTGCTCAGCTGGAATATAATATTCCAGAAATGTTAAAGGAGATTATTTCCAGTCGATTTTATGAACCTGATTATCGAAATGTGACCCAGAAATTATTGTATGAAGATATCAGTTATGATTATGCAATCGAAAATGGTATTGCAGTGGTAGCGGAGTCGGAGGTGTTTTTGTATAAGAAAAAATAAACATTAAATAATCATTACTGTAAAATGTCAGGTAATGGTAGCCATCATTTATATATAAAAGGAACAGGTTGACTTTACCCTAATGGTGGAAAATCCACCATTTTTCCACCCAAAATAAAAAATAATGAAAATAAGTAATACTATTAGGTGATTCATAAAAGTCTGCTATTTCCCAAATGTTTTAGAATTTCTTCCGGCAGATGATGCTGAGAAAAAAACGCCCATTGTTCTGACGGTAGATGAGTACGAGACAATCCGTCTTTTGGACAAGAAA